>Ga0194055_10002250_pt1 | contig 15384 bp, 18 predicted proteins | sample SepL449m_MetaG_FD_155482 | JGI IMG/M metagenome (GOLD analysis project Ga0194055, IMG submission 155482) | Anoxic zone freshwater microbial communities from boreal shield lake in IISD Experimental Lakes Area, Ontario, Canada - Sep2016-L442-9m | ecosystem: Environmental > Aquatic > Freshwater >... | reverse complement strand
CTCCTGTCGCTCGCGGTGAGGGCATCGGTTGGTGACCCTCTCGGTTCCGGCATCGTCATGGGGTGGCTGCGGGGGTCAATTCGCCGGCACGACGACACAGGGATCTACACTCAACAGCGATGACGCAAATCCTTGCCTCTCGTTGCGTCACAATTGGAGCATTCCTATGACGACCGACGAGGGTATGGCGCTGCACCACCACGGTATCCACGAGGCCATCGCTGGTTCGGAGGAGCTTGTCGGCGCCGGTGGCAAGCAACGAGGAATCAATCTGCTGTTCTTTTCGGGGGTGATGGCCTTCATTGAGGTCTTGGACGTCATCCTCACTAGGAATCTCAACTTCGCCGATGGGTCCGGCGTGGCGCACTCGATCATCCATTTCGTCTCTGTGACTGGCAATGTGCTCTTTGCAGTGATGCTGGTCTTCTCGATCATCATCGTGGTCATCGCAAGGAGGTCCACCCCGTGGATCGCCCTCCCGGCGATGGTGGTGTACCTCTCGGTGGCATCGCTCAATGTGCTGACCAACATCGTCGTCATGATCTCCTCGTCTGAGACGGGCAGCGCCAGCCAGCTCAGCTTGATCGCCGACCTCGGTCTGATGTTCGTCTCGATCACGCTGATCTTCTCGCTCTGGTATCAAGTGATCGACTCAGCGACGCCACATGGGGCGTTTGACTTCCCCCCGTGCGGACCTGACCCAGAGGTTCCGCCGAAATGGTTCGACTACCTCGTGCTCTCGTTCAATACCAACTCAACCTTCGGACCGACCACTGAGGGGGTCAAGAGCAGGGTGGCCAAGGGGCTGATGATGCTCCAGACGTCGCTCGCCCTCACGGTCCTCGTGGTCCTGACCGCTCGGATCATCAAGGCGACGTGACATGAGCGGAACCGGTGAGCACGAACCGCTCACTGGTTCCATCGTGATCGAGCGGTCCCTGACGTCGAGCCTTAGGGCGCAGCGGCGATCCGGCTCGCCACTGCCTCTGCGAATGCGGCAGATCGCTCGATCCAGCTAGGGAACTGACTGAAGCTTGGGGCGGCGGGAGAGAGCAGCACCACTCCGTCGTCACCGATCCAGCCGTCGGCAGCAGCGACCGCATCGGCGATTGACGCCATCTCGATGGCCTCGGTGTCAGAGCGCTTGGCATCAATGGCTTCCACCAATCGTCCGCCCGAGTCGGGTAGGCCGAGCACCAAGGTGGGAGCGGCCCGGCCAGCGAGCGCCGTCACGAGCTCGGAGTAGTCAATTCCCCGGTCGTATCCACCAATGAGGATCGCCAACCGGCGCTCCTTGAGCGAGCGCAGTGCTGCCAGGGTCGGCAGCACGTTGGTGGCCAGGCCGTCGTCGATGAAGACGACCCCGGCACGCCGTCCGATCTCCCGAAATCGCCCGGGAAGACCCTCGTAGCCCGCAGCCGCTTCTCGCAGACCCACCGGATCATGGGCGAGGTCGACACCCAGGTTGCGCAACGCGGCCGCGGCCAATTCGGCGTTGATGAGATTGTGCTCGCCAACCATTCCCAGGGCGTCGGCCCATGGGACTGCGGGTTCCCCGATCCAAGCGACAGTGCCGCCGAGAAGAGGAGCGCGGTGATGGAGCACCGGGTCGTGGTCGGGCACCAGCGTGAGTCCTGCTCCAGGCAGCGACGTGAGTGACAGCTTGTCGGCCTGGTAACGCTCGACGCTGCCGTGCCAGTCGAGGTGGTCGACATCGAGCGAGGTGACCACCACCATGCCGGGGGCGTCGGCTACGTCGAGGGCCTGGAAGCTCGAGGTCTCCACCACCAGCAGGTCTAGGTCCTCGGGGAGATGCGGATCGAAGGGAGGGCGACCGATATTCCCTGTCACCGCCACGCGCAATCCGGCCGCCGTGGCGAGGTGGCCAAGCACACTCGAGGTAGTGGATTTCCCCTTCGTCCCAGTGACGCAGACGACCCTGGTCCGGTCAAGCTCGTGAAGGGTGAGTCCAATGCCACCCACGACCGCCACACCGGCGGCCTCGAGGCTGATCACGTCGGGTCGATAGGCCGAGATGCCCGGAGTCTTGATGACCACGTCGCAACTGGCGAGGAGGGTCACCCCACCTGCGTCGGTGGTGATGACTTCGTGCTCCCCGATTGCTCCCGCAGGATGGTCGTCGACCACGACGATGTCGTGGGTCAGGCCGGCGAGGCGTTCCAGAGCGGTGCGTCCCTCGAGGCCGGCGCCGAAGACGCCCACCCGAGCACCGGCGAGGTCAGCCCAGCCCAGTGGGTGGCGCATAGCGCTCCGGAATCATGGCGACGGGCTCTGGAGCAGGACTCGGCTGGTGGACGAGCGCCACCTCACGGGCCAGCTCGGCCAGGACCGTATCGTCGGCTCGGTCAGGTCGCTCGATGGTGCGGAGGAGGGCCTCGCGGCATTCTTCTTCGTCACCGACGCACTCGAAGGGTCGGGTCTCGTCGCTCAGGCCGACGAGCACTCGCAGCTGGCCGGCGAGCGCAGGCTGGGTGAGGGGCTCGGCGCCATTGAAGATGTGGGTGAGCACCTCGGGGGGCACGAAGGGAGCGAGGACCAGATCGATGAACAGACACTTGTCGCAGACCCCGCACCAGGTGTCGAGACGACGGTCGGGATCCTGATGGAAGGAGCGGTTGCAGGATCGGAAGAGGAGGAGAAACTCATCGAGGTCGGCGAGCACGGCGGCAATGGAGAGCTCCGAGCGATCGCGCAGCCACGAGAAATACGCGACGTCTCCGACGCGTGCGCCAATAAGCGTGCGCAATCCTCTCTCAAACTCGAGACCCTTTGACCATTGGTGGTTGACCGGTCCCTGAGGAGTCTGCGTGGTGGCCGAGGAGGCCGATCGCTCATTGGACATCGCGACCGCTCCTCGACCCGTGGCCACCGCAGCGAGCACGGCTAAGGCCGAGATCACGCCGGTCACCGGAACGTGGCCGTTCAGGTAGCCCCGTTGGGCCGAGTCGAGAACCTTGGGGTCAAGCAGGCGCTCAACTCGGACGACGGGCAGACCGGTGGCAGCCGCCGGCACCTCGATGGCAGCGAATCGAGCACCGGGCCGCTCCACCACGAAGAGCGCGGCCTCGTCGACCTGGGGCACGAGCTCGGCCACAGTAACGATCGAGTCGAGGCCACCACCGAACGGGATGAGGACCCTTCCGGGGTCCCCATGAGCGCGATCGGTGGGTCCGGTGCCTTCGGGTCCGGTGATGATCAGGTCGGAGAGGTCGAGGTCGTTGGCCAGGGCGAACTCACCGAGACCGGCGATGTAGAACCTGCGAAGCAGCTCCCGCTCGTGCGCAGTGGTGCCGATGGGCCCGAGATCGATTGCGAGCGGAGCGGATGTCTTGAAGTAGGAGACCCCGGCAAGCAGGCACCACAGCTCGGCGGCGCCCGTCACTCCGGGCTGAGACAGGTCGCCCTCGGGAATGACGGCGGTCTCGACGAAGATCTCGTCGCCGATGGCCCATCGACCGGTGACGGTCTTGGCCGCCACATCGATCTCGACGCCGAGGACCTCGAAGCGGGCGGGACGTGTCATCTCTGTTCCGATGCTACGACGCGGCCACCGGTCAACCGGGCGACGACGGCGAAGCGGCCACAGGGTCGGGCGTGGCGGTCAGAGAAGAGCCGTGGGTCCTGCGTGGTCAGCTCTGATTGCGTGATCTGGCCGGCGGGGATTCCGGCGGACTCAAGAAGCAATCGGTTGAGCTGTGTCATGTCGAGGCGTGTGGTCCCGGAACGCTCCACGACAGCTGCCCCAGCGCCACAGGCTTGGGCGGCGGCGACCACCTCGGGGCCGACTTCGTAACGGTCGACGTCCACGTCAGGGCCGAGCCAGGCGTGCAGGCGAGCGATCTCGGCCCCGGCCAGAACCATGGCGCTGACGGTGGCGCTGCCGATCCCGGCGACGGCACCTCGCCATCCGGCGTGAGCCACGCCCAGCACGCCAGCGACGGGATCCACGAGGACGATGGGTGTGCAGTCGGCGACCTGGACCACGAGGGGAAGCCCAGGCGTGGTCGTCACTGCGGCGTCGGTGGCACTGAGCGCGTGCTCGATGGCTCGGGATCCCCGGCCGGCATGGCCGGGCCCAACGGTGGCCACCCGGGTCCCGTGGCACTGGTCAAGGAACACCATGTCGTCGAGATGGCAGCCATAGGTCGACGCGAGCCGCTCGCGGTTGGTCACCACTCGATCCTCCCCGTCGGCGACGTGGAGGCCGAGGTTCAGTGAGTCATAGGGAGGCGGTGAGATTCCGCCGGCCCGGGTGGTGATCACGGCATCGACCCAGAGGTCGGCCAGCGGCCAGATCGTGAGCAGACTGACCTGCTCGCTGGCCTCATCCATCGGCACAGGCGGGGCAGATCCCGGTGACCTCGAGGGTGTGGGAGAGCTCGCGGAATCCGCTCTGGGTTGCCACCTCGGTGGCCCAGGTCTCAACCGCGGGGGCATGGAGCTCGTCGACCCGACCGCAGGAGCGGCAGCGGAGATGGTGATGGTGCTCACCGCCACCGCAGGCTCGGTAGAGCGATTCGCCGGCGTCGGAGCGAATGACGTCGACCTGTCCGGCATCGGCCATCTGGCGCAGTTGGGAGTAGACCGTGGCGAGGCCGATCGGTGCTCCTGCGGTCCGCAGGGCGGCATGGAGGTCTTGGGCGGACCGGAAGCCATCTGCTGAGGCCAGTGCGGCCTCGAGGGACCGGCGCTGCCGGGTCATTCGGATGGGCTGGATGGGAGACACAGGCACGCCCAGATTGTAACCGTTCCGATTCCTGTCTACGATGATCTGGAATCGGAACGGTTCCAGAGAAGATCGACGAGGAAAGGAAAGCCCCATGCATCGACTGCTTCCGGTCATCGTCTTGTGCCTCGGGATGCTTGCCGGCTGCTCCTCGTCGACCACGGGTCAATCTCCGCAGGCGGAGAGGATTGCTGTGGTGGCCGGAGAGAGCCCATGGGGGGCCGTCGCTGCTGCGGTGGGAGGGGATCATGTGGCCGTGACCTCCCTGCTCTGGGCCCCGGGTGCTGACCCTCACGAGTTCCAGCCCACCGCCGCCTCGGCGGCAGCGGTGGCCCGGGCTCGGGTGGTGGTGATGAATGGACTGGGCTATGACCCCTTCATGGACCGGATGCTGGCCCAGGGGTCAGTCGGACGGCAGCGGGTGGTGGTGGCCGCCCGGGTCCTCGGTGTCGACGGGCCAGCGGTGAACCCTCACCTCTGGTACGACCTCGCTCGAGTCCCGACCGTCGCCCGAGCCATCGAGAGGAGTCTCGTTGCGGTCGATCCGGGTCATGCTGGCGACTACCGGCGGGGCTTGGCAGCCTTCACCCGGTCGCTGGCGCCCGACCTTGCAGCGGTGGCCAGGATCGGCTCAGTTCACAGCGGCGCCCCGGTGCTCGTGACCGAGCGGGTGGCGAACGATCTGCTCGATGAGGCGAAGCTTCACATCATCTCGCCGCCGAGCTTCGCTCGGGCCATCGAGTCCGGACAGAGCCCGAGCGCGGCGGCCACCGCATCGATCGATGCACTCCTGCGTCCGGGTCGGGCCGACGCCCTCATCGTCAATAGCCAAGTCCCCACACCGGCGACCGAGGTGGTTCGTCGGCAGGCCCGCGCCAACGGGATCCCGGTGGTCCTCATGACCGAAACGGTCCAACCACCCGGCACCTCGTTCGTCCGGTGGCAGGCTCGCCAGATTGCTCGACTCTCCGCTGCCCTCAGCCACGCCGCATGACGGCACTGGTCGAGCTCAGCGGCGTCACCGCCGGCTACGGGGGCCGCCCAGTCCTGCGTGACCTCGACGTGGCGGTCGAGGCAGGCGAGTTCATCGCCGTCCTCGGACCGAACGGGTCGGGAAAGACAACCCTGATCCGCGTGCTGCTCGGTCTCCTCGAGGCCTCCGAAGGATCAGTGGCCATCGACGGCCTCGAGCCTCGTCACGCCCGTCACCTCATCGGGTATGTCCCCCAGCACCGGGGCTTCGACGCCGATCTTCCCCTGCGGGGTCGCGATCTCGTCGAACTGGGTCTCACCGGGACTCGGCCGGGACTGCCGATCCGCAGGACTGGTGTCCGGCGCCACGTTGACGAGGTCCTCGAGCTGGTCGGTGCCTCGGAGTTTGCCGCCGCCCCGGTGGGCTTGCTCTCCGGCGGAGAGCAGCAGCGTCTGCGCATCGCCCAAGCACTCCTCGGCGACCCTCGGCTCCTCCTCCTCGATGAGCCGCTGTTGGCGCTCGACCCGGGAGCCCAAGCGGGGATCACCGAGTTGATCGATGAGCGTCGGCGGTCGACGGGCCTTGCCGTGCTCTTCGTGACCCACGAGATCAACCCGATCCTGCCCGTCGTCGACCGAGTGCTCTACCTCGTCGACGGCCGGGCGGCGCTCGGAAGACCCGACGAAGTCATGACCACCGAGACCCTCTCGATGCTCTACGGCGCTCCTGTCGAGGTGCTCGACGTTGGTGGCCGCACACTGGTGCTGGCCGGCGACGGCGAAGTGAATGGCCTACTCGGTCACCACCACCACGATCACGAACACGGTTTCGACCACGACCATGACGACGAGGCACGGCACCACTGATGGACCTTGGTAGCTACCTCGCGCTCCCCTTCGCCCAGCACGCGCTCATCGCCGGGACGCTCATCGCGGTGACCTGCGGCGTGCTCAGCCCCTTCGTGCTGATCCGCCAGATGGCCTTCGCCGTCCACGGAGCGGCTGAACTGTCCTTCACGGGAGCGGCAGCGGGTCTGGTCCTGTTCGGAGATCCGGTCATCGGTGCACTGTGTGGCTCGGTGGTGGTGGCCGGGCTGATCGGCTCGCTCGGCGATCGACCACGAGAGCGGGACTCGTCGATCGGGGTGGTGCTTGCCGGCGGCCTCGGCCTCGGGGTTCTGCTGCTGAGCCAGTACCAGGGGTTCGCGTCGGCTGCGACGAGCATCTTGTTCGGGGATATCTTCGCCATCTCGTCCGGCCAGATCTGGCTGCTGGTGGTGCTCGCGGTGCTGGTGCTTGCTGGTCTGTCCCTACTCTACCGACCGCTGCTCTTCGCCTCGGTGGATCCTGAGCTGGCCTCCGCCTCGGGGATCCCGACCCGACTGCTCGGGATCGCCTTCCTCCTCCTGCTGGCCGTCACCGTGACCGAGGCTGCTCAGGTGGTGGGGACGCTCCTGGTGCTCTCTCTGGCCATCATCCCTGGAGCGACGGCGCAGCGGCTGGCCACTGCGCCGCTGGCGGCGACGGCGGTGTCGGTCGGAGTGGCTCTGGTGGCCACCGATGGCGGCCTGCTCCTGGCGCTCAACGGCACGACGGTGCCACCGACGGTGTTTGTGACCGGGATCAGCGTCTCTGCCTATGTCCTCGCTCGGCTGGTCGGCCCTCGCCTCGCGGCCCGGCGCGCTCGCGCTCTTGAGGTGGCTCGTCGGCTCAGCTGAAGAGCTTGGAGTAGTCGGCCCCCCGACGCAGGTGGTGGCCGCCGTCGATGCCGAGGTGCTCACCGGTGATCCACGAGGCCTCATCGCTGGCCAGGAAGGTCACCGCAGCCGCCACGTCGTCGACGGTTCCGACCCGTGAGAGTGGCATCTGGTCGAGATAGTCCTCGAGGAGCGCACCCCCCGCGGTGATGAAGCTCATGAGCTCATCGTCGATGATGCCCGGCTGGACAACATTGACCCGGATGCCGTGCTCGCCGAGCTCCTCGGCGGCATAGTCACAGAGCGATTCGATGCCGGCCTTGGACATGCCATAGGCCCAGAGCCACCGGTGCGGGAAGTGTCCTGCTCCTGAACTCATGAGCACAATCGAGCCAGCGCCCTTGGGGATCATGACCCTGGCGGAGTGTTTGACCGAGAGGAAGGATCCGACGAGGTTCAGGTCCACCGTGGCCCGCACGCCCTCCACGTCAGCATCGACCATGGCACCCATGTGGTGGGAGCCTCCTGCGCAGGCGAAGGTCACGTCGAGGGCGCCGGTGACAGCCTCCGCAGTGTCGACGGCGGCGGCGATCTCTTCCTCTACGGTCACGTCGGCCACGATGTGACGCACCGAGGCGCCAGGAGCGGCCGCCTCGATCAGGGCGACGGCGGCCGTGAGCTTGTCTTCGGTCCGGCCGCAGATCGTCACCGCCGCCCCGAGTGAGGCGAAGCGAGTGGCGGTGGCGAGACCGATTCCCGAGCCACCGCCGGTGACGAGGACGCTCTTGCCGGTGAAGGGGGTAGTCATGGAGCTCTCCTAGAGGGCCGGGACGCCGAGCGACGGCGACGGGGTGAAGCTGATGGGCAGGGACTCAAGGCCGCTGACGAAGTTTGCGTCGCGGTAGTCAAGCGGTCCGGCCTCACTGCGGTGGAGGTCGGGAAGCCGATCGAGAAGGCGGTTGAGCATGACCCGAAGCTCCAAGCGTGCCAGCTGATTGCCGAGGCAGAAGTGGGTGCCGAATCCGAACGCAATGTGGTCATTGGGCGACCTGGTGATGTCGAAGCGGTCCGGGTCCTCGAAGATCTCCTCGTCGCGGTTGGCCGATGGGTAGAGCAGCAGGAGCTTCTCGCCCTCGGGGATGGTGACCCCGCGAATCTCGACGTCGCGAGTGGTCTGGCGGGCCATGTTCTTGATCGGGGTCACCCAGCGGAGCATCTCTTCGACGGCGCTGGGAACCAGAGACCGATCGTCGACGAGTCGCGCGAGCTGGTCCGGGTTGGCCATGAGTGCCTCGATGCCACCCGAGACCACGTGGCGAGTGGTCTCATCGCCACCGATGAGGATGAGCAGGGTCTCGTGGATGAGCGAGTCATCATCGAGGCCGGCCCCGTCCTGCCCGGCATGGACAAGGATGCCCACAAGGTCGTCATCCTTGCCCGTCGAGCGACGACTCTCGATGACCTCGGACATGTAGACCGTGTACTCGGCGAAGGCGGTGATCATCTTCTCGAGCAAGACCGGGTCCTCGGTTCCCTGACCCCGCATGAGGTCATCGCTCCACCGCAGCAGGTCGGGACGATCCTCGGGACCGATGCCGAGGAGCTCGCCGATCACGATCAGCGGCAATGGCGCGGCGATGTCGTGGACGAGGTCGCCGGTGCCCGCCTCGCAGATCTGATCGATGATGAAGTCGCAGACGTGGGCGATGTTCTCCTCCATGGCCCGAACCCGCACCGGAGTGAACCCGGCGGAGACGAGGCGGCGGCGCTCGTGGTGGAGGGGGGCGTCCATGTCGATCATCATGGGCAGTGCTCCCATGTCGGGACGGATCCCTCCGGCATTGCTGAAGTCGATCGGGTTCTTCGAGATGTCCTTGATGTCCCGGTGCTTGGTGACCCCCCAGATGCCATTGGCCTGGTCGTGGTACACGGGAGCGTTGGCCCGCATCCAGGCGAACGCTGGATAGGGGTCACCTCCGTAGAAGGCCCCGTCGATCAGATCGATCCATGGCGGCTCACCGCTCATCTCATCCCTCCCCAGGATCCGCCATCTCTCGGCATCCCGGAACCTTATGACACCCCGGGTCACCCGCACAGCAGCGCCGAGCCACTGCCGGTGGCGAGGGCCTAGGTTGGTGTCATGGCGGACCAGCAGTCCTTCCAGAATCAGACGATGGCCTTCATGGAGGGCCTCTATTCCGCCGCCCTGCGAATGACCCGCAATCAAGCCGATGCCGAGGATCTGGTCCAAGAGACCTACCTCAAGGCCTACCGCTCCTTCGACTCGTTCACCGAGGGGACCAACCTGAGGGCTTGGCTCTATCGGATCCTGACCAACACCTACATTTCCTCCTATCGGGCGAGGCAGCGACGGCCCGAGGTCGAAGACGTAGAGGACATCGAGGACCTCTACTTGTATCGGCGCTTACCCACCTCCACCCAGATCCATGGGGCAAGCGCCGAGGACGTCGTCTTCTCCGGGATCACCGATGTGTCGGTCACAACCGCGCTTGAGTCGCTTCCTGAGGCCTTTCGCATCGCCGTGCTCCTCGCCGATGTCGAGGGGTTCAGCTACGCCGAGATCGCCGAGATCACTGATAGTCCCCTCGGGACGGTGATGAGCAGGATCCACCGAGGCCGGCGTGCGCTCCAAAAGGCCCTCCTGCCCTTCGCCGAGGCGGCCGGGCTGCTTGAGGTGGCCTCATGAGTGAGTCCGGCGCCAAGGATCAGGAGCGTGCTGTCGAGATCCCTCCATGGGTTGCCTCGACGGTGAGCTGCGACGATGCCGTTCATCAGCTCTATGACTTCCTTGACGGCGAGCTCACCGAGGAGCGCCGCCAGCAGATCGCTGCGCATCTCGACGGATGCGCCCCGTGCATCGGGGCGGCCACCTTCGAAGCCGAGCTTCGCCAGGTGATCGCCGATCGCTGTCGCGAGGCCGTGCCGGACGCGTTGAGAGCTCGGGTGGCCGCCGCACTCGACCGGGCAGGCGATGACCAGAGCTGACCCCACCACGTACCCGGCGCCGTTCGGGTTCGTCGATGTCGAGGCGGCGAGTCGGATTGGCGGAGCGTTGGCCCGCCGACGCCCGATGCCAGCGTCCTATCGCCCCGGAGCCCTTGAGGCCCAGCTGACCGAGCTCTCGCTACTCGCCTCCGAGCGAGTAGCGGCCGAGACGGGCTTGGTGCCGCCGACGCCGCCGACTGCCCGAGTGGTGGATCGGGCGGAATGGGTGGTGGCCAATGTGGCCTCTGTCGAACGCCTGGTGGGCCCGGCTGCCGCGGCACTGGCCGCCAAGCGGAGGCTGCGCCCGCCGGCGCTCGTCGATCGTTGGTCTCGCACCAGCTCGGCCGCCCAACTCGCTGGGATCTTGGCGTGGATGTCAGGTCGGGTGCTCGGGCAGTACGACCTGCTGGTGGGCGAGGAGGCCAGCGCCGACGAGGATGTGATCAGCTACGTCGGCCCCAACATCGTGGCCCTCGAGCAGCGCCATGGCTTCGACGCTGGTCAATTTCGGCTGTGGCTCGCCCTCCACGAGACGGCTCATCGGGCTCAGTTCACCGGCGCGCCATGGGTGCGGACCTACTTCCTCGGTCTGGTCACCGAAGTGGTGGGAGCGATGGCCATCGACGTATCGACTGTGGTGTCAGGGGCGCTCCGTTCCTTGCGTGAGGTGTCCGAGGGGACGAACCCGCTGACCGAACTCGGTGCGGCCGGACTGTTCGTCTCTGAGGACCAGCGCCAGGCACTGCGCCGTCTCACCGCCCTGATGAGCGTGCTGGAGGGTCACGGTGAGGTCGTGATGGACGTGGCAGCGCAGGATCTGGTGCCTGCAGCGGGAACCTTCCATGCCGTGCTGCGCGATCGGCGGGCCGCGCCCGGGACGATCTCGAAGATGCTCGGCCAGCTCCTCGGGCTCGACGCCAAGATGCGCCAGTACGCCGACGGAGAGCGCTTCGTGCGGGCCGTGCGCGAGGTTGGCGGACCTGGGCTGGTGGCCGAGCTCTTCGTGGGCCCTGAGGCGATGCCCACGATGGAAGAGCTCCTCGAACCGAAACAATGGCTGGCTCGGTCGGCCCCCGCGCTCGGGTGAGCCTGCTCGGAGGCATCCGGCTCGATGCCGAGTCAGCGGCGCTGGTGGCCGAACTCCTCGAGCGCAGCGAGATCGTCGTGAGCGATGCCCTGATGGATGTGGCGTGTTCGGGAGGTCCTGACTCGACCGCCTTGGCCGTACTTGCGGTGGCAGCCGGACGAAGGGTGACGCTCCACCATGTCGACCACGGGATCCGTCCGACGGGGTCCGCCGAGGCGGCTCACGTGGTGGCGCTGGCCAACCTGCTGGGGGCCGAGGTGGTGACCCATGTCGTGGAGCTGGGCGACGGTGACGGCCTCGAGGATCGGGCTCGTCGAGTCCGACGGGCGGTGCTGCCTGCAGGCTCCGCCACCGGTCACACCATGGATGACCAGGCCGAGACCGTGCTGCTCAACCTGCTGCGTGGGGCTGGGGCATCCGGCCTGGCGGCGATGCGCAGGGGAGCGGAGCACCCATTGCTCGACCTGCGTCGGGTCGAGCTCCGGCGACTGTGCGCCTCGCTCGGCCTTGCCACCATCGACGATCCGAGCAATCGAGACCTGGCGCTTCGGCGCAATGCCATCCGGCATCGTCTGTTGCCTTTGGCCGCCGAAGTGGCCGAGCGCGATGTCGTTCCCCTCCTGGCTCGAACGGCGGATCTCACACGGGCCGATGACGAATTGCTGTCAGCCCTGGCTGCCGAGCAACTCCCCGATCCTGCTGATGCGCGCTCGCTGGCTGCGGCACCCGGCCCTTTGGCTGGCCGAGCCCTGCGGACCTGGCTGACGGAGGCGCGGGCGGAGGACACTGTGTCCCATCCACCGACGATGGCCGAGGTCGACCGGGTTCTGGCCGTGGCGAGGCTCGAGGTCCGGGCCACCGAGCTCACTGGCGGACTTCGTGTGGGCCGCTCTGGAGGACGGCTGCTCCTGTCGAGAGGACCGGCGGGTAACCTGCCGATTGTGGGCGACGCCGAGCAGGTTCCAGGACGCCACGCCTGGGCAGCGGGAGAGCTTGGCGAGGTGATCCTCACCGGTGAGCAGATCGCCGAGCGAGTTGCCCAGCTCGGAGCGAAGATCACCGAGGACTATGCCGACAACCCACCGCTGATCGTCTGCGTGCTCAAGGGAGCGATGCACTTCATCAGCGATCTGTCGCGCGCCATCGACCTTCCGATCGAGGTGGACTTCATGGCCGTGTCGTCCTATGGGTCGGCGACGAAGACCTCGGGCATCGTCCGAATCGTCAAGGATCTCGATGTGGATCTGACCGGTCGCCACGTCCTCGTGGTGGAGGACATCATCGACTCCGGCCTGACCCTGAACTACCTGCGCAAGTACTTGTCGGCGCGCATCCCCGCCTCGATCGAGGTCTGCACATTGCTGCTCAAGCAGGGGGAGCAGCGCATCGAGCAGGACCTCCGCTATGTGGGCTTCACCATCCCGCCTACCTTCGTGGTGGGGTACGGCCTCGACGTGGCGGAGCGGTATCGGAACCTTGACGGGGTCTATACATTCGTGGGTAACGGCACCGCACCGGGCCAACCAAGGAAGGCCTGAGGCATCGCGCCTCGGGTAGAGCGAGAGCAGGAGCACCCAACCGTGATCGTCGACACCGCCACCATCGAGCGCTGCGTAACCGAGATCCTCAACGCCATCGGCGAGGACCCGAGCCGAGATGGCCTCGTCGAGACCCCTCGCCGGGTGGCCAAGATGTACGCCGAGCTGTTCTCGGGCCTCCACGAGGACCCGACCCAGCACCTCAATGTGACCTTCGAGGAGCAGCACCAGGAGATGGTGATGGTCCGAGACATCCCGTTCACCTCACTGTGTGAGCACCACCTGGTGCCCTTCATGGGACGGGCTCACGTGGCCTACATCCCCGGCGACGATGGCAGGATCACCGGGTTGTCCAAGTTGGCCCGGGTGGTCGAAGGCTTCGCCCGCCGGCTCCAGGTCCAAGAGCGCATGACGGCCCAGATCGCCGACTCGCTCGACGCCGTGCTGGCTCCGGCCGGTGCCCTGGTGGTCATCGAGGCCGAGCACTTCTGTATGTCGATGCGCGGGGTGAAGAAGCCGGGCACCATGACGGTGACCTCGGCGGTCCGAGGGATCTTCCGGACAGACCCGGTGACCCGGAACGAGGCGCTGCAGTTCATCCACGGGCGGTGAGCGGGCGATCGTTGGCTAGCCTGCCGGTGATGAACCGAACCACTCCGCTCGTCATGGGAGTGCTCAACGCCACCCCGGACTCGTTCTACGAGGAATCACGGATCTCAGGCGGGGCAGCCGTCGACCGGGGGATCGCCATGGTCGAGGCGGGTGCCGACTGGATTGATATCGGCGGAGAGTCCAGCCGACCTGGGGCCAATCCGGTGGACACGGATCTCGAGATCTCCCGGATCCTCCCCGTCGTCGATGGCCTTGCCGGTCGAGCTCGGATCAGCATCGACACGATCAAGGTTGAGGTGGCGACTGCTGCGGTAGCGGCTGGGGCCACCTTGATCAACGATGTCTCAGGCGACCTGGCGCCGGTGGCCGCTGACCTCGGCGTCGGCTGGGTCGCCATGCACGCACAAGGGATGCCGGCCACCATGCAGGATGCTCCTCACTATGACGACGTTGTGGCCGAGGTCTCGGCGTGGCTCGAAGCCAAGGGCACTGAGGCTCGCGCCCTCGGCGTGACGGACCTCTGGTTGGATCCTGGCATCGGGTTCGGGAAGACCTTCGACCACAACTGGACGCTGCTGCGCCATGCCGACGAGCTCGCAGAGCTGGCGCGAGGCCTCGGTGCGCGCCTGCTTCTTGGGACGAGCCGCAAGCGGTTCCTCGGTGATGCTGGTGGTCCGGGTCTGGCGCCGTCGGAGCGACTGGCAGCATCATTGGCCACCGCGCTGGCGGCGATGGAGGCTGGGGCAGCCATGGTTCGGGTTCATGACGTGACGGCGACCGTGCAGGCTGCACGGGTCTTCGCCGAGGAGGTGGTGGTGTGATGAAGGGCAAGTGGGCAGCGGGGATCCCGCCGCGCAACCTGACCTGGGTGCTCCCGGGGATCCTGGCGGTCAGTGAGCGACCGGGTGGTCAGGCGGCGACGCACCGCAAGGTACGACGCCAAGAGGAAGTCATCTGGCTTCGAGAGAATGGCTTTGACGTCGTGATCTCGGTCCTCAACTCACCGCAGAACCTTGCGGCCTACGCCGAGCTGTCGATGGAGTCGGCGCACCATCCGGTCCCGAAGGTCGGCGACGTCACGCCGGCACTGGTATCGCTCTATGGCGACGTGGCGGAGCGCCAGGCCTTGGGCCAGCAGATGCTGATCCACGCCGACGAGCTCGGAGACTGGATGATCGGGATCGTGGCGGGCTACCTGCTGTGGGTGGGGAGGCTGCCGGATATGCCTCGGGCGACCACCATCGCCGAGCAGCTCTTCGGCCGACAGCTGGGCTCCGAGGGCCGGGCGGTGGTGGCCACGGTGGCGGAGCTCGTCGATCGCTCATGACGGCCGATCGCATCGACATCACCTCGCTGAGCCTGGTCGCCTCCGTGGGCGTGCTGCCCGAGGAGCACGAACGCGAACAGCCCCTCGAGATCTCCCTCTCGGTCGAGGTAGACCTGACCGCCGCCGGTGCTTCTGATGATCTTGTCGACACGGTGAACTACGCCGAGCTGATCGACATCGCGAGTTCGGTGGCGGCGTCGATGCATCACAAGCTCCTCGAGTCCCTCGCCGATGAGATCGGCCGAGCCGCCCTCGAGGTTGATTCGCGCATCGAGGCGATCACCGTGTCGGTGACCAAGCTGCGCCCTCCGGTCCCGGCCCACGTCGACACGGTCGGGGTCCAACGTCGTGTGAGCCGGTGACCCGAGCCTTCCTCGGACTCGGCAGCAATCTCGGCG
>Ga0194055_10002249_pt1 | contig 15385 bp, 13 predicted proteins | sample SepL449m_MetaG_FD_155482 | JGI IMG/M metagenome (GOLD analysis project Ga0194055, IMG submission 155482) | Anoxic zone freshwater microbial communities from boreal shield lake in IISD Experimental Lakes Area, Ontario, Canada - Sep2016-L442-9m | ecosystem: Environmental > Aquatic > Freshwater >... | reverse complement strand
GACCAAGTTTGTGAACAGCGTTAAGAATTTCCTGGTGTCAGAAGACGGTCCAACCGCCGTTGAATACGCCATCATGCTGGCGTTGATCGTCATCGTCTGTATCGGTGCTGTCCAGAGCATCGGCCAGAGCGCCAACGGCAAGTTTGGTGCTGCCAACACGGCATTGAACCTCTAATCGCCCGAAACGAATTCGCATCCGCCCAACCGCAGCCAGCAACGGTTGGACGGATGGAATTTACAACAGCGAGCCCCGGAACAGCGGGCTCAAATCTGAAGGATCATCGCTCATGTTTCCATTCTGGTGTGAAATGTCCGGCAGCCAGCTTCTCCAGTGGGTTTCCAGCGCCGTGGTGCTGCTGGTCTGCCTGGTGAACCTGGCCGCGGGACAGCGGAATGGCTGCTGACGCGAATTCGCGTGTTAGCAAATGCGGAAGCCGGAGGCTTCCCGTCTCAGTTACCCTCACTTGTTCAGAAAGGTTGGAACATGGACTGGCAACAGTTCTTGCTCTCTCATTGGGAAGTCAAGCTCGTCTCTGCCGTATTGATTTTTGCGGCAATCATCGACGGGAAGCAGTTGAAAGTTCCCAATTGGATTACATTCCCAATGGTCCTGTCGGGCCTGCTGTATCATTCCGTGGCGTCTGGCTGGCACGGTGCCGGCGACAGCCTGAACGGAATCGTCTGGGGACTCCTCTGCCTGCTGCCACTGTACGCCGTTGGCGGAATGGGTGCCGGTGACGTGAAATTGATGGCCGGGATCGGTGCCTGGCTCGGTGCCACCACAACCTGTTACGCGTTCGCCGTAACCGTCGTCGTGGGTGCTCTGATGGCAGTCGTCATGATCCTGACGAGCGGACGCGTGATGCATCACGTCCGACAATTCGTTCACATCGCTTACGAAATCATGGTTGTCCGCAACCCACGTCAGTTGTTTGCCACTGCCAAAGAACGCAAGCCAACCATGTATCTGCTCCCTTACGGGATTCCGATCTGCATCGGCTCGATCATCTACTTCGTCTATGCCGGTCTGATCTGACCTGAAGGACAAGTGATTTTTGATCTGAATCACTGATTCGCTTCGGCCCGCAGGTTTTTGCCTGCGGGCCGTTTCTATTCGTAGACACGAATTTCGGCGTTTGCCGCGGATTCGGCGAATCTCTCCAAAACCTTGAGCTATGTTTGCAAATATGACGGCATTTTCGGGAACTCACGCATCCAAGCTGACCAGAACATTGTCAGTTACGACCGTTACAACCGATACCACCGTTAAATGCTGAAGAGTTTGACTTCTGCCGGTCGATCATGAGCTAGTAGGCGCGGTACGTACCGCGGAAGACTGACCGGCACGAGGAGATTGTTGAGTACAACTCATCGGTGAAACCACACCGAGTTTCCAGAAGCGACTTGTCTGGGAACATTGGCCCTCGGCCACGACACTTCCTGCGGAATCGAAACCATGAAAAACAAATCACTGATGCTGCTGATGGTCGCCGCCGGCTGCGGGCTGGTCGCGATGCTGGGTGTCCGGCAATTGATGTCGAGAAATAACGAAGCTCCGGAAAAGACTCGGATCCTCGTCGCGAGAACAGATATTGAATCGGGTGTCCCACTCGACAAGACCAACGTCGGGTTCAAAGAGTGGCCGAATGACTCAATCCCCAAGGGAGCGATCCTTACGGAAGAAGAATTCGCAGACCGGGCCTTGAAACATCGTGTCGGACCGAATCAGCCAATTCTCACGACCGAACTCGGCAACAAAGGGGAGTTTGGATTGCAGATCCAGATTCCAAAGGACATGCGACTGGTAACGGTTCCAGTCACGGCCACAATGACCCACAGCGGACTGCTTCGTCCCGGTAACTTTGTCGATGTGAGTGCCGTGATTGATATTCCTAACAAGGGCTCGGGACATCGCACCGAAGTCAAACCCGTCTTGCAATGTATTCAGGTCTTCGCTGTCGGAAGTTCGGTTCTGGGGTCGGAAGACGCGAAGGACTCCAAAGTCGCCGACGTCAAGAACGTGACATTCCTCGTGTACCCATTGCAGGGTCAATTATTACAGTTGGCCAACAAGCAAAGTAACGGTGCACTTCAATTTGCGCTCCGATCAGGTTCAGACAAGAGTCTCGTGAACTCCGAAGACCTGTCCGATTCGTCGTTGTCACTCCTTGCCAATTCATTGATGGGCAATCCCGACGAACCCCAGTCGAATGCGACCAATGTACCTAAACCCGAAGGGGCCAAACCAAAGTCTGCATTCCGATCCTACCTTGCCCCGGAAACATCATCAGCGATGACAACGGTCGGCGAACAGGCTGTTCGACCAACCTGGAAGATCGAAATTTTCCAGGGGGATCAGCGAGTCGTTCAGGAAATCGAATTGCCGGATGAAAAGCCCGCAGAAGCAAACACGAAGCGAACGTCAGCGTCATCAACGGACTGGGCCAGTCCTGTACTGAAGTTTTTCAGTCGCCGACAAAAGTCGACACCTGAAAACGAGCAAGAATCACCGTCAACAACAGACGTGCGTCGGAAGAAGGGGGCCTCACCCCAGACAGACGATACGGCACAAGGAACGGAATCCACAGAAAAGAAATAGGATTACGTCGTTACATCCAGGAATACACATCAGCCGCTGGCTAGCCCACGGTTAAAACCGGACGATAACGGGTTCCGGCTGATCGATCGAAACCGAGAACCAAATCGTAACGCGGAATACATTTGAAATTTGAAGACTAAGACTGATCGCTGAAAGCTTTCCACCGTGCCAGGGCGGGCACGACACATCGAATCAAGGGGTGCAGGGATGCCATACAAACTATTCTCAAGCCGCGCGGTACGTTGGTACTTGCCAACTGTCTTCCTGTGCGGCTTTTCTTATTGCAGTGTCTTCGCTGACGAAGCACCGTCGAAAGATACGATCAAACAGGTCGATGCCTCGACGCGCCGTATCGAAGTGCGTGATTCAGACTCATTGGTCCTGCAGTATCCCGACTGGCTGAAGCAGGTAAAGAGTCTTGATCCCGCAGTCATGCGAGTTTCAGCCGTTCGTCCAGATCGCCTGAAAGTGCAGCGAGTGGCCCAGGGGACAGCCAAGCTTCAGGTCCTTGATCGCAGTGACCATCGGTATTCGCTGGAAATTGTTTTCCAGGATTCGACAGGCCAGCGGTGAACTGAAATTTTCGGTCGACGCTTCATTTAGGGTCTCCAGGGCGTTTTCAAAGTCGAGGGTATTCGGATGCCATCTTTTACATCCATCCGCCGTGCAGCCAGTCGCTGTCTGATTGCAGCCGTCTGTGCTTCGTCCCTGGGGACCGCCGTCTTCGCAGATGAGGCACCACCGCGCATTCCACCCGGCGAAGTCGTCCAGATCGTTTCATTGAAGACTGCGGTCGAAGTGACCGAGCGGACGGCAAAGGTCATCGAATTCAAAGAATGGTTGACTCAAGTCGATGGATTTGATCCGAAGGTGATCAGCGTCATTGCTCTGGACAAGAACAAGCTTCGGATTCAGGCTCTGGAACAGGGCGTGACGACGATGATCGTGACGGACCGCAACAAGCAGGTTCACACGATTGAAGTGTTTGTTTCCGGGGATGCCCGGCTTTTACAGTCTGTGCTGAATCGTGCTTTTCCGAATTCCGCGATCCAGGCAACCATGTTGCGAGGTAATGCCGTTCTGCTGCGAGGCTGGGTGACCGACGCTCAGCAGATTGCCAGCATTACGGAACTGGCTCAGTTGTACTCACCCAATGTCGTCAACCAGATCAAGGTCGGCGGCCCGCAGGAAGTTCAGTTACGAGTCAAGGTTCTGGAAGTCCAGCGATCCAAGCTGCGCCAGTTCGGCCTGAACTTTGCCGTGTTTGGCAAGAACGTGGCACTCGCCAGCGTCCCTGGTCCGATCACCCCGCTGACCGCTTTGACGGCGCCGATTGGTGGCATCCCCACAGCAACGATCGCTCCGACCAGTGGCGCACCTCCGTCCATGGGACTTGGCGTTACTGGACATGGATTTGGATTTGAAGGATTCCTGCAAGCATTGAAAACCGAAGGATTGCTGAAGATCGCTGCGGAACCTGTGCTGGTCACACGCAGCGGCGAGGCCGCTCAATTGGACAATGGCGGGGAATTTCCGATCCCGGTGCCACAAAGTCTGGGGACGGTCACTATCGAGTGGAAAGAGTTCGGCGTGATCTTGCAGGCCTTACCGATTGTCATCAGCCCGACTCGGTTGCGACAGCAGGTCTATGCAGAAGTCAGTGAAAAAGATGTCGCGAACCAGATCACCTTGAATGGCACAACAGTTCCGGGGATTACTCGTCGCCGCGTGCAATCGACTGTCGAAATGGATTTTGGGCAAACTCTGGTGCTGGGCGGCTTAATCAGCAACCGCATCACTGGAACGATTCAGAAGACGCCTTTCCTGGGGGAACTTCCTGGAATCGGTGCGGCCTTCAGTAAGAAGGAGTACAGTCAGTCCGAAGTCGAACTGATCATCATGATCACTCCGGAATATGTCAGTGCGATGCAGGCCGACCAGATGCCTCCGATCGGGCCAGGTCGTACCACCACATTTCCGACAGATCGCGAACTTTATCTGAAGGGGCTGATGGAAGTCCCCAAGATCGGACCTGACTGCGACATGCCTGGTGGTGCTTGCGACCCAGGAATTTCGGTCAACGTTCGTCCGGATGCCCCGTGGCAGGGAGCCCCGACTGGATACCACCCGGCGACACCGACTCTGGCACCCACAGCGGTTCCAAACGGAGGTGGAGAAATCACTCCAGCACCAGGAAGTGGTGGGTTAATTGCACCTCCTGGAGTGAACTCGGGCGATGCACTTCCACCGGCTCCCAAAGGGGACGGCGTGACGTCGCGGTCAACCGGAAACTCGCGATTGACCAAGTCGATCCCAAACCGATTCGATACCACTCCGCGCGGTAACACCGATCAAGCCGCCCAGGCAGGATATAAGGCCAGTAACAAACGTAAGGACGATGCCGTCGAACCGGCGTCCGCCAAAAAGGGAGTCGATTCCAAGCCGATCAAGTTCTAACCAAGGGCAAGGGGCGGCCCCTTGACGCCGATTCGAGCTGTCGCTCGAAGGTGGAAAGGCGCTCACGTTGTTCGCTTGTCGATGGGCATGAATTTGTTTTTTCAGAAGAGCAGGAGTCGCCAGACGCTGTTGTGTTTGGCCGAGTACAGCAAGCATGTGGCGGCGTTGGGGTGGCTGCATGCTATGGTTAAGTTGTGAGAAGTCGGTCGATTTTCAGGTTCGCCATCAAGGTTTCCGACGGTAATTTTTCCGTTTGTCCGGCGACTTTCGTCTAAATGAGGTCACAGTTTCATGAAAAGCGTCATCCGGCTCGCGATCGTCGATCCGAACGACGTCACGCGACATTCGTTGAAGACACTCCTTCTTGGAATCGATACCGTCTGGCTGGAAGCCGAATGTTCTCGTTACGACGCATTCAGTGACGTGCTGATGCAGACGCAGCCTGATATCGCACTCGTCGCTCTAGATTCCGATCAAACTCGTTCCATCGAATTGATTGGTTCCATCCATCAAAATCATCCTGCCTGCCAGATCCTGGCCATCAGCGGACATCAGGAAGGAAGTTTGATTCTTCAGGCCGTTCGCAACGGCGCGAAAGAGTTTCTAACGAGTCCGCTCAAGCTCGAAGAATTCCTGGCGGCTCTCGAACGAATTCGGCAGACAGTCAACAAGAATTCAGGCGACGGTACGGTTCGTTCCAGCCAGGTGATCAGCGTTGCCGGGGTCTCGGGGGGAATCGGCTGTACGTCTCTGGCAATCAATCTGGGGTGTTGCTTCGCGCAGCAGCCATCGCGCAGTGTGGCGATCATTGACCTGGACCTGGCGCTGGGGGATGCTGACGTCTGGCTTGATATCATTCCTGACTACACAATTCAGGATGTTGCCGACAACATCAACCGCCTCGATTACGCGTTGTTGAAGCGGTCGTTGACCAAACATGATTGCGGGGCGTTCTTGTTGCCGCGTCCGGTGGAAATGGAAGACCATCCCCCGATCGGACCCGATGAGCTGCGCCGCGTGATTTCGCTATTGAAAGCGACCTTCAGCCACCTCGTGATCGATCTGAGCAAATCGTTCAACGCACTTGATCAAGCGGCGATGGAATTGTCGGACGTGATCCTGATCGTCACACAACTCGATCTGCCATCCTTGCGAAATGCTGTTCGCCTGATGCAATTCTTCAAGCGACGCCAGGGGTTGTACGATAAGGTGAAGGTCGTCGTGAACCGGATGGGACTGGACGACAACACCATCAGCCTGAACAAGGCACTCGAAACACTGGGACGTGACATCTATGCCACGATTCCGAATGACTATGCAACGATGATCGAAGCCCGAAACAATGGGGTTCCGCTTGTGACACAAGCCCCCAAAGCCCGGGTGACGAAGAGTATCATGCAACTCGTGCAGAGTCTGGATGGGCCTGGCGAGCCAGAAGAAAAGACGGAAGAGAAGAAGCCCCAGAAAAAGGGTGGGCTGTTCAGTTTTCTCGGATCAGGGGGACGATGAGCACCGAATGTTGTCGTTGCGGCCGGGGGGCACGCGACGCGACAATTCCGCCTCGTCAAAGAAACCCGGCCACCTTGGCCGGGTTTTCTTTTTTGGCTCGCCGCAGATCTTGGTGAATTCCCGTGTATTCACATGGGAAATCCGTCCTTTGGTCTGGTGCCGCGTCACGACGAGTTTTTCAGGTTCGATCCATCTGCCGCAGCGAGCTTCGTTTTAGTGTTGATATTAGAGAAGAGGAATTTAACGCAGAGGCGCCAAGGCGCAGAGGCGCAGGGGGATTGCGAGTTTCGGTTCTTACGTTTGCGTCTCTGCGCCTCTGCGTTAAATTCTCGTCTGGCTCGAAGGACCTGAACCGGAGTTGAATCGGAACTTTCGATAGCCGATCTTCTGACCAAATGCACGACATTTACAGTCGACATGAAATGCCAGTCTCGATCCGGTATGCGACTCGCAGATCCCTGTCGGCTGGCCGGGGCCAGTTAACAATGTCGTTCGGCGGCAGAGGCGATCAGAGGAACCATGCCCAATCACATGAAATTTTGCGGCTGTAAGATGTGCCGCAGCGGCATGCGGTCGCGGATGGCGGCTCACATCCGGCGGGTGGTTCGAAGGTTTCGCCAACGGGCCAAGCTCGCGCTGAGGCGGGGGCAGGACCCGTCGGCGAGCATCGGCGTCGGGCGGACCGACTGACGCTGAACAACGCGGTCAACGGGAGCGGCGGCTCCACCCACTGAATCGGAATTCCGACTACTTCCAGTCAGTCCCTCCTGTTGCTCTGCAACCCAGACATCCAGAGCGATGTCTGGGCCACCCTGCTCGATGGCTCGTGTTGGCGATTTTTTGATGGAAGCAGACCGAAAGCTCTCGTCGTTGCCGGCACCAAATATTTCGTGTGCGAATCCTGCCAAAGACGCTGCGGGGCGACCTGTTTTACTGATTTCAAGTGAGGTTTCGGATGCCCGTGATTCTGCCTCGCTACTGGTCTTACTGCGTCCCTCAATGCCCCGTACTACGGGGCATTGAAAGATCTGTGGGGCCATCCAACACAACTTTAGATTTGACTTTCCCGAGGATCTCGCGGACGGTTTCGAGATACAGACGGTTGAGTGTCAGGTTGCGCGAGACGGCGTATTCGCGACCACCCATGCTTGCGTCCTGTTCGATCTGTTTGACCAGTTTTTGGAAACGGTCGGCCGAGCCCTGGGCCGCGGAAATCATTGAACCACGCTGGCCGATCGCCGTGTCGACGAGCTGACGTGCGTCGGCCTGCGATTCTGCCAGGCGCTGTTCTGCATAGGCTCGAGCCTCGTTGATGGATCGCGCCAGGTCAGCACGCGCGTTGGAGACATCGAGGAATTCCGCTTTCACGCGTGGCGGTGGTTCGGCGCGATCGATCGTTACCTGTTCCACGTCACAGCCCAGCCGCTGGTTACGGGCTGCGGTTCGGACCGCGATCAGCAGTCGATTGTTGAGTTCCGCCAGACCCTGCGTGTGCACGAAATCAACGCCGCATTGAGACACCAGATCCGTCACCGTCGTTTCGACCAGCGATTTCAGTCGTCGTTCTGGTGCGGTGCTGCCGTACAGCCATTCGGCTAGAAACTCTTCGGAAATTCGATATTGAACTCCAATCCTCAACTGCAACAGGTTCCGGTCACCAGTCAGGAATGTTGTCGGTTGATTCGAGGCCGACGAAAGAAAAGCATTGGCTTCGTCGGTCGCTTCACCGAGTGTCATGGTATGCACGGCATTCAAGTTGACTCGATCGATCTTCACCCAGGGCCAGGGAAGATCGTAATGCAGACCACTCGTCCGGACGGGAAACACGGCACGGCCGAAGCGGCGGACGACACCGACCTGATTGGCAGGAACCGTAAAAATTCCCGTCATCAAATAGCCAGCCAACATGAGTCCGGCCGCGATGCGCAGCGCCAGCCGCCTGGATCCGGGAGCAGAGGGGCCACTCATGGAGCGTCCCCGGCTGGCTTCCTGGGTTCGTTTGCAGGTTCCAGCGCCGACGGCTGTGAGTCGGGTCGGGGCTCAATGACTTTTGATTCGCCCCCCTTCGACTCTGGGACAACCGCCTTGCTCGCTGTCGGCGGAATACCATCCACCAGCAATTTCAAAAGACTGTTCGAGGCGGACAGGATCAATGTGGTCCGTTCATTGAGGATCTGTTTATAGGCTTCCAGCGTTTGCACCGTCGCGGCGAATTCGGGGTCGCGCGCGTGTGCTTCGTTCAGGATGCGGATCGCGTCGGCATCGCCATCACCACGAATTCGTTCGGCTTCGGCGTTGGCTTTGGCGAGCAGTTCACCGGCCTGTCGATCTGCCTGACTGCGGATCATCCGATTTTCGGCCAGACCAGCGCTGCGATAGCGTTCGGCAATCTTCTGACGTTCACTGCGCATTCGTTCAAATACCGCTCGCGTGTTTCCAGCGGGAAGATTCAGGCGACGGATCCGAACATCGACGATTTCGATTCCCTGTCGGTCGCGGAGCGAATCCTTCTCGTCGGTCCGTTGCATCAGCTCGCGACGAATTTCGGCTGAGACTTTTTCGAGTGGTCCGGTGGAATCCGTGGGGGCAGCTTCGGAATCTGCAGCACCCAGCAGTTCCGAAAGTTCACTGCGGCCGATCTGCTCGGTCAGAATCGATTGCAGGCGACTGGAAAGTCGTGCTTCGGCGATTTCGATCGTTCCCAGACTTCGGAAGAACCGAACGACGGGATGAGCTGCCAGTTCCTGAGATTCACCGTCACTCACCTTCCAAAGGACGTACGCTTCGACCGTGACATTCTTACGATCATGCGTAAAGGCTTCACGACCGGGTGGAGACAGCAATTGCAATCGCCGATCAAACCGGCGAACCGTTTCGACCGGCCACGGCCACTTGAATTGCAGACCACGTTGTTCGGGGCGATCATAGACAGCAACAATCCGGCCAAACCGTTCCACCAGAACGAATTCCGTTTCGTCGACGAAGAGGATGGCGGTCGATGCCAGCAGACAGAGGACAATTCCAATCCCCCAACGCCCCGTTCGACCGAGTTGATCGAGGATCGTGGAAGAGTTCGCAGATTCGTTCGGCAAGGGCGCGGTCAAAGGAAAACCAATCGTTTGGTACGTCGTCGCGGGTGATGGTCAATGTTGATCTGGCAATACTGTGATTCTAGGGAGGCTACGGAACCTGACGCAATCCGTATCTACTCGCGGTGCGCGAACTTCGGGCGTATACTGTGCGAGATCCGTGTGTCAAACTGTCGAGGAGAATTCGATGCTGCCGCTGCTGATTGCCCTGTTGACCGCCCCCCCTGTGGAAACTGATACCACTGCCGAAGGCAAACATCTGGCAAATATCCGCCAGGTCACTTCGGGATTGCCCCGGGCCGGCGAAGGCTATTTTTCTCCGAAGGGAGACATGATCGTTTACCAAGCCTATCCGGTCGGGTACCCGTTCTATCAAATTTACGTCCAGAAACTGGATGAAAAGACGCCGAGGTTGCTCAGTACCGGTCGCGGCCGAACGACCTGTGCGTACTTCTCACCCAACGGTGAAAAGATCATGTTTGCGTCCAGTCACCTGGACCCGGAAATCGACCAGACGGAATTGAAAGCTCGAGAACTTGCTGCCAAAGGAGGCCAGCGACGGTACATGTGGGACTTTGATCCGCACATGGACATTTACGAAATCAATCTGAACGGTACGGGCTTGCGTCGACTGACCGACACTCCAGGATATGACGCCGAAGGGAGTTACTCACCCGACGGCAAGCAGATTGTTTTCACGTCATCGCGTGATGGTGACCCCGATCTGTACATCATGGACGCCAATGGATCAAACGTCCGGCAGTTAACGAATGTCGCCGGTTATGACGGCGGGCCGTTCTTTTCACCCGATGGAAAATGGGTCATCTTCCGTTCTGATCGCCACGAGGAGCATATGCTGCAACTGTTTGCCATTTCTGTAGATGGCAAAACCGAAGTGCAGCTCACCAACAACCTGAAACAGGTGAACTGGTGCCCATATTTTCATCCGAGTGCCAAATACCTCGTCTGGTCCGGGGCAGACTACAGCAAAGGCCCCATGTCGGCTCACTTTAATCTCTTCACCATGGACCTGAACTGGGCGAATGGGACGGTGGCGGCAGGTGAGGTCCGACAAGTGACATTCAGTACTGCGGCCGATGTCCTGCCTGTATTCAGCCCCGACGGCAAAAGCCTGATGTGGACGTCAACGCGAACACCGGATGGAACCAGTCAACTCTGGATGGCTGACTGGCTGCGAGCGAAAGAGTAGTGCGCGGTCAAGTCTTCACGAAGTGTTCGAAAGGGTTGACCGGGTTGTCTTCGCAAAACCCCGGGGTTGCATCACACTGTCACCTCAAACCCGCGTTTCCGACAAATTCAATCAGATCTGACGAAAACGGCGTACACTTCGCCTGTGGCTGGCGAGATTGAGGCCCGTTCACGGATTCACGATGGAATTCGCCAGCGAATTCGACATACTCTTCGCGTCTATCTCATTCATCCGAAAACGTTTACATCATTCATCGCAGCGGAAATTCACCAAGATGTCAGATCTCGTCAGGTACTGGAAACGACTCACATGCCTGTTACTGGTCGCAGTCGTTACCGGATGCGGTTCCAAGGCAACAGATTCCGAGACTGCGCCTGGTGAGGGGGGCGGTGCGGAGGCGGCAGCCCAAGCTGGGAAAAAGGTCATTATTCCCATTCGGCACGACGTGAAAGAGCTGGAAGGACATTGGGTGATGGTCGTGACCGGCCAGGATCGCCGCGACAAATACCTTTGGATCGTGAATCTGGCCAAGGGACCTGAAGGTAAGATTCAGGCTGAAATTATTGATTCAACAAGCGACAACTCTGCAAAAATCGAATCGACGACGGTCGACGGTACGGCTGTCAAATTGACGATGAAAAACGGTAATGCGGCGTTCGATTTCCAAGGCGAATTCAGCAAGGGAGCGATTCGCGGTACCGTCGCCAGCGGGAGTCAGGAAATGTACCTCGCTCGTCTATTGCCGACGTCGGGGTCAAAATTGTCGGACTATCTGGAATCTGCACTCCCACCCGCTGCAGATGTCTTCGAAAAGGCATTCCGGTCGATGCAGGCTCAGCCCCAACCCAAAGTCATTTTGCGGTTGGCCAGCGAACACCCGATCAGTCCCATCTCGTTGGAAGCCGCCTTCGGTCTGCTGGCAATGCATGCCAAGGCAGGCTTTGATGATGACACGTTACTGGAAATCATCAACAAGTATCTGGAACTCTCCAAGACCTGGGGAACCCGGATGAACACCAATGCCGAGTGGATTACCGCTCAGCAGTTGATTTCGTCGGGACGATTGCCGGCAGAAGCGATCAAGCATGTGAACGCGGCAGAAAAGCTGATGGGTGAAGCGGGGACGGCCTTGAAGCCTCGCTTCCAGTCCATGCGTGACCAGGCCGAAATTCAAATCGCGCTGGGAAAGAGTCGTTCGAAACTGGACGAGGATCGAGCCAGTGCCCACGAAGCACTGAAGGCCGCCCTCGTCAAACAGTCGTACAACTGGGATATCCTTGCCGCTCTGGGAGATTACGCCGCAGCAAACAAACAACCAGAAGCGGCCATCGACTACTATGCCACGATTGTGGCAATGCCCATGCTGGAACATTTGGTCATGGCCCGACGCCTGGGCCAGCCACCCGGCGAACCCACCCCGACCGAAGTGCTGACCAAACTCTGGAAGGAACACCACGGTAACACAGACGGGATGGAAGCCCATCTGCAGAAACTTTACATGGAAAAGATGACCGTTCTGAAGTCGGAAATTCAAAAGACATGGCCAGTTCCGCCAGAAGCGGGTGATCATGTGTCACTCATCGAATTTTTCACCGGGGCCAAAAGTCCCCCAGCAGTCGCGACCGAAGTGGCACTCGACGTGATCCGGACAACCTACCCCGCGAATCAGGTGGTGACGCTCCGGTATCATCAACACAATCCTCAGCCGGACGGCCTGGTCAATCAGGATAGCGAAGACCGATTCGCATTTTACGAAATGTCAAAAACGCCGACCGTGACCGTCGATGGTGCCATGCTCGATCCTGAGCAGGCCCCGTATCGCGGCTTCCTGCAGTTCAGCGGAACGGCGTACTCGCTGTTGCGAACCGTTGTCGATGAACGTATCCGGCGCAAAACGCCCATTCGAATTGCACTCGCCGGAAAGATGGAAAACGGCGAGTTGTCTGTCAGCGCCGAGGTCTCAGGAGCGACGGAAGAACAACTCCCGTCGTTGCGATTACGACTGGCACTGGCCGAGGAAGATGTTCAGGCACCGACGACGATTGGAATCCGCAGTCATGCAATGCTGGTTCGGGAAATGCCCGGTGGCGCACGAGGAGTCGCACCGAAAAAGGGGGAGCTGAAGTTCTCGTTTTCGATGCCTTATGCCGAATTGCAACAGCACCTGGACGACTACCTGAAGCAGTATGAAGCCGGCAACAAGATTGAGATCCCTGCAAACGAAAAGCCGCCGATTTCAGGCCCGCTGTATCTGATCGCCTGGGTCCAGAATGACAAGGCAGATAATGAGCACCCTGAGGTTGGTCGAGCAATTCTGCAGACGGCGATCATTCCCGTCGCAGGCCTGGGGGGCAAGACTGTGACCACTGCCCCAACGACGGCAGCGACCGAATCGACGACGCCCCCGGCCCCCGCGCTTCCCGAGTGATTCAGGTTGATGATATCCTCTGGCATGCCTGATCAATTTGCCTGGCGATTGCCACTTTAAAAGACGAGGCGTAGCCTCTGAACGGCCTCATTGGGAAGACGATTCCATGCGATTCACGAAAATGCACGGTGCTGGCAACGACTACGTCTATGTCGACTGTTTTGCCGAGCCTGTTCCAGCGGATATTCCTGCAACTGCCATCTCGATCAGTGACCGCCATACCGGTGTCGGTGGGGATGGTCTCGTTCTGATTGGTCCCTCTGAATCCGCAGATGCCCGGATGCGCATGTTCAACGCCGATGGAAGCGAATCCGAAATGTGCGGAAACGCCATTCGATGCGTGGCCAAGTACGTCTACGATCGCGGAATTGCCAGGCGTTCGGAATTGAAAATTGAAACGGGCCGTGGGGTTCTGACCATGAAGTTGTCGACCGGAGGCAACGGCAAGGTCGATCGCGTGACGGTTAACATGGGCAAGCCGATTCTGGAAGCGGAACGGATCCCGACGACGCTGCCAGGAAATCCACCGCTCAACGTACCGCTTGAAGTGGCCGGACGAGTCATTGACGTTTCCTGCATTTCAATGGGAAACCCGCATTGCGTGACATTTGTGGACGAGGTCAATGACGACTGGGTTCTGAACGTCGGGCCGCAGATTGAACGTCATCCTGCGTTTCCTCGACGAGTGAACGCCGAATTCATCCAGATCGTTTCTCCCTCTGAATTCATCATGCGAGTCTGGGAGCGTGGCAGCGGAGAAACACTGGCCTGCGGCACGGGTGCCTGTGCGTCGGCCGTTGCTGCAGCACTGACGGGAAGAACCGGACGCTCGGTCACTGCACACCTTCGTGGTGGCGATTTGTTGCTGGAATGGTCGGCCGATGGAGACGTCTTTATGACAGGCCCGGCCGCAGAAGTATTCAGCGGCGACTGGTCCGCCAGTTAAATCTGAGGCCGCGATTGCTGAAATCCGTTGAAGGTCAGAATGCAAGGGATCTTGAGTCGCTCGTCAAGAATCTTGAGGACGCGCCATGGCTGCCGATGAAGCCGCAGTCAGGCCTTCGTCTTTGTTACCTGCGTGGAGTGCCGCCGGCGTCACCCATCGCAAGGCGGTATTGCCAGCAACCAACGCATTGAGAGTCGTACAGACGGACTAATCCTCAATTCCGGTCCAGATTTCGCCTGGTCCCGAATCTACTGACCGGAATTCGCGTTCCTTCAAGCCGCATCGGGATTTCCGAGCTAACGTTGCGGAGATTCTCCCTCGCCCCGAGGAAGAGAAGTACCTGCTTTGTTTCAAAGGATTGTTCCGTGGGTTCTCGCCATTCCCGATCACAGCAAACCTCTACGCCCGTCAAATCGAACTCCGTTTCTTCCAATGGATCAAACGAAGGTGTCGAAATACGCGGCGAACTCACAAATATTGAAAGACGCCCCGTCGTTGCCGAAGCAGATCGCTCCAAAACGCACATTGCCGACGATCATGCGGTCTCTGTCAACGGGCCTGTCGCGGTCACGCAGAATGTCTCGATGGAAGAGACCACGAGTGGTAGCCAATTTACGATGCCAAGTCTGTCCGGACATGCCGATCCCGCAATCATCGACGATTTGCATAAGCAAATTGAGGGGAAAAACGAACTGATCGCGGCACTGGTTGCCGAATTGGAACAGGTCGTTGAACAACTCGATCGCGTCAAACGAAACGGAACGGACCGTTCACGCGGATCCTCAACGGCTCCAGGCTTGCCTCCCGAAGTCGTCGAAGAACATCAGCAGGTTCTGGGAGAATTGCAACGTTTCGTCCAGCAATGGGAAGAGATGCAGGCGGCCAGCGCACTCGTGCGTATTGAAGCCGAACTCTCAGAACTACGCTCAATGATGTCCAATGGCTATCGTGCCGACGTTCCCGCAGGTTCCGCAGTGAATCTGGAACTGGTGATGTCCCGGTTGACGGTTGAATCGACGACGGTCGAACCTGCGCCTTCCCAGAGTTCCAATTGGGAAGCCATGAAGCGGCAGATGCTTGGGGAACCTGAGCAAGTCGCGGAAGAGCCGGCTGTTGAAGATGACCTGTCTGTTCTACTGGCGGGTAT
>Ga0194055_10002248_pt1 | contig 15385 bp, 10 predicted proteins | sample SepL449m_MetaG_FD_155482 | JGI IMG/M metagenome (GOLD analysis project Ga0194055, IMG submission 155482) | Anoxic zone freshwater microbial communities from boreal shield lake in IISD Experimental Lakes Area, Ontario, Canada - Sep2016-L442-9m | ecosystem: Environmental > Aquatic > Freshwater >... | reverse complement strand
CAGGAATTACTATAACTGGAAGTATCGTAGTTAAAAGAACTATCCCAGGAATTACTATAACTGGAAGTATCGTAGTTAAAAGAACTATCCCAGGAATTACTATAACTGGAAGTATCGTAGTTAAAAGGGCTATCCCAGGAATTACTATAACTGGAAGTATCGTAGTTAAAAGGGCTATCCCAGGAATTACTATAACTGGAAGTATCGTAGTTAAAAGGGCTATCCCAGGAATTACTGTAATTAGAATCTAAACTATTGTTTACGGAATAGTCGACATAAAGTGGATGATTACCAACAGCTTCAAATGTAATAGATGATCCTCGAGGAGAATTATCTGTCATATTGTAATAGTGCAAATAATCTTGTATAAAGTTATTTATACTATTGTATATGTCATTTGCACTATTGTACATAAAGTCAACTGCACCATCAAAAATAATACCTTCGATCTTCCCGTTTATGATATTCTCTCCAAGTGTTTTAACTATCAAAGTTTGTGCAAAAAGCATGTCCACAAATTCACCAGTAGCAAAATCTTTTTGTATTTGAGCTCGATCTGTAGGTGAAAATAGGAGAGCCATCTGAGCGCCAAGCTTATCCAGTTCGGTTGAGTTAGGATCTTTTGACACTGATGTCCAGTACTGATATTCCAATTGAGCTACTTTTAAATTACTTGATTCATCACTAATTGGTTTTTGCATCAATTCTTGTACATCAGATCTCTGGAAAAAACTTCCAATTTGGGCACTTCCGAAATTGTCAATTAGCTGATACAATTCGTCAATTACTTGGTGAACACCATATCCAATAGTGCCTACAGCAAAGTTTGAAGTAGCCTCTAAAGCACCGAAACGGTCACTGCTAAAGTTATTTGAATTTTGTAAATCTGGCATAAAATCACTCCTTACATTTATCTGTTCAGAAAAATTTGATTGATTTGTCTATCCTGTATGATAAGTAAATTCTAAAATGTAACTAATTACACAAACAAGCCATATGGCTTGAGATGACTATGCTTTCGCAGCAGAAGACTCAAGCAGGGTAACACCAAAAAATTTTTTCAAAACTCTTGCTAAATTAAGAGTATTTGCTATACAATAAAATACTGTGAAGAGCAATCCTCGGTAGCTCAGTGGTAGAGCGGTCGGCTGTTAACCGATTGGTCGTAGGTTCGAATCCCACCCGAGGAGTTTAAAAGAGTAAATTAGTTCTTTGATCTTATTCTAGATAACTATCTGTTATGGGTAGTTATTTTTTTTTACTTTAACAAAATAAGTAAGAGGATTAACCTCATAAGAACTACCTAATAACTAGGCCCAAAGATTATCAACTATCCTAGATAATAGCCTCAAGGATCTAGGTGTTTTAATTAAATGAATATTCTTAGCCAGCTTAAAAATAATTCGCTAGCCCGTCTGGGTATTTTAATACTATGCATACTCTATATCAGTTGCATCGGTGCCGATTTCATAGCACCCTATGATCCCTATAGCTCCCAAGGTGACGATTCACTACTACCACCAACCCAAATCCACTGGCATGATCAAGAAGGCAAATTGACCTGGCCCTATGTGTACCCTACTACCCAAAGTCCAACCAACATAGAAACAGGCAAAAGAGAACTTAAGATTAATCGCAATTTACCCTCGCCGATAACTTTTTTTACTAATGGTCATCTTTTTGGAGTCAAAGGTCCAGTCAGAATAAATATACTAGGTACTGATGAACATGGTAGAGATCAATTCAGCAGATTACTCTATGGTGGGAGAGTTAGTTTATTTGTAGGACTATTGGGCGTGCTAATCTCCTTCCCAATTGGTATGCTAATTGGGGGAATTTCTGGTTATTTTGGTGGCTGGATTGATATTTTTTTGATGCGTATAGTCGAAATATTAATGACTATTCCTAGTTTATATTTACTAGTGGCTCTAGCTGCAGTTTTGCCTCTTGGATTAAGTAGTACCACACGTTTCTTGCTGATACTTTTGATTACCTCATTGATCAGCTGGTCAAGTCTAGCTAGGGTAATTCGCGGTCAGGTACTCTCTCTCAAACAGCAGGAATTTGTCCAAGCAGCAAGGGCCGTTGGAGCAAAACCACTGTATATAATATGGAAGCATATTTTACCCCAGACCACCAGCTACATTATAATTTCGGCAACTTTGGCTATACCTAGCTTTATCATTGCTGAATCAGTTCTGAGTTTTTTAGGTCTTGGCATTCAACAGCCTGATCCTAGTTGGGGCAATCTGCTAAGTTCAGCTAATAATGCCTCAATTATTGTCATGCAACCTTGGTTGATCTGGCCGCCTACTATTTTGATTATCTTGACAGTATTAGCTTTTAACCTACTTGGCGATAGTCTCAGAGATGCCCTAGATCCTCGCAGTCTAAAAAATTAACGATCTGGGATATCACCATCTGGGCTGATTAAATCGAGCAGTTTTTGTTTGATCTGTAGGTCCATAACTTCCCATTTCAACTTAGTATATTCAGACCTATCGTTAAACCCACCTAAAAAACCCAAGGGAATTTCAAACCCACCAGCCATATTGCGCCCACCCCCAAAAAAGCGGCCAAAAGTATCTTTACCAAGAGATTCTTTAATGAATTCGTCAGGATCTAGGGTTAACTTGTTGGTTCGCAGTGAGCCTACTACCAGTTCGATTTCTTCATCTTCATTATGGACAATTCCATAGACTACTGCAGTATGGATATTCTCTTCAGTTACTAAAAAGTCAGCTGCTTGGGGGATAGCATCGCGATCATCGTAGCGCAAATAACCCACACCAGCTATAGAAAAGTTATTGCGAATCATCCGTTTAGATAGAGCCTTCTCGATGACCTCCATTACCTTTCTAGAGCGCGCAGAGCATAGTACTGAATTGAGCAATTGGGCATCATAAAATCGGCTGAGATAACCGGCAGCTATAAAATCCGCCTCACCTGCCTGTTTAAGCTGATTAGTATCAGAGCGTACACCATGCATCAGCGCTGTAGCACATTTGATGTGCATAGTGTTACTAGTATTAAATTGCAGTAAACCAGATTGTATATATTGGGTCAAGAGCGTAGCAGTAGAGCCAACTTGGGTACGAATATCAATGAACTCAGAAGATAGCTCACCCTGCTTTGCATGATGATCTATCACTACAACTAAAGGAACATGAGCCTGTTTGACAATGGGAAATAATTGACTATTAGTTCCCTGGCCATCTACTAAAACGCAGCCTTGGTAATCGGCAAGATTTTGCTCTTTGAGAGCTTGTATTGTCACTCGACGAGCTGGTATCCCAGTTAAGCGAACTAAAGCGATATTTTCTTGATGGGAAAGGGTACCAGCATAGATAATTTCACATTCAATCTCAAATTGCTGTGCTATCAACTGATATGCCCATGCACTAGAAAGCGCATCAGGATCCGGAAAATCTTGGGTCAAGATGATGTGACGTTCACCTCGATGATTTTCCAAGGTCTGTCTGAATTTTTCGGTGATCGTACGATTTTGAGAATAGACACTGCCATTGGCTGAAGCGACTTCGGCAGTCTGGGCTTCTGCTAAATGATGATCATAGGACGATTCGGAATCTTGGACTATTTGCAAAAGTTCTGATGTCATTTTGTCTTAACTAACAGAATTAATAAGCGCAGATCTTAGTTATAACCTAGTCTGTTAAATTACGGAAACGTCATTCTTGCTCAATTGGAGCAAAACCCTGACGTTGTATATTTTCACTGATATGTCGTGGTTCTAGAAACTGCAGCAGGTAGTCTGGACCACCGGCCTTAGAGCCAACTCCCGATAGTTTAAAACCGCCAAAAGGCTGACGAGCTACGATAGCTCCGGTGATGCTCCGATTGATATAGAGATTACCCACTTCAAATTCTTTAGTAGCTCTTTCTATATGTTCGGGAGTGCGCGAATATAGCCCGCCAGTAAGCGCGTAGTCAGTGCCATTGGCAACGCTAAGCGCTTGAGAAAAATCATCGACGGGAATAACCGCCAAGACTGGGCCAAATATTTCTTCTTGGGCAATGGAGGCATTTTCTGGCACATCTTTAAAAATGCTAGGAGGAACAAAGTAGCCATTAGAGGGAATCTCACCTGAATAGATTAATTTTCCTTCTTGCTTACCTTTTTCAATATATTCCAAGATACGCCTCCGGGCGTTATCGTCAATCACCGGGCCAATTTCTGTGGCAGGATCTTCAGCGTTACCTACATTCAAAGCCGAGCTGGCCTCAACCAGACGTTTTACAAAGTTTTCATAAATAGATCCTAGCACTATCACTCTAGATGCGGCTGAACATTTTTGTCCACTATAACCAAAGGCGCTATAGACTACTCCAGCAACTGCTTGATCTAGATCTGCGCTTTCATCTATGATGAGAGCGTTTTTACCACCCATTTCGGCTATTACTCGCTTGAGGTGCTTTTGGCCAGGTTTGACCAAGGCTGCTTGGGCATAAATACGACAGCCAACTTCTCTTGAACCGGTAAAAGCTATCAGATGAACATCCGGATGCTCCACCATATGCGCTCCGACTAAAGATCCTTTACCTGGCACGAATTGCAATACTCCTGCCGGTATACCGGAGGAAATTAAAATCTCAACCAGTTTGGCCGCAATCACTGAGGAAGTTTCAGCCGGTTTCAGTAAAGTACAATTACCGGCAACTAAAGCTGCAACAGTCATGCCAGTGGTTATAGCTAAGGGGAAGTTCCAAGGCGATATCACCAAAGCCAAACCTCTTGGTTGGTAGTGATAGCGGTTAGTTTCCCCGGCTACATCAAAGTTGACTCCTTGCTCTAGCCTTAGCATTTCACTGGCGTAATAGTTACAAAAATCAATAGCTTCAGAGACCTCTGCATCAGCTTGAGGTATAGCTTTGCCTACTTCCAAGCAAATCCAGGCTGATAGCTCGTGGCGCTGCTGTTCGAGTAATTGGGCAGCTTTTTGTAAAATGGCAGCGCGCTCTTTAGCTGGGGTAGATTGCCAAGTAGCGAAAGCTTTTTTAGCTCCCACAATTGCCATTTCGGCCTGTTCAATAGATATCTGGGCTACTTTACCGATTATTTCTTGAGGATTAGAAGGGTTTTGCGAATCAATCAGATTTTCGCTTGAAACATACTCTCCATTAATCCAGGGTAAGTAAGTATTGCCAAGGCTATCTTTGACTTTTGCTAGGGCTAGTTGAGCTTTTTTGAGCAGTTCTTGACGAGAATAGTCAGTATCTGCTGAATTGGTAAAGACTTGCGAGCTAGTTTTTTTATCTAATTTGACCACTACCGGAGGAGCAATCAACTCATCAACTGAGCGTCCTTCCAAATCCTGCCTCAAAAATGAACTATTGGCTGTATTTTCTAAAAGGCGGCGAATCAGGTAAGCCATCCCAGGTAATAATTTGCCATAAGGCGCATAAACCCTGACACGATGACCTCTTTTGACTAGAGCTTTGGCGATATCATCTCCCATACCATAGAGTACCTGCATTTCAAAGCGACGCGAAGGGATCTTCAGTTCCTCAGCAATTGCGCAGGCTTTGGCTTGGGTTCTCACATTATGTGAACCAATAGCAGCATAAAGATATTCATGGTTTTCTAACAATAATTGAACGAGACGCTCAAAGTTGAGATCAGTAGCAGTCTTTTGGTCATAAACAGGACTAGGCCAATGATTCTGGAGCGATTTGATGGTCTCTTGATCCCAGTAGGCTCCTTTGACCAGACGGATAGTAATAGGAGTTGCTCTTTTTTTAGCCCACTCGATCCAGCCTTTGAGATCATTTTCAGAATCTTGGAGATAACCTTGGACAGTAACACCAATATCGCTTCTTTGGCAAAATTCTTCTTCAATCAGCAGCTCTTGTAGGATCTTGATAGTCAAATCTTTATAGACATACTGTTCCATATCAAAATGAATGGCAGATCCAAGTGCTTGAGCCTTTCTCAGGAGGATACGGATACGCTGAAGGACTTTTTCTTTACTTCCTTGAGGATCAATCGGTGAAAATTGGGAATAAAAGGCAGTTAGTTTGACTGAAACTTGAACCTTGGGGATTATTTGCTCATCTGCTTGATCTATTTCTTTAACTTGCGACCAATTGTTACTAGCTTGGCAAAGCTGCTCTAGAAGATCTAGATAGGTATCTAGATATTTTTGGGCCTCAACTTCAGAAATAACAGCTTCACCTAGAAGATCTATGGTGAAGGCTTGTTTTTGTCCTCGGAGCTTTTCGATAGTTTTAAGTACTTGGGGAATTGTTTCGCCAGCAATATATTTAAAAGCGAGGGTTTCTACTGCTTTACTGACTGAAGCAGCAGCAATCTGAGCCGGGGCTGAAGTAGGCTCAGTGAAATTCATAATACCCTTGAGCGCGCTAGGTAATTCTACTTGAGATCCTGTTAGATACTGTTGCAGATGTCGGGCTATTTCGGTATTACTTTTGAGAGCGGGCAAAGCGTCAATAAAGCGAAACAACTGCATTCTGAGGCCTTCATTGGACATGGCAAAATCCATTAGTTTTTCATCTAAACGGATCTGCTGTTGCATCCTTCCCCAAAGTGAGCCTTTGTTTTTACGAGTGAATTCTAGTAACTCTCTGGCTATAGTCTGTGTCTGATTTTCATACTGCTGAGGCAACACTCTATTACTCTTCTCCTAAAGACATGTCAAAAAAACGATATGAGCTGTTTCGTATGCCCCATTAAGTGATTCTATCGCCTCTGATGACTATCAGAATGTATAAATTGAGCCTTAATTGTTTTCAAGCTGAGATAATTAGTTAACCTGATAGACAAAGCTCCCGGTAGCCCAAGTTTTAAGATCTAGAACATAACGTTCTGATATGCCACTATCTGTTTTTTTAGCTTGATCTAGATCTTCTAAGATAGATTGAATGATTTCTAAAGAATTAATAGATTTATTAGAGGTTGGATTTTGGGCTAGGAATTTTTGGGTCGCTGTAAATTCAGACTGAGCGCAGATTAAAAAAACTTCATTGCGCCCTGGCGCAGAAGAAGTATGCGGTGTACTTTGGTAGATTTGTTGCGGGTTTATCGCTTCTTTGGTCAGTAGTTTTACCAAAATCCCCTCACGAGAATCAAGTCTTACTAGTAAAGCTTTAATAGGCTGGGAACTTAGGTTTTCTATTGTGTATCGCCAAAAACTCCCTGAAGCTACAACGAGTGATTCAGGGTTTTGTATCTTGTCATTGCCCTTATCAAATCCAAAGCGCACCGGTAGTCTATAAGAGCGCTCATTAAGAATAAGTCTCCAGAATTTTAAGGCCAATAAATGTTTAAATTCGGGAATTAAACGAGTAATCACCAGCTTAAGAGCATCACCTGGTTGGGAAACTATTGTCTTAGCTTGACCACTTGAATTAGATAACACATAACTAACGACATTTGAATCATTTGAACTTGTCTGTTTAAAAATTAGACAATCTGCCGTAATCTCCCCAGCAGGGACTATAACAGTTTTAATAGGTACATTAGAAGAGATTGCACTGGTAGCGTCAACTTTTTCGATCCTATCTAGGGCTCCATCTAAAGCAATCAAAAGAGGTATATCTCGCTCAATTACCCTGACAGATTCCCTAAAAAGATCTCCTATTGCAGGTTTTGATTGACCTATCAAAAGGCCTTTAGCTAGTTGACCTTCTTTACTTTTTACTTTGAGAACAACTGAATCATCATTGACTAGGCTATAGCTAGAATTGACGCCACTATAGGCTAAAACTGGAAGAGTCAATCCCACCAATTTAAGATCAATATTTTTACCCTCTGGATCTAAACCTGTTACGATTGCTTGCGCTACGCTTGAATCTTGTAGTTCGCTAAAATAGCTTAACAGTGAAGATTTGTCTTTAGAGGCTATGACTTGAGGCTGCTGTTTTGGGGCAAGGGTTGTCAGGGTTTGAGTAACCTTGGAAATAGTAGTAGAGATTGGGACATTTGTAGGTAATTGCCAAAGATATGAGCTCAAGGCATAGGTAAATAAACCAGCATTAAAATTATGCAAACTCACTTCGCTTGCTAGTTGTTTATCCTGAGCAGCGCGCAGTATGATCCTTGGAGCTGAATATTTGGGCGCTAGCGAGAGAAGATCACTATCTAAAAGTTTTAAATCTGACTGTTGAGCTTTTGGACAGGAGCGTATTCTCAAATCTCCTTCTAAATTGGTATTTAGGCTATAGTAACTAGTGTCTAAAACCAGGGTTACACGATTTGTATTGAGGCTGCGAGCTAGAAGGAACAAAGTCGATTCTGGAAGTACGCAAAGATCACAAGTGACATAGCCGCGATTGATTTTCTCTCCCTGAGTAGCTATTTCACAGCCATAGCCACTATAGTGAAAAAGAACAACATCATCAGCTTTAGCTTGTTTGATAAGATGTTCAACAAAAGCGCTAACAATTGACTCACCTGTTGCCTTTTGGTCAGTGAGCTTCAAAATATTAGCAGGTTTAAATCCAAAGCGATTGATTAATAGGTCGTTTTGCAACTCTACATCAGTAGCGGCACCTCTAAGATGAGATATCCCAGTATACTGGTCAATTCCGACTAGAAGAGCTAGTTTATTGGCAGTCGGATCAGAAAGTACTGACAAGGTCTTTCCTAACCCTTTACCTAGTACTAAACTAGCTAACCCAACTTGTTGAACAAAGTCTCTTCGACTCAATGACATATCACTGTGCTAATTACTTGAGCGCATGGCCTTAGCTAACTCACTTGCTACTTCAGGGCGCGAGAATTGCGGAGGGGGTAACACTCCTGCACGCAGCATCTCACGAACTTTTGTTCCTGAGAGATGGACTCTTTCTTCAGGCAGAGAAGGGCTCGTTTTAGTGGTAGCCATCTGCTCAGTTCGTTTACAGTAAAAAGCATGTTCAAACATCATAGGAATAATACCTAGCTCTTGAGGAGTAAACTCGTTAAAAATATACTGAGCATCATAGGTTCCATAGTAGTTGCCTACACCGGCATGATCCCTGCCTACGATAAAATGAGTACAGCCATAGTTCTTGCGAATCAGGGCATGAAATATAGCCTCTCTAGGGCCAGCATAACGCATAGCAGAGGGATTGATTGCTAGAATCACCCGATTTTGAGGAAAGTAATTCTCTATCAAGATTTCATAGCAGCGCATTCTGATATCAGCAGGAATATCATCACTTTTGGTTGCACCAACTAGAGGATGAAGAAACAGTCCATCAACAACTTCTAGAGCGCATTTTTGAATATATTCATGGGCGCGGTGAATGGGATTACGGGTTTGAAAGCCTACAATAGTCTGCCAGCCTTTTTCTTGAAAAAGTTCCCGTGATACTGTCGGATCTATTTGGTATCTAGGAAAAAAGGGATGATCTTTTCTCTTCAATAGCCAAATAGGCCCAGCTAGGTTAATTTCTCCTTGCTCGTAGACAACTTTTACTCCAGGATGCTCAAGATCATTGGTAAGATAGACTTTTAGGGATTCTTGCTCTTTGTCATAGCTATATTTTTCGCTCAGCTCAAGAACACCAACAAATTCTCCAGTAGAATCATCTAATCGAATATAGCCACCAATAGGCAGAGGTTCGGCAATCTCTTTAGCAACAGATAAAGTCACTGGAATAGACCAAGGCAATCCATTCTCTAAGCGCATATGATTGACAACGCTCAAGTAATCCTTTTCACCTAAAAAACCAGAAAGTGGACTAAAACCGCCAATAGCAATCATCACTAAATCTGAAAGAGCCCTTTCATCAAGCTGTATTCTTGGTAAGCTCTCAGATAGTTCGAGAAATTGTTGATACTCTTGCTCAGTGGCAATACGGTTGATCAATACACCGCCGTGGGGGGCTATTCCATTGGTCTTTGTCATAGTTGTATGTTGATTATTGCTTGATGCGTGCCACGATTTATCCTATCAGAAATGAACAGTTTTTTTTTTATGAGTTAGATTTACTAAAGTAGCTTTGCAAAAATTTCAAGGAGTCTTTATGCTTGAACTGTATCAATTTGAATTTTCGCCCTATAGCGAAAAAGTTCGTCTGATCCTAGATTATAAAGGACTAGACTACCAAAAGATTGAAGTAACACCAGGAGTAGGGCAGGTGGAAATATATCGCATCTCAGGACAAAGACAACTTCCTGTCCTTAAAGATGGTTCCACTGTGGTGGCTGACTCTACAGAAATTGCCCTGTATCTAGATCGCAAATATCCTGAAAAGCCTATCTTGCCATCTGATCCAGTTGCTCGTAGCCAATGCCTGATTTGGGAAGAATGGGCAGATTCGACTCTTGCCAAAAAAAGTAGATTGCCTATTTTGGACTACATCAAGAGCGATGCTGGTATGCGCGGCGCCCTTTTACCCTCACAAACTCCAGATGTCGTTAAAACCTTGCTCAACTCATTACCTGATGAAGTTTTTGAATTTTTAGGCTCTGGTATCGGCATTAGCAGAGAAGTAATCTCTAAGGCTAATAAAAATTTGCGAGATACTCTTGACAACCTAAATACAATATTAGTATACAAGCCCTATCTAGTAGGAGATAGCCTGAGCTTAGCCGATCTCACTGTAGCAGCCTTAACTATAGGCATCAAATCGCCACCAGGAGACTACCTCGATATCCCCGCTCAGCTCAAAAACAGAGGAATTCCTGGTATTGCCGATGATCCAACTTACGAGAATTTCTTTCGCTGGAGAGATCAAATCTATCTCAACTATCGCAAACCACTGACTACATCCAGGGCAAGTACTAGTCCATCTTCGATTGAAATAGAATAATTAAATAATAATTGTAATGGCGGGAACCAATCCCTTATTCTAGAAATAAGGATTATTTTCCCGCTTTATTTTCACGACACTGAATTATTCTTTTATGATTAAGTCCTGGTTAGTTACTCTGTTGTTGGTCATTGGTTTGTTTTTACCTGGTTGTGCCACAACCATCGGTGATATGAAGACCTTTGTTGATACTGCTGATGGTTATCAGCTGCTGTACCCCAATGGTTGGGTTCCGGCTGATATCAAGGGCGCTTCTTTGGGGCTCGATGCTATTTTCCATGACATCATAGAACCTGGCCAAAATTTGAGTGTGATCATCAGTCAAGTCAGCGCTGATAAAAAATTAGAAGATCTAGGTAATGCTACAGAAGTGGCTAATCATCTTCTTGCAAAAATGAACGAATCAGCCACCAACAAAGGTGAAATTTCTCTAATTGATGCTCAATCGCGCGTCTATGAAGGTAAAACTTACTATAATCTTGAATATCAGGTTAAATTTCCAGATCAACGCCAAAGACACGATGTGGCCAGCGTGGTGATCAATAAAGGCAAGCTCTATACCCTAGATGTTTCTGCTCCAGAACAACGTTGGAACAAAATCAAAGATAGCTTCTATACTGTGGCCAATTCTTTTTCAGTCTACTAGTTATCCTTGTTGAGTATGAGCGCACCTACTTTTGTTCTGGCTTCGGCCTCTCCTGCCCGGCGGCGCCTATTGGAAAGCGCTGGGATCAACCCGCTTGTTTGTCAAAGTGACTTTGATGAATCACTAGTTGAATCAAATGATCCTATAACTTTGGTTAACCTTCTTGCTCAAAGTAAAGCTCAAGTAGTATCCAAAAAGTTTGAAGATTGTCTGATTCTCGGTTGTGATTCACTTCTAGCTATGGACAATCAGACTTTTGGCAAGCCTCAATCTCCTGGTGAGGCAATCAGAAGATGGCAGAAGATGCGCGGCAAGAGTGGTCAACTGCTCACTGGACATGCTCTTTTGGATCAACGCCAAGATCGCTGGATCGTCAAATGTGGCATTACCAATGTACATTTTGCCAATGTTGATGATGAGACTATAACTTCCTATGTTGATAGTGGAGAGCCAATGGCTTGTGCTGGTTGCTTTGCTTTAGAAGGAAAAGGTGGCTTATTGGTAGAGAAAATTGAGGGCTCTCACAGCAATGTAATTGGTTTGAGCCTTCCTCTACTCAGAACAATGCTCCAGCAACTAGGTTATCAATTGGCCAACTTTTGGTCTTAGAGCAAAATTATTTTTTTATATATCTCATGGCTAAAAATATTTACTACGACGACGAGGGAGCCAAGTCTTTCTTTTTACCAGATTCTAAGCCCCATTACAATCCTGATAGTCCAGGTCAAGTCAATCACATCTTTCTTGATATTGAACTAGATGTAGAAAGAGAATATTTAGCAGGAACCTGTACCATCAAATTGACTCCTGTAAGAGGAGGTATCAAAGATCTAATTTTAGATGCTGTTGATCTAGAGATCCAGGCAGTCACGATTGATAAATTGGCTGTGCCTTTTTCCTACGATGGGAAGGAACTAAAAATTAATCTGCTCCAACCTACAAGTGATTCAACTATAGAACTTGCCATTAAATATCAAGTTTTCCAGCCACAAAGGGGTATATATTTCATTAAGCCAAATTCAGACTATCCTGATAAACCAACTCAGATCTGGACCCAAGGCGAAGATGAAGATTCTCGTTTTTGGTTTCCCTGTTTTGACTATCCTGGGCAATTGGCCAGCTCAGAGATTAAAGTAAAAGTGCCCAAACCTCTAATTGCCGTCTCTAATGGAGATCTGATCAATAGTGAAGATCTTGGCGAAAGTACTATCTATCACTGGCTACAAAGAGATATTCATCCTACCTATTTGATGACCTTAGCCGTAGGCAATTTTGCTCAAATAGAAGACAAATGGCGTGATATTCCAATTACCTACTATGTAGAAAAAGGAAGAGAAGATCAAGCGCTGTTGAGTATGGGTAAGACGCCTAGAATGGTGGAGTTCTATAGCCAGAAATTTGGCTATCGCTACCCATTTTCCAAATATGCCCAAGTCTGCGTAGATGATTTTATTTTTGGGGGCATGGAGAACACTTCTACCACTATACTGATGGATCGCTGCCTACTAGATCAAAGAGCTAGTTTAGATAATCTTAGAACTGAAACCTTGGTAGCTCATGAGTTAGCCCATCAATGGTTTGGGGATTTAGTAGTGATTAAACATTGGTCACATGCCTGGATTAAAGAAGGGATGGCTACCTACAGTGAGGTTCTCTGGATCGAGGCAGAATACGGTCAGCAAGAATCGGCCTATTACCGCCTAGGAGATATTAGAAATTATCTCCATGAAGATAGCTCACGTTATCGCCGTCCTATTGTAACCAACGTCTATAGAGAGGCAATCGAACTCTATGATCGTCACCTTTACGAAAAAGGCGGCTGCGTTTATCATATGATCCGCTCTATTTTAGGAGATGAGCTCTTTGAAAAGAGCATTGCTAATTTCGTAAACACCTATGCTCACCGTACGGTAGAAACAATAGATCTTCTTAGAACCATTGAAAGCACTACTGGTTATAATCTCCAACCTCTTTTTGATCAGTATGTTTTCCGAGGTGGACATCCTGAATTTGAAGTTGAATACAGTTGGGATCAAGAAAATAATTTAGCAAAATTGACCGTCAAACAAACCCAGCAGGATCTTTTTGATCTGAAAATCCCGCTTGGCTTTGGCTATATCGATCAAAAGATGAAGATTTTTAATCTGCGTTTTTACCAAAAAGAGCAAACTTTCTATTTACCTATTGAGCAAAAACCAGAATTTATTAGTTTTGATCTCGGGAATAATTATCTCAAAACGGTCACTCTCAAGTATCCCTTGAATGAATTAAAAGCCCAGCTCAAGTACGATAATGATCCTATTGCGAGGACTTTTGCTGCTGCCGCTCTGGGCAAAATGGGCACAATGGCTGTGCTGGAAATCTTTAAAGAAGCCCTCTCTAGTGAGTCTTTCTGGGGCGTGCGCTTAGAAATAGTCAAACAACTAGGTAAAATTCAGCTCAATGCAGTTGAAGAAATTCTCCAGGGCGCTTTGGCTGACTCTAATCCGAAAGTACGCAAAGAAGTTTTAGCTCAACTTAGTAAGTTCAAAAACAGTCAGACTTTCAACATATTTAAAGATTACTTGGCTAAAGGAGATCCTAGCTACTATACAGAAGCAGCAATTGCTCAAAATCTAGGTAGTCTAGCTACAGCTACTTTCCAAGAAAAACAACCAGAAGTTATTGAACTTTTGCAAGATGTACTAAAAAATAGAGCTGGATGGAATGAAGTAGTCAGAGCCGGAGCAATTGCCGGTCTGAGTGAATTAAAAAATAATCCCAAAGCAGTAGAAATTATCCTGGAGTATACTAAAGCTGGTGTTCCTCAGCCTCTGCGTTTAGCTGCTATTCGCTCTTTGGGACCTGTATCTCTGGCGCAAAAAGAATCAGAGCTTGAGATGATTGCTGAACAACTGCAAAACCTTGCCAAAGAACCTTTCTTCCTCACCCAGGTAGCTGTTTGCAGCGCTGCTGGACAAATGCAAACTCCATCAGCAATTACTATACTAGAATCTTTAGCTGGCCAAACTCTAGATGGTAGAGTTGCTCGTATCGCTCAAGAAGCCATCTCTAAAGTCCAAGCAGCTCTAGGTACAGAAAAAGGGTTGGACCAATTGAGAGAAAAATTAGACAAGATCACAGAAGAAAATAAAGATCTTAAAAGCAGACTAGCTGCTCTAGAAGCTAAATTAGACAGCAAAGAAAACTCTAAATAATCTCACCTGGGCCAAGAGAAAATCTTGGCCCATTTTTTAAAGGGCGGAGACTTCTATGTCAATTTCTGCTACAACTTCAGGGTGAAGTTTTAACTGTACTTTATAAGATCCAGTTTCGTTGATTTCTGGTAAAGTTATACCACGTCTGTCTACTTCGACTTTGGCCGTAGATTGAATCAGTTCAACAATATCTTGAGCAGTTACAGTTCCAAAAATAGCATTGCCTTCTCCTACTTGTTTACCAATGGTAAATTTCTTGATTGAATCAAGAGAGGCCTTTTGGGCTAAAGCATCCTGCTTAAGACCAAGTAATCGCTGACGCTCTTTTTCTTTTTTAATTTCAACTTCTTTGAGGACTCCTGCAGTAGCCAAAACACCTAGACCCTGAGGAATCAGATAGTTTCGCGCATAGCCAGGGGCAACATCTACTAGATCGCCTACTTTACCTAATTTGGTAACATTTTGATTTAATACTACAGATAAACGTTTTACCATATTCTCTCCTAAAGACTCCAAACCCCTTATTTTATAGCATTTAATTGTCATGGTGCAATAGTTCATTGTGAAAAAAAAGATCCCCATTGAGGGGATCTATAAATCTTATTTTTTAAAACTTAGAGAGCGTTACCACGTGGGAGAACCTCCTCAGGGAAGACAAATCTTTCGTGAATCTGATCTTGGGGTGACATCCAAGCTCTCATTCCCTCGTTCAAGAGAATGTTTTTGGTATAGAAGGTCTCAAATTCTGGATCTTCTGCTGCTC
>Ga0194055_10002247_pt1 | contig 15387 bp, 16 predicted proteins | sample SepL449m_MetaG_FD_155482 | JGI IMG/M metagenome (GOLD analysis project Ga0194055, IMG submission 155482) | Anoxic zone freshwater microbial communities from boreal shield lake in IISD Experimental Lakes Area, Ontario, Canada - Sep2016-L442-9m | ecosystem: Environmental > Aquatic > Freshwater >... | reverse complement strand
GGCCGGGGGCGAAGATCGCACCGGGTGAACGCACGAGCTGGCTGACGACAACACGCTCGGTGCCGTTGACCACGAAGGTGCCTCGATCAGTCATGATCGGGAAGTCCCCCATGAAGACCGTCTGCTCCTTGATTTCGCCGGTGTCGGCGTTCATGAAGCGGGCGCGGACGAACACCGGTGCGGCGTACGTCATGTCCTTTTCCTTGCACTCATCGACCGTGAACTTCGGCGGTGGGCGCAGGTCGGGGTCAGCCGGGTCGAACTCGAGCTCCAGGCTCAAGCGACCGGTGAAGTCCTCGATTGGACTGATGTCGGTGAAAGCCTCCTGCAGTCCATTGTCGAGGAACCATTTGAAGCTGTCTCGCTGGATAGCGATCAGGTCTGGCAGTGGCAGGGCCTCTTCGATGTTGGCGAATGAGACGCGCTCGGGGCTTCGGGACCGTGACGACAACGGCCTACTCCTCACTGGTGGGTGCTTCTGTGCGGGCGACTAGATGACAAGGATGGCTGCTGGGCTACTTCAAGCCGTAATCGATGCGCGGGGACGCGACGCAATGTTGCGAGGACGTCAAGGAATCAGCGGGAAGAGCACGGCAACTGCCGATGCTACCTCCGATCAACGGAGAGCACAAGAGGGGCCTCCGTGTGAATCGAAGGCTCCTGTCAGACTCTGGCGTTCTGCGCGTGACCCTAGGGACGAGTCCCCCCGGTGTCAAGGAACCCCGTCCCCCATCAAAGGGGGGACGGGAGCTCCCGACGCAGATGTCTGCTACTGAAGTTCGACGGTGCCGCCGGCTGCCTCAATGGCGGCCTTGGCCTTCTCAGCCTCTTCCTTCGAAACCTTCTCGAGGATGGGCTTCGGTGCGGAGTCGACGAGGTCCTTGGCCTCCTTGAGGCCCAGGGAGGTGAGTCCCCGAACTTCCTTGATCACGCCGATCTTCTTATCGCCAGCGGCGGTAAGGATGACGTCGAACTCACTCTTCTCCTCAGCAGCAGCGGCATCGCCGCCACCACCAGCAGCCGGGGCTGCTGCTGCGGCCGCCGGAGCGGCTGCGGTCACGCCGAAGCGCTCCTCGAAGTCCTTGAGGAGCTCGCTGAGCTCAATCACGGTGAGCTCGGCGATGCCGTCGAGGATCTGGTCCTTGGTCAGTGAACCTGCCATGGTGTTTCCTTTCGTATGTCGATCAGTTAGTCGGGATTCGGATATCAGGCGTCGTCGGCCGGAGCGTCAGCGCCAGCGTCCTCGGCAGCAGCCTCTGGGGCGGCGTCCTCGGCCGGAGCCTCAGCCTGTGCCTCTTCGGCAACGGGGGCCTCGTCCGCGGGTGCGGCGGCCTCCTCCTCGGCCGGAGCCTCGGTCGTGTCCTCGGCGGCCGGCGCATCGGCGCTGGACTCCTCGGTGATCTCTGGTGCCGGCGCCTCGGCGGGGGCGGCAGCCTCCTGCGGCATCGACTCAATCAGGGCCTTGAGCCCGTACGCAAAGCTCTGCGGGACAGCCTTGAAGAGGCTGGCCATGGTCTGCATCGGCGAGGCGATGAGGCCGGCGAGGCGGGCGAGAAGAACGTCACGGGAAGGCAGGTCGGCCAGAGCCGACAGGTCCTTGGCGCTCAGAGCGCTTCCGTCAAAGACGCCACCCTTGATAACGAGGGCTGGGTTGGCCTTGGCGAAGTCCTTGAGAGCCTTGGCCACGGCGCTGACATCGCCCTCAACGAATGCGATGGCGGTCGGGCCTTGAAGGAACTCGGCAATGGGCTCGTGTGTGCCACCCTGGAGCGCGATCTTCACCAAAGTGTTCTTGAACACCTTGAAGTCGCCACCCGCAGCCCGCAGGATGCGACGCAGGTCAGCCATCTCGGCCACCGTGAGTCCTCGGTACTCCGTCACCACTGATGCCGAGGAGTTCTCGAGGCGCTCGCGCACCTCGTCAACAACGGCAATCTTGTCGGGCTTAGGGTTTTCCATCTCTCGTCCTCCACCGGTTTCTTACCGGCATCGGGGCTTCAGTCACCCGGTCGAGAGAGGACCCACGCAGCGTGTCGCTGCGAGAGACCACCTCGTCTGGCGGGCACGAAGTGCCCTTTAACGCCACATTGTGCGGCACCGGATGTCTTTGGCGTCGTGTGTTCTCGGTCTGATGCAACCCGAAGTGCTGGCTGCAGGATTGCTTATCGTAGCGGTCCTGGCCCAAAAGGGCCAATCGTCTATGCGGTGGCGGCTGCCAGCTCGTCGACCTCGCGGGCGAGGGCGGGGTTGATCTTAACGCCAGGGCCCATCGTCGATGAGACGGTGATCGACATCAGGTAGCGACCCTTTGCCGATGCCGGCTTGGCTCGGAAGATCTCCTCAACCACGGCGCGCACGTTGCTGATGAGGTCAGCCTCGCTGAACGAGACCTTGCCCACCGGGAGGTGGATGTTGCCGACCTTGTCGGTGCGGTACTCGATCCGACCAGCCTTGAACTCGGTGACGGCCTTGGCGACCTCCATCGTGACAGTCCCCGTCTTGGGGTTCGGCATCAGGCCACGGGGTCCGAGCACTCGGCCGAGTGTTCCGACTTGGCCCATCAGGTCTGGGGTGGCGATCACGACATCAAAGTCGAGGAAGCCGTCGGCGACCTTGGTGATGAGATCGTCGGCGCCGACGATGTCGGCTCCTGCGTCACGCGCCTCATTGGCTTGTTCGCCTGCGGCGAAGACGGCGACTCGCACGTCCTTGCCGATACCCGCTGGCAGCGAGAGCGTCCCACGAACGATCTGCTCCGCCTTCCGGGGGTCCACGCCGAGCTGCGCCGAGAACTCAACGGTCTCGTCGAACTTGGCGCTGGCGAGCTCCTTGACCTGTGCGATTGCCGCGCCGATCGTGTGCAGTGCCTCGCGGTCGACGCTCTTGAGTGCGTCGCTGTACTTCTTGCCGTGCTGGGTCATCTCAGGTTCCTCTGGGGTCTCTCGTGCGTTCTTCTCGTGCTCAGCCTGCGACCGTGATGCCCATCGAGCGGGCCGTACCGGCCACCTGGCGCTTGGCCATCTCGAGGTCATCGGTGTTCAGGTCAGGCATCTTGGTCTTGGCGATCTCCTCGACCTGGGCGTCGGTGACCGACGCCACCGTCTCACGACCGGCGGTCTGCGAACCCTTGTCGAGTCCGGCCGCCTGGCGAATGAGGAACGGGGTCGGCGGGGTCTTGAGGATGAACGAGAACGAACGGTCCTCGTAGATCGAGATCTCAACCGGGATGGTCGAGCCGCGCATCGACTCTGTCTTGTCGTTGTACTGCTTGACGAAGTCCATGGTCTGGATTCCGTGCGGGCCAAGGGCGGTACCCACCGGCGGGGCCGGTGTGGCGGAACCAGCCTCGAGCTGGATCTTGACGACTGCAATGACCTTCTTCGGGGGAGCCATAGTGTTCCCTTCCCTTCTTTGACGTACGTGTTCTCTGGCGCCGAGGTGGGCGCCCTAGAGCTTTGCGACCTGACTGAACTCAAGCTCGACAGGGGTTTCCCGGCCGAAGATGTTGACCAGGACCTTGAGCTTGAGCTGATCCTCGTTGATCTCGGCGATCTGGCCGGAGAAGTCTGCGAACGGACCTTCCTTGACCCGGACGGTCTCGTCGATCTCGTACTCCAGGCGTGGGCGGCTGCGCTTGGCAGGAGCCTGCTCGCCGCCGATCACCTCGACGTGCAAGATGCCCTCAACCTCTCGACGCGACAGCGGAACCGGTCGCGTGCCTGAGCCGACGAAACCGGTGACCCCGGGAGTTCCTCGGACAGCGCCCCAGTTCTCATCGTCAAGATCGCAACGCAGCAGGATGTAGCCGGGGAAGACCTTCTTCGAGACGGTGACCTTCTTGCCACCCTTGAACTCGATGACGTCCTCCATGGGAATCACGATTTCGAAGACCGAGTCCTCCATGCCGCGAGACGTGATGACGTTCTCGAGGTTGCCCTTGACCTTGTTCTCGTAGCCCGAGTACGTGTGCACCACGTACCAGCGGCCGGGACGGTCGTACGGGCTCTCCGTGACGGGACCGGTGTCCTCGTCGTCGTCCTCGTCGTCCTCGTCGTCCTCGTCGCCGAGACCAAGGGTCTCGTCGTCAACGACGTCGGCGATCTCAGACTCGGCCGAGGCCGCGTCGATCTCGACCTCCTCGCCCGCCGGGGCGTCAGCAGCAGAGGTCTGCTCGTCTTCTTCGATGATGTCGTGGTCAGTCGTCACAGCAGGGCCGATCGGTCGGGTTACTTCTGGAACAGGAACAGGACGAACTTCCCAAAGAGGAAGTTCAGTCCGAAGATCAACGAGACCATGATGACAAGCACCATGACTGTGATCGTCGTGTAGTTGATGAGTTCGGTGCGAGTGGGCCATGAGACCTGCCGCATTTCCTCGCGGACCTCACGGAAAAACTGGCGAATCGAGGTGCGTTGCTTAGGTGCTCGACGCTGGGGCTGCGCGGGCTGGCTGCGTCGGGCCGCGGGGGCGCCATCGGCTCCCGTCTGGCCTTGACGCTGCATCATGCGCTTCGTCTCGCGATTCACGTTCTCTTCCCTTGTGGGTTATGGACTTCTGAGCACAGGCGAACCTGTGCCGAGCAGGGCAGGAGGGACTCGAACCCCCAACCGCCGGTTTTGGAGACCGGAGCTCTTCCAGTTGAGCTACTGCCCTCGGTGGGCCGCCCTTCGTGGAAATGGCCTCACAGACAGGTCACTTGAGCGGAACATGATGCTAGCACCGCCCTGCGGGGCCTCGTCTAGCGGGTCTCCTTATGCAGCGTGTGGCGACGATCGAAGCGGCAAAACTTCTTCATCTCGATGCGCTCGCGGTCGTTGACCTTGTTCTTGGTCGTGATGTAATTACGGCGCTTGCAGTCCTGGCATTCCAGGGTTACCTGTACCCGCTTTTCGTTCTTCGCCACGAGGGCTCCTCACTTCCTTGTCGATAGCAATCATCTTCCCGGGTCATCCGGGTCGAGTGGTAGCGGCGGCGGGACTCGAACCCGCGACAACACGATTATGAGCCGTGTGCTCTAACCAACTGAGCTACGCCGCCATACGAGCCCTCGGTGGGGATTGAACCCACGACCCCCTCCTTACCATGGAGGTGCTCTGCCACTGAGCTACAAGGGCGCACGACCCAGAAAGGCCGTCCCGCGATGATAGCCACTCTGGAGGGGGTGGTCCGGCGGCCGGCCCATCGACCGCCACCAGACCACGCGCTGGCTAGCATCGGTGGTCGTGCACACACGGATGGTCGAGCCCGGCGATGCCGACGCACTCATGGAAATCTACAACCCGGAAGTGGCCGAGACCACCGTCACGTTCGACCTCGTCACGAGGACCCTCGATGACCAGCTGGCCTGGATCGACGAGCACCGAGGGGCCCATCCGGCCATCGTGGCAATCGACGACGAACCTGGCTCTGGCCCAGTCGGATCGGGCGGCGAGAGCATCGTGGGATTCGCTTCTCTCGGCACGTATCGAGCACGAGCGGCCTATGCCACCACTGTCGAGAGTTCGGTCTACGTGGCTCGGTCCGCTCGGGGACGAGGCGTGGGATCCCTCCTCATGCTCGACCTCCTGGCCCTCGCCAAGGCCGGCGGATTCCACTCGGTGATCGCCCGCATTGTGGGAGAGAACAAATCGTCGATCGAACTTCATGAGCGCTGTGGCTTCGAGTTCGTCGGCATCGAGCGCGAGGTCGGCCGCAAGCACGGTCGCTGGCTCGACGTGGTCGAACTCCAGATCTTGCTCTAACGCTGCATCAGGCGCCCTTCGAGTTGGGGCCCGCTGCGAGTCAGCCAGCAGGGATCGGCGCGATGAGGGGCTCCTCGAGTCGACCAAGCGCCGTCCATCGACCGAGCGGTGCCACCACGAAGAGCAGGAGTGCCACAAGGCTGATGGCCAACACCAACGGATCGGCGTGCACCAACTCAACCAGAAGCGTTCGGCCTCCGGGAAGTCCGATAAACGGCGAGATCACCGAGAGCGTGATGACCCACATGCGAACCCGTCCCTCGGCAACTGGCGCCAGCAGGATCAGTCCCCACGTCAGGTACCACGGCTGCACTACGGGTCCAAGAATCACAAAAATCAGCAAGGTGAGGCCCAGTGAGTTCAACGGCCCCAACCGGTCTGACTCCTTCAGGAGCCACACACCGACACCGACGGCCACTAAGAGGCCGATCCCTCGAGTCACGGACAAGACACTGCCTTGGGAGATCCCAATGCCCATCACATGGGCCAGCCCAGTGATCGCCATGCCGATCCCCGTGGCCGGCGCATCCCAACTCCTGACCGTTCCAGGGGTGGCGAGGTTACCGATCCAACCAAGTCCGAGGCCGCTGATGAACGTCAGTGCAGCCAGGACTCCCGCTGAGATGAGTCCAGCCAGGGCTACCGGACGGAGCCGTCGTCGGAATGCGACGTTGGCGCCGAGCCAGCCCCAGCCGATGTAGAGGATGCCGAGAGCGGCCGGGGCTTTCACCGCTGCAGCCAGGGCGCACAGCACGATCCCCCAGACCGGATGCTTCATGCGCGACGCGGTGATTCCCGCCACGAGGAGGGCCACCATCATGGCGTCGTTGTGTGCACCACCCACCAAGGTGAGGACGACAATCGGGTTCAAGACAGCCAGGACGAATGCTTCACCAGGGTCCCGACCGAACGAACGTGCCAACTTCGGGATGCACAAGGCCAGGAGCGCCACGGAGGCCAACTCGAGCAGTCGGAGGGCCATCACCGTCGCCGTGGCGTGATGGAACGTCGCCGAGGCGAGGAATCCATCAACGATCAAGAACAACGGACCGTAGGGGGCAGGCGTATTCCCCCAGAGCGGGTCCACCGGGTTCACGAACGGTCCGGTGCCGAGGGTGAACGGTCCATAGATATAGGGGTTGATGTGATGACTGACCATCTCGCCCTGTGCGGCGTAGGAGAACACGTCCCGGCTGAACATCGGGGCCACCACCAGCATGGGGATGACCCAGAGGGCGAGGATCAGCACCAAGTACTTCACCGGGACTCCTGGGCGCTGCCTGAGTGCCTTGCCCATCTGAATCCACACCCGAAGCAGGAGCACGAGACCCCCATAGACAAGCAGCAATCCCAGCATCAGGAGGGTTTGGTTCCCAGGATCGGTCGCCGCCGTGTTCGACGTCGGGACGCCGAAGGGCCATGTCCCGGGCATTTCGAGCTTGAAGGGGGAATTCGAGAGCGAACCACCTGTGGCGATCGCTACGAGGGCAAGGAACCCCAAGATGGCAGGACGGCGCATCCACCGCCAGTCCGCCGAGTCGAGCATTTCGGCCGAGGGGGTCGGAGCTGGCCGGAGGCGATCGATGACACGCTGGATCTGGTCGAGCCCCGCGTTCGTTGAGGAGGCGAGACGGTCGGCCGCCGAGGTGACTCGGCTCGTCAGGGTCGGGGAAGAGGATGCGGAGGGTGTCATGGGTTGGGGTTCGTCGTACTTTCAGCCACTCCGACACTGTTGTCGGGCAACTTGTCACACCATTGTAACGAAATCGCGTCCTTTGTGAAGGGTTGGTCTCATCGAGCGTCGACCAGGGCAGGTGGCTGTCGAACTCAGGTGACCGGGACCTCGACGCCTTCGGCCTTCTCTCCAAGCAGCCAACGTCGCCCGAGGCTCGTGAAGTCCTTCGGAAATTCGAGAACCCCTGTGAACAAGGTCCACAGGGGTTCTCTGTCCGCTCTGTCTGACGACATCACAGTGGTGGACCGGGAGGGATTCGAACCCCCGTAGGCTGAGCCGTCTGGTTTACAGCCAGATCCCTTTGGCCACTCGGGCACCGATCCGTCCATGATCCTAGCCCCATCGTCGAGCACCAATCTCCAGCAGGACCTCTTGTGTTGGTACGATCCATGGTCATGCCCAGCTTCGACATCGTCTCAGAGGTTGACCTCCAAGAGGTCCGTAACGCAGTCGACCAGGCCAACCGTGAGGCCACGACCCGGTTCGACTTCAAGAACACCGATTCCCAGATCGAGATGACCGATCAAGAGTTGACCCTCTCATCGTCGACCGAGGACCGTATCCGCGCCCTCTACCAAGTCCTCGAGGAAAAGCTTGTTCGTCGTGAGGTCTCCCTCAAGTCGATCGAGGCCAAGGAGATTGAGGATGCCTCAAAGGGCTCCTCTCGCCAGAAGGTGCTCCTCAAGGCCGGCATCGGCCAGGACCAAGCCAAGGCGATCAACAAGCTCATCAAGGAGCTCAACCTCAAAGGGGTGAGCTCCCAGGTCCAAGGTGACCAGGTGCGTGTCACCGGCAAGAAGCGCGATGACCTCCAAGCGGTCATGGCAGCCTGCAAGGAAGCCGACATCGGCGTGCCCTTGCAGTTCACGAACTTCCGAGACTGAACTCCCCGAGCGCGGGAGGAGCCAGGTTCTCAGGAACCGGGGTGCTCTGCCTTCTCGGCGAGTGACGCCGACTCTTCCACGCTGAGGTGCTCGTCGAACTCCTCGATCTCGAGCTTGAAGAGGCGGTTAAACAGCAGCAGTTTGAGGATCCAGAAGAACGCGAACGACATCACATTGGCGATCAGTACGACGATCGTCTGGAGCACATGCGACAAATCGTGGGTCTTTGAGAAGTGCTTGGCGAACTCAGCACCGAAGACAGAGACGAAAATCCCGAGCGTCGCCATTGACCAGAACGGCAGGATCTCGCGTGTCAGATGCGACCGGCCCGACTTGCCCCATGCCCACGAGCGGTTCAGATAATACGACGGGATGGTGGCAATGGCATTGGCCGTCACCGTCGCCGGAACGAACGTCATCCACTTGAAGCCGAAGATGATGGCCAGCGAGACGAACGACACGCCGGTCGAGATCACTGACACCATTGAATAACGCATCACTTTGCGACCCTGATGAGACCGTGACCATGCAACGGCCTTCGAAATGATGTCGGACATTGCAGCGATGCTAGGCCGAATTGACCCAGACGCTCGTCACGGGCCTCCGAGAATCCTTAGCCGAGGCGACCGGAGCGTGCCACGGCTCCGTAGAACGAGGCCGATGGCTTCGGTGTGCGCGTGAACGTCGACCGGTCGACCTCGACGAGACCGAACTGCTGGGCGTAGCCGAAGGCCCACTCGAAGTTGTCGAGCAAACTCCACAAGACGTAGCCACGGACGTCGATCCCATCGGCCATCGCCTTGTGGAGTGACTGAAGGGCGGCCGTGACATACTCGATCCGCTCCGCATCGTCAGCGGCTGAAATTCCGTTCTCCGTGACGACGACCGGCAAACCGGTCATCTCCGCTGCCCGGCGCACTGTCGCCCCCACACAGTCGGGCCAGAACTCGTAGCCCATCGGGGTCATGCGGGCCCCCGCCTCTGGGGCCTGGAAGCCGTTGGGACCGAAATGGAATCGCGAGTAGCACTGGACACCAATGAAGTCGTCGCCCTCGGTGGCACGGAGGAAGTGATCCTCCATAATCTCCCGGAACTCATCGCGAGAGGCCTCACCGCCCTCGTGGGCCACCATCTCGGCCATCGAGAGGGTCAATCCGATCGGATAAGAACCCGGAGCAGCACGCAATGCGCTGACCGCTTCGCGGTGCGCCGTGACGAAGTTGTCGTTCACGACCTTCTGGCGATCGAAGTCCAGCGAGACTCCTGGGGGGAACACGCCAAGCACATAGCCCATCATCGAGACGATGTTGGGTTCGTTGATCGTGCAGGCCATCCCGATCTCGTCGCCGAGATGGTTGGCGGCGCGGCCCACGTATTCGGCAAATCGAGCCGCTGTGTCAGAACCCTCGAAGCCCCCACGGGCCGCCACCCACCGAGGCAACGTGAAGTGGTGGAAGGTGGCCACGGGAAGGATTCCGCGGTCTCGGGCATCCGCACAGATTGCCTTGTAGTGATCGAGCGCGACCATCGAGAACTCTCCGTCCTCAGGTTCGATCCTGGCCCACTCAAGCGAGAATCGATACGCGTTGAGGCCCATCGATTCGACGAGGTCAAGATCCTCGGACCAGCGGTTCCACGAGTCGCAGGCATCGCCGCTTGGCTCGGCCACCACCGTATTGGGGGCGTGCTCGAACTCCCACCAGTCACTGTTGACATTCCCGCCTTCGATCTGGTGGGCGGCGGTGGCTGTTCCCCAGAGGAACCCCTCCGGGAACTCGAGTGGGCTGGCCGTGGCACTGGTGTCCGTCATGGCCACACGCTACGCCGCGGCGAGGGTTCCTGTCCGGTTTGGCGCAGCGCCGCTCCGGGGGTGAGAACATGGTGAGGTGAGCGACTCTCTAGACTTTCTTGTCAACCTCCTGGACCTCGAGCCCATCGAGGTCAATATCTTTCGTGGCACCCAGCCTGACGAGGAGCGCCAGCGGGTGTTCGGTGGCCAAGTAGCGAGCCAAGCTCTGATGGCAGCCGGGCGCACTGTCGAAAACGGCAGAGTCCACTCACTGCACTCGTACTTCTTGCGACCGGGTGATCCCACGGTGCCGATCCTCTACGAGGTGGACCGGATTCGTGACGGTCGGTCCTTCACCACGCGACTCGTCGTGGCAATCCAGCATGGGAAGGCCATCTTCAACCTGGCGTGCTCGTTTCATGTCGACGAGCGTGGGATCGAGCACCAGTTCACCATGCCCGATGTCCCCGATCCCGACACGCTCCCGACGCTCCCTGAGCGCCTGGCTCCGTGGCGTGACGAGCTCGCCGACTGGTTCGACCGCCCACACCCGATCGACCAGCGATTCATCGGTGAACTTCCTTGGAAGGCGGTCGAGGGTCGCGAGCCGGTCCAGCGACTTTGGATCAAGGCGGACGGGAAACTCCCTGACGATCCGCTCTTGCATGCCTGCGTCGCCACCTACGCCAGCGACATGAGCCTCTTTGACACCATCCTCGCCCCCCACGCCATTCGTTGGGACGACCCGAACTTCATGGGCGCCAGCCTGGATCACTGCATGTGGTTCCATCGTGACTTCCGAGCCGATGACTGGCTCCTCTACGACACCGACTCACCCAATGCCCACGGGGCACGTGGCCTCGCACGAGGGTTCCTCTATGACCAGAGTGGGCGACTCGTGGTCTCAATGGTCCAAGAGGGCCTGACCCGCGTTATCTGAGCCGCTTGGTTCAGCGGGCGTCCATCGGGATGTAGTCACGCTGCTCTGAGCCGATGTAGAGCTGGCGCGGTCGGGCGATCTTCATGTCCTGCTCAAGGAGTTCCTTGAAGTGGGCGAGCCACCCAGCAGTCCTGGGGATGGCGAAGAGCACCGTGAACATTTCCATGGGGAAGCCCATCGCCTGATAGATCAGGCCGGAGTAGAAGTCCACGTTGGGGTAGAGCTTTCGACTCGTGAAGTACTCGTCGCTGAGTGCGATCTCCTCGAGCTTGAGGGCAATGTCGAGGAGCGGGTTCTTGCCCGTGACCTCAAAGACCTCGTCCGCCACCTGCTTGATGATGCGAGCTCGGGGGTCGTAGTTCTTGTAGACCCGGTGACCAAAGCCCTGGAGCAGGACTTCGCCCTTCTTGACCCGCTCAATGTAGGGCGCCACGTTGTCGATCGAACCGATCTCTCCGAGCATGCGGATGACCGCCTCGTTGGCTCCTCCATGGCGTGGTCCGTAGAGAGCAGCGGCGGCAGCGGCTGTCGCCGAATACGGGTCTCCGTGGGCCGAGGCGATGGTGCGCATCGCGGTGGTTCCGCAGTTCTGCTCGTGGTCGGCGTGGAGGATGAACAGGACGTCGAGCGCGCGGACCAAGACAGGGTTGGGCTCGAACCGGGGCTCGGCGACCTTCCACATCATCGAGAGGAAGTTGGCACCAAAGTCGAGGGTGTTATCTGGGTAGACAAAGGGCATTCCCACACTGAACCGGTGAGCGGCAGCGGCCAGCGTCGGCATCTTGGCGATGAGCCGAACGATCTGCTTGTGCAGGGTTTCTGGATCATCGATCGTCTTGGCATCGTGGTAGAAGGTGCTCAACGCGGCGACCGCAGAGACCAGCATTCCCATGGGGTGAGCGTCGTAATGGAAGCCCTCAAGGAAGCGCTTTCGGACGTTCTCGTGGATGAACGTGTGGTAGGTGACCTCGTGCTCCCAGTCGTCATACTGCGTTGACGTCGGAAGCTCTCCGTTCAGCAGCAGGTAGGCCACCTCGAGGTAGTTCGACTTCTCGGCCAGCTGCTCGATTGGGATGCCCCGATAGCGAAGCTCGCCGGCATCACCGTCGAGGTACGTAATGGCCGACTCACAGGCTGCGGTCGACATAAAGCCTGGGTCATAGAACCAGATTCCGGGGAGGAGCTTGGAGAACGATGAGGCAGCGACGCCGCCGTTGACGATCTCGATCTCCTGACTTGCTCCGGTCCGATTATCCGTAATGGTGATGCTCTCGGGCACAGCCGACTGCTCCTCGTCTTGGTTGCCGGCCAGCCGGCGCGTGATGTTTCTCGGCCCGAACGGCGTCTCGCCGTCAGGTCACTGCACCCCCATGCTACGGCCCAGAGAGACGCTGAGGGACAAGGGTCAGCGGAAGCTCGATGTCGCCGGAGCGATGACGATGGTCAGGCTCTGCGACAATCCGCTCTGATCCACCTGCCCCGGCGGCGGCGCGACCGAGACGGTGAGGGTCACCGTCGAGCCCGGCGTGGTGCGCAGGGGCCCAAGCGAGAAGCTGGCAGCACCACCCGTCCCGACGTCCCCGATTGCCGAGACAGAGCCACCTCGGCCTCCGCTCACGGGGGCGAGCGAGGCCGTCACTCTCACACCGGCCTCGTCGACTGATCCCACGTTACGGACTACAGCGATGACCTTCATGGTCCGAGTCGGCGGGAGGTTGGTCGATGCCGTGGTCGAGGTCGGAAGCGCTGATGGCTCGATGAGCACCGTGAGCAGCGAGAGACGATGTGTGACGTTCAGCGAGGGCGAGTCCTCGAGGGACGCCTCGAACGAGGCCATCGATCCTGCGCTGAGCAGAGCGTGGTCAGCGATGAACACGGAGCGGAAGATTCTGGCGTGCCCCGGGGCTCGGCGCATGGCCGCTCGAAGAGGCCCTACGGCCCGATCCGCTTGCAGAAGCAGTGTCCCCGCTTCGGTGAGCCGAGTGGTGGCTTCGCTACTCGTGAGCAAGGGGGTCGGTGTCGCCTCCGGTCCTTTCGGTGTTCCAGGGACAGGGAGCGGGGTCATGCCGAGCAGGCCGTCGATGGCGGAACGGATTTCCTCGACTGCCCGACTGCGACGCTCGATCACGTCGACAAATCGTTTTCCGAGGTCATCACTGGGCGATGGCGACGCCGCCAGCCGAGCAGCCTCGAGATCCTTCAAGGTCACCTGAGAGAGCCGGTCGAGGCGCTGCTGGAGCGAGAGGCGACTGAGGGTGGAGCCCGAGCGCAGAAGAGTGGTCATCTCGGCACCCGATGGCTTCTGGTCAGTGACGATCACGTTGGCCTGGGTCGCAAAGGACCGGTTGACAAGCTCGACGTACTGCGACGAAGAACTCGCAGCCGAGATCACGCCGTTGAGGATCAGCGCGACGAGCCCGAGAAGCACGATGACGGCCGCGACGATTGCCCCGGGAGAGCCCCGTCCTGCTCGTCGAGTGCGCCGTGCCATGGAGGATGGAGGCTACTTCGAGTCTCGCCGCACTTCTCGCTCACTCCCCGTCGTCGCCGACGAGATGGAGTGGTTCATGGTGCGAAGCCGTGGGGTGCTCTGCGTGGGCTGGATCCTCGAGCAGGACCCCCTCGCCTTCGGGGCCGTCTGGTCCCTCGAGCAACTCGGATGCTCGGAGCGTCCTCGGCGTGATGTCGATCGACCCCGGAGAGACCACGTCACCGGCTCCAGTTCCCACGACGCCCAACTCCTGGAATCGGCGGGCGGTCACCAGAACTCGCCCCTCAGCCGAGCCGACGAGTTCGTTATAGCCACCGACGGCTCGCTCGAGCGTGCGGCCGAGGCGGTCGAGATGGCCGCTCATTGTGGCGATCCGCTTGTAGAGCTCCTGGCCAAGGGCTTGGACCTCACGAGCGTTTTCCGCCATGGCCTCCTGACGCCAGCCGAATCCAATGGTCTGAAGCAGCGCCATCAGCGAGGTGGGACCGGCCAGCAAGACCCGACTCTCCATGGCGTGCTCGACCAACGTGTGATCAGCCTCGAAGGCCGCAGCCAGCAGACCGTCACCGGGCACAAAGCACACGACGAACTCGGGCGTCGTCGCGAACTGTTCCCAGTAGGCCTTCTTACTGAGCGCATCGACGTGGTCGCGGAGCTGCCGGGCGTGGGTCACCAGGTGGCCTTGGCGTCCCGTCTCCTCGGCTGACTCGATGGCGTCAAGGTACGCCGCAAGAGGCGCTTTCGCATCGATGACGACCACGCCGCCCCCCGGCATCGTCACCACCATGTCCGGACGGGCCAGGCCTTCGTCGGTGGTCCTCGATGACTGCTCAACGAAGTCACAGTGCTCGAGCATCCCTGCCATCTCGACCACTCGGCGGAGCTGCATCTCGCCCCAACGACCCCTGGTGTGGGGCGTCCGCAGGGCTGTGACGAGGCTCCGTGTTTCTTGGCGGAGACCCTCGCCTGATGCTTTCAGCGCCTCAAGCTGCTGGTGGACTGACTGATACGCCCCCTCGCGGTTGAGCTCCATCGCTGCGAGGTTTGTCTTGTACTGCTCAAGGAGGCCCTTCAAGGGGTCGACCTGGCTGCGGAACCGCTCCTCGCGGAGATCGAGGTCCTTAGCCACCGCGCCTGCAACCTCCTCGAATCGGGCTGCCGCCTCTCGGGCGAGCCGGTCGGTCCCCTGCAGGATCATCTCGGTCGATACTCGCTGAATGGTCTCGCCAAGCGCGGCGGCTTCCTCGGTGAGGCGACGTTCGAGCGCCGCTCGATCAGCCTCGAGCGTGGCCATCCTGGCGTGGTCCGCCGCTGAACTGCGAGCACCTCGCCACGCCATGGCCAGCGCGCTCAGTGCGGCTCCGAGGATCAGCCCGATGACTCCGACGATGACTATCGAGACACTCACAAGACCGCCCACCTCTCATTCGCTCAGCGGGGCTTCCGCTGACCCACCCGATCGTGACGACCCTAGAGCCACGGTGCGACCAATCCGATGCCGCGACGACCAGCGGCCCGCTACCGTGGAGGCCTGATGGCAATCAAGCGACCTTCTTCTCTTCGCGGTGCATGGCAGCAGGTCTCCTCGGACACCTTGAGCCCCGGCGCCAACCGAGCTCCGGTTCCCGTCATGCCCGAAATCGACGTCCAGCTCACCCGAATCTTCGCTCTCGTGGGCGAAGCCATCGCTGGCGCCACCCACTCGCTACTCACTGGGGATCGTGAGGCCGCCAAGCTCATCGTGGCCGCCGACGAGCAGGTCGATGAACTGACCCACGAGGCCAGCATCATTGTCCAGGAGTCCCTC
>Ga0194055_10002244_pt1 | contig 15408 bp, 19 predicted proteins | sample SepL449m_MetaG_FD_155482 | JGI IMG/M metagenome (GOLD analysis project Ga0194055, IMG submission 155482) | Anoxic zone freshwater microbial communities from boreal shield lake in IISD Experimental Lakes Area, Ontario, Canada - Sep2016-L442-9m | ecosystem: Environmental > Aquatic > Freshwater >... | reverse complement strand
ACCCGGATCGGATTGTTGAGGGTGCGTTCTCTGTAATACAGCACCTGCAAACTGCATGAGGACGGGAGGGCCAGTGGCCTATGTCGCCGAAATCTGCCCGATCACGACGCTTGCCCGTTCGATTGCTCGGGCTTGCTTCAAGGCGTTGCGGGCGCTCCGGTCGGCCGCCAGTTGGGTTACGGCGTGGATGGCTTCCTGGGCTCGTGGGTCGTCGACGAGCGGGGCCGGCGTGTCGAGCATTGGGAACGCTTTGCGGAATGCTGCTTGGTTGCGGAAGTGCGTGCGTCGGGAGGACTGCCACCAGTCGGCCACTTCGTCGACGGAGGGGTCTCTGCTTAGGACGGCCCGAACGGTTGCCCAGTCGAGTGCCCAGCTGATGGCCCGGAACGTGTCTCGTAGGCCGACGGTTGTGACGCCCAGCTCCATCCATGTCTGTGGTTTCGGGTCTTTTGCCATCGGTTTTGGCCTCCTGTTCTCGACGGGGGAAACTGTACCCGAGTGTTGGGGGTTGTGCACAGACGTGGCACTCGCTAGTGTGCACAGATGTGGCACTCAAAGCTGATCCAGCCCGGGTCTCAGTCGGACATAGCAACCAGCTCGTCGAGCTGTCTTCAGGCGTGGACTCGTTGATCTTGTCGGGCCGTGCTGCACCTTCTTCCGATCTGCTTGGACGGGTGACCGAGGCGCAGGCGGAGGCCCGAACACTTGGCCAGTCGGTGCCGTTCAGGTTCGGTGGTGCCGACTTCTTCGTGACAGCGAGGTCGTTTGGTCGCATGTATCCGCTGTGTCTGGAAAGCAGTGCTGGACAGATTGGCCTGCGGCCGTTCGGCAACATTCCGGCGGTGCGTGTGCAGCCCCGAGCCGAACTGCTGCATGCTGTCGGACCAGCTGCGACGGTTGAGCTATTCGATTCGGCGGTTCGGGACGAAGTTGGTTATGTCGATTGGTCGGTGAACCGGATCGACCTGTTCGCTGATTGGCAAGGCTTGAGAGTGGACGCCGACCAGCTGGGTCGCTTCGCCTGTCGAGGTACGCAGAACGTGACTCGCCATTCGGGTGAGCTGTGCACTGGCTTCCAATTCGGTAACCGGAACAGCAAGAGCTTCAGTGCCCGGCTCTACGACAAGACCGAGGAGCTTAAGACCAGCGGTGCCGACTGGTTGTGGTCGGAGTGGGGCGAGCTCTACCGGGAAGGCGCCCCGGTGCACCGGGTTGAGTTCGAGATCCGTGTGGCTGGGCTCAAGTCGTTCGCGCTGAAAAGCCCTGGCGAAACGCTCGAAGGTGTTAGCGATCTTTGGCACTACTGCACCCATGAATGGCTCAGCCTCCGCACCGAGGTTGCCGACAAGACGAAGTCCCGGTGGCCTGTCGACCCGGCATGGGTCCAGATTCAACAGTCGAGCTTGCGGCACGACGAGCTTGGTCTGGCTCGCATCCGGGAGGGCAAAACGGCGGGCAGTCTGCGGAAGCTGATGCCGCTGCTGAATGGCTGTCTCGTGAGCTATGCCGTCCTTGTCGATGAGGACACGCTCGAAGGAGCGATTGCGGCGTTGCCCCGTCATGTCAACGAGTACTCGGAGGTCTCCGGCGTCGAGTTTGATCATCGGGTTGCGAATCGTCGAGCTGATTGGCAGGGACGATGAGCGAGGATCGAACAGGGGTGGCGATTGACTTCTCGTCCTGTGCAACGGTGAGTTTGGCCGAAGCTGCTCTGGTTCTCGGGGTGCATCGGAGCACTGCTTGGGATCTTTACAAGCGTGGAGAGTTCCCGGTCCCTGTTCTGCAAATCGGCCATCGGCTCCGGGTCACGAAGCTGCAGCTGGAGCGTTATCTTCTTGGGAATTTGGGCGGCTAGGCGAGCGAGTAGCACTGGCGGCGATCTTCGTGCTGGCTACCTACTGCTGCGGTAGCAGTCCTCCCATTACATCGGCGGCGGCCTGGTCGCTGGCTTCGACGAAGTGGGCGTAGACCGACAGCGTCGTCGAGGGGTTGGCGTGACCGAGTCGACCTGAGACGGTGCGGACGGGTACGCCAGCGGCGAGTAGTCGGGTGGCGGTGAAGTGTCGGAAGTCGTGCAGGCGAACGTTGTCGTAGCCGAGTGATTCACGCAGTATCTGGAAACGGTGGGTCATGTGCCCGGGGCTCCACGGTATGAGTCCGTCGGGTTCAGGGGAGAACATGAAGCTGGCATCTGTTAGCTCGACCTCGGCCAAGTCGGCGAGGCGCTGTGCTTCGGATCGTTGGTCTTCGATGACGCCGAGTGTGCCGGGGTCGAGGGCGATGCGGCGGCTGGCGTGGGTCTTGGTGTCCTTCTCGGCCAGGCCGCCGGGGACCTCGATGATCGATCGCTCGATGGTGAGCGTGGCGAGTTCGGTATCGACATTGCTCCATCGCAGGGCGCATAGTTCGCCTCGGCGCGCTCCGGTCGATGCGGCGAGGTGGAGGAAGCGGCCGAGTTCGGGGTCGTCCTCGTCGGCCTTCTGGATCAGCTGGGTGACCTGCTCGACGTCGGGAGGGGAGAGGTCCGGCTTGACCAGTCGTGGAGGTGTGGCGTTCACCGCCGGGTTGGTGGCGATCCATCCCCACCGGACGGCTTGGCGGAACGCTCGACGGATGACGGCGTGTACCTGGCGCACGGTGGCCGGTGCGAGCCCGACGTCATTGACGAGCCCGAGGTAGAGCCGGTCGAGGTCGTTGGTGCGGATGCTCTGCACGGAGCGGTCTCCGAGCGCTGGCAGGATGCGCTTGGCGAGCAGGTTCTTGTAGCGGCGCAGAGTTGTCGGGCTCAGGTCGTTCTCGGCCAGGGCGAGCCACTGGTCGCTGAGTTCGTTGAAGCTGGCCGATGTGCCGCTGTGGTGGCCGTGGTCCGATTCGGACACCAGAGCGTTCAGCACTTTCTCGGCTTCACGCTTTGACCCTCGGACGGTGCGGCTCACCTGGCGTCGCTTGCCGGTCACCGGGTCACGACCGGACTCGACCCGGACTTCCCACACTCCTGGACTCTTCTCCCGCAGGCCGCCTCGCATGAGCGCGACCCTAGTGACGGGGTGAGACGGTGTGGGATTTCGGTGGGATGGAGTCGGAGCGATCTTTGATAGATCGCCCCGATCCCTTGTCCCGCTTGGTAGGCCGCCCGGGGCTCGAACCCGGCACCTTGGGATTAAAAGTCCCCTGCTCTAGCCAGATGAGCTAGCGGCCCGTGCACCAAACGAAACGTGCTGCGAGTTGTTTCGTCGGCGTCGACCTGAAACCCTACCGGCTGGCCGACGGGGTCGGGCACGGTGGTCATCGGCGACACGCCTTGTTCGCTTCATGTGACCGGAAATCTCGCCGTCCTACTCGGATGGGCAGTGTCATATGGACCGTTGCTACTGCGATTGGGTAGCGTCGTCGCTTCTGCCGATCATGAGGGTCGGCATCAGGCGATCGAGGAGCAGGACATGTCAGAGGTAATCGAGTTCACACTGCAAGCGAAGCCGGGCCACTACCAGCAGGTAATGGATCTCGAGGTCAAATTCGTTGACGCGTTCTTCGGAACCCATCCGAGCCTCAAGATCGTGTTAGTCGTGGGCGACCCGTCGGCGGGCATCGTTCGGGCCATCGCGGTCTATGACACCCACGAAGCGGCAAATGCCGTCAATAGCGATCCTGATTTCGCCGAATACAACGATCTCATCGAGTCGTACACGGTTGGCAGCGCAACCCGTATCCCCCTCGACCTGATCAATACCTGGTCGCGCGACTGAACAAACTGGCCGGTCTGCTCGTTCAGGACCGGCCGATGGCGTCAGCGGCGCGTATGCCCGCGTCGATCATGTCGGCTGTTACGGCAAACGGTTCATTGTGAGCCGTTTCGCCGTCAGCGACGGTTCGCTCGGCTATCTCGGCGATGGCCGCTGAACTTGGATTCGACAGCCCAACTTCGCTCAACGTCACCGGAAGCCCGACGAGTCGACTGAACGCGAGCACTTCGTCGATCTCGTGTTGTGGGCGCCCTTCGACGACGAGTTGGACCAAGAGTCCGAAGGCCACCTTTTCGCCATGGTACGCGTCATGAGTTTCGGGTTGAGTCGTGAATCCGTTATGCACGGCATGAGCAATCGCTAATCCGCCAGACTCGAATCCGAGACCCGACAGCAAGGTGTTGGCCTCAACGATGCGTTCAAGCGCTGGGGTGACTGCGTGAACTTCGACCGCTTGGCGCGCCGCGAGGCCATCGGCGAGCAACGTTTCGTAACAGAGTTTCGCTAACGCGCCACCGGCCATCGTGGGTGCACCATGGTGCTGGTTGGTGGTGCGTGCTTCGATGACTGAGCGAGCTTCAAACCAGGTAGCAACTGCGTCACCCATACCCGCGACAATCTGGCGCACCGGCGCAAAGGCGACGACGGTGGTGTCGACCAAGATGAGGTCAGGGTTGCGCTTATTGAACACCAGGTGGTCGTAGACGCCGCCCTCGGTATAGACGACCGATACCGCCGCGCATGGCGCATCAGTCGATGCCATCGACGGGCAGTTGACGAGCGGCAGGTCGAGCAATCCGGCCACTGTTCGAGCGGTATCGAGGCACTTGCCGCCGCCGGCACCGATAATGACTTCAGCACCGCAAGCGGTTGCTTCGGCGACACTTGTATCGATTTCGGACTGGCTGCATTCGCCGCTGAAGGTGCGGATGGTGAGGTTGATGCCTTGTTCGCTGAGGGCGTCGATCCAGGTCGCTTCGAGTTTGAGGCGCACGGTCGGACTGGTGATGATGAGCGCGGCGCCCGTGAGTCCGAGGCGAACTAACTCGGTGCCAAGTGAGGCTGTTGCCTGTGGACCTTGCACATATCGACCGGGCGAACCGAAAATTTTGAGCATCTCTGATCTTATGGTTCGAACTCGGCCGGCGTCGATGACCGTCTGGATTCAATCGAGCGCGACCATGACGGCGAAACCGACCATGACGGCGAAACCGACTGGGATGGTGACATTGGCTGCAGTTTGTGAGCATGTCTCGGACTTTGGCCCTCATCATTGCTTTGGGGCATCACTAGATCGAATGGAGACCGAAAGCATGTTTCGGGCCGTCCTCAGGCGTTGGCCACGACTTTCCTCGCCGACGGTGAGCGACGGTTTGTTTCGTGGCGTAGTTCGGGACCATTTCGCGGCCTCAAACACTTTTGGGTGAATCCTTAAAGCTGAGCCATACCCAAACAACGTTTATCTGAAACTCAGCGACTTTCATCCACGAAATAGCTACCCGCGCATAGCAATGTCACGGTTACCCCAACCGAAGCGGTTGAAGTAGTAGCGTAAGACCGCCGAAATGGGGCTTTCCCATTCGTCGTCCTTTCAAACTTATCTAGGAGCAAAATGCATCTCGGCGAAGTCCTCTGGGCAATGTTGGTCTTCTTCATCTGGGTCATGTTCTTCATGATCCTTATTCAGTGCGTGATGGATCTCTTCCGGGACCCATCCGAATCCGGCGGCAAAAAGGCGCTGTGGGTCTTTTTCATGATCGTCGCGCTGCCGCTTGCCGTCCTTATCTACCTGATCGTTCGCGGTCGGGGCATGGCTGAGCGCAATGCGGCTGCCATGAAGGGTGCGATGCAAGAACGTGATGCCGCAGTCAACAGCGTTGTGGCCTCTGGTGCGACCCCGGCCGATCAGATCGCTAAGGCGAAAGAACTGTTCGACGGTGGAGCAATTTCGCAGACCGAGTTCGATGCCCTCAAGGCTAAGGCACTCGCAAGCGCCTGATCGGATGAACCCAATGCCCCGCGGTCTTGGGTAGCAAGAATTTCAAACACATCAAACGCGATCGGGCCAGTTGTGGAAGATCCCACGGCTGGCCCGTGGTCGTTTTACGATGCGGTGTGGCCTGTTACGTGGATCGACTGATTGATTACACCGGTCGGGTTCCCTATCGCCACAAGGTGTGGTGCCACCTTGTCGCCGACTCCAACGACGAACTGCTCGCTTGCGCAGCCCACCTTGGATTGTCCGAAGCATGGATTCAGGGAACTCGCGGCTGGGATACTCATTTTGATATCCCCGCACCAATGCGTGAATTAGCCCGAGAGTTGGGTGCGGTCGAAGTTGACTATCGGTTCATGGGTCGACGCACGAGCGCCCGTCGCGCGGCGGGAAAATTGGGAGCCGATCTCGCGGTCGGATCTCCCGTTGGAGCGGCAATTGAAGTTCCGCTTCCGGCTGGCACCTGGGTCGCGGTTGCTCCTCCACTGGGTATTGATGTTGCTATGACGACCCACCACTCGCTGCTCGTTGATCGTTCGCTGGCGGTTTTTTCGGGTGGTGGCGAGTTCTCTGGAATCGTGACCTTTGCTGACACCGAGTCTGATCCGCAGTCGCCTACCACCTTTCGCATCGCGATCGTCTTAGCTCCGAAGGTGAACCGGTGACTGACGAGGAGGTAGGCGAGCTCAGCGTGCCCGCCACTATTTCTGAATCGAATGTTCGGTTCGCGATTCTCGCGTACTTGGTCGTCGCCGCAGTTTTGGTCGTGGTCGTCGCGCTTTCTGAACACTTGCTCGATCGATATTCGGGCTATCCAATCGGCCGGTTGCATTTTCCGGGGTCTTGGTTATTCGAAGGCTGGGTCCGTTATGACGGCGGTTGGTATCGCGACATCGTGGCTCATGGCTACCGCTACAACGGTTCCGGTGCGCAGGCCAACGTCGCCTATTTCCCCGGTTATCCGATTGTCATGTGGGGACTAACCCAAGTCGTTCGCAACAGTGCTGTGGCTGGGATCACGTTGTCGTTTGCCAGCGGTCTCGCGTCGATTGTGTTGTTTGAACGTTGGTGCCGGACGCGACTCGACCCCCGAACGGTGCGACTCTCGGTGGTTGTGGTGCTGGTCTATCCCTTCGCGTGGTACCTGTTCGGAACCGTGTACGCCGACTCACTGTTCTTGGTCCTCGCGTTGGCAGCATTTTTGTTGCTGGAGGCCGATCATCCGGTCTTGGCTGGATTAGTCGGTGCACTCGCAACGGCAACCCGGCCGGTGGGTATCGCACTCGTCGTCGGATTGGTGCTAGTCGCTATCGAGCGCGCCGGAGGCTTCCGAAAGCTTCGTTCACTGCGGGCGCGTGACTTCGGAGTAGTTCTTTCACTCCTGGGCCTGATCTCGTGGTCGGCCTATCAAGGGATTCGGTGGGGAAATCCGATGTTGTTCACCGACATCGAGGGTGCTCCCGGTTGGGACCAAGCCAGCGGAATTCGGACGTGGGCAAAAGTCACTTTTTTTCAGCGGATGCGACACTTACCTGGTTGGCTTGGCGACTCAATGCACTCGACGACCACGCATAGTCCGCGTCCTTGGACTGAATCGACATATTCACTCAGCATTTTGTTGCAGGCATTGATGCTGATTGGTGCAATTTTTCTAGTGCGGTTGGTTTGGCGTCGATTCGGCTGGGGGTATGCCGGGTATGTGGCGAGCATCATCGTTGTAGCGGCGGTGGGTACCAAAGACTTCTTTAGTGTGGGGCGGTATTTGATCGGAGCATTCCCACTCTTTGCCGCGGGAGCAGTCATGTTGGTGGACCGTGCCCGCACCCGTGTCGTCGTTTTGGCGGTGTCGGCCGTACTGTTGGCATTGTTGGCCTCGGGGTACGCCCGCGGCTACTACCTTGCTTGAGCATCACCTGGTGCCGGCTCCCCGGCCACCTGTCCCTCTACCCGTGAGCCTTCGGTGACCGAACCCCATTTCGACACCCTGACTGTCTTTTACCCAATGTGGAATGAGCAGGACACGATCGACCTCGCGGTGAAGTCAGCGTTTGACGCGTGCGATCGTCTCATCGCCGACGGCGAAATTCGCCGCTACGAGGTGCTGATCGTTGACGACGCGTCGACCGATAACACTGGTTTGATTGCTGACCGTATGGCCACTGAGGACGCGAGAATTCGGGTTGTTCACCATCCGGTAAATAGAAAGCTCGGAGGGAGCATCAAGACCGGATTTGCCGAAGCTGCGGGCGAACTTGTGCTCTATACCGATGCGGACTTGCCATTCGACATGGCTGAGTTGTCGAAGGCAGTGCGATTGCTGAGAGTTTACGACGCCGACATTGTGAGCGCGTATCGATTTGATCGCACCGGTGAAGGACCACGCCGGTTGGTATTTAGTTACGTCTATAACCAGTTGATTCAGACCCTTTTCAAGCTTCGCCTTCGCGATATGAACTTCTCGTTCAAGTTGTGTCGAAGCAGCATTTTCGAACATCTCGAATTGAAGAGCGAAGGCTCGTTCATCGATGTCGAGTTGTTAGCGCGGGCGCGTCGGCTTGGATATGAAATCGTGCAATTTGGCGTCGATTATTTTCCTCGTACCCGAGGCGTATCGACCTTGTCATCAAACGCGGTCATTATCCATCTCGTTCGAGAGATGCTCGGCTTGCGCTCTGAACTTGATGCACTCGAACCGCTGCCACCCCAGTTGCGTCGGCGAGGGCCGGCAGCATCATTATGAGTACAGCATCACTATGAGTACGAGGGAACGTGCGGGCGAGGCTGATTCGACGACGACAAAGTCCACGCGTTTACTGATCGTGAATGCCGATGACTATGGACTAACTGAGAAGGTCTCTCGCGCGATTTTGAAGGCCCATCGCACCGGCATCGTCACGAGCACATCGGTTTTGAGTTTGTCCCCGGCCTTTGACCGTTCGGCGCAGTGGCTTCGAGATGTACCTAGGCTCGGTACCGGAGCGCACCTCGCCGCGGTTGGCGAAGACCCACCTCTGCTGAGTGCGGCGGAGATCCCGACCTTGGTTGATCGAAAAGGTCGGCTCAGGCTGTCGTGGCGGCAGTTCCTGCCCCGCGCCGCGGCAGGCCGAATTGATCCTGACGACCTTCGCCGAGAGTTCGCAGCACAGATCGAGCGGATCAGTTCGTCCGGAGTCACTATCGACCATTTCGATACGCACCAAAACCTTCACCTGTGGCCACTGGTCGGTGACGTTGTGATGGATCTTGGCGAAGTTTACGGGGTGAAGACGATTCGGGTAACGAGGTCGAGTGCGCACTCACCGATTGGGGTGACCGTTCGCCGACTGGCCCGCCGGCTTGAGCGTCGATGTCGCGCGCGCGGTTGGGTTTTCGCGCGGGCCTCAACCGGTCTGGATGAAGCGGGCAACCTTGACCTTCCGTCGATGATCAAAGCGCTCCATCGACTTTCAGCTTCGCGTGCCGCTTCGGCCGAACTCGCGACACACCCAGGTGAACCAGGCGACCCGGCGCGCCAGCGGTATCGCTGGAACTATTTGTGGGACGAAGAACTCGCCGCGCTCACGTCAGGCACGGTGATTCATGCAGTCAAGGAATACGGTTTCACATTGGGAACATTTGCTGATCTGGCGGCGTCAACCCAACACTGACGTGGTCGACATCGGGCTCGTCATGAACGGTAGCGAAATCTTCGAAATCTTCGAAATCTTCGAGGTCGTCGTCTAACCCGTCCGCAGCGCTCGATCGATGGGGCGAATCGGGTAGGTCATTGGTGGCCATGAGGTAGCCGCGCGCGCGTTCCGCGCGCGGATAGCGATCAACCAGTGAGCGAAACTCGGGGCTGTGATCTCGAATCACTAAGTGGGTGAGTTCGTGAACGAGCACATAGTCGAGTACCCAGGGCGGGTAATCGGCAAGGCGACTCGACATGCGAATGTCGCCAGTTCGGGTATCGCACGATCCCCACCGTTTGCGTTGATTGTCGGCCCAAACGATCGAGTTTGGCAGCGGAAGATTGAAACGTCGTGCGAGTTCGGCTGCTCGCAGGGAAAGATCAATATGGTCGGAGCGGTATTTCCGTTCGAGGCGCGGCACGAGGTCTCGGACAAGGTCATCGACTTCGCGGGCACTTAGCCGTGAAGGAACGAGCACACGAATGACGCCGTCGACAAGAACGGCTTGGGCCGTCTTTCGCCGCTTTGTGCTTCGCACGATTTCGACGGGGAACGATGCCGTCATGGGTTCAGAGTTGTTCGTCATCGAAATCGGTACTGACGTCGACATTGACGTCGACATCGACGTCGACATCGTGGAAGTTTTCGGCGGCGGAGTCCTGTTGTTCGCGTGCTTGCCGTGCTTGTTTTGCCGACTGGGCTAATTGGGCCGATGTGGTTGAGCGAGACGCTCCGACGTCATTGTCAGTGCCGCCGACATCGGGACCCTCATCGATCAGCATCAGTCGTTCTTGAAGCTCGAGGCGGTCGCCATGGTGAACGAGTCGACGCGATCCCAAATTGGGGAGGCGTTCGAATGGCAATCCCGCGTCGGACTCAATCCCGTAAACCACTCCGCCGTGCGTGATGATGACAATGTCCGCGCCAGCGTATTCGTGATGAATGTCGTTTAGTGCTTCGGTGGTGCGCGCCAGTAATTCGTCGAGTGGTTCGAACCCCGGTGGCCGTCGGCCCTCGGCCAAGTACCCCGGCCAGTCTTGATTGATTTGGGCTTGGGTGAGGCCTGACCACTCGCCGACTGATCGTTCTCGTAGTCGTGGCTCGATGACGATTGGTCCGACCCCGATGGTCTCGCTGATGATCGCAGCGGTGTGTGATGCGCGCTGGAGGTCAGACGTGATGATGATGTCGACTGCTCCAATCACGCCAGCCGCGTCCCGAGCCTGTTGACGCCCAAGATCAGATAGCGGCGGGTCAGCTTGGCCTTGCCATTTTCGCAGCGCATTCCATTCGGATTGGCCATGACGGACGAGGAGGATGCGGCTCACGCCCTGCACGGTAGTCAAGGCAGTCGACACGCTGGAGCGAGGCGGGGGTATCCTCGCCCCGTGGCCACAATTCGCCTGTTCGCTTCGGCGCGCGATGCAGCCCGAACTGGCCGAGACACCATCGAAGGTTCCACGGTTGGCGAGGTGCTCGACGACGCGTGCATGCGTTATGGCCGGTTGTTCGCCGAGGTGGTCGATCGAGCAACTATTTGGTGCAACGGTGAACCGGTCGGCCGAGATCATCACGTTGGTGCAAATGATGAAGTAGCGGTCTTGCCGCCAATTTCGGGTGGAGCAGCATGAGCACGATCGACGGTGTCAGTCGAGCAAAGCCAGGGTTTGCACGCGCACTCGCGTTGGGCCTTGTCGGCGGTTATGACCTAAAAGGGCCCCGAATTCGCCTCGGGTTACTGTGGTTCGTTGTGCTGCTCGGAGCAGTCGCGCTTGGCCCGGTGGCCGTTGCGTTGCTCATGGCGTTGGTGTGTGGCGCCGCAGCATCGCAAACCGCGGCGGCCTGGCGCCGAGCTGGTCGGCGTCCTAACCAAATTGCCGCCGGCATCGCGGGCTTAGCGATGCCGCTCGCAGCCGCGATTGGAACTGGCGCCTTGGGAGCGTTGTGCGTTGTTTTGGCACTTGCCGCGGTTGCCGCTGCTGCATCGGATCAACGTCGCCGGTTCCCGGTGTTGAGCGAAGCAGGCCTCACGCTGCGGTGCGGGTACTTGGTGGGCCTTGCTGGTGCTTCGCTCGTGGTGATTGATCGCCTCGAAGTCTGGGCCGCGGTGTCGTTGGTGTTGTTGGTGTGTGCCTATGACGTTGGCGATTTTATTGTTGGCACCGAATCGACAAACCTGATCGAAGGGCCAATTGCCGGTATCGCTGCGGTAATAGTGATGACTTTCGCGGTGGCGGTCTTTGCGTTTCCGCCGTTCGAGATGACCTCTGCTTGGGTGTTTGGGTTGCTGGCCGCCGCGCTATGTCCCCTCGGTCAGGCATTGTCGACCGCAGTGTTGCCCGACCCGGACTCCCGGGCGCCGTCATTGCGGCGGATCGATTCACTGGTGGTGGTTGGCCCGCTATGGGTGTGCGCGCTTTGGATGTACTTGACCTCGTAACTCACTAGAGCGACGCGCCCGACCACTGAGCTGACTACGATTCAGGTTTCTATCGACGATCCTCTAAGGGCGACTGAGAGTTCGATGACCGCTGAAGCCGATCGCATGTTGGATCCCGACTATTTGGCCAATCTTGAAGGCCGCTCCATGGACGAGATACGAGCCATGCGTGACGAATGTGTTGACGTCGAAACGGGACTTTCCTATTTGCGGCGCATGGTTCAGGGACCACTTGACATCGTGAAAAGCGAACTACAACGTCGAGCCATCGGCGGTGAATCGGCGGATCGAGCAACGCTTATCGGCGATCTGCCCGCAATTCTTGCTGATGGCCCGCGTACCCCAGGTAACGGAAGACTTCTCGACACCATTGGCCCGACTCATCTCGATCCGGCTTTATCGGCTGAACTCGACATCATCGTTGGACATGGAGTCATCGCTTCACTCTCCACCCTCGACGATGATGCGTTATCAGCACTTCAGCGCTCATTGTCGGATTTTGAGATGCGAGTTTCCGAATTGCGCCGCGGGTCATTTGAGCGCATTGACGTGTTGCAGGCTGAACTCATCCGCCGTTATCGAACTGGCGAAGCAACGGTTGACGGATTATTGACCTGAGCCGGTCACCGATTTGGTTTTCGGCCAATCAGCTCACCCCCGGACGCTGGTTGGCTTATCGGGTAGTGGATGTTCACAATCTGCTCCTAGCCTGACAGCGTGGATGATCGCCAAGCACTTGGAATTGATCTTGGAGCGTTCATTCGCGACCAGCGGCGGATCGGTGAGTTGTCGATTCGTAAATTGTCTGCCCTGTCGGGTATTTCGAATCCGTATCTGAGCCAAATTGAGCGTGGGCTGCGACGACCGTCGGCCGATATTTTGCAGCGAATCGCTCATGCGTTATCGATCTCAGCCGAGACGCTTTACGTTCGAGCGGGATTTCTCGAATCAAGTCGAGGCGGCACTGATTTGGTCGTGGCCATTGAAAGCGACCCGTTTCTTGATGACGGTCATAAAGCGGCGCTGGTCCACATTTACCAGTCTTTTCGAGAAGATCAGGCTTTGGGGGAATCCCCAGCCGATCTTCGGGGTTAGCAACCTTCGTGCGCTCACTGGCTGTTTTGTCACTTCATACATCGCCACTGGTCCAGCCTGGAGCTGGTGACAGCGGCGGAATGAATGTGTACGTCCGAGAATTGGTCTCGGCGTTGGCCCAAGCCGGGGTGCGCTCAAGTGTCTATGTCCGGCGGTGGGATGACGACCTTCCCGAAATAGTCGAAGTCGAACCCGGTTTTCGGGTTGTGCATGTTCCAGCCGGTCCTGCGAACTTGGCAAAAGAGCACCTTCCTGAAATTGTTTCGACTTATACCGATTGGGTTGGCGACCACTTGCGGGCCGAATCCGACACGGATGCGATTCACGCCAACTACTGGCTTTCCGGTCTTGCGGGTCATCGACTTAAACATGAACTTTCGCTGCCATTGGTATCGACATTTCACACCTTGGCTCGGGTTAAAGCTGAAACGGGTGACCCCGAGCCGCAGCGGCGCATCGACGCCGAAACCGATGTCATTGGCTGTTCTGATGCCATTTTGGCGTCGTGTTCTGCTGAGGTCGAGCAGTTGGTTTCGCTGTATGGGGCCGCCCGCGAGCGCATCGAGATTGTTCCGCCCGGAGTCGACCACGCGTTTTTCGCACCGGGCGATCAATTGGGTGCTCGTCGTGCGCTTCGTGAGCTTCGGCTTGGTTCGGCGCCGGTGCTGCTATTTGTCGGACGCATCCAACCGCTCAAGGGAGTCGATGTCGCGGTTCGGGCGCTTGGTGAACTCAGCCGAACTCATCCCGACGCGATTTTGGTGGTCGTGGGCGGTGCAAGCGGTCCCGCAGGTTCGGTGGCCGAATTAGGTGCGCGTCAACTTGTCTCTGAATTGGGCTTGACCGATCGAGTCCGTTTCGTCGAACCGCAAGCACATCACGCGCTTTCGACGTATTACCGCGCTGCTGACGTGTGCTTGGTGCCGAGTCGGTCGGAATCTTTCGGCTTGGTGGCGCTTGAGGCTGCCGCGTGCGGCACGCCGGTCATCGCCGCTGATGTCGGAGGCCTCACGACGTTGATCGAACATGGCCAGACGGGCTATCTCATTGACAGCCGAGATCCACTTGCTTATGCCACCGCATTGACGTCGCTGCTCGATACCCATGGATTACGCGAACAGATGGGAGCGGCGGCGGCTACCCGTGCAAGTCGGTATACCTGGTCAACGACAGCGGCACGGCTTCGCCGGCTCTATAGCGACTTGACCTCGCGCTCGCTGGTTGAATGTCGTTGATGGCCTAAGCGACGCGCACCGCGTCATCGTCATTGCCACCAACGCTTACGACATCACCACGAGCGAGTTGCCGGCCCCTTCGGGTTTCGATCTCGCCGTTCACTTCGATTTCGCCAGTTCCGAGTAGGAGCTTCGCGTCTGCGCCTGATTCGATAACTCCCGCGAGCTTGAGAAACTGGCCGAGGCGGATTCCGTCGTCTGAGATGTTCACGTCGCGCATCACGTCATACTCGCCTATCGAAGGCTTATCGTCGTCATCGACCCGTCGGGATCGTGCGACGATGGCCGACCGGCAGGTTGTCGACTGATGGTTGAACGGATGGAGAACAGATGGCTGATGAGATCGCCTCGAACGCGGAACTCGATGAACTCGAGACGCTGATTGATCAATGGCTCGCGCCGCAACTGGCCGAGAACCCCGCGATGGCGGCGATTGATCGGGGTGATACCGGCGAACGGCGTTGGTATGTGCGCTTCCGAGGTGAGGAGAAGGACACCTTCACCATTTGGTTCACCTTGGGCCAACGAACCTTGCAATTCGAGACCTATGTCATGCCTGCACCAATCGAGAACCACGCTGCTTTTTACGAACACTTATTGCGACGCAATTTGCGGTTGTATGGCGCCTCGTTCGCGATCGGCGAGGAAGATGCGATCTTCTTGACCGGCCAGCTCGGGGTGCAGTCGATTGATGTCGGTGAACTCGATCGAGTGTTGGGGTCGATGTACGCCTGGGTTGAGCAGTTCTTTCGCCCGGCCATGCGCATCGGTTTCGCCAGTATGTTCAAGAACTGACCTCTTGTTTTTCATGTTATTTCAGTCTATTTTGTGCAACGTCCGGGGTGCCGGGGCACCTGCGCATCGGGGAAGGGTGCATCGGGCGCTGGCACTCCGGACATCCCATGCCAGGTTGCTGCATCGCCCACTAGGGTTCGGCCCATGAGCACGGGTGTATCGCAGTGACGAAGCTTGAAGTCATCGGTGGCGGCCGCATGGGCGAAGCACTGGTGGGTGGGCTGCTTGCGGCGGGATGGGCACCGGCGAGCGATGTCGTCGTCGTTGAGCCGCTGGCCGCGCGCCGCGATGAACTCGCGGCTCGCTTTCCCGGTCTTGGCGTGACGGCTGAGCCTGCCGGCGCCGACGGTGTGGTGATTGCCGTGAAACCGGCTCAGGTCACCGATGTCTGCCGTGGCCTTGCCGGATTGCCGGTAGGCCGGGTGTTGTCAAT
>Ga0194055_10002241_pt1 | contig 15411 bp, 16 predicted proteins | sample SepL449m_MetaG_FD_155482 | JGI IMG/M metagenome (GOLD analysis project Ga0194055, IMG submission 155482) | Anoxic zone freshwater microbial communities from boreal shield lake in IISD Experimental Lakes Area, Ontario, Canada - Sep2016-L442-9m | ecosystem: Environmental > Aquatic > Freshwater >... | reverse complement strand
GTTTGAAAAGTGATTATATCTGTTTTTTCATGAAGTTCAATTTTGGGGTTATTAATTAAGCTAGGATGCATTTGATCACTGCCGAGCTCTACGGCAATAGACTTTTTAGCACCATTTTGAAGAGCATAATCTGTAAATCCGCCGGTGCTACTGCCTACGTCTAAAACTACCTTGTCTTTAAAACTAATATTCAAAGCCTTAGCAACTGATGCCAGTTTCAACCCAGCACGACTAACATATTGCTCGCTTGCTTCTAGTTTTATTTTGTCTTTGGCTGAAACCAGCGCTCCAGGCTTAGTGACAATTTGTCCGTTAACACTAACTTGCCCAAGTTTTATATAGCTCTCGGCTTGAGAGCGCGAATTAACCTGTCCACTGACAGCCAAATATTGATCGAGTCTTGTTTTCATTATTTTTTAACGCGTTCACGGTAAGCTCCAGTGGAGGTGTCCACCGAAAGTACATCGCCAGTCTTGATAAAAGCTGGGACTTTTATGGTTATACCCGTTTCCAGTGTGGCGTCTTTGGTAATAGACGAACTGGTGTCGCCCTTAACAGCATCTTCGGCGTAAGTTACTTTTAATGGTACGTTTTTGGGTAGCTCTACGCTAATAGGTTGGTCGTTGAAAAACTGCAATTGCACATTGTCGCCCTCTTTCATAAACCCTGCACAGTCGCCCACCAAATCCGAACTAACTTCGAACTGATGAAAAGTATCTTGATTCATGAAGAAATAATTTGTACCGTCGCTGTAGAGGTATTGAACAGCTTGATTAGATACATCTGCACTATCAAGCTGTTCGTTGCCCTTAAAAGTTTTTTCCAAAACTTTGCCATCGATTAAACTTTTTATTCGAACATTTACAATTGAACCGCCACGACCCATAACCTTTTGGTTATAGTCGACCACGCGAAAAGGCTCGCCCTCGTATTGGAAAAGGACGCCTTTTTTTAATTCGGTGATACTAAGGCTCATTGGTATTTACCTGGGCTCTAGTTAGTCGCAACGAAAGGCATGAGTGCTAAATGTCTAGCACGCTTGATAGCAGTGCTTAGGCGTCTTTGCTGACTTTCAGTTAAACCGGTTTTTTTGCGGCTTTCAATTTGCCCGTATACGTTTACGTATCGTTGCAAATTCTTGAAATCCTTGTGGTCAAAATAGGCCACTTCACTTCGATGTTTAAAAATCTTTGCCATATTTACTCCTTAAAATGGTATATCGTCTAAATTGATTGGTTCATCGCCGATATCTTCTACGACGACGTCATCTTTCTTTGATTTTTTGCTGGCTGGTTTGGAGCTGGAATCGTCTGAGTAATTTTGAGCATTGTCGTCACTGCGACCGTCTAAGAATGTTACGTCGTTTGCTAAAACTTCCACTTTACTACGCTTTTGACCTTCTTGTTCCCATGCACGTGATTGTATTCTGCCCTGCACAAGACAACGTCGGCCTTTGCTTAGGTACTGATTTACTCTTTCGGCTAATGGTCCCCAGCAAACTATGTCTACATAGTCTGTGGCTTCTTGCCATTCACCACCTGAGTCTTTGTAACTGCGATTTAGCGCAATGCTAAAATTAGTTACATTTTGACCATTTGGTGTGTTGCGTAGCTCTGGATCTCTTGTGAGATTACCCATTAAAGTTACTTGGTTTAAACTGCGTGCCATACTGACATCCTCCTTTATAAGACATATGTCTTTTAATATTTAGTATTTTTACCCTACGATGCTCTTCACCTTTGCGTCAAGCATAAAATCAAATTTTTAAGATATTTTTAATGTAGATTAAATTCTACTCTTCAGTTTTTTCGGTTTCTTCATCACCGCGTTTAGCAGCTTGCTGGGCTTTTTCGGCCTTTGCAGCTTCAGCCTTAGCTATGCGCTTAAGGTCTGGCTTGGTGATCAAGAATCGAATCACTTCGTCTGTAATGTTGAGTGTGCTTTCCAGCTTTTTAACACCAGATCCTGGCATTTCAGCAGTATAGAAAACATACACAGCATGCTCGTTACCCTTGATTTTGTAAGCAAGTTTGCGCTTGCCCCAATTGTCGGTAGCTGTAATTTTGCCGCCGTTGTCGGCAACAATTTTAGCTACTTTTTCCTCAGCCTTGCTAAGGTCGACTTCTAAATCAGGATGATAGAGAACAGCTAATTCGTACTGATTCATACTTGTCCTTCCTTTGGTTAAAGCCTACGTACCATAAAAGATTGTCGTAAGCAGAAGTTGATATTAACTTAATTATAACTCATTGACCCCTGTTAGTCAATTACTTAACGAAGCGGGGCGTCAGGATCGTCTAAATAGTCTTCGTTTTTACCGGCTGTATCAGATGAACCACCAAATACTTCATCAACTGAATTGACTAGAACCTGTCTTGGTCTAGATCCTTCAGCTTGCCCAATAATACCCTGTTCTTCCATTTGCTCGATAATCCTAGCTGCCCTACCATAACCTATTCTAAGGCGTCTTTGGAGCAAACTGGTGCTAGCTTTTTTGTTTTCTATAACTACGCCAACAGCGTCCTTAAACATGCTGTCATCGGCATCATTAGCGCCATAATCGGCCACGATTCCGCCTTTGCCGTTTAGTTGTACTGGCTGAGCAACGACCTCATCGTCGTATTGTGGTCCACGCTGCATACGAATGAAGTCTAGCACTTTCTTGGTTTCTTCGTCGCTTATAAATGCTCCTTGTACGCGCTTCGGTTTAGCCATATCAGAAGTATTAAATAGCATGTCACCCATGCCTAAAAGTTTTTCGGCGCCTGGCTGATCAATAATCGTACGGCTATCAATTTGGCTTTGGGTAGTAAAGGCAATACGGCCTGGTACATTGGCCTTGATAAGACCCGTAATTACATCTACTGATGGTCTTTGAGTGGCAAGTACTAAGTGAATACCAACAGCGCGCGCCTTTTGCGCAACTCGCACAATTAAAGCTTCTACGTCACGAGCCGCCATCATCATAAGATCGGAGAGTTCGTCGATTACGATAACTATATAAGGCATGCCTTCTTGCTGTTTGGTGTTGTTGTAGTCAGCAATGCTACGATGGCCTGTTTCGCTTAAAGCTTTATAGCGTCTTTCCATTTCCGACACTGCCCATTTGAGTGCGCTAATGCATTTTTCGGGTTCAGTTATTACGGGAGTTAAAAGATGAGGAATGTCTTCATAGGGCTTCAACTCAACTCGCTTAGGGTCAACCAAAATTAGTTTAAGATCGGCTGGAGAATTTCTGTACAGCAAGCTGGTTAAAATGGTATTGATCATAACTGATTTACCAGAGCCAGTTTGACCAGCTACCAACAAGTGTGGCATTCCATCAAGATCTGCCACAATTGATCCGCCAGATATATCTTTACCGACAGCGAAGGAAAGCGATTTAGTGTTATCTTGCCATGGTTTAGACATTAGAATTGAACTAATTCTTACTGTTGCTGCTTTGATATTTGGCACTTCGACGCCAACCAGTCTTTGTCCAGGTATAGGTGCCTCGATACGGATAGAATGAGCCGCCAAATCTAGAGCAAGGTTATTATCGAGAGCGGTTATTTTTGTTAATTTAACCCCTGTTGGAGGCTTAAGTGTAAATTGCGTTACGCGTGGACCAACATTCGCTCCCTCCATGCCTACTTCAATATTGAAGTTTTTGAAAGTTTCTTGAATTGTTGTGGCGTTGGCATTAACATCTCCAGCATCAGCCTTATCTTGTTTTTGATCTAGCAGTTTAACACTAGGAAATTGCCAATTAGGGTCACTGGCAGTTGTTAGGGCTGCATGATTTTCACTGGCTGATAACTTATTGGCGGAGTTTTTTAGTGTAGATAGTCTTCCCTGAGGAACTTCATCTTCTCCATTATGCCGTTCAACGGGAACTCCCTCATTTAACTTGAAGCCTTCGCCGGCTTTGGCTTTTAAGGCCGCAATATCGTTTTCATCTTCGGCAGGTTTCTTGAATAATTCAGCAATTTTTAAGACAACTTTAGGTGATACGCCAAATGAAAAGAACAATGCTAGCACTGTTAGAATCAAAAATAGTAAAGATGCTGGCATCTGATCAAGCGCTGTTAAAACAGCTTTGCCAAGAATTTCTCCAATTGCTCCACCGTGCCCTTTTTGCCATCCAAGTTTGCTAGTATAAGTGGCAAATGCCACGAAAAACCAAGTACTTGAGAAAATAAGAACACACAACATACCCATTAAGTTTGGTAAAGGAATTCGGCGATCTTCTGCCATAAATTTATAAATTCCCCAGTATGCCAATGCAATTGGGGTAATATAAGCTGCGTAGCCTAGCATAAAATAAGCGCCCTTAAATAGCCCTACTGGCAAAGGCCCGCCGGTGCCGAAACCACCTATCAATAAGAAGCCGGCCGTAATAATCAGTAAAATTGCTCCGCTAAGAGCCCAAAAAGAACCATGCTCTGGTTCTAAGTCTTTTGTAGACTTTTTTTTGGCGGACTTATTCTTGGTTGTTTTTTTCTTTTTAGTTGCCATGACAGTTTTTATATTATAGCAGTTATTAGGTGTTTATTTTGTTTTTAACCTATGCTTATTATAGCAATTTTTACAACTATTGTCAACGGTTTTACGGGTCTTTTAATTATTTAATTCATATTGTAAAATTGAAAAATGAAACGTGAACAGCGTGAAGCTCGTCAAATACATAAAATGCAAAATAAAGCTGAGGTGCTAGGAATCTACGCAGGTCGTGAGATACAAAAACAAACAAGAATATTACCAGATGCAAGATCACTTGTTGTGGTTGTAGATAAAGCGCCAAAGCATATCAACACCATGAATTGGGTCAATACAATTGGCTATGCAGCAGAAGACTACTTATATCAGACCGATGAATTGCTTTACGGTTACGTTAGCTATGAACCAGAAGAATCACTAGATGCTAGTCAGAAAAGATACATAAATAATCATGGACGTATTGAGACCTTGACACCCCGAATAGCCAAAGTTATTTTTTCTATTGAAGCGATTGTGGCTGAGCCACAAGATCGCACTCTAAACTATTAATCAACTCTTGGATCTTGCGACAGCAAGCGAGAGCGCATTTCTTCGAAGCGTTTTTGCTGTTCAGCAGCGATTACTTCTGGTGTTTTATCTTGAGGTGCCTGATCTTGGTTAGCGCCATTCTGTCGCCTTGAATCCTGCTGTTGACGATTTCCACTTCCGTTGATGATATTAATCACTGGAATGATGATTGGACTATGTTGAGTGTGTTCAAACAAATAGTGAGTAACATGATCTTTTAGTTCGGCCTTGAACCGTTCTAGATCAATGCGTTTAAATCTTTGTGTAACGGCTCGTTTCAACTCATTCCTAAGACCATTCATTAGCTCTTCATTATCGCGAATATAGATAAAGCCACGACTGATGATGTCTGGGCTAGTCATTAGATTGCCAGTCTTTTTATCGACAGTTAGCATGATTACAACTAAGCCTTCCTCGCTCAATAGAACTCTGTCTTTAACAACAACGTTGTTTACTAAGGCTCCTGTTTGATCTACCAATATACTGCCGTGCGGCACTTCGCCAATAATTTCCATCTTGTCTTTTGTGAGACCAATGATTTGTCCGTTCTCGGCAAGCATGATGCTGTTTCTAGGAATTCCCTCTTCAATAGCAATGCTGGCGTGATATTTACGAGCCGTAAAGTCTCCGTAAATTGGTATGAAAAACTGTGGTTTAAGCATTTTAATCATGTCGGCATATTCATCGCGTGAAGCATGGCCAGAAACGTGAAGCGGACCTATGTTGTCAACATCTCTTGTTTCATGCCTAAAGACGTGTACATTTTTTCTAAGTAAATCATCAACCATAGTTCTAATCTTGGCATCGTTGCCAGTATATGGAATTGGAGTACTAGAAAATATAACTGTGTCTTGTTCTTTCAATTTAACGTGTCTGTGTTCGCCATTGCTCATTCGTTGCAAAGCAGAACTTGGTTCACCCTGTGATCCAGTACAAACAACTACAAGATCGCTATCTTTCATGTTGTTGGCTGTAGCGATTGGCACAAAAGTGCCTTTCGGAATCTTCGCAAAACCGTGTCTAACGGCCATTTCTAAAGTACTTACCATGCTACGACCATCGATCGCCACTTTTTTGTTATGATGCACTGCTGCATTGATGATCATCTGCACGCGGTTCATATTGGTAGAAAATAAACCGACAAATATTCTTCCTGGTGCATTATCCATGATGTCTATGAAACTTTGTTCAATTGTAGATTCACTTGGCGTACGACCCATGCGTTCAGTAGTTGTACTTTCACTAAGTAATGCTAGCACTCCCTCATCACCAAGCTCTTTCAAGCGTTCAATATCTGTACGCTCATGATCTAGTGGATTAGGGTCAAGCCTAAAATCACCAGTATTTAGCAGTCGTCCAACAGGCGTATCGAGAACGATACAGGTTGAACCTGGTATTGAGTGGGTTACTCGCACTAACTCCGCAAAGAAACTACCAATTTTAAGTCTTTCGTGAGTATCTTCATTCATAGTTACGGTTTTGAGCTCGAATCCATCTGGCATCGGCAAGCCAAAGTTTTGGAAAATTTCCTCAACACGACCTATGGTAAATTTAGAGCCATAAACTGGTGCGGGAAAATTAGGCAAAATATGAGGCAAGCCACCAATATGATCCAAGTGCCCGTGAGTGATTATATAAGCCTTTATTTTGTTCTTAATTTGCTCTAAATATGTGGTGTCAGCAACGGCGTAGTTAATACCTGGCAAATCTATGCCAAGGTTGTTACCGCAGTCAAAAATGACGGCGTCGTTTTGATATTCAACGACAATCATATTCTTTGATCCACCGCCGTCCATTCCACCTAAAGATATGATCTTCAAGCGTGGACTGTCGTCTATCACATTGGCTCTTTTTGGCTTAGCGTTAGACTCGGCAGCAGTTAAATACTGGCTGGCTACACGCTGAGCGTCTTGCTGTGAGCGCTTTTGGGCGCGTACAGCTTGGCTACGCGAGGTAGTCAAATTATTACTAAGTGGCGAACGGTTACTACCGTTATTGCCCCTCTTTGCTCCATTGTTGGAGTTCTTGTTGCGACTGTTATTTCCTTGGTCGCTTCTTTTATTTTGTTGCATTAATATTCCTTTCTAATATATGTGTATTAGAGATTATTTAATATTCGATAAAATTAATGGTATTTGACGGAAATCTTCAATCAAGGTTTGGCGCAAACCACCATTATACAGGGCTGCTGCAGGGTGATATAACGGCAATAAAAAACGCTCGTTAAACTTTTGCAGTTGTCCGTGAACCTTGGATATTATTAAATCCGGCAAGAAGCAATTCAGACTATGTCTTCCTAAAGTAATGATTAATTTAGGTTGAATTACCTCTAGTTGGGATTCTAAATATGGCAGAAATGCCGACTTCTCTTCAGGTAAAGGATCTCTATTATTTGGTGGACGATATTTAACAATGTTGGTTATATAAATATCCTTACGTTCGAACCCAATAGTTCCAAGCATCTCATCTAAAAACTCCCCGGCCGCGCCAACAAAAGGCTGACCTAGTAAATCTTCTTTTTTTCCTGGTGCCTCGCCAATAATTACAATCTGAGCATCTGGATTACCAGAGCCAAAAACCAACTGAGTTGCCGAGCTGGCTAGCTCTGGAGTGACATTATTAGCTAAAATCTTATTTTCGATTTCATCAAGCTTAGTTTGCTTTTGAGTCATGAACAATTTTCCTAAGTAGCTTGAATATATTTTGCAAGCTACCAACTAACAAGATTAATGTAAGGATATAAAATAACAGATTACCGCGATCAATGGAGAGGCTGAATAACCCGTATGCCAATGCGCCCTCAGCCAGTCCAAACAACAGCAATCCAATCTTTGTTTGATGCCACTTATGAACTGACTGAGTTAATGATTTGCTCATTTTATTTACTTTTTAGAGTCGTCCTTTTTGGCTGCTCGCATTGAAAGCTGCAAACGGCCTCGATCGTCGATAGCTAGAAGTTTAACATCTACCTTGTCGCCCTCTTTGACGACATCACTAGTTTTTTCAACACGCTCATCAGACAGTTCGCTAATATGCACAAGACCGTCTTTGCCGGGCAAGATTTGAACAAATGCGCCGAAGTCCATGACGCTAACTACTGGCCTGTCTTTATAGATTGTGCCTACTTCGGGATCCTCAGTAATATCTCTGATCCACTGCTTAGCCGCTTCGATTGATTTACCGTCTGGACTAGCAATCATGATAGTTCCATCATCCTTGATATCAATATCTGCACCTGTTTCAGCCGTAATTTTCTGGATAGTTTCTCCGCCCTTGCCGATTACTTCGCGAATCTTGTCTGGATTGATTGTAATTGCCTCAACTCGAGGGGCATATGGGCTCATTTCTTTTGGTTCAGAAATGGTTTGCTCCATGTGTTTTAGTATGTGAGCACGGCCAATCTTTCCCTGTTCGAGTGCTTTTTGCAAAACTTCTACTGGCAAGCCGTGAACTTTCATGTCCATCTGCAAGGCAGTAATGCCTTTGGCGGTACCAGTAACTTTGAAGTCCATGTCGCCTGCGAAATCTTCGGCATCTGCTATATCGCTCAGAATGTATACATTGTCGCCGTCTTTCATAAGACCCATTGCGATACCACTGACCAAGCTTTTTAGAGGCACGCCGGCATCTAGAAGTGCCAACACACTACTACAAGTTGCAGCCATAGATGTTGAACCATTTTGGCTCATGATCTCTGTTACAGAACGAATGGTGTACGGGAAATCAGCTTCCGAAGGGAGTACTGCAGTTAGAGCACGTTCAGCAAGGTAGCCGTGTCCGATTTCGCGGCGTCCAGCACTGCCGAGTCGTCGAACTTCACCAACTGTATAACCTGGTGCGTTGTAGTGGTGGAAATAATGGCGTTCGCCTTCTTTTTCCATGGTATCAACCAGTTGAGCGTAGCTCAGTGGTGCTAAAGTTACGATATTCATAGCCTGAGTAAGTCCACGGGTAAAAATACTTGAGCCGTGCGCTCTAGGAAGTATTCCAACTTCACTACTAAGTTGTCGTACTTCGTCCATCTTACGGCCATCGGGGCGGATATTATCTTCTACAATACCTTTTCGAACATCTTTGTGGACTGCAGTGTCAAAAGCTTCCTCGTATTCGCCCATTACTTCAGCGTGTTCATCGCCAAGCTTATCGGCTAGTTCAGCATGCATTTCTTCACGAAGCTGTTTGAGCATAACGTTGCGCTCTGGATAAGGTCTGCGAAGATCTTCGCCAAGCTTATCGGCTAGCCACTCATTAACAGTGTTTTGAATGTCTGAATTTGGCAGGCTCAAAGTGTATTCCTGCTTGGTAACACCTATTTTATTAACTAATTCTTCTTGTAATTTGATAGCTGGTTGCATGGCTTCAAAAGCATAAGCAATGGCTTCGGCTATCTGTTCTTCGGTCACTTCACTGGCGCCAGCTTCCACCATCATAACGCCGTCTTTTGTACCAGCTACTACTAAATCTAGTTCACCGGCGTCAAGTTGCTCAGGAGTAGCAAAGGCAGTATATTTTCCATCAACTAAGCCCACACGTAGTCCAGCTACTGGACCTTCGAATGGTGCACCACTAAGCATAAATGCAGCACTCATAGCTATCATTGCAACCATGTCTGGACGAAAATCTGGATCCATACTCAGAACAGAAGCAACACCTTGTGCTTCATGGCGGTAGCCTTTTGGCCATAGAGGTCGGATTGGGCGATCAATCAGTCGACTGATAAGAATTGCGTCATCGCTTGGGCGACCTTCGCGCTTAATGAATCTAGATCCGCTAATTTTTCCTGAGGCGTACATCTTTTCTTCGTAGTCGATGCTTAGCGGAAAATAATCTAAAGTGATTGGTTTTGAGCCAACCATTGCCGTACCAAGCACGACAGTATCGCCATAGCGCGCCAATACTGAAGCTGAGGTGCGAAAACCTACTCGACCTACTTCTAGGCTTAGAGTACGGCCGCAAAGCTCGGTTTCTACTTTTATTATGTCTTTTCCTAAAGGATTTATTGTTCCCATAGTTTCCTTTCTATTTCAGAGGATTGTCTAGGCAGAGTTCAAATATATGCATTTACCCCTTGTGCTGATTTTAAGGGCGCTATATATCTGTTGCTCTATCTAGACAAATAAAACTCTGTTTATTTAATGTGCACAAGCTTAGGGGTCTCAATTACTTGAGACCTTTTAGAGTCTGGGCACTTAGCGGCGAATGCCGAGTTTCTTGATAAGTTCAAGATAAGCATTGCTATCGCGATTTGCGATATAGCGTAGTAAACGGCGGCGCTTGCCAACCATTTGTAGTAGTCCACGGCGAGCCATGAAATCGTGCTTATTGACCTTAAGATGTTCGGTTAATTCTTTGATACGCTCAGTAAGAACTGCTACCTGAGCATTGGCGCTACCGGTGTCGTTCTTGTGTGTCTGCGCGCTCTTAATTGCGTCAGCTTTTTTAGAAGTTGTAATCATGTTCAATAATTTTATCAGATAGAGAGCTGTTTGGCAACCCCTGATGAGCATTAAATTTGTTCAAACACTTACTTAATAATATTTTTGTTGATCAGCTCAATACTAAGGTCATCTATTGTGATAGCCCCGTCGACACTAAACTCACCTACTTGAGTCCGACGCAAATCGGTTGTATATGCACTGGCCCCAAGTTTTTGGGCTATATCTTCTACTAAAACTCTTATATATGTACCCGATGACACATCAGCAACCAAGTGTGCATTTGGAAAATCATAGCTAACTAAACTTAAACTATTGATCTTAACTTCACGCGGTTCTAGGTTCACTTCTTGACCAGCTCTGGCTAATTTGTAGGCCCGGACTCCGTCCACCTTTATAGCCGAAAAGGCTGGAGGAATCTGTGAAATCACTCCTGTAAAATCTTTAACGACTTGAGTGAATTGTTCTTTTGTCGGCTGATTGCCATCCGAGTCTTCGATACTCCCCTCAGGGTCACCTGTACTGCTTTTCTTGCCGAGTTTCATGCCGACTTCATATGTTTTGTCCAGTTTTGTAAAATTTTTAGCTTGACGTGTGTAATCTTTGCCAATTAATAGTACTAATAATCCCGTCGCAAAAGGATCAAGTGTTCCCGAGTGACCAACTTTTACACTCTTTGGCTTCTTATTTTCGCTGTTAGCGACAATCTTGCGTACATAGTTAACTACGTCAAAACTAGTCCACGTAGCTGGCTTATCTAATAATAATATCCCTTGCATAACAACAGTTTACACCTACTAGAAAATTATTGTTGTTCTGGAGGTTTTTGATCAAATGGTAATGGAGGGGGCACCGGTGGTGCAGCACTGGCATTAAAAGCTTGATTTTCGTTTGACGGAATATCACTAGCAATCGTATCAGCTGGCTGTGCGCCAATCATCGCGTCTTGATCTGGTTGATTGTTTAGCGTACTAGCCTCTGTTAAATGAGGGCTGTTAACCTCTTTTTCAAGGTCGGAGAGAGTTTTGCTAGCTTGCACGTGAGGGCTGTTAACCTCTTTTTCAATGTCGGAGAGAGTTTTGCCTGTCGGGCTTGATGTACTGGAATCAGACTTGGGGATAATATTAGCTGCTGGCGTAGCAGCAGACAATGGATCGGTTGATGGCTCCAAAGCTTCTGTTATTGCATTAGCCGTTAGCTGACCACCCATGGTTGGTGGCTCAACAATTAGCCTGGCGCCAGGACTTAACTGGCTACTATCTTGTGGTATTTCAGGAGACAGCGGTACTTCTGGTGAAGGCACTTCTGGTTCAGGAGCGCTTGCTTCATTCTCAACTGGCTGATCGTTGGTGTGGTCTATTTCCAAGGTTCCATCAGACGCTACCGCTGTCTCTGTTGAATCAGCAGATTCTTCGCCTGCTAAGGGCTGTTCTCCCTGCTCTAATTGAGTAGCAATTAACTGTTGGTTGGCTCCGGCTGTCATCAAAGCAGCACTGGCGCTCATAGTGTGTGAACTCGTCTTGTCGTTACTAAATCTCGCAGTTTCAGCAACAATTCCAGTCAGTAGCGATGTAGCAATTTGTCCGTCTATCAGGGATTCGTCAACTGCTTGAACTAGCTCTGTAACTAATTCACACAAGCTACTGGCATTTTCCTCATTCCAATTTATAGTTCCAAGTCCGGCTTCATTAGATAAGTTAATAGTGGCTACCGTGGCATCATGCAAAATACTGCCGTGTGAAACGATTGCATCATCTAAATCACTTTGTTGCTTAACGCCAAGTGCAATTACTAAATCAACATTATATTCACCCTGACTATACGTAAGGTCATCTTGGGTAATAGATGAGCGGTAAGGTGTTATAAATATTTTCACGACATCTTCTTCGGCCGTATAACGCAATTTGGCTGCCTTAGCTCTATCAAGGGAAATTATAAAATCACGCAGTGAATCAGTAGAATTTTGAATTGTATCTTCAGGTTGTAAAAACTCAAGTGTTGATGGAACTTTTCCACTAAAAACTGCAGCAGTGTGTTTTTTGGCTTTATCTAGAGCCAACGCCAATCCCATCAGAGCCGCCAACTGATCGACAGACGGATTTTTACTGACAGTTATTAGAACATTTTTGGATTCGTTCAGCTTACCAAGTAGCTTTTTCTTTGAATCGTCCATTTTACTTTATCCGGTTTTTTGTTTTTTGGTTAATATAACAGGCTTAAATGTACCATAAAAGCTAGTGGTTGTCCACCACTTATCCACCACTGTATTATTTTTTAAGTGTAATAATATATATTTTCATATCTGTTGCAAAGAGAGGCTGTATCTGTTATAGTTTTATTTAATAAGTTAGTCTATAAATTAATTTAAGGAAATACATGCCAATCATTAAATCTGCAAAGAAGCGCGTACGTACAGCTAAAAAGGCTGCTGTTCGTAACAGTAAAACTAAACGATCAGTGCGCACTGCGCTAAAAGAATTTGCTACTAAGCCTACCGGCAAGTCGCTTGTTAGTGCTCAAAGTAACATCGATAGAGCTGCTAAAAAAGGTGTAATCCACAAAAACAAAGCTGCTCGACTCAAAAAACGAGCTGTCGCTAAAGCCAAGGCTGCTGGTGTAAAACCAAGCGTCGCTAAAGCCAAAGCAAAACCAGCTACAAAACCAGCTACCAAGCCAGCAGCGAAAAAACCTGCTGCCAAGAAAAAAGCCTAGACACTAAGCTCTAATAAATAGCCCATTAACGCCTCATCGAGGTTGTAATTTTGAGTTTTTGATTTTTTGTCTATTTCAGCCAGCTTATTAATTAAATTCGCCACGCTTCCTAAACTCATATCCCTAGTGATTGATCTAGTTTTGGTAATTGTATAGGGCTTAAGTTTAGCCTTGGTTGCTATTTCTTCGACTGGGCGCGAACCAGCTGATACAACAACAGCCATGGCATGAAGCTGCCAAGTTAGAAGACCAATAATCACTTGAGGTTCAACCTTTTGTAGGCGCTGTTCTTTGTATAACTGGATGGTTTTTTGAGTTTTTCGCGCAAAGGCTGCTTCTAATAACTGAAAGGTCGTGCTCTGCATTGACGGTTCAGTGAGTAAATTAATTACTTGCCTGTTTATTTCATTTGAGTAAAGCGATAATTTATCTATCTCATTGGCAAGCATCATCTGATTTGAGCCAAGTCTGTCGATAAGATAATGTGCATCAGACTGCGATATTTTTGCTTCCTGCGTTTTAGCATAATTCATAACCCATTGACTCAGCTTAGAAGTATCGATGCTTTTAAATTCTCTGAAGTCAGTTTTTTTATGCAAAATTTTATAGCATGACAATCTTTTATCAAATTTTGGCTCAAAGAAAATTACTTCATTGGTGTCTGGTATTTCTTGTAGTATTTTCTCTAGATTTTCGGTAAGTTCTTTATTGGTGCCTGGGCTATAGATAATTGTCAGTTTTTGTTCAACTAAAAAAGGCAAAGCTACAAGTGCCTCATGTATCTTGTTGTATTCAGTTTCTTGGGCGTCTATTCGCTGAACGGCCAGATCACCGTGGCGACTTTCGAAATCACTGGCTAGTTTAATAAGTTCTTGATTTAGCAAGAAACTGTTCTCTCCACTTAGAGTAATAATCATAGTATTATTGTATCAAGATAATCAGATTGCTAGCGTGGTAATTTTTGGCACTTTGGACATAAATGTGTGCCTCGTCCCGCTGCTCTTATTTTTAGGATGATTGTTCCGCAACGTGGACAACTCAGCCCTTCCCTTCTAAAGACCCTAGCAAAGTCCATGTAACTGCCTTTTTTGCCTTCGGCATCAACGTAATTCTTATCAGTTGAACCACCTTTTTCAATAGCCAGCTTCAGAACAAATTGAATTTCTTGATGCAAAGTTTTTAATTTATTTTTAGGGATATCACAGACTGTAGTTAACGGGTGTATCTTTGCTCCCCAAAGTGATTCATCGGCATAAATATTACCTATGCCTGCCAATACAGTCTGATCCAATAACACAGCTTTGATTGCACTTCGAGAACGGCGATTTAAACGCTCAACTAAAACCGCTGGCGTGAAGGTTTTACTGAGTGGCTCAGGGCCAACTTTTTTGAAAAAATCTAATTCTTGAATCATAGTCGTTGGCATTAGCCTCATCCAACCAAACTTCCGCTGGTCATTGAAAAACAAATGACTACCGTCTGTAAAAGCAATATCAACACGCGTTGATTTATCAGGCAAATTGCCAATCAGAGAATCATTGGGGTGCCCTGCTCCAAAATTATACGCTTCACTTCTAAAGACCATCTGACCTGTCATTTTAAGATGGATTACAAAACTGTACTGACTATTTAAATCGATAATTAACACCTTAGCTCGGCGTCTTATGTTGATGATATTTTTGCCAATAGCAAAATTTTCAACGTCTGTAACGGCATTAGGAAAAGACTTTGGCCAATCATGCTTAATATTATCTAGCTGTTTGCCAACTAATAATTTTTTGAGACCACGTCTAACTGTTTCAACCTCTGGTAATTCCGGCATATTTTTATTGTAACAAGTATAATAGAGTTATGGATTCTTTAATGGACATTCTGGGTGGTCGAAATTTTGATGAACCGTCGGAAATATCGGCAATAAAAAAATTCGTTCAAGACGAATACAATATCAAGCCGACTGTAGCAAAAAATGGCGACAGCATAGTAATAACTCTTCCAAATGCTAGTATGGTAAGCTCTGTTCGCTTGAGAGGGCCAGAGATTAAAAGACGCTGTCAAATAGACAAAAAACTAGTCTTCAGGATAGGCTAAATTTAAATTAAAGATTCAATTCAGAGGTCAAATCAGAATAATTCGGTACTTGTGCTTGAAATAAAGTGTAGGTAAGGTAGAAATTACCAAAATATGTTTTAGGGCTACCACAGTCTGTAGTCCAAAACTG
>Ga0194055_10002239_pt1 | contig 15415 bp, 19 predicted proteins | sample SepL449m_MetaG_FD_155482 | JGI IMG/M metagenome (GOLD analysis project Ga0194055, IMG submission 155482) | Anoxic zone freshwater microbial communities from boreal shield lake in IISD Experimental Lakes Area, Ontario, Canada - Sep2016-L442-9m | ecosystem: Environmental > Aquatic > Freshwater >... | reverse complement strand
CAACAAGTCCTTGCTTCGTTGTAATAGCGCATAAAGCGCTGAACGGTTTAACGCTCTTCTTTGAAGATGACGTGCTTGCGTACGACTGGGTCGTACTTCTTCAACTCAAGACGCTCGCGTGAGTTCACCTTGTTCTTACGGGTGACGTACACATAGCCGGTGTCGGCAGTGCTACGAAGCTTGATGATTGGACGCTTGTCTTTACTCTTTGCAGCCATGACTCGTTCTCAGACTTTCTGACCCGTTGCACGGATGTCGGCGACTACGCGCTCAATGCCGCGCTTGTCGATGGTACGAAGGCCCTTCGCACTGATGTGCAAGGTGATCCAGCGCTTCTCTGAAGGCAACCAGAAACGCTTCTTCTGGGAGTTGACCTTCCACCAGCGCTTGCTCTTGATATTGGAGTGGGATACAGAGTGACCCGTTGAAGGGCGCTTCCCGAGGACGTCACAGCGATTAGGCATTGGACAAGTATAGACAGGGACTTAGCCCCGCTACACTGGCAAACCTATGAAGAAGGACACCCACCCGGAGTACAACTTTGTTGTCCTCGAAGACAGCTCAGCCAACTACCGCTTTTTGACCCGCAGCACCATGAAGGTGGATGCGACCAAGACCACGGTCTGGGAAGACGGCGAGACGTACCCAGTGGTGCAGCTTGAAATTTCGAACGCAAGCCACCCATTCTTCACCGGTCAGATGAAGATCATCGACTCCGCAGGTCGCGTGGAGCGCTTCAACAAGCGTTATGGCACCCGCAAGAAGGCAGTCGCCAAGAAAGAGCCAGCCGCTAAAAAGTAGGCCCTCTTCGCTGACTACTTCAGCGAATCAATAATCGACTGAATTCCCGCAACTGTTGTTCGTGGATTCACAATGCACAAACGTAAAACGGTTTCGCCATTCCAACTACTTGGAACAACAAATGCGAGCCCGCGTTCCAAAATTCTGTCGCTCCACTGCTGATACTGCTGCGCATTCCAACCAAGTCGCTTGAACACAATGACCGATAGCTCGGGCTCGAGCACCAAGTCAACATGTGTTGCGTTGCGAATAATGTCTGCCGATTCGCGTGTGACCTGCAGAGTTGCTTCCATGGCGTCGCGATACGCGATCGTGCCGTGCATTGCCAAGCTGAACCATACGGGTAACCCTCGAGCGCGACGCGACAGGTGATGCGCGAGGTCGGCTGGGTTCATTGCTTCGTCTTTAAGTTTGTCTGCCTCTTGCTGCAACACATCGAGATATTCGGCGTGTTGTGTATGTGCCTGACGAGCAATTTCTGGGTTGCGATACAACAGCGCACACGAGTCATATGGACCAAACAACCACTTGTGTGGGTCGACAATAAGACTGTCGCACTGTTCGATCCCCGCGAAGAGGTGTCGAACACTAGGTGCACACAACGCTGCAGCGCCATACGCACCGTCAACGTGGAACCAGGCGCCAAGCCTGCGTGCTTGCTCGCCTATTCCCTGCAAGTCATCGACCACACCAACATTCGTGGTGCCCGACGTTGCGACTACCGCGCACACACGCGACTTGTCGACGTCACTCAATGAGTCGATGAGTTGTTTCATTGCCAAGCCAGAAGTTTTGCCACGCTCGTCAACAGGAACTTTCTTCACATCGGCATCCATCACCTTTGCTGCCTGTGCGACCGATGAATGCGAACCACCCGAGGCGATGATGAGAGGACGCATTGAGTCGAGTGCGCCATTGGCTTTGTTACGCCAGTTCCAGCGCGCAGCGAGCAGCGCGGAAAGATTGCCGGCTGTTCCACCCGTTACGAATACCCCGCCGGTTTCTGCAGGCATGCCAGCCAAGTCGGCTATCCAACGCAGTGCTTGATTTTCGGCGTACACCGCGCCGGCACCTTCAAGCCACGAACCTGCATACACATTCGACACCGAGACCACAAGATCGAACAACAACGAACTTTCAGTTGGTGCTCCTGGAACGAATGACAAGAACAATGGGTGGTCAACGCTGATGCACGACGGCGCAAGTTCGTCGATGAACTCTTGCAACACGTCTAAGCCATTGCGGCCTTCCGGCTTGATGGTTTGACCGACTATTTGATTTAACTCACTGAGCGTGTATGGCTTGTCCAGTGGAGGTGGATCCATTTTGGTGCGTTCCATTGCGTACTTCACAATGGCAACGGCGAGCTCGGCGCTTTCCTCGTCGTAAAAGTGCATCAGTTGTGGTTTGGAAATGTCGCTCACATCAACTCTTTTGTGCTGCAAGCACGGCTTGACGTGTTGGCAGCGAAGGAACTGCGCCCTTTACGGTTGTTGCTAGCGCGCCTGCGATTGCACCCATGCGCGCGGCGTCTTCAATTGATGCTCCACGAGAAAGTTCGGCACACATTGCACCAATGAAGGCATCGCCTGCACCAACCGTGTCGATTGGAGTCACTTTGTACGGAGCGATGTGCGTTGTTGACGATGCTGTGTCGATACTTGCGCCGTCAGCGCCAAGCGTGGTGACCACAGTGGCAACTCCAGAGTTCAAGAGTTGCTTCGTGCCACCAATTGCAACTGATTCTGTTTCGTTTGGCACCACGATGTTTGCAAGCGACAACAGCGAAGCAGGAATGTCGCGTGCTGGAGCAGGGTTCAACACGGTGACTGCCCCATTGCTTCGAGCTTGCGTGAATGCCATTTCAATAGTTTCGAGGGGCACCTCTAACTGCGCAAGAACTACACGTGAATTCGGAATGACAAATTTGTCTTCAATACCCACGTGAGCATTCGCGCCAGCAACGACCACAATCTCGTTTTCGCCGTGGCTATCCACATTGATGAATGCTCGACCCGTAGGCACTGAAACCGTTCGCAGATGCGAGGTGTCAATGCCTTCGCCTTCAAGCACCGAACGTAAGAGCGTTCCTGCATCGTCATTGCCAACGCAGCCAACGAATGCCGTCTTGGCACCCATGCGCGCACACGCAACGGCCTGATTCACACCTTTGCCACCTGGGTACTCGGCATAACCGAGCGCAATCAATGTTTCGCCCGGTGTTGGCAAATGATCCAAATTTGCAACCAAGTCAAGGTTGGCGCTGCCAACGACGACGACATCAAAGATTGGTTCTGTCACCCCTCTACTTTTACACACACGACTAGAGTCGGCGTCATGTCTTCACGAGTAAAAATGATTCTTGACTGCGACCCAGGCCACGACGACGCGATGGCCTTGGTGGTTGCCGCAAACCACGCCGATCTACTTGGTGTCACCACGGTGGCTGGTAACGCGCCGATTACGGCAACCACTCGGAACGCGCGAATCATTTTGGACATGATTGGTAGCACCGCACCGCTTCACCAAGGTGCTCGACGCCCACTTGTGGCAGAGCCGAAGGACGCTTCATACGTACACGGCGTGAGCGGTTTAGATGGAGCAGACTTGCCAGAGCCATCACGCCCTGCCGACAGCGAAGACGCCGTGCAGTTCATTATCGACACCTGTCGTAACACCGAAGGTATTTGGCTTGTGCCAACAGGGCCACTCACCAACATTGCACTCGCATTGCGCACAGCTCCAGATATTGCCAACAAGATTGCAGGCATCTCACTAATGGGTGGCGGAACATTTGGCAACCGCAGCACCGCAGCCGAGTTCAACATTTGGGCAGACCCCGAAGCCGCGGCAATGGTGTTTGACTACGGCGGGAAATTGATTATGAGCGGGCTCGATGTAACGCACAAACTGCAAGCCACACCTGAACGCATTGAAAAGGTTCGCGCATTGCCAGGCAAGCTTGCTGGAGTTTTGGCCGACCTGTTTGTATTCTTTAGCGACGTGTATGTAAGTCGTCACGACAACATGCGTGGTGGCGCAGTGCATGACCCGTGTGCAGTTCTTGCACTCACCCATCCGCAGTTGTTCACTATGAAGGATCAGCACGTTGTTGTAGAAACTTCAGGCGAACACAGTCGCGGAATGACCCTTGTCGATATGCGCGGGCTCAAAGAACGCAAGAACCCAAACTGTACGGTGGTGTGGGATGTAGACGCCGAAGCCGCTTTCAACGTGATCGTTGAATCGATTGGCGCCTTCTCTTCGTAGTTAGCGCCAGCTCAGCAATGTTTCGAGGTCGGCCATGTCAAATGGACCAGCACTCGTAAGAATGATGTGCTCTGCACCAGCCTGCTTGTATGCCTCGAACAACTCTGGCGTTACTTCCTTCGGATAAATGGCGACTGTGCGCTCGATTTCCTTTGGATTACGACCAACCTTTGCACACCATTCATCAAGAATCTTGATCTTGTTGGCGTAACTTTCTGGTGGTCCGAAGTAGTTGTACTGCTGAGCATGTTCGGCAACAAGACGCAACGTGCGCTTCTCTCCACCGCCACCAATCATGATTGGAATGTTGCCATTGACTGGCTGCGGGTTCAGTTTCTTCATGCGATCTTTAATAACCGGAAGTCCAGCTTCAAGCAACTTCAAACGCTCAACTGCTGTGCCGAACTCGTACCCGTATTCGGTGTAGTCGCGCTCGAACCAACCCGAACCAAGGCCAAGAACGAAGCGGCCTTCGCTGATGTGGTCGATGGTGCGTGCCATGTCGGCGAGCAACTGCGGGTTGCGGTAAGTGAAGCAGGTAACCAGCGCGCCAATTTGTGCATGGCACGTGTCTGCAGCCATTGCTGCAAGCAGTGTGTAGCACTCGAAGTGGCGCTCTTCAGGATCGCCCGACAGTGGGTAAAAGTGGTCCCATGTCCAGATGCTGTCAACACCCATTGCATCGGCTGTACGCCATGCAGTGCGCATTTCTTTCACGGTTGTTGCTTGTGGCCAAAGTTGTACACCGATTTTCATGTGAGTGCCTTTCGTGGGGGTTGAACTAGTTAGAGAAACTTCTTGAGGATGGAAAACTTACGTGCCGTATATGGCGGGTAAGCCAACGGAGCATCAAGTTTTGTTGAACGCTTGAGCACTGGCTTTAAGTGCTGGAACACATCGACACCTTGTTGACCGTGATACGCGCCCATGCCGCTTTCGCCTACTCCACCGAATGGCAAGAACGGGCCTGTCATATGGAAGATGGTTCCATTTACCGTTACTCCACCCGAGGTGGTGTTGGCAACAACCTTCTCGCTCACCTTGGAGTCTTCAGCGAAAACATACAGCGCAAGTGGGTGTTGACGGCCGTTCACGAAGCTAAGTGCTTCATCAATTGAATCAATTTCAATGACAGGAAGAATTGGTCCGAATATTTCTTCCTGCATCACGGGCGACGACTTGTCAACATTTACCAACACTGTTGGTGCGATATATCGCTCGCTCTCTTCGGTCTGTCCACCAACCGCAACAGTTCCTGAAGCAATCATCGACTTCAAGCGAGTGAAGTGTCGAGGCGACACCACGCGTGCGTAGTCCTTGCTTGCATGAGGGTCAGCGCCGTAAAACTCAGTAACTGATTCGCCAATGGCTTTGACCAACTTGTCTGCAATGGACTTGTGCGCGAGCACATAGTCGGGGGCGACACATGTTTGACCCGCATTTACAAACTTTGCCCACGCAATGCGCTTCGCGGCGATATTGATGTTGGCTGACGCGTCGACAATGGTTGGGCTCTTGCCACCAAGTTCGAGTGTGACTGGTGTGAGGTTTTCAGCAGCAGCGCGCATAACAATGCGACCAACTGTTCCGTTACCTGTGTAGAAAATGTGTTCAAACTTTTGAGCAAGCAGTTCAGTTGTTTCTTGAACTCCGCCCTCAACGATGGCGATTGCTTGTTTGTCGAAGTATTGCGGCACAAACTTTGCAAGCACTGCAGATGTTGCAGTCGAAACTTCAGAAGGCTTCAACACCACCGCGTTGCCGGCAGCAATTGCACCTGCAGCAGGCACAAGCAGCAACTGCACTGGATAGTTCCATGGCGCGATGACCAACACGGTTCCAAGAGGCTCGGGTATGCGGCGCGACGAACCAGGCTTCGACACCATTGGAGTAGGAACCTTGCGAACCGAGGTCCACTTCTTGAGGTTCTTCAGCATCAACTTCACTTCGGTGATGGTGAAACCAAGGTCATACAACCAGGCCTCTTCAATGCCTCGACCTAGGTCGGTCTTCAGGGCAGCAGAGAACTCGTCTTGGTGCTCTTCGAGCATCCGAATCATGGCTTCGAGCTGAGCTTTACGCCACGCCAGCGGACGGGTGACGCCCGACTGGAATGCTGAGCGAGTTTGACTAACGACCTGACCAATATTGAGTTGACTCATGAAAACGAGACTAACCCACGACTTCTGGAACTACTGGAGCGGACGACGAGATTCGAACTCGCGACCCTCACCTTGGCAAGGTGATGCTCTACCAACTGAGCCACGTCCGCATGTATTACGGATTTGAGTTTAGCAGGGGGTCCGCATTCCTCAACACGTCAGCTTTGGCAGCTTCCGATGTGCCGTATCGCACCACCCCCGCCAGAGACGTGAGCACAATGACCGCTCCGACCATTTGCCATGGCTTAATTCGCTGATCGAAAATCACCCACGCGAAACACATGGAGATAACTGGACCGAGCAAACAAATAAGTGATGAGGTTGATGCGGCTACAAATTTTTGTGCCCACACTATGGCGGTGTGACCAACTGTTCCCGGGATGAGCGTCATGATGAGCACCAACAAGAAATCGTGACGCGAAATTGATGTGAGGTCTTTGCTTGTGACTAGCGCCCAGCCACCTGCAAGTACAGCCTGGATGAGTGCGATGCTGAACATGAATGACCAGGTGTTGAAACCTTCCGTCCGCATCTTCTTCGTGGCCACAAAGTAGCCAGTCCACAGCACAGCATTGATAAGCGCAAGGCTGTCGCCGTACACCGTTGCTCCTCCGCCACCACCGGCGGCGATGACCACGAGCGCAACTCCGCAGAAACTGCTGAAGGCGCACAGCACTTGCAACTTGGTGATCTTTTCTTTCAAATAACTTGGTGCGATAAACAGCATCATCGCCGATGAGGTGCTGCCAATGAGAGTGGCATTGGCAATGGATGTGTTGGTGAAGGACATGAAACCAAAGATGGTGGACACACCAAAAAAGATTCCTGGAACAAGTGCGCTTCGCAAAATGCGCAAACTAATTTCCGCTTTTCTGTTTCGTGCGATGAAATACAGAACTAACGGCCACATGGTGACTCTGTAAAAGATTGTTGAGTTAACCGACATGTCGATAGCAACAGTCAGAATTGGGCCAATACCCCAGGCAAGGTTCGCCAGCAATACTCCACTAATAGGGAACACTTGAGCGCGAGCGCTTATTGCGCTGCCCGCACGCGCGACCTTGTTCACGCTTTGGCGTCGGGTGGGCGCAAGTCAACACGCAACACCAAGAACCCGTCTTCAATGGTTGCTTGCGAGTCGCCGATCATTGCAAAGTCTTGAAAATCCATTTGTGCTTGCGTGAGAAACATTTGACGCTCTTCGCCAGCAACAGGCGGAAGCGGTCGACGCTTCACAGCAGACGCACGGTCCTTGAATCGAGCAATCATTTCGGAGGGATCAAATGCGGCCATTTAGTAAAACTACCTAACTGTTACTTCAACAACGGGTCAATTGGCTTACGAGTTACAGGAACTTCGGCTGGCACTTCCCTCGGTGCTTCCCTGCGTCGATCCACAACTGGAGCAACGCGTGGCCTAGAAGCTGGAGCAACTTTGCGCGGAACCGTGTTGCGAACGCTTACCGGCATCACTTCGTCGGCCTCACCCATCAGCAATTCACGCTCACGGGCTGAAGATTCCTCGTAGCGACGATCACTCATGATTTCCAAGCGTGCAAGAGCCGGTGGTTCGGGCATTGCAGTTTTCCAAAACCACCACGTCAGCACCGACAGCGCGCCACCAGCAGAAAGGCACACAAGCGACACAAACGCAACGCGTATGGAGAGTGCAACCACAACGAATGACGCGGACATAACACCACAAACCTATCGCAGCCGACCATACTGATGAACATGTCTGCGCAGTTCACCAATGTGGTGAGTTCCATTGCATTTATTGCTGCGCTTTCAGCAATCATTTGGTGGTTACGTTCCCGCACGAATCACTGGTCGTCAGAAGATGGAACTCGCTGCATTTGCCAAATGACGCTTGCCCTCACGGGTGCTTCACCAAAGTGGGTCGAAGCCCGCATGGTGATCGATTTTGCGAACGCGACCGTGTCTTGCAAAAGCCGTGGCAAACGCGGTCAACCGCTTCGCGGGTCATGGAATGTGATTGGCCAGCCGCACGCTTCGCACCTAAACATGGCAGATACAAATATGCGAATGTACGCGCTATGCAGACGAGACAATGCGGACGTTCTCGCTATGTTGCGAGTGCCTGCAAGTAGTCGCAGCGTCAGCGTGCTTGATGCTCTGCTTCCCCGTTAAAACGTTCGTTCAAGAAACGATTTAATCGGTGCACCCACCTGGTCAAAGTTGATGAGGAACGCGTCGTGTCCGTGCGGCGAATCAATTTCAACATAGGTGGAGTCCACTCCCTTTTCGGAAAGTAGAGAATGGATCTGCTTTTGCTGATACGTGGGATACAAAATGTCACTTGAAATTCCCAACACCAGCGTCGGCGCTGTAATTCGAGACATTGCAGTATCGAGCGTGCCGCGACCGCGAGCAATGTCATGGAGATCCATTGCTTTACCGATGATGAGATAGCTGTTGGTGTCGAATCGACGAATCAGGCGATCGCCGTGGTGGTCGAGGTAACCCTCTACCTCAAACCTGTCCCACAAGCCAAGCCCGTTGTAGTCAGCATCCATGTCAACCAGTGCGCGACCGAAACGTTCGGTGAATACGTTGTCGCTGCGGAACGTGACCTGCGAAAGCATGCGCGCAATTGCCAAGCCCTCCCACGGGCCTTCGCCAACTGCTGCGTCGTAATACTCACCATTGCGCCACTTCGGATCGAGACGAATTGCTCGGCGACCAATTGCACCCCACGCAATTTGTTGCGCTGTTGCTTGCGCACACGTTGCAATAGGAATGATCGTTTTTACGCGATCGGGAAATGTGACTGCCCATTCCAGAACTTGCATGCCGCCCATGGACCCACCAACAACGCTGTGCCATTTACGAATGCCAAGCATGTCGGTAAGGCGCACTTGCGCGCGCACCATGTCGCGAACCGTGATCACCGGAAAACGAGGGCCATACAGCTGACCGTCTTCTGGATGTGCAGTTGCTGGGCCTGTTGAACCCTGACACCCACCAATGACATTGCTGCACACCACAAACCATTTGTTCGTGTCGATTGCTTTTCCTGGGCCAACAACACCTTCCCACCAACCCGGTGTGGGGTTGCCTTCTTCAGCTGCACCAGTGACGTGGCTATCACCCGTCCATGCATGACAAATCAAAATTGCATTCGTTGCATCTGCATTCAGCGTTCCCCACGATTCGTATGCGATGGAAACATTGCTGAGCACTTTTCCGCCATCGAGTGCGAACGGTCGGTCTTCAGGAAAATGCGCGAACTTGCGACTGCCCACAGGCATGCCAGGAAACCATGCTCCTGTTGCTGGATAATCATGTCGGGTCATACATTTTCCTCTGTAACGAAACTATGCGTTTTTGCAGTTCGTCACGCTCACCCAACTGAGCCAGCCCGTTGCTACGCCTGTTGGCGTAACCACATCTTTCGCTTTCGCGAAATGGCACCGTGGGAAAACCCGGTTGCCGGACCTGTTGGTCGCTCGTGATGTACTACTTGCAATGCCCGCCCGACTGAGCAGTCGGGAAGGCGTTGCGTCAATAAGGCTACCCGCCGATATCGTCAATTCAGCGCAGCGGGCATTGTTGGCGCTGTTAGAGGTTGTTGGCGCATGTCTCGCGCCTCAACCTCGTTTTTCTTTGGTGATCACCGTGCAGAACTTTCTGACTCCTCTAGCCGTTCCATTCGGTACTCCCCCACACGGGTTCGGCAGTTGCGCAGTTGCAGTCATTCCCGCTGGAACTTCGGTAGCCACCTTTGGCGGTACCGCAATGACTCGTGTCGAATTTGCGAAGTTCGAAGCTGAACGACAGAGTCGGTCGCTGCAGGTGAATACCAACCTCATTTTTCTTGGCCCGCCTTCGCGCGAACCAGGTGACTCGATTAATCATTCGTGCGAGCCGAACTGCGGTATGCGCAATGCAACCACCATTGTTGCCATGCGCGACATCGCTGTTGGCGAAGAACTGACATTTGATTACGCCATGAGTGACGCCAGTGATTACGACGAGTTTGACTGCAACTGTGGAACCGCATTGTGCCGAGGTCGAGTACGAGCAGACGACTGGCAGTTAGAGACTTTGCGCCACAGATACACAGGTTTCTTTTCGCCCTACATCCAGCGAAAGATTGATGCAGAACGACATTGTGCTCTTCTGACGAAGCGTGATGTTGAAACTTTGCTGGCGACTTACGACACACACCCTGAACGCGCACTCAGCGCAGCGCTTCGGAAATGCCTCGGCATGCCACACGCCAGTTGGGAGACGCTTATTGAATGCGCTGTTGTTCAACCAGAGGAAGTGCACAGCCTTCTGTTGCGAAACACCGATGCTCTTGACTCGTTAGCAAAACGATTGAACGAAACCCGCGGCGCTGGCCTGTAGTCGAGTGTAAGTTTGCACCGTTATGTACACGTTTCTTCTTCGTCCCAAGTGGATTGCTACTCACCTGTTAGTGATCACGCTGATGGTCGTGATGGTGAACCTGGCCAACTGGCAATGGGGTCGGTACCACGAACGCAAAGATTTCAACGCAACACTTGTGCAGCGCTTCGATGCACCGATCAAGCCGCTTAACGACTTATTGAGTGCACCGCCTGCAGACATTGAATGGATGCCGACCGAGGTATCAGGAACTTACCTTTCGGGCGAAGACATCAGCCTGGTGAACGTCTCCCAAAACGGCATCGCTGGTTATGACGCCATCACTCCGCTACTCATGGCCGACGGCAAAGTCGTATTGGTAAACCGAGGTTTCGTTCCACTGGCCGAGGCGTTTCCTCCTGCCCCATCTGGAGACATTTCACTGCTTGGTCGAGTTCGGGCAACGAGCGAACGCAGAACCGGTGAAGTGTCTGACCCTGCAACAGGCGACCTTGCCGATGTGCACCGCATCGATATTGATCGGTTGCAAAAGCAGATTGATGGCCAGTTGTTGCCGGTGTACGTGCAATTACTGAAGAGCACTCCTGTTGAATCGAATTCTCTCTCCACAATTGCTGATCCAGAATTTAGCAATGGGCCGCACCTTAGCTACACCGTGCAGTGGTTGCTGTTCACGCTGTGCGCGGCCGGCGGATGGTTGGCACTTGTTAAACGTGAATTGGCAAAACAGCGAACTGCTTAGTGCTGGTTTTCTAGCTGAGCCATTCTTCTGAATTGCTCGACAACATCTGGGCTCTTATGCGAGGAATCTTTGCTTCGGTACACCGTGTCGACGTTGACGCTGATGCGACCGAATTCCTTCCACGTAGCAAACGATTTATTGGGATCACCAAGAATGTCAGCACAAATTTCGCGCGCGGCATCGAATGCATCCATACCTTGTGCCTGACGAGCACTTGCTTCGTTTAACACGTACGCCAAGTATTCGCGCACGCGCGTTACCCCTGCCTTGTCGGTGAGCGGACCGTGACCTGGCACCACCGTTTCAACATCGAGAGAATTAATGAGATCGCATGCGGCAATCCAATTTTCGAGTGGTCCAGCCCACACAATTGGAGCGCCACCGATAAACAGAATGTCCCCTGTGTACACCGTTTGAGCATCAGGAACGTACGCAATGGTGTCGCCTGCGGTGTGTGCTGGTCCAACTTCGATCAGCTCTACATCGCGACCGCCAGCATTAACCGTCAGCCGTCCTGTAAACGTTTGCGTTGGCATGGTCATTTCAATTCCATCAAATTCGAAATCACCAAAGAACGACCGAAACAGATCGCCAACTTCGCCAGGTGCTTTGTTTAGCGCTGCCAACATTGCTGGCGGAACCTCGGTCATTTCATGAGCCGTTGCTGCAGAGGCAACGATTTCTGCTCCGACTACCAATTCGTTGCCGTAACAGTGATCGCCGTTCGCATGCGTATTCACTACGGTCGCAATCGGCGCCGACTGTGTTGCGCCTTTCATAGTGTCGAGCATTGACGCAGTGAGCTTCAGGTCAAACAACGTGTCTACAAGCAGTGACGAACCTTGTCCAACGATGAGTCCGGCGTTGCTGTATCCCCAACCACCATCGGGTTGCAGGTATGCATAACAATTGTTCCCAATTTCATGAAGACCGAGCGAATAATTGGTGTCCATGATGCAGAACCTTTCTTACTGAAGGCGCGTAAGCCCAGCTTTTAAGTTGCGTACTGCTTGAGCAATGCGCTGCTCGTTTTCAATGAGTGCAAAGCGAGCGAACCCTTCGCCACCAGGACCGAAACCCGCACCTGGTGAAAGCGCAACGTTGCAGTCGCGAACCAAGTGACTGCAGAACTCCACTGAGTCCATGTCGCTGTAGGCCTCGGGAATTGGTGCCCACACAAACATGGAACCGCGTGACTTAGGAATGTGCCAACCGATTCTGTCGAGACCATCGATGAGCGCATTACGACGGCCTTCGTAAATGTTTGACACCTCCTGTGGGAAGTCTTGTGCTTCATTCAACGTCACCGTTGCGGCAATTTGCACTGGCTGAAATGTTCCGTAGTCGAGGTAGCTCTTCAACTTCATGAGCGCACCAACAACTTGCTCGTTTCCTGCCATGAATGCAACGCGCCATCCGGCCATAGAGAAGCTCTTCGTCATGGAATACAACTCCACTGCGCATTCCATTGCGCCTTCAGCTTGCAGAATTGACGGCGGCTTGTAACCATCGAAGCCAACGTCGGCATATGCAAAGTCGTGCACCACGATCATGTCGCGCTCGCGACAGAAGTCAACGACGCGTTGCATGAAGGGAAGATCGACTGTGGCCCCAGTTGGGTTGTGTGGGAATGACACCACCAGCACTCGCGGGCGTGGCCAACCGTTTTTGTACGCCTCGGTGAGGTTTTCAAAGAACTCGTCTGAATATTGCTGGTCGTCAATTACTTGCTGACTACGCATTGGTACTTGACGCACATCGGCGCCAGCGAAGATCGGACCGTAGATGTGAATCGGGTAACTCGGGCTTGGAACAATTGCAGCGTCGCCGCGATCGAGCAACACCCACATGAGGTGACTGAAGCCTTCTTTTGATCCGATGACATTCGTAATTTGCGTTTCTGGGTTTAGCTTCACTCCCCAATTGCGCATGTACATATCGGCAACTGCTTCACGAAGTTTCGGCAAACCACGCGACAGTGAATAACGATGGTTCTTCGAGTTCTGTGCCGCTTCAATCAACTTGTCGACTGCAATTTGCGGTGAAGGAATGTCTGGGTTACCAAAACCCAAGTCGACGACGTCGTTGCCTTCGTGACGCGCCTGAATCTTCAGGTTGTTGATGATGGTGAAGACGTACGGGGGCAGATTGGTGATGCGACGAAATTCCACAGAGACAAACTAGTCGTGCAAGTGCAGCAAAGCGGCACCAATTGCGCCGGCCCGTTCGCCCAATTGCGCTGGCTTCAATACCGGGTGAACCCGGTGGCTTGGGGCATACAACATGGTGGCAAAACGTTCCTGAATGCGAGGCAAAAGGATGTCGGCATTCTCCATGACGCCCCCACCGACCACGATGGTGTCAGGGTCTGACATGTTGGCGATATTGGCAAGCCCAAGTGCTACCCATGTGCAGAATTCATCAAGCACCTTGAGCGAAGCAACGTCACCCGACCTGGCGCGATCAATGACCACTTCGCCTGCAACTCCCCCTGCTAATTGAGATAGCCCAGCACCAGATGCGTATCGCTCCCAACAGCCGCGTTGGCCACATGGACACGCATCTCCGTTTGCTTGCACCACCATGTGTCCAACTTCGCCCGCATGACCATGTGCGCCATGTTGCAATGCACCACCCGAAACAAGCCCGCCACCGATACCCGTGCCCAATGTGACCATCCACATGTCGCGCGAGCCAACACCTGAGCCGCGTTGCCACTCGGCTAGCGCCGCACACGTTGCATCGTTGTCGCACCACACAGGTTCGCCAAGAGCGTGTGCAAGTTGTTCGCGTACGGAAAATTCAATTGCCGTATTCATGTTTGGTGATGAACGAATAACGCCGTCGCGGGAAATTAAACCAGGAACGCCAAGACCAACAGATGCATGTTCACCAAGTTCGTGAACTATGGATGCGAGCGTTGCGACAAGTCGATCTGCAGTCGGAGTTGGTTTGCGAACTTCGCGAACTATTTTTCCGTGATCATCGATGACCACGCCGAGACACTTTGTGCCACCGACGTCAATGCCTGCGGCAAGACTCACGATTCTGAGCGGGACTTCAGCTCTTTCAGCGTGCTGAGAATGCGCATTTCGGCGCGACGCTTCACAAACCCTGGAAGTGGAATAACCAATTCAACAGCAAGGTCGTATGCAACGCGCGTTCCGCTTCCGTCTGCGTTGAACGAATATGCACCACGCAGTGATCGCATGATGTCGCCATCGACCAAATGCCACGACAATGCATGAGGCGCCTTCGAGTAGTCGTACTCCAACGTGTAGTGAGTACTTCTCCCTAGTGCCGACGCACGGTACTCAACGGTGTGTGGTCGACCTTGACCGTCGCGAGTAAGCACTTTGGCTTCTTTTACATCTTTGGCCCATTCGGGGTACTGCTCAAAACTACTAGCAACGTCAAAGCAACGCTCTGCTGTCGCTGAAATGAAAACCGAGTCTGAACCTGAATCAACCATGTCCACCATCTTTGCCTATTTCGCGCTCTGGTGTAGAAACTTGCGGCGCTATACGTTGATTAAAGGTTCCGTACTTGCTGGCCCACAAACCGTTGAGCCCAAGCCCAAGCAGGGGTACTAACACCCCAAAAGCCAGTGTGCTCCCCGATACCCCATTTGTTGAGTGCCGGATGATTGCCGCCAATATGCCGACAACTATCTGAATGATCAAGGCCGAATTCATCAGTCTTGCGACTGATTTTGGCGCCACTCCATCGATCAACAAGAACAGTCCTGCAACCGAAATTTCGTCACTGCGACTGCGTTGCACTGCCGAGAAGTAGCCCCAAATAAACGTGGCGACACCAATAGCGAACAGCAGTAGATCGACAATGGCCACAAGGGTGCGCAATGGAGAGCTGAAGATGGCAACAGTGAGAGCAGAAATGACCACGAACACTGCCGTGAGAGTTACGTTCAATTTCGCGATTGTCATGCATGTACCTGCAACACGTCTGCAAGTCTTGCAGTAAGCACGTTGTAGTCAAATTCGGCAAGTGCGCGTTCGCGCGATGCATCGCCCATCGCCAGCAACTTTGCTGGGTCACTCAATAAC
>Ga0194055_10002237_pt1 | contig 15423 bp, 12 predicted proteins | sample SepL449m_MetaG_FD_155482 | JGI IMG/M metagenome (GOLD analysis project Ga0194055, IMG submission 155482) | Anoxic zone freshwater microbial communities from boreal shield lake in IISD Experimental Lakes Area, Ontario, Canada - Sep2016-L442-9m | ecosystem: Environmental > Aquatic > Freshwater >... | reverse complement strand
GACACCGTCACCGGCAGCGGCCGGCGCACTCTGGACATCGTCACCGGCAGCGGCCGGCGCACTCTGGACATCGTCACCGACAGTGGCCGGCGCACTCTGGACATCGTCACCGACAGTGGCCGGCGCGCTCTGGACGGCGTTGGCCTCGGGCTGTCGGCCGACGACAGGACTGGTCGTGGGAGTGGACGAGGCCGAAACCAACGATGCAGCTGCAGGCGGCTGGTTTTGAACCGGCGTTACCGCAGCAGTCGGAGCTGCGGGGTAGAGCGGGTCGGGATTGAGCCGCAGCGACGTCCATAGGTTGTGGAAGAAAGGCGCAAGATCGCCGGGATTGGAACCGATGTTGATGAACTGAGAATCCAGCGGCGGGTTGGAGAAATCCCAGAAACGGGCGCCGTTCTTCAGCAGTTCAATGTTATTGGTGATGTAGGTCCCGGTCGGCGTGTTGGCCGTACCAGCTTCGTAAGCGGCCAACCACGTGTCGATTTTCTTGTTTCCCGGCCACAGCGCGCCGATCATTTTCACAATCGCCGGGTAGTCGAACTTGGGGTTGAGGCCTTCACAGGCGCCCGGGCACAGTGAACTTCCGGGTGTGATCGGGTCGAAACCGACAACGATCCCCGCCGCCAGAGTTTGCAGGGCCCTGCCAAGCTGTTCCAGGCTCGGCAATTTGATGGGGTTGCCCGACGGATCTGCCATCAGATGGTCGAACCAATTCTGAAAAGGCTTCGCTGGATTGATGTTGATGGCCGTGCCGGCCCACGGCAACAGGTTTTCGCCATTGGGACCCTTGTACGTACCCGGAATGCCGAAGCCATCCAAGGTGTAGACCTCACCGCTGGGATCCTCGACATACGTCGTTGCGGCGTCGAAGGTCCCGTTTGCCAGCTTCGGTTGCGGCACCCTGAACCAGTTGTTGATCATCGGAAAATCCACCGCACCGGTGAGCATCATGACGTTCCACGCAAGGCTGTCGATGCCACGGATACCGGTGATGGGGCTCATCGGCGTCGTCGGAACGCAGCCTTCAGCGTCGCAGTACGGGTTCACCGGTAACTCCGCCGCCATAAACTTCCAGAACTGCTGGCCGAGGCCATCGCCGCCCAGCACACCGAGGGGATTAGCCGGGCTGAGCTCGGTGTTGAAGCCGGTCAGCGCCTGAATCGGCATGAGCATCGCCGCCGCCGCCACGAATCGGGCCGCATCCGCAGGATCGGTTCCCCAGATGTTCGATGGGCCGGTAACAATCCACTGCCCGCCCCACAGCTGCGCACTCGCGAACAGATCGAAGGCTTGCAGCTCGTTGTAAGGCATATTGATGATGTCGACCAGCAGATTTTGCGGGATGTTGAGAGCGGAGGATGCGGCGGCCAAGCGGATACCGGCGCCGTGCATGTCAAGTTGGACGCGGGCTTCGGCCTGCAGTGGCCGCGCCGGGTCGACCGAGGCGACGGCGCAGACGGTTACCGCACTGGCCGCCAGCAGAGCCACGCAGGTCGTGAGCGAGGGCCGCACCGCGTTCGATCGCGCCCCGGCGCGGCGTTCGCGCCGGTTACCCCGCGTCGCTTGTTCTGCTGCAACGAGCGCGGCTCTCATATGACACTCCCCTAACAGTGGACCCAGGTAACTCTCAGCGAGATTTGAGCCTACCTCAGCCCGACTGGCGGTCCGAAACGAGCAAACGCCGCCGGAGATGATCGGCCCGGCTACAGACGCGCCAGCGGCTGGGTCGACAGCCCCACCTCGACTCCGGGCGCGGCGCCGGAGGACCGATTTTCGACCTCGTGCTCGTCGACGTCATTCGGAAGTGTGACGCGGCGTGGGCGGGTCGGGACCTTCCTCGGCCACCAGAACCAGCGTCCCAGCAAAGCGGCAGCCGACGGCATCATGAACGATCGCACGACCAGCGTGTCGAACAGCAGACCGAGCGCGATGGTGGTCCCCACTTGGCCGATCACCAGCAGGTCACTCACCATCATGGCGGCCATAGTGAACGCGAAGACCAGTCCCGCGAGGGTGACGATTTTGCCCGTACCCCCCATCGCGCGGATGATGCCGGTCTTCAGTCCTGCCGAACTCTCCTCTTTCATCCGCGACACCAGGAGCAGGTTGTAGTCGGCCCCAACCGCCAACAGGATGATGACCGACATCAGCATCACCATCCAATGCAGATTGATGCCGATGATGTGCTGCCAGAGGAGTACGGACAGCCCGAAGGAAGCCGTCAGCGACGCGACCACGGTGCCCACGATCACCAATGCGGCAATGATGCTTCGAGTGATGATCAGAATGATGATGAACACAATGCACAGGGATGCCAGACCCGCGATCAAAATGTCGTAACTCCAGGCTTCCTGAAGGTCTTTCAAGATCGAGGCCGTGCCGGCCACCGAGATTGTGGCGTCAGCCAGCGACGTCCCCTTGAGCGACTCGACGGCAGCCGTCTCCACCCTGTCGATTCGTGCGAGACCCGCCGCGGTTGCCGGACTCCCCCGATGCGTGATGATGAACCGCGCTGCCTTGCCGTCCGGCGACATGAACGTCGTGACGACGCGTTGGAAATCCGGGTTCTGGAATGCTTCTCGCGGGAGGTAGAAGGAGTCGCTGGTCTGCGCGGCGTCGAAATCCTGCCCCATGGCGGCAGCATTGGCGCCCAACTCCTCCGTCTGCCCCAAAATCCCGGACATCGTGCTGTAGCTGCTCCGGATGACGCTCTGGACGCTTCTCAGCATCTCGATCTGTGTGGGCAGCAGCTCGATCAGTTGCGGACCGACGGTGTCCAGATTGTTCAGATCCGGTCCGAGTTCATCGAGTTTCTCGGTGAGGGTGTTGGCGCTGTCCGCGGCCTTCAGCCCAGCCTCCCGCCCGGTCTTCGCCGCCTCGCACGTGGCGATGTCGTCGCAACGGTCTGAGTTGAGAATCTTGTCGTAGCGGTTGAATGAGTTGTTGATGGTGGTGACCTGGTCACGCATCTCTTTCGAGATGTCGACCATTTCCCGCGAGACGCCGATCATGTGCTTCGAGCTACCCGTAAGTTGTTGCATCAACGTGTAAGCGCGCCCCATCGTCGCGATCGCGCTGTCAAGTCCGTCAGCTTGGGTTTTCATCTCCTCGAGCCGGTCCCTGACGAACTGCACATTCTGCTGTTGGCTGGCGGCCTGTGTGCTGAGCAGAGCGGGTAGTGAGGTGTGCTTGAGGGCCGATCCTTCGGGACGTGTGACGCCCTGCACCCGCGCAATCCCCTCGACTTTGAAAAGATCCTCGGCAAGTTTGTTCAGCACCAAAAGGTCCGCCGAGTTCCGCATGTCTTTATCGGACTCGACCATCAACACTTCCGGCATCAGCTGTGCCTCGGAGAAGTGGGCGTCGGCAGCTGCCCAGCCGATACTGGCCGGCGCATCAGCGGGCATATACGGGCGGTCGGAGTAGCCCACCCGGTATCCCGGCAGCGCCAGAAGTCCCACCAAGGTGAGAGCACACGATGCCAGGAAGATGGGGAGGGGCCAGCGAACAATGGCCGTCCCCACCCGTCGCCAACCCCGGGCCGACATCGTGCGCTTCGGTTCCAGGAGACCGAACCGGCTCGCCACGGTGATGACAGCGGGAACCAGCGTGAGTGCCGCCGCAACAGCGACGAGCATTCCCACCCCGCAGGGAACACCCATGGTTTGGAACATCGGCAGCCGGGTGAAGCTCAGGCAGAAGAGCGCACCCGCCACGGTCAAACCCGAAGCGACGATCACGTGCGACACCGAACGGGTTGTTGTGTAGTAGGCCGACTCCCGATCTTCGCCGGCTTGGCGCGCCTCGTGGTAGCGGCCGATGAGGAAGATCGTGTAGTCCGTTCCCGCTGCGATAGCGAGGGCTACCAGGATGCTGATGGCAAATGCGGAGATGCCGACGAGACCGTAGTTGGCCAGGGTCGCAACCACCCCGCGCACCGCCGCCAGAACGATCCCCATCATGACCAGAACGAGGGTGACGGTCGAGATCGACCGGTACACCAGGAGCAGCATGATCGCGATCACCACAGCAGTGGCAACCGTGATCTTCAAGGCTGCTTTGTCACCGATGTGGGCAAGATCTGCCGATAGGGGCGTCGGACCGGTGACGTAGGCCTTGACTCCGTCCGGCGCAGGAGTTCGCTCGACGATCTCGCGAAGGGCCTCGACGGACTCGTTCGCCAGATTCTCGCCCTGGTTGCCGGCGAGAAAGACCTGCACGTACGCCGCTTTGCCGTCCCCGCTCTGCACCGCCTGCGCGGTCATCGGATCCCCCCAGAAATCCTGGACGCGCAGAACGTGCGTTTTCTCGTCGTTGAACTGACGAACCAGTTCGTCGTAGTACCGGTGCGCAGCGTCACCCAGCGGCTGTTCGCTGTCCAGGACGACCATCGCCATGCCGTCACCGGTTGGCTCGTTGAACACCGCACCGATGTGATTGCGGGCCTTCATGGCCGGCGCATTCTGGATGCTGAGCGAGACCGCATGTTCCTTGGCGACCTGCTCCAACGATGGGACGGCAAGGTTTGAAACGACCGCCAACGCCAACCAGGCCAGAATCAGGACCACCGCAGATCGGCGGACTGCGCGGGCAAAGAAACCCCTGCCCTGGGTCCCCTGTGCGCCGTCATTCACGCGGTGATGTGAGGCAGTGCGACTCATGCGCCCGTGACGAGGCAGTACGTGAACGCGCTCGGTTGAATCGTGATTTTCTCAGCCCTCATCTCACCGTCAACCAGGATGCGACAGCCGATGTTGCCGCTGTCCCCCTGGGCAACGATGCTACCGATGGACCCGGCCGACGCCGGCGTCAACGTCAGTGACCACGGCAAAGTAGCGCCTGCGACTTGCTGCGGTGTTGCTTCGGCATCGAAATAGCTGATGTCGGCCACCGTTCCTGCCGGGCCGAACACTTCGTAGACCATCTGCTTCGGAGAGGCGGCCGAGCCGTCGGCTTCCGAACCCGCACCGTAGGAAGGGTGCTTGTCGGACCCGAATGCGCCGTCCCGAAGGTTCGACACGACGTATCCGGTAGTCCCGAGAACCAGCGCAACGACAACCGGAATCCACAGACGTGCCACCAGCCTGAGAATCAGAATCCCCTCAACTTCACGGTCAGCCCCGCTTATTCATCTGGATGGCTGACGCCCAGGAGTGGAGTGCACCCCATCAATTCAGAATCAGCCGATCACATAGTCCGAGAGCGGGAAACGGTCCTGAGCTTGCACTGCTTGACGAACCGACGTGGGCCGAAACAATGCCGGTTCCCCACCCGGACTGAACCAGTACGACCGCGATTGCACGCAGTTACCCAGCCGGAACACCGAGTCGTCAAGCCGGTCCTGAATGTCCTTGATGAATCGGGCGGTGGCTTCGTCAGTGACTTCGAAGGTCTTCGCGCCGCGGCTCTGCAGCGCACCGAACAGACGACGCATGTGACGTTGCTGGTACTCAACGGTGTTGAACCACGACAGGCCGACCCATGCGTAAGGACTTGCCATGTTCAAGAAATTGGGGAAGTGCGGCACAGTAATGCCCTCGTAGGCCTGAAAACCGGCTTCCCGCCACCATTTCCCGAGGTTGCGCCCGTCGCGTCCGATGACCTCGATGGCCGGCAGGTTGCTTTCCCACACGTCGAAACCGGTGGCCAGGACCAGAGTATCGATGGTCCGCTTGGTCCCGTCGCAGGCGACGATCCCGTCGGACTCGATGCGCTCGATACCACTTGTCTCCAAGTGCACATTGGGCTTGGCGAAGGACTTGTAGTACGTATTCGAAATCGACGGCCGCTTGCACCCGAAGTCGTAGTGCGGTGTCAGCTTGCGGGACAAATCCTTGTCCCCCACCAACATCCGCCGTTGGAGCCGGGAGCCGACACCGATCGCCTTCATCAAGAACTTGAAGTGGCGATAGCGCCACATCGAGATGTTGTTGGCGAGGTCCATGAAATTGTCGGTGAGAAAGCGCAGGGACCGCTGGGTCAGCGGCGCTCTGGCGAAAAGCCGCCGGACGGCAGGCGGGAAGGGAACGTCGGTCTTTGGCATCACCCAGATCGGCGTGCGCTGATAGACGGTCAGTTCCGATACCTGCTTGGCAAGCTCTGGGATGACCTGAATGCCGGTTGAGCCGGTACCGATGACGGCCGCCCTACGTCCGTCGAACGAGTAGCTGTCGTCCCACAGCGCCGTGTGGATGATGCGGCCTTCGAAACCGTCGATACCTGGGATGTCGGGGGTTTTCGGCTGACTCAGGTAGCCGGTCGCGACGATCAGGAACTGTGCAGTGATCACATCCCCGCCTGCAAGTGCCACCCGCCACTGCGCCGCATCCTCATCCCACTGGGCGCCATCGACGCCGGTGTTGAACCGCATGTGCCGACGGACGTCGTATTTGTCCGCTACGTGCTCGGCATAGCGCTTCATCTCCGCGCCCTCCGGGTAGAGGCGCGTCCAATCGGGGTTGGGCTCGAACCAGTAGGAGTAGGTGGTCGCCGGCTGATCCACCGCCAGGCCCGGGTAGCGGTTCACGTGCCACGTCCCGCCCAGGTCGTCCTCACGGTCGACAATCAGGATGTTGTCGTAGCCAAGCCGCTTCAGCTCGATTGCGGCGCCTATTCCGCCGAAACCCGCCCCTACGACGATCGCGTCGAACTGCTGCTCTCCCATGGCTTGGCAGTTTACCCGGCGATCAGGCAGGCCCGCGACGTCGGCAATCGCCGGCCGCAGCGTAACCGCTCTCAGCGCAGCGGGGCCGTGAAGCGGCGGGCCATGGGCGGGACCAGCCGCTGATAGGCAGACCCGCTCATTCGCACCAGGAAATCAAGGAGCTTGATATCCGGACCGACCAGGATTCGGAACCGGTTCTTCCGGACTCCGTTGAGGATCACCTGGGCGGCCTTCTCCGGCGTCGTCGACCACAGCCGAACTTCGAAGTTCTTCGGCACGCCGATATCACCAAGTTCGGCGGCGAAGGTCATGTTCTTGACGAACGCAGATGTGACACCGCCAGGGAATACCGTCGAGACCTTCACCGGATGTCTGGCTACCGCCATCTCCTGACACAGCGCCTCGGAGAAGCCGCGCACGGCGAACTTCGCCGAGTTGTAGGCGGCCTGGCCAGGCGCCGCGAACAGCCCGAACGCGCTGGAGACGTTGACCACGTGACCGTCGCCGGAGGCGATCAAGTACGGCAGGAAGGCCTTGGTGCCGTAGACCACACCCCAGTAGTTGACATTCATCACCCGTTCGATCTCCGCGATGCGGCTGATTTCGACGTCGCCGAAAAACGCGATTCCGGCATTGCTGTAGATCTGGTTGACTTTGCCGAAGTGGGCGTTGACCGCCTCCGCGTAGGCGATGAAGGCCTGGTTGTCGGAAACGTCCAGATAATCTGCCTTAACCGGCGCACCGATGGACTTCAGCTGTACTTCGGTGTCTTCGAGCGCGCTCATGTCGACATCGCTGATCGCCAGCCTCGCGCCCGCGCGGGCCAACTCGACCGCGAGTGCCCGGCCGATGCCCGAACCGGCGCCGGTCACAACGGCGACCTTCCCAGCGAAGCCATTCATGATGCGCTCCCGTTAGTTCTCTGTCTCGACCCGAAATCAGCCTCCGCGTGGTCGGGCGTCGGTTAACCGCCGCCCATCTTCTTGTATGCGTTGCCCACGATGGGAGCGAGGATCGCGCGGGGCAGATACTGGCTCGCCAAGGACATTATCTTGCCGGGGAGGCCGGGTACGACGCGCATTTTGTTGCGTCTCAACCCGTCTAACGACTTCTTCGCCGTCAGCTCCGGTGAGACCCATAGATAGTCTGGCACCAGCTTCGCGACCGTTGACGAGTCAACGAAATCCGCTATTCCGGTACTCACCGGACCAGGTGCGAGCAGGGTCACGTGCACGCCACAGCTTCGCAATTCCACCCGCAACGCTTCGCTGAAGGTGTTCAAGAACGCTTTGCTGGATGAGTAGGCCGCGTTGTTGGGTATCGGTGAATTCCCGGCGGCCGAACCCGATATGAGGATGCCGCCGGCGCGACGCTCGATCATTCCGGGCAAGACGGCCAGAACCAGGTCGTGGACAGCGACGACGTTGAGTTGCACAAGGGCGCGCTCGCCGGCCGGATCCAACCGGGCGACGGGACCGACAGTGGCGACGCCGGCGTTGGCGCACAGGATGGCGATCTTCCGGGTGGCCAGCTCATCGGCCAGCTTCGCCCGTTGGGTGGAGTCGGCGAGATCGGCGGGCCACACATCGACGGCCACCCCGTACTTGCCGGTGAGCCTCGCAGCCAACTTGTTGAGCAGTTCTTCGCGGCGTGCGGTAAGGAGGAGGTTGTAACCGCGTGCGGCCAACTCGGTGGCGAGTGCTTCGCCGATTCCGTGGGAGGCACCGGTCACCACGGCAAGGTCGTCGGAGCTGGGGGCAGGAAGCGGCACGCGCTCGATTCTAACCGCGCCAGCAACCACGGCTCGGCGGCTGTTGTCGCCCGGCCGGGGCCGGCCGAATGGGGCGAAGCGCCGAACGTACGGGTTGCGCCGCGGGGCTGGGCCTGCTGAGTCCATGAAATACTTTCGCTGTGGCTATCACAGATCGGCTCTTGTCCAACTCGTTCGTCAACCGCGTCGCGACGAACCGGGTCATGTTCCATCTGCTCTTCACGTCGTTCGCCAAGACCCGGTTCGCTTCCCAAACACGCTGGCTGAACGACGACTGGCTGTTCCTGAACTTCGGGTACGAAGAGGATCCCCCGGTTGCACTGCCGCTGGAGCCGGCAGACGAGCCGTACCGCTACTTCATTCAGCTATATCACCGCACGGCAGGCCAGGTTGATCTCAGTGGCAAACGAGTGCTCGAGATCAGTTGCGGCCACGGGGGCGGATCGTCCTATCTCGCCCGCACACTGAAGCCCGCTTCCTACACCGGGCTGGACTTGAACCAGGCCGGGATCGAGCTCTGTAGGAAGAGACATCATGTGCCCGGCTTGGAATTCGTCCACGGTGACGCGCAAAGCCTGCCGTTTCCCGACGACTCGTTCGACGCGGTGGTCAATGTCGAAGCCTCGCACCTCTACCCCGACGTCCCCCGTTTCCTCGCCGAAGTCGCGCGGGTACTGCGCCCGGGCGGCGATTTTCTGTACAGCGATTTCCGGCGGCGTAGCGCTGTGGCCGAGTGGGAAGCCGCGCTGGCTGACATGCCGTTGCGAATGGTTTCCTGCACCGTCATCGATGGAGATGTTCTGCGCGGCAACGAGAAGAACAGGCCGGCGAAACACGAACTGATCAATCACGACGGAACCGCGATGCCCCGGCGCTTCACTCAATTCTCCAGCGATTTGACCGACTGGGCGTTGAACGGTGCACTGCGGAGTGGGGAGTTCACTTACCGCGTGTATCGCTTCGTCAAGGAGTGAGGTACGGCGGGCGGTAGTCGGACGTGTTCGCAGGATCTTCACCAGGGAGTGAATTCGCATGGACTTGACCAGCCGGCTCCGATTCCGCGGCAGTCTCATGAAGATCGGCTTTGACGGCTTGACGGGCGTTGTCGGCGACCGGGCCGCGGCGTACACATCTCGTCTGAGCGGCCGGAAAACTGCTCCGCTCACCGACTTCGACCCGTTCGCCGAAGAAGCCAAGCGTGATCCGTATCCGGGATACCGCGCACTTCTGACCGCGCCGAACACGCCGAAGGTGTGGTACAGCCGCAAGCGCGGGATCTGGATCGTCGCAGGATACGACGATGTGCGCCGGGCACTGCGGGACCCTGAGGCGTTTTCCTCTGCGGAGAGTCAGGCCCGCTATCGGGTGCATCTGCACTCGATGAACGCAGTGGATCCGCCCACACACACACGGCTTCGCAAATTTGTCTCGCGCGCTTTCACACCACGGGCGATGGCGGCCTGGCAGACGGTCATCAATGAAGTTGCCGATGAGCTCGTCGATGCCGTTGTCGCCCGCAGGAGAACCGAGTTGGTCGCCGATCTCGCCAAGCCCCTGCCGAACCGACTGATCGCCAGGATGCTCGGCATACCCGAGCAGGATCGGGCGCAGTTCCTCGCCTGGTCCGACGCGATGGCCGAAGGCGCCTTTGCGCCGTTGAACGCACACACCATTGCGCTGAGCGGCCGCTCAGCGCGCGCGACGGCGGAGATGCGGCGTCACCTCGACCGCCTCATCACGCAACGTCGCCGAAATCCCGGCGATGATCTGATCTCGATGATGACCGCTGCCGATGGCGCCGATGTGATGACCGATGACGAGATCTTCTGGACAGCCGCCATGCTCATCGGCGCCGGCACCGAGACGACGATGAACCTCTTGTCGGGTCTGTTCTTGACCCTCGCGCAGCGCCCCGAGCTGTATGCCCGGCTGCGAGCACACCCCGAGCTGATTCCCGGCGCCATCGAGGAGCAGCTGCGCTTCGTCGCACCCGTTCAGGGTTTCTACCGAACCGCTACCCGCGACTACACCCTGGGTGCGGATACGATTCCCGCCGGAGGTCGAGTTCTGCTCCTTTTCGCCGCGGCGAATCGTGACCCGCGGCACTACGACGATCCAGACACCTTCGACCTGGATCGCAACCCGTCCGACCATCTCTCCTTCGGCTTCGGGATCCACTTCTGCCTGGGCACGCCGCTGAGCCGGCTGGAAGTCGGTCGAGTTCTGAAACAACTGCTTCCGCGGGTCGAGTCCATCCGTCTCGACGGTGAGTACCGGTACCTCGACAATCCGACCATGCGCGGACTTGAGCATTTGCCCTTGGAGTTGGTGCTCGCCCCGTGATCGCCGGCGAACGGCATCACAGCCGGTGTGTGCCGAGCCAGGTGTGAATTCGCATCGCAACGTCGGCCCAGCCGGGCTCGAGCATCATGTTGTGACCCATGCCGGGGAAGAATTCCGCTTCGGTGCGATAGGCACGTGCCGTGGCGACGACTTCCTCGCGGGTGTGGGCCCCGTCCTCATCGGCACCCAGGACGAGCAGCGGCGCCGTCACGCGATTCGGCTTCGGCAGATTGAGCACCAGGCAGTCGATCCCGACACGGGCGCTGTCCTCTTGCAGCCGCGCCGCGTACTCCACCACCTGACGATCCGGCGTGTTGGCGGAGAAGAACCTCTCGCGTGCGAGCCGGGGAGTGTTGATGTACGGCAACACCTTCCCGGTGATCGTCATCTTGGTGAAATGCCAAGGGTGGTCTCTCATCCACCGCAGGGTGGCTCCGAGGTTGCCCCGCGGTGGCATCGACGACATCAGCACTGCGGCAGGACACGCGTGCGACTCGAGGTACTTCTGCACGAGCAACCCGCCCATGGAATGACCGATAACGACGGGCGGCACGGGCAGGCTGCCGGCGACAGAGCTGATGTCCGCGACCAAGTCCGCGACGGACAAGGCACGCAGTGGCTTGTCCGTCGGGCTGTTGCCGTGGCCCCGGACGCTGACCGCCAGAGCTCGATAGCCGTTGTCAGCGAAGAAGGGAAGAAAGTTCTCCTCCCAGCACCATGCTCCGTGCCAGGCACCGTGAACGAAGAGCAGTGGAACGGGGTGCGATTCGCTGACGCTCCCCATGTCGATCACTTCAAGGGATCGCCCAAGATTCTGCGCGTTCTCGGGCACCTCAAGAGCCTCCCGATGGTGAAGGTTGCCGAGTGGGGACGGTCAGAAATTATCACGGCCCGCATCGTTACTAGACTTCAGCTTTCCGGTGACCACCGGACCACGACGACTCTGCCAAGGAGCGCGATCGGAATGACAGACCAGCAGGTCGCTCTGGTCACGGGTGCGACAAGCGGCATCGGTGAAGCCACCGCACACCTGCTCCACAAACGTGGGTATGTCGTTGTCGCGGCAGGGCGCAATCCCGAGGCTCTCGCCGCCCTCGCGTCTCAGGGCCTGCAGGCACGCAAGCTCGACGTCACCGACGAGTCGGCTGTGACTCGGCTGGTTGGCGAGATCGTGGGCGAGTACGGGGGCGTGGACGTGCTCGTCAACAGCGCCGGACTTCCGGGCCGTGGCCCCCTCGAACAAGTCTCCCTGAGCGACGTCCGATACCAATTCGAGACACATGTCGTTGCGCCCCTTCACCTTTCGCAAGCTGTGCTTCCCGGGATGCGCGCGCGCGGCAAGGGCACCATCGTCACCATCGGCAGCACCGGCGGACGATTCACCAGCCCCGGGGCGGGCGCCTACCACATCAGCAAGTACGGGGTCGAGGCGTTCTCGCTCGCCCTTCGGGCCGAAGTGGCGCAGTTCGGTGTACACGTCGTGCTGATCGACCCGACGGGAGTTCGAACCCCGTTCGTTCAAGCCCAACTCGACGAAACGCGCTCTTACGCCGATGACGATCCGTACGGCGATTTCAAGCGCCGCTACGACGAAGCCACCGCCATGCTCTCCAACTCACGCGGGGTGATGGTTGGCGCCGACACCGTCGCGCGCGCCGTGCTGCGGGCCATCAAAGCCAAGAATCCGAAGCCTCGCTACATCGTCGGACTTTCCGGGCACGCGACCGTTCTGGCGCGATCGCTGCTCACCGACCGGATGTGGGAACGCATCACATTGTCGCGGCTCAGCCCGGACGCAAAGACCTGACGCCCGCCGGGCGGTCGAAAGTGTCCAGCCATGCCCGGTTCCCGAACGCATCCCGGTGCACCACCTGCTCGACGGGTTTGCGGGTGGTGGGCCCGTAACGTCCACGCGGCCAACCGAGGGGAACGATGCAACAGGGTGTCAGCGAGCGCGGCAGACCGAGAATGGCCCGCGCTGACGTCTGACTCCACAACGGCAACGTGATCAGCGACGCGCCCAGTCCCATGGCACGGGCGGCCAGGAGCAGGTTCTGAACGCTGGGGTAGATGGAACCCCAGTACGCCGACTCGGCAACGTGCGGCATCCGAACCACCGGCAGGCGGCCGTCACGGGCGCCCAGACGCAGACAGGCCACCACCAACACCGGGATCTCGGTGAAGTGGTCGATCTGCCACTGGATCGAAGCCACGATCTTGGCCATCGACTCGTCTTGGGCGACGACGTGCCGCAGCACGACATCCCGCTGGACTTTCCAAGCCTGGCGGTATCGATGGGCCAGTTTTTCCTTAACCCGGGCGTCTTTGACGACGATGAACTCCCAGTTCTGGCCGTCGTTGCCGGTGGGCGCGCGGAGCGCCAGTTCGATGCACTTCAGGACAAGGACGTCGTCGACAGGGTCGGGAAGGAGCCGGCGCACGGCGCGCTGGGTCATCATCGCCGTTTGTAGAGGCATGTCCAGTCGGGCAAGCGCCTCGGCCGTCGTGGGTATCGCCGACGGTCCGCGTGAGGTCGACGCAGAGATGTCAGGCACGCTCGGCGATCCACATGTCGGTGAACCGGTGAATATCGGCGAACCCGTCGGCGAATTGGTGTGCGATGACCTTCTCGATCGTGCCCCCCACCACGGGGACCTTGAACACGACTGTCGCCGACAGGCTCAATGCCGATCCTTCTCCGGAGGGCGCCAGCAGGGCCGTACCGGTACCCGAGCCTGGGGCGCCTTGTACTGCGACTGCGATCTCCCCGCGGACCCGCCCGTCGCCGTTCGGCGTCCAGACCTCGGTGCTGCGGACGCTCAGATCACCGCGGTACACCTTGGCCATCACCCCGGGCAGTGCGTCCTGCCGCAGATCCTCGGTCACAACCACGGTCACCGCTCCGGCGGGGTCGACCTCGAGGGAGTCCAGAGTCTTGGCGCCGCCGAAGGCGGCGAGCCGATCCAGCCAGTAGTCCCTCCGGCCGAACGCGGTATGAATCTCCTCCACCGTCGCCGGAGACTCGAACGACACCTCGATTGAGCGAGGCATATCGGTTCCTCTACTTTCCGAACACCCGATCCGCCAGACCGGCGGCGAATTCGCGGGCCTGGTCCAGTTGCTGGGGCTGCACATTGGTCGGCGGAATCCGCACCCCGAGGTACTTCTCCCGGTACACCCCCGACCCCAGATAGCTGGTCAACGACAACATCGATCGAGCCGGGTCTCCCGGGTAGGTGAAATGAATCTCGTCGACGAATCTTCCGCCCTGCTCCTGTGCGAGTTCGCGCACGGCCGTGAGGTTTTCCAGCCAGTACTGCCGACAGACCACGAACACGGCGAACGGTTTACCGGAGAGCAACCTTCGCGCCTCGTCCGATACCAGGAAAGAGCGCATCGGCATGCTCACCGTTTGCCACCATGTCGGTGAGCCGATGCAGATCAAATCGTATTCCCCATCCCGCACCGCATCCGGGGTGCGGATTTCTCCGATGTCGGCGCGCTTCTGTGCCGGCAGCACGCTGAGCATGTCGGGCCACACCCGCTGCAGGGGAAAGTTGGCGAACCGCTGGGCGTAACGCCGATCAGTGAACTCGATCGGCGCCATGCGGACCTCGTATCCCCGATCGCGGAACGCATCGGCTGCCGCCTCGAGCACCTTCAGCGACTGCCCGGAAAACGTGTAGTACAGCATAAGAATGCGCGGCGGCTTGGCGTCCCGCTCTGTAGCGCTCATCTCGGTCACCGCACCTCGTCGCAAAATCCTCGTTGCACCGCCGCTCCGGCGAAGCGACTTATCGTATCGCCATGACCGGGCCTGGTCGCTCGCGAGGTTTGAGGGCAGCGGGACCGAGCCGCTCAGGGTCCGCCCGCGTGATCGGACGGCGTCAGATTATCTGCGATACTCGACGCCATGACGCGTAGCCCGATGAATTCGCTGGAGAAGGTCGCCGAGGGTGTGGTGTACCGGATCGGGAACATGGCAATCTCGAAAAAACTCTTCAGGTACTGGTACCCCTTTATGACCCGTCGCCTCGGATCGGAGGGGGACGTCTTCTTCCTCAATTGGGGTTACGAGGAAGACCCGCCGATGGGTCTGCCACTCGATAACGCTGACGAGATCAACCGCTACAGCATCCAGCTCTACCACCAGACCGCCAACCAGATCGACCTCCGCGGTAAGAAAGTGCTGGAAGTGAGCTGCGGCCACGGTGGCGGGGCCTCTTACCTCACGCGCACCCTGCACCCCGCCTCCTACACGGGCCTGGACTTCAACTCTGCTGCTGTCGACTTCTGCAGGAAAAGACACCACCTGCCCGGTTTGGATTTCGTCCAGGGGGATGCCGAGAATCTGCCATTCGCAGACGGTTCCTTCGACGCGGTGATCAACGTCGAGGCCTCACACATCTATCCCAGCGTCGAGAACTTCTTCAGTGAAGTCGCCCGCGTCTTGCGGCCCGGAGGACATTTCCTCTACACCGACTTCATCAGTCGGGTCAATCTGCCGGGCAACGACGCGGCACTGGCGAAACCCCCGCTACGGATGGTCTCCGAGAGGATCATCGATGAACAGGTTCTCCGCGGGCTGAAAGCTAATTCGCCGCGGTCGGTCGAACTGATAAATCGCCATCTGCCGGCCGTT
>Ga0194055_10002234_pt1 | contig 15430 bp, 10 predicted proteins | sample SepL449m_MetaG_FD_155482 | JGI IMG/M metagenome (GOLD analysis project Ga0194055, IMG submission 155482) | Anoxic zone freshwater microbial communities from boreal shield lake in IISD Experimental Lakes Area, Ontario, Canada - Sep2016-L442-9m | ecosystem: Environmental > Aquatic > Freshwater >... | reverse complement strand
ACGGTCAAGGCTGGCGATCAGGTGATTTTCAGTTCCTACGCTGGCGACGAATTCAAGGTTGGCGAAGAAACCTACTTGCTGATGCGCGAAAGCGACATTCTGGCAATTATTCAGTAATTCAGTTCGCCGTGCGGCCGGTCCGCGTAGCGGCGATTGCAGATTTCCCAAGACACCATGCATTAGTTTAGGAGCATCTACGACATGCCCAAGATTATCGCCTTCGATCAAGAAGCGCAGGAAGCCATGAAGCGCGGGGTCCAGAAGCTGGCCCGTGCCGTTCGCGTCACCCTCGGCCCCCGTGGCCGTAACGTGATCATTGAAAAGAGTTTCGGCTCCCCAACTGTCACCAAGGACGGTGTTACTGTCGCTCGTGAAATCGAGTTGCAGGACAAGTTCGAAGACATGGGCGCCCGGATGGTTCGCGAAGTTGCGAGCAAGACCTCCGATACCGCTGGTGACGGGACGACCACCGCAACCGTTCTCGCCGAAGCGATCTACTGCGAAGGCCTGAAGGCTGTTGTCGCAGGCGTGAATCCAATCGACATGAAGCGCGGCATGGACAAGGCCGTCGAGCAGATCACCGCCAAGCTGAAGGCTGCTGCGGTCGAATGCAAGAACAAGAAGGCCATTGCCCAGGTCGGGACCGTCGCTTCCAATGGCGACACCGAAATCGGCAACATCCTGGCCGACGCCATGGAACAAGTCGGTAAGGACGGCGTCATCACTGTTGAAGAAGGGAAGTCATTGACGACCACCTTCGAAGTCGTCGAAGGGATGCAGTTTGATCGTGGCTACCTGTCGCCATACTTCGTTACCGATCCTCAGTCGATGGAATGCGTTCTCGAAGACGCTTACATCCTGATCCACGAAAAGAAGATCAGCAACATCAAGGATCTGGTTCCAGTTCTTGAAAAGGTCGTCAACAGTGGCAAGCCATTGCTGATCGTCGCTGAAGAAGTCGAAGGGGAAGCTCTCGCGACCCTCGTCATCAACAAGCTGCGCGGCACGTTCAAGATCTCGGCCGTCAAGGCTCCTGGTTATGGCGATCGCCGCAAAGCGATGCTGCAAGACCTGGCGATCATGGTTGGCGGCCAGGCCATTTTCGAAGACTTGGGAATCCAGCTCGAAAACGTCCAACTGTCGGACCTCGGCCGTGCCAAGCGCGTCGTGATCGACAAGGACAACACCACGATCATTGAAGGTCTCGGCAAGACCGCCGACATCAAATCACGGATCGAACAGATCCGTCGTGAACTCGCCAACTCGACCAGCGACTACGATCGCGAAAAGTTGGAAGAACGCGTCGCAAAGCTCTCTGGCGGTGTGGCTCAGGTTAACGTCGGTGCAGCAACCGAAAGCGAAATGAAGGAAAAGAAGGCCCGCGTTGAAGACGCCCTGCACGCAACCCGTGCTGCCGTCGAAGAAGGGATTCTGCCAGGTGGTGGTGTCGCTCTTCTGCGAGCCTCGCTGGACCTCAAGCCCACCGGACTGAATGAAGACGAAACCACCGGTTTCAACATCATCATTCGTTCCTGCCGTGCACCACTGACCCAGATCGCTAACAACGCCGGTATCGACGGTGCTGTGATCTGTGAAAAAGTTTCCGAGCAAAAAGGAAACTTCGGTTACAACGCCGCTACTGGCGAATACGAAGACCTCGTCAAGGCTGGGATCATCGATCCATGCAAGGTGACTCGCAGTGCCCTGCAGAACGCAGCCAGTGTTTCAACACTGCTGCTGACCAGCGACGCCCTGATCGCCGAAAAGCCAAAAGACGATGACAAGAAGAAGGGTCACGGCGACCACGACATGTACTAATCTCAACGCTCGGCCAATCCCTGTGATTGGCTTAGCCGCGTGAATAAAAAGACAGCCCGCAGACAATCGTCTGCGGGCTGTTTTGTTGTGTGACGGGTGCCGCGGTCTTGGAGTCCTCGACAAGGCCGTGTGGTTGTCAGATTAACGGCTTTCTCGCCGGTATTTTATTACCTGTTCGACGAAAGTGTTCCCGTTACCTACCGGCCTCAACGACAACCCTCGAAAAAATTGTCACAATTCACGGAAGCTTCACCGATTCCTAACTCCCCGCTTCTGTCATGTCGTTTCGTTTCGAAACCTATGTGGAGACTCCTGGCATGCGCAGCCGATTGATTCAACTGATATTGCTGGTGATGGTTCATTCGATGTTCGGCCCAAATGCGTTCGCCTGGAACGACGCCGGGCACCAGACGATCGCTCGAATTGCCTGGGAAAGACTCTCTGACGCCGAACGTCATACCATCAGCGCAATGTTGCGTGAGCATCCCCACTTCGATCAATACCTGACGAAATCACAACCAGCAGACGCTTCTGTCGAAGAATGGGCATTCCTGCGTGCGGCAACATGGCCGGACTACGTTCGTCCGCCCCGCAATCTGGCGCGTGATGAAATTGCAACTCATCCAACACACCGCTTTCACCGTGGCCCCTGGCACTATGTCAATTTTGCCTATCGAGCCGGACAGACCGAGTCCACACTCCCCGCGAACCCGATCGTTGGCGAAGGAATCAACGCAACGCATATTCTGGAACAACTCGAGTTGTCGATGCGAACTCTGACTGACCACGCGTTTGACGATCCCGGTCGCGAAACGGAACTGACTGCACCTCAGAATCGTGCCGTTCGGCTCTGCTGGCTGTTTCATCTGATCGGGGATCTGCATCAGCCGCTTCATACAACCACCCTCGTCGACGAAGAGCTTTTTCCAACCGGAGCCCATTCCGACCTGGGAGGAAACATGGTGATGATTCGAGCCCACATCGGTGGGCCCCCATACAAACTCCACGCTTTCTGGGACGATCGCCTGGGAACAGATTCGCATTTTCCCACAGTTCGTGATCATGCCGAAGTGTTAACTCACGATCCTCACCATTCCCCGAATCATCTCCCGGAATTCAGTCGACATCGCCACTTTCGCGACTGGGCCGCTGAGGGCTACGAGATCGCCAAAACTAATGTCTATCGCGAAGGCAAGTTGGAGTTCGCCAAATCCGACGATTATGACCGTCGCAAAGTCACTGCCGACGCCATTCCCGTGCTTCCCGTTGGCGTGGAGGCCGAGTCCAACAAGATCGCCCGGCGACGCGTTGTTCTCGCAGGGTACCGGTTGGCAGTACGGCTCAAACAAATTGCGAACCGCGAATAAGCCAGTCGCGTGACTTCAACCTCGACCCATACGCCGGACTCGCATATCCAGAAACGCACCCAGGGCCTTTTCATATGGTGAATCGGTCCGCAGTTTCAGGTACTCAACCCCTGCATTACCGCATTCCCGAGCGAGATCCGCACAGAATCGGTTGTACTTGTCGAGATACTGCTTGCGCAGCCGATAAGGATCGGCCAGGATATTGTGCCCGGCTCGTTCCAGACTGCGGAACTGAGTCGGCTGCTTGAACGTGAACTCCTCCTCTTCAGGGGCCACGACCTGAAACAGAACGACTTCATGTCGGGCCGCACGAAATAATCGCAGTGCCGCGGTCAGAGGTTCCAGTCGATCAAAACAGTCGCTGATGAAAAAGATCAAACTGCGTCGCTTCAGCGTCGGCAGGATCAAGGGAAAGACTTCGGAGAGTTGGGTTTCTCGACCGGGTCTTCGAGCTTCCAGCAAACTGATGATCTGTTGAAATGATTGTCGGTTTGTCGAGGGATCCCATCGATCTGCGATCTTCGTATCAAACGTCATCAGCCCGCAGGCATCTCGCTGACTCAACAGCAGGTACGCCAGCGCCGCCGCCAATTGCCTCGCATAATTGAACTTGGAAATCGTTGCCCCCTGATAGGCCATGCTGCCAGAACAGTCGACCATCAAGTAGGACCGAAGATTCGTTTCTTCCTCATACTCTTTGACGTAATAATTTCCCGTCTTCCCAAACGCACGCCAGTCGATGTGCTTGATTTCATCCCCCGGGTAGTACTGACGGTGCTCGACGAATTCAACAGACGAACCCTTGAACGGACTCTTGTGCTGCCCGATCATGTACCCTTCTACGAGCAGCTTGGCAACAACCTCCAACCCGCCAATCTTCGCCAACGCCGTCGGATCCGCCAAATTCTTACCAGCCACCATCTCTCCTTTTTTTGATTGGCGTCGGGCAATGGGTTTCAAATGGAACGCCAATTCGCCGGGACATTTTTTTGTTGGCGACCGGCGCTGGGTTTTAAGTGGATTGTCGATTCGCCCGAACGTTTTTTGGTCGAAGAGGCGTAAAAAGCAAAAGGTTGTCGATGTGCAAACTTCAAAACATCAGAATTGGACATTAGACATGGTCGTCTTTGCGAATCAGGTCTGGGCCGTCACCCAGAACCTTTTCATAGGTTCCTGTGGTGGTTTTCTGGTACTTGGTGAATCCTTGGCGTTCCAGGCTCTTGTTGCTGATGTCACCCTTGATTCGCTCAGCCGGGGGACGTGGAACACTCGCTGCAGAAATGAGTCGTTCCACTGGAAGTCCGCTTTCTGGATGCTTCTTGAGTGGAGGATCACCCAACCGCTGCAGGACTTCAATGGTTTCCCCGTGCGATCCGTCTGGATTCACGACCGCGTATTCATAAAGTGGCATCTCTGATTTCCTCAGTCATCCGCGTCTGAAAAGACAGACGTTTACTCGTTTTCTGATGTCTGTCGGCAATAGATCATACAGGATTTCACGAGTCGTGGTGTAGCGTCAAGACTCCATTGTCAGCGCCGTTCAAAAAAGGGACTTGGCGAGGCGAATAGACCGGGGCGAACTCACCCTGCAGGCAGATCGCGATCTGCATATTTGATGGGAATGACTCGGTGGCCTTCCGGCGTCTGTCATGGGTGACGAGGGGAGCCGCGTTTCAATTCCTGGATTCGACCAATGGCCACAGCTCCGGCATTTCCAGCCCTACCGCCGTCAGATCGGGGAACCCCCTGACACAATGCTGCCGACCGTCGGTTTTGAACTGTTCATACACGCCAACGGAATAATGCAGGTACATCCCAGGATTGCGTCCAGCATCAGCGTCGTCGGGTAACCCCACCGTTCCGCGGAATGCCCCTGCCAGAATGCAGAATACGAAATTGCCAGGTTCATCAGCGACATATACGCAGTAAACTGTGTCGCAGCAATTTCGGACTGACACAGGTCCATGAACATTGCCGTACGGGTGCCATACATCAATCCGTGCACAAAATTGTAGCCGACCGCGGCAATCCACAGACTGAGCACCAGTCCCGCAGGGACAGATTTCGAAACGCTGTCCGAGATCTTTGATGGCATGATCCAGCCGTGTTGATGAAGTTGATAGGCGAGCCAGAGCGTCGGAATAGTCGTCAGGATTGCATAGATGCCGAGCATGCGACGTCGGCCCCAGCGATCTGACAGGTGTCCCCCCAGCACACAACCTGCGGCGGCGACGACGGTCGAGGCCAGGTTGAGCCACGCGATGTTGGATTTATCGAGCCCCAGTTCAACCGCCAGATTGGATTGCAGTGCCAACCCCAACCCATAGGCTCCGACGGGGAGCAGCGCGAAACACACGCCAGCGATGGCGTTTCTTGAGCAAAGGCAGGCCTTCCAGAGCGTCCACAGGTACAGCACGAATTCCTCGGTGAATCCATGTCTCACGTGGCCACTCTCTTCGATCACAACGGATTCCGCGGCAGTCTCCACTGTGGATTCAATCAATCGAACAGAGACGAGCGCCACGACAAGCAGGATCGCAGTAACGACAATCAGAAAGGAGGCCGACAGTGAAACATACGGCAGCAGAAACAGGATTCCTGAACCTCCCAGTGCATTTCCCAGGTACGCACCAGCGAACATCAACCCGTTAGCAGCACCTCGCTCGCCTGAAGGAACAGTCGAGACTGCCAGGGCGTCGATCGCCACATCCATCGTCGCGGCAAAAACATTATGAATCAGGATCATCATTGTGAACCAGCTCATCATCTTTGCGGTAGCGGAAGTCGAGAAATCGATTTGCATCCCCAGCAGCAAGGTCAATGCCATCATTGTCTGGCAACCGACTATCCAGGCTCGGCGTTTTCCCAGTTGGGGCGAATAAACCATGTCGACGATCGGTCCCATGATCCATTTCCAGGACCAGGGAAGATAAAGCGTCGCCACAAACGTCCCAATCTCGGCCGTCCCCATTCCCTGTTCTCGCATCAGTGTTGCGAGTGCCACCGAAGTGAACCCCAGGGGAATCCCTTCGGTCACATAGAGGAGAAAAAACGACAGCAGCCGCCCGGTTCGAGTTGCCAGAATCCCCTGTGCCGGTTGCTGAGGCGTGAGGATGGGTGGTGGTAGATCCATGTTGGGGCCGACACTGAGGGAATTGCGTGAATATGGCCGCAACAGGCCAGAATCAAGATGTCACGAATGCTACTCATTGATTCTACGATTCGCGACCGTGCCCCTGTGATTCAAAGTCGAGATACGTAATCAATCACAAACTCGATGTGCGTAAATTGCAGTACGAAGGACGAGATCTCCCCGAATCCATTCCGCCACTTCTGCAGCATTTGCGGGAAGTTCGTCGAGCATTTCTTCGATTGCATTGGCAATATCGTCTGAGGTAAACGACTCAGCGATACAGAATTCAAGGACTCCAAACTGGGTGAGTTCACTGAACTGAAGGGCGGTCTCGCGGATCCAGCGTTTTAGTTCCGACCATGCGGCCTCGGAGAGTCTGTCCGATGAATTGTGGTCCATTTCCCTGTGGTCAATCAGCAGTTCTGTCAATCGTCGCAGCAAAGGACGAAAGGAATTCTCCAGCAATTTCCATTCGTCGATGCCGCGGTGTGACAACCCAAATGCTCTCTGACAATACTGGCGGAGTGCGGATCGAGCATAATTGTGGTTGCAGTTCCAGGTTTCCTTGATGAGCCGAACCAAGCTTTCGTGTGAATCGTTTGCGTTGATAATCGGCGTCGCGATTCGATGCCACTCTGCCTGCAACTCGTGAAGAGCTTCATACGAGTCCCAGAGCCAATGCGATGGGTTACTGTCAAGTAACGTGCGCAACTCTTCTTCTGTCTTCACGTACATTTCGACTGCTGAAGTTACAGAGGTTATCGCCGTCTGGTGCATCGCTCCCATCAACAGGGACGTCCATCCATCAAAATCATCAAACATCCGGTGTTTGAACGACTCCAAATCGGTCGCGATGATTCGAAAATCATCAAGACTTCGGGCTGCTCGCCAACGAATTCGGAGCAGGTCGACAAGTCGACCATGTCGAGACATCGTATTCAACAGGGCAATCGATCGTTCATGATGGATCTCAACAGGATGGCGTTCGAGTTCGTTTGCATAGAGTTCAAACAGTCGACTTTCGGGACCGTGCTGTTGCATCCCTTCGATCAGCCATGATACTGCGGCGCGTTGCGGATCGATTTCTGACTGCAGGATAGCCAGCCAGTACAATCGCAAAAAGTCGGTTTCAGTCGCTCTACCCGTCGCTGCGAGTTTTTCGAGTGCGCGGTAGACCATAACGGTGTTGCCGCCATCGAGAGCGCTTTGCCAATGCTGGTCTGCGCTATCGTTCTGACGGGATGACGAAGCATCCGTTTCGGCCGTTGCGTTCGAATTCGATCGCGGCGGTTCTACCGTTGATGAAACTTCACGATCGGATGCTTCCGGCGGGCGATCTGCTGAATCAACCGCAGGCGAATCGCTGTCATCATCCGTATTTTTCGTCAGCGAGACCGTCGCTGACGAGTCGTCACCAAATTGAATCGTGAACCCATGGCTGGCAAGCTTGTCTCGCCATTGAAGGCGTGAATCGACCTGGTCATAAGCTTCGCGAAGACGTCGAAAATGTTCGGGGAAGTGCTCAGGTTTAAAACGTTTGATCAATCGGGTGTAGGCCCGTTTTGCGTCTTTTCTGGTGGCAGAGTCCATGATTCCAAGAATTTCTGCAGAATCGGTCGGCCATTGACTGACATCTTCCGGTAGATGGTGCGGGAACTCATCGGAGTTTGATGAACCCGGCGAAAGATCATTGGTCATCCGATTCGCTCCGACTGGACTTTCCGGCCGCGTCGCTCTTTTCATTCGACAATATTTCCAACACTGCAGACACGGCCTTCATTGTGCGTTCGAATTCCATTTTCATACGCGGATCTCGAGCGAATTCTGCGGCTCGTTCCTCAGGGGACATCCGGAGGAGGTAATTCACAGGCGTCGTGTTCCCCGCATTCACGCCCCGATCGAGTTGGGGGCTCTTTTCATCGACCTTTGACGTCGATTCGTCGTCTGGAGGATAAATGAGTCGTAGTTGACGTATCGTTTCCGGGTCTGGGAATTGAACTTGAACCGGACGATTGCTTTCTGATTGCGGCGTCGATTCACTTTTGTGTGAATTCAAATTCCATACCGCCATTGCGGCCTGGAAAAGTGCGAAAACCACAAGCGCGATAAACACGTCTTCAATTGGTATCCTGTCCGGTGAGTCGTGTGTTTGCGAACGATCCACTTCTCGCTCAACGTGTCGTGAATCTAACTCCCGTGCAGCCTCCTGATCACGGAAAACGGATCGATTCAGATTTTCGAGTGTCTGCTGGTATCGCCGTTCAACTTGCTGCCAATCAGCCAATTTGCGTGTCCATGGAGCGACACGTAAGGTGAATTGATTGTGATTCAGATGCAACATAATCGCCGCGCGTCCCCAGAATTCGGGTTCTTCACGGCTGGCGTGGATAAATTCCTGGCGTATTCGGCTCGCTTCGCTGGGTACCGCGACAAAGATCTCGATACATGCCGACACAAGGCGATCAAATGCTTGATCTCCTTGCATCGTAGGACGATCAACATCCAATGCTGACGAGAGTTTGTCTAACCACTCCAGCAAGGCGAGTTCATCGCTACACAAGACTTTCAGTTGGTTGAGTTTCCTTTTTCGTTCTGCAAATACGAGATCGAAAAATTCCTCAGCAAGACACCTGACAGAATCCTTTAAACGAATCGATTTGCCCCGCTCTGCAAGTTGTTCTCGAACGCAGTCTGTCAATTCCAGGCTATCAGGCGAAGCGAGAAACAGCGTAGCATCGGTCTCATCACGCGTCAGGAAATAGTCCCGTTCAGTCAACCGTCGCAGGAACTCAGCACGCGAAGACTTTGGGTCTACTGGATTCCAACCAAGAAATCGCTGACTCCAGATCGTCGGATCATCCTGGAGGTCGGACTGGTCACGAGGTCGACTTTCGGAGGATGACGGTTCAGTCGTCATCATATTGCTCCTCGTTGTGCGACTCGTTATCCACTTCGTTCAGGAATGCTTCCAGCGGCTCTCGATTGGCGGCAATGGCGGCAGTGTCGCGAAGTTCAAGAGCTTCCTCAAACCCGGTCAGCAATTGATCCAGAAAGCGACGTTCTGTCAGGGGAAGAGCCTGGTAAATTCGTTCGGCCCGAAGAATCAGAAAACGATTCACCGATTCGTCACGCGGGTGAACTTTGATCGCCGCCATTTCTTTGACTGCTACCGCAACCTGTTCTGCGGTCAGCCCGCGAGCATACCGCGTGACCACGTGTGTGACCTTGCGTTTTGTCGCAACGACCGTTGCTTCCACTTCGAGCACGCCATTTAAATCGTATGTAAAGCGGATATCGATTTCCTGGCCTGACGGTCCTCGTGGAATACCGGTCACGTCGAACTCGCCCAGAAACACGTTGTCATCGATTCTGCGAGCTTCTCCCTGACAGATTCGCACGGTGACGGTCGTCTGATTGGCGTTTGATGTTGTGACTCGATTGACACGACTGGTTGGAATTGTCGTGTTTCGATTAATGATCGACAGAAAAAAGTTATCCTGACGCTGGCCGCCAATGTCTCGAGAAACTGCCACACCCATGGTGAACGGTGCGACATCCGTAACCACCAGGTCTTCGACGCTTTCGTTATTGGCAAACAACCCTGCCTGCACGGCCGCCCCCAAAGCCACCACTTCATCGGGATTCAAACGGCAGGTCGGTGCCCGGTCGAAAAGTTCCGCGACTCGCTGAACGACGAGTGGCATTCGTGTCGCGCCTCCAACCAGAATCAATTCGTTAATTGCGCTCCGTTTGATACCGGCATCCCCCAAAGCTCGCCTGATCGGTAATTCGATCCGGTTCAGGATGTGGCTGGTCCATTGTTCAAATTGTGACCGTGTCACCGTAAATGTCGGAGATTGTTCGTTCAACTCCCCCTGCTGATCAGGGATGCGAATGGCGACCTCATCCTGAGTCGATAGGCGTCGCTTGGCCTGTTCGCATTCCTGACGCAATCGCGAGACGAGTTTGGGGTGGCGAAGTTCGGTCTGTTCGAATGGCATCCCACACAATTCGAGGACGCGAGCCATCAGGGTCTGAGTGAAGTCCTCGCCGCCAAGGAACGTCTCTCCCGAAGAAGCCTTCACTTCCAACGTTCCTTCGAACAGTTCGACGACAGAAACATCGAACGTGCCGCCACCCAGATCGAGTATGATGATGGTCTTGGTGTCCGAATCCAATTCGAAATCGTCGCTCGATGAAGTTCCTTCAGTCGAATCCTGTTGAGGCACAGCCGGAATTTTCGCACTACCGTGCCATCCATAGGCAATCGCCGCAGCGGTCGGCTCGTTGAGAATTCGGTGAACTTTCAGCCCCGCAATTTCGCCTGCACGGATCGTCGACTTTCGCTGAAACTCGTTGAAATAGGCCGGGACTGTAATCACCGCCTGCTGAACAGGCTCTCCAAAAAACGCTTCAGCGTCCTGCTTCAGTGACATCAACACCAGGCTGGAGAGCTTTTCGGGAGTGAATTCGCGATCAACCAGTGTCGTCTTCCAGTCAGTCCCCATAGACCGTTTGAAAACCGCTGCACACCGTTCGGGGGAGACAACTTGCAGCTCTCGCGCCGCACGACCAATCAGCAGATTTCCCTTCTGGTCGATACCGACGACTGACGGAGTAAGAACATCCCCCAGCGCATTGGGAATCAACTTTGCCCCGTCTTTTGACATCCAGGCGACCGCGGAAAAGGTCGTGCCGAGGTCGATTCCAATGATAGGTGCCATGAGTGAATTGTCCCAGGGAAAATCGTCAGGCGAATGAATACTGCAGCTTACCGTCAACCACCGATACGATTCCGGACTGCTGCAACGCCTCGACGATCAAATCCAGATCACGTTGACTTAATTGCATTCGAAACAACGAATTGGTCCAGTTTTTCAGCCCCTTCAGCTTGTTCGGCCGCGTGCGAGGATCCTTTTTCAGGTGTTTGACAACTGTTTCAATTCGAGTCTGCTGTTTGACGTCCCTGGAATCAGGCTTTCGATTTAGGACGGTAGATTGAAGAGGGATTGCGAGTTCAACAGGTTCGACGAATTCATCGCCATCTATGAAATCATCAGGTTCGATAAATTCATAAGGCTCGACGCATTCGCAGACAACCGGAGGGCTGGTGACCGCCAGTGATGAATCACAATTCGCAGGACTGCAGGGACAGACCATTCTGCCGCGCTGGTTCAAAATCACCTGCATCTTGACCTTGATCGGGAGCTTGCCCAGAGCTTCATTCATCGACTTACAGCAAACCACGCAATTATCGTCACTGCCTGATCCTCCGTTTGCCGTCGCGACCAGATGCTCCACACTCGCCTGACCGGCCGGGATCGCAGACTGGCAAAAGAAGCACCGGTTACCCTGCAGAAAAAGAAGTCGTTCGAGTTGCTTCATAACTCAGCCAAAACACGAGGAATTATCGCCTCAAAAAGACTAACAAATCTGGTACGAGGATTGAAGCGGCCTCGAATGTGTCATCAGGGTTCGGGGTACCAAGTAAGGCGGGTCACGGTATTCGTAGCTGAATTCGCGAGGTGTGAGATAGTCGTGGTTCGCTCCGCTAACCAACACTACTGGTTGAAAAGATTTCTGAGGACCAGGCGAATATTTGAGCTGCCATGAGAAAATGCGGCGTTGGTCAGTGCACTTCAATCCCCATTTGCAGGGCGTCACAGATGACAATTGCATTCGATGTTGTCAAACTGGTTGGTCCACAACTGTGAAGTTGAGACTTTGAAGTTGAGTTGGCAACGTGATCCACAAGGACTCCTCAATGAAGATGAAATCGCTGTTTCTGGTTTTTGCGGTGATTGCTGCGGCTGCCACAGCCTCGGCTCAGGATCTTGAACTCAAAAAAGGGGACCATATCTGCATCATCGGCAATACCCTCGCCGAGCGGATGCAGCATGATGGCTGGCTGGAAACTTTGATCCATGCCCGATTTGCGAGCCATGAACTGGTGTTTCGCAATATGGGCTACAGTGGTGACGAGATTGATGGCTACAAGAATCCCAACCATCGTATGCGGTCGATGTCCTTCGGATCTCAAGATGAATGGCTGGCCGGTGTCGGCCCCTGTCCGCAACCTCAGAAGCTGTCGCCCCGCGACGAAGGCAAAGTTCGCGAAAACCGTTTCGAACTGACAAACACTCGGGCAGACGTCGTCTTCGCGTTTTATGGCTACAACGAATCCTGGGCTGGCGACGCTGGCTTGCCTGCGTTCAAGAAGAATGTCGAAGAGTTCATCAAGCACACGCTGGCTCAGAAATACAACGGCAAGTCCGCACCGAAGCTGGTGCTGTTCTCGCCCATCGCCCATGAATACATCGATACCACAAATCTCCCCTCCAAGGCTGACGTCGATGCGTCGAATGCACGCTTGAAAGCGTATTCCGCCGCGATGGGTGAAGTTGCCAAGGCCAACGGCGCCCAATATGTGGATATCTTCACGCCGACGGCTGAAATGTTTGGTAAAGGGGCTCCACACACGATCAACGGTGTTCACCTGAACCCCAGTGGCGAACGGATTGTTGCCGCGATTGCCGAGCGAGGCCTGTTCCCCAACGGCCCGATGTTCAAACACGACGGTGCCGCCCTGGAACGACTGCTGGCTACGGTGAAGGATAAGAACTTCTACTGGTTCAATCGTTATCGAGTCACCGATGGCTTTTCGACCTATGGCGAACGAGCCTTCTTGAAGTTCGCGGAAGGCCCTGGCGGATACGGGAATGGACTGTCGAACTACTCGGTCGGACAGCGTGAACTCGACGTTCTGGATACCCTCACTTCAAACCGTGACAAGGTGATCTGGGAAACGGCTCAAGGGAAAACCGTCAAAGCCGACGACACCAAACTGCCAGAATTCATCCCGGTGATTTCGAACAAGCCCGGGACGCTGCCCGACGGCAAACACCTGTTCCTGTCAGGACAGGAAGCGATCACGAAGATGACCGTCCATAAAAACATGAAGGTCGAACTCTTCGCCGACGAAACCATGTTTCCAGAACTGGTCAAGCCCGTGCAGATGGCGTTCGACACCAAGGGCCGACTATGGGTTGCCTGCTGGCGCACGTATCCACACTGGAAGCCGACCGAAAAGATGGACGATCGGCTGCTGATTCTGGAAGACACCAATAACGACGGCAAAGCCGATAAGTGCACGGAATTTGCCGGAGACATCCACAACCCGACCGGGTTCGAGTTCTGGAATGGTGGTGTTCTGGTTGCCCAGGGGCCAGATCTGCTGTTCCTGAAAGACACAAACGGCGATGACAAGTATGACATCAAGGAACGGGTCGTTCACGGGTTCGATACCGCCGACACGCACCATACCATCAACAGCTTTGCTCTCGATCCCGGAGGATCGATGTACATGCAGGAAGGAACCTTCCACCATTCGCAGATTGAAACCCCGTGGGGAGCTCCCCGACGCGTGGCGAACGGTGCGGTCTTCCGCTATGAGCCTCGCACCCAGAAGACCGACGTCTACGTGTCGTTCGGGTTCGCCAACCCGCATGGACACATCTTCGACGGCTGGGGCCGCGACATTGTCTGGGACGGAACCGGATCACAGCCTTATCATGGTCTGCTCTTTTCCGGGGATCTCGATTACCCCAACAAGCATGGTCGACCACCTCAGGTCTATCAGCAGCGCACGCGTCCCTGCTCGGGAACGGAAGTGCTCAGCAGCAGCCATTTCCCGGAAGAATTCCGCGGAAACATCCTCGTCAACAACGTGATCGGCTTCCAGGGGATCCTGCAGTACAAGCCACAGGACAAGGAATCGAGTCTCGCGGCGGTCGAAGTCGATCCGATCGTCTTCTCGTCCGATCCGAATTTCCGCCCGGGCGATGTCGAAGTCGGGCCAGACGGGGCGATCTACTTCACCGACTGGCAGAATCCAATCATCGGCCATATGCAGCACAATCTGCGAGATCCCAGCCGCGATCATGACCATGGTCGAGTCTACCGCGTTCGCTATGAAGGACGTGAACTGTTGAAGCCCGTCGCTGTTGCAGGACAGCCCATTGAAAAGCTGCTCGATCTGCTCAAGCACGTCGACAATCGGACTCGGCACCTGGCACGCGTCGAATTGTCGGGACGTCCGACGAATGAAGTCATTCCCGCCGCCAAGAAGTGGATCGCTGGCCTGGATACAGGCAGCGCCAGCTACGAACACCACGTTCTGGAAGGTCTGTGGCTGCACCAGAATCACAACTCGGTGGACGTCGACCTGCTGAAGAAGGTCCTTCGTTCCCCCGAACCGAAGGCCCGAGGCGCGGCAACGCGAGTTCTGACCTACTGGCGTGATCGAGTTCCACAGCCACTGGACCTGTTCAGTGCTCAGGTGAATGACGAGAACGGTGCCGTCCGGCTGCACGCCATCTGGGGTTTGAGCTATTTCACAGGTAAGGATGCTGCCAAGGCCAGTGAAGTCGTAGTTGAGTCGTTGATTCATCCGCAGGATGGATACCTCAAGTTCCAGCTTGATGAAACGACGAAGACGCTCGATCGACGGAAGAAGTAATCAGTTTGATTGAAGACGTTGGAGTTCAGGTTTGCCCCTGAACTCCAACTTTGTTTTGCAGGAGTGTTCGAGAATGAGATTTGTTCTGCGAGCGCTGTCGCTCGTTGCCGTTGCGGTCGCTCTGAATTCGTTTTCATATCTCGGCGCGGAAGAGGTCGAGAGCGCGGTAGGGCCGTTGATGAAGTTGTTCCAGAGCGGACGACTTCCTGCGGAACGACAAGCGGCCGTCGTCGAAATGATCTGTAATCGAGGCAATTCGAACGATCTGAAGGTGGTTTTTGAGAAGGCAATTCAGCCGGAAGGATTTGCTCCGGATCTGCGACAAAAGTCGTTGCAGTGGTTGACCGATGCTGCAGTCACTCGCAAGGTCAAGCCTGCGGGGGAACTCGCGGCGCTTGAGAAACTGGTCGTCGGTACTGATGCCGTCAGGAATCCGGCTCTCCAGCAGGCAGCAATCAAACTGGCATCCACCTGGAAAGATGCGGCAATCTCTCCCGCACTGCAGTCGCTCGCCTTCGACGCGAAGGCCTCACCAGAACTACGAGCCGTCGCGATCGATGGCCTGGTAGCAATCGGAGACGCATCCTCCAAAAC
>Ga0194055_10002232_pt1 | contig 15434 bp, 16 predicted proteins | sample SepL449m_MetaG_FD_155482 | JGI IMG/M metagenome (GOLD analysis project Ga0194055, IMG submission 155482) | Anoxic zone freshwater microbial communities from boreal shield lake in IISD Experimental Lakes Area, Ontario, Canada - Sep2016-L442-9m | ecosystem: Environmental > Aquatic > Freshwater >... | reverse complement strand
ATGCTGGAATGCAAACGGCAGCGCGCATGTTGGAAACGTGGGATTTGATCGATGTAGCCGACGGAATTGAAGATGATGACGACGCTGAGTATTTGACAAAGCTGATGGTCAACGAGATGACCGATCGCGAGATGTCAAAGACACTGACCCCGGAAGAGCACAGCATCCTTCGACGCTTCCTTGAGTCTCTAGAGGCGAATCCTGAACTTGATCCGAAGTATCAGGTCGTCAGGCATTGCCTACTTGAGCGTGGTTGGTTGCGATATGGCTGTATTATTTTTAGCCAGTATCGTGACTCGTTGATTTGGCTTTCGGAGCAGCTTACCGAAGAACTTCCAGATGAGCCGATTGCAATCTACTCTGGCCCAACAAGCTCTGGGATCATGTACACCGGACAGTTCTATCCCAAAGCTCGCGATGAATTGAAGCAAATGGTACGCGAGGGAACGTTGCGGCTGATGCTGGGAACGGACGCCGCTTCCGAAGGGCTCAATTTGCAACGACTGGCACGGTTGATCAACCTCGACTTGCCATGGAATCCCACGAAGCTTGAGCAACGCAAAGGGCGAATCCAACGCATCGGTCAGATCCACGAAACGGTGCAGATCTACAACATGCGGTACAAAGACTCTATCGAAGACCGCGTTCACGCGGTTCTTGCCGATCGCCTTCAGGACATCCACAGTCTCTTTGGACAGATCCCTGACGTACTTGAAGATGTGTGGGTTGCAATGGCACTTGGCGAGAAAGAGCGAGTGAAAAAGATCATCGACGAGATTCCCAAGCAGCACCCCTTCGAGATTCGATACACACACGTCGGCAAGATCAACTGGGAGGCCTGCCGAGAGGTGCTAGACGCACACGAAAAGAGCCGCGTACTGGCTCAGGGATGGTAACCTATGTCGGAAAGTTGGAATTTTGTCGACGTGAGGTCCTAACCTGGTGATTCGTCAATCGCAGTCTTGAAGCGATCAAGCAGTTTTTGAGTCACGCTAGCCCGTGAATCTGGGAGTGATTCGATATGCTTTTTGAATTCTTTTTCTAGCCCCTTTTTGGGTCCATCCGGGATTACCGTGGGTAAAGATCTAGTCCACCGCAGTAGAAATAGATCGCTTTCTTAAAGTTCTCGATGTTGCGATAGCCACCTGCGCGGCGCTTGATCGACATGATCTTGCTGTTGATTCCTTCGGCAACTCCGTTCGTTATTCCGTGCGTACAAAAGGTCACGATGTTGGCCAATCTAGCCTTGAGCGTGCGAGCTAGTTTCTTCATCGGTTCGAGCTTCGCGTGGATGACCCGCTTGTACCAGTCGTCGAAGTATTCCCTGGCCCGTTTGGCATCGGGCTGCTTCCAAAGATCTCGTAACAGTTCCTTGTAGGACCATGCCCTGCCGGTTTCCAGTTTGAGTGAACAAATGGTTTCAAAGCGTGCGGTTTGGCTCTCCGTGTGGTTCTCCACCCCAGTCAGCCAAAGGTACTTGCTACCAGTGAGTCTTGTATCTCCTTCCTTGAGGAGGCGGCGATGCTCTTGCTTGCGGACCTTATTCAGTGCTTCATTGGCCATCTTCATCACATGGAACGGATCATGAACGATCTTATCCTCCGCCAAGGGAATGCACTGCTTGGCAGCTTTGACATAGGCCGAGCTCATATCCATGGCGATCGCCTGTACGGATTTGATTTGCTCTTCGGAAAGCTGGGAAAAACAAGCTACTGCGGCTTCTGTGTCATGCCCTTCTTGGATGGCTTCCACAGTGCTGTTCTCCAAATCATAGATCATCGATACGTAGCTCTGGCCTTTTGCAAACGCCTTCTCGTCGATACCAATCTTTGGCAGGATCGATGGTTCTTTCCTGGCTTTGCCTCGAACCACAGCCCTTTCGATGATGTGCCAAGTTGCGTCCCACTTAAGCCTCAAGATCGACATTGCCCCTTTGACGGTTTGAGTGGCCTGAAGGACATCGATGGCAAAGCGTTCAAAGAGCATGGTGAATCGGCTGTGGGGTTCCGCCCATGGTACGATGGCTGATTTAACACCATGCGTTGGGCACTCCACACGGGGCACACGGGCCACCAGAATCGTTTTGAACTGACAGGAATCCAGATGCCGCCACTGACGTTCTTCTCCATGGTCGTAACAGGGAAGTTCTTGACGGCAATCAGGGCAACAGAACTTGGTTCCACGCGGGTGTTCTACCCGAACGCGGATCTCTTGAGACTGCAAATCGAGTTTCACTTCTGAGACAGTCCAAGGAGACTGGAGACCGAGGATGTGTTGGTAGAGTTCTTTGTCTTGCATTGGGGGTTCCTTTCCCCCACAATTCTATCAGTACCCACACAAAACCCGGATGGACCAGTGGTATCCTACCGCCTTTGAAGTGGACGGCGATTGGTATCCGACGGCGGAGCACTGGATGATGGCAACGAAAGCAGTCCTTCGATTCGTCCTGTTGAATCTGGTAAAATCGATGATGATACAAGCGAGCAGAAACGGTTTTGGCTAGAAAACGAAGTGCCGAACAGCAAATGCTCCGAAGTTTAAAAGTGGTTCCAATGATGCCAAACAATGTTGAACAAAATCGAATTCCGGTCCAAGAGTGTCTTGATGGCTGGCTGTATCGGATAGCTTCGCGCGATTTGAACTTGGGTGTATATCGTTCTTCGGATCGTTCCTTTCTTGGAATCAGGCACGAAACGGGCGCTCGTTTTCTCTTCGTGGAGAATCATGTGGATTGTGGGCCTCCGTATGGTACAGCGTCGCCCTTCGAAAAGATCTGTAGCTGCCCAGTAACAAGATTGGACGAGTTCAAAGAGGAGAGAGTGAACGGGAATCTCGTGGACAATGAAGATCTATTCGAGTGGATTGATGCGCAAGGTAGGCGTCTTGGCATTAGCCCAGAAAGTTGCTGATCTTGTGTCCGAACGACGTGTGCATCGCATCCAACTAGTTCGTTGTTCACCATCTAAAGGTGGTTGGCCGTCAACTCTCATCAATGGAGAGTATTGGATTAGAGGAACCTGTTTTGAGTGCAACAAGCAGGAAGCGATCAAGCGCGCGATAAGAAAATGTCGCCACACCGAAACAGCGCGATATGCGGGCTCGAATGCGGCTCGTCGGGCGTTTGGCTTCGCCACTCCAGAGGCCGGTCAACGTTGAATTCAAGATCGGCGCAGCAGCAATCTCAGGTTATGCCATGGTTTTTAGCGTCAGTAGATCAAGCCGCGGTTCGGTATGACCTCAGTTGCCCACCAAGCTCGGTGTCGCAGAAGATTCTAGTCCATCAGCGGGGCGTCGGAAAACGCATACCGCTACGTCCCAAAGAAGAGGGCCTCGACGTCAGATAACATCGCCTAAGTGCGGTTGGTTTGAGGGTTGAGGTGATTGTAGTGGCCGAGTTCGAGTCCTGTACGGGGAGGGTCGAGGCATTCTTGCTGGAGTGACTGGATGAATCGCTCGACGGATGCGTTGGTATTGGGAGAGCGGAACGTTGATACTTTCACGTTTCGCTGGCCGGACGTGAACGCCTCGTCAAACAATTTAGTGAACTTGGTATCGCGATCGTGCATCAGAAGTTTGCCGGTAAGCTTCTCTTTCGTCAGATGCCGTTTGAACGCATCCGCTTGCTCGAGGACCCAGGGTTCACTCGAGGACCAAGGGTCCATCGGGATGCTAGCGAACGAAGATCAGTACGAACAGTGTCGTTCGTGCTACGATCACATCGTTTGATTGTCGGGCTGACTGCGTTCAAACTCATCCAATCCATGGTTTTGGTACAATTGCGAATTGGTGGGATAAAGACATTTGCTCCGTAGTGTTTCGAGCTAACTCATGGATGAACCTTCGCAACCAACGATCTATATCCTTGCAGGGCCAAACGGCGCCGGCAAAACAACTTTCGCAAATTCCTTCTTGCCAACATTCGCCAATTGCCGTGAGTTTCTCAACGCTGATCTGATCGCTGCCGGGTTGGCTCCGTTTGCTCCAGAGACACAGGCCGTTCGGGCGTCGGAACTCCTGTTGAAGCGAATCGATGAGTTGGTTGCCGTTCGCGCCACATTCTCGTTCGAGACGACACTGGCAGCGAGGAGCTACCGCACTTCAATACTTGAATGGCGTCGCTTGGGATATCGCGTTGTCCTATTCTTTATCTGGCTTCCGTCGGCCGAGATGGCAATGCAACGGGTCACAAAACGTGTGCGAGAAGGAGGCCACAATATTCCCGAAGCCGTCATTCGGCGCCGATACGCTCGCGGCCTCACCAACCTCTTCCATCTATACCTTCCCGTCGTTTCAAAAGCCTGCATTTACGACGGTTCTTGTTTTCCGCCAATTCCCATAGCAGAGATTGATGGTGAACGAGAACAAGTCTTCGACTACACTCTGTGGGAACGAATTCAACTGCAAGGAAAGGACGCATCCAATGATTAGAATCAACGATTCCGATTCGCTTATCCCGAAAGCGGATCTCGCGTTCGAAGACGCATGTCGAAAAGTCATCGTTCGAGCTTGCGCTGCGAATACTGAAATCGTTATCTGGCGAGAGGGAAAGATGGTTGAACTGTCACCAGACGAAGCGACAAAAGAATTGGAAGCGAATCTCGCAAAGCGAGTCGAAGGGCTCCCTGAAAGCTGAACACTCCGCGCCCAAGGCGTTCTCGACCTCCGCACATTTTTCTCTGATTGGCTAACGCGGCTTCTTTGCTTCGGCAGTATACATCTTGGAATGGAAGCAGCTTACTTCGAAACGCGATGGCACAGTTTGCAAGGGGATCGCCATCAACGTTTGGTGCATTCAAAAAAGGTGCCTGTCAACGATTCGTCGCCGCAGTGGAAGCCGTCGAACTAGAAACGCAAGGTGAGCTCTGTCCATGGGCTGTAAGCTAGAAAATCAAAACCCGCAGGTCGGAATTCCGGCACGCGGTTGATGATATTGGATACATAGAAGTTCGGCGGAGAGTGAATTTTCTGTTTTCTTGCTCGCTCTCATCCTGTTCTCATCGAGCCATTGCTACGATCTAGTCTAGGAAACTCAAAACGCACTCGCGTTTGATCGACTTAGCCCCCAAGAATGGAGAAATCCGCACATGCTATTCACAAAAATGAGATTTTGGCTGCTGATGGGTAGCCTCTGTTTGGCTGTCTTTTCAACCAGCCATTTAGCGTCCGCCCGCAATATGAATTCCGACGAATCGGAGGAAACAGAATACACGCTAAAGAAACTACCGAAAGCGGTTCGCAAAGCGGTCAAACTGGCGACCAAAAATGCCGAGATCGAGAAGATCGTTCTCGAAGTGGAAGACGGCATGGTTACGTACGAAGTAGAGGTCGAGGTTGAAGGCGGGACCGTCGAATTGTGTTTTAATGCAGACGGCCAACTTGTTGGTATTGAAGTCATTGAGTCCGAAGAGGATGAAGACTCGGACGAAATGGATTCGGAAGAGGAAGACGGTGAGGAATCCGAGGGAGATGATGCAACGAGCGTGAAAATCGAGCTAAGGGATCTCCCTGAGTCCGCAAGAAACGCAATCCAAAACGCCGCTAGCAACGTCCAAGAAATCGAGTGCGAGGCGATCACCGAAGCGGAAGTTACTGTTTTCGAAGGAGCGTGGATGGTCGATGATATTAAGATGGAGATCACCGTTTCTAAAGCTGGAGACGTCCTATCGCAAGAAAAGTCTTTGAAACTCGACCAATTACCGAAAGCGTTGCGTTCTGTGGCAACCAAGTTTGCAGGCAATGAGGAATTGAAGCTCGAAGGAAAGACCGTCCAACTCTACGAGCTCGAAGTCATCCGAGATGGAAAGACGATCGAGATGTTGGTTGATGCCACTGGACGCGAGATCAAAGTCATTGTCGATGGAGACGACGAAGACGAAGACGAAGAAGACATGGATGAAGACGAGGACGAAGATGAAGACGAGGACGAAGATGAAGACATGGACGACGATGAAGATGAAGATGAAGATGAGTAGTTCGTCGATGATGATTTCGATGTTTGAACTCTCGCTCAAGTTGCGTGAGGAGAGTTTGGGTTGAATGTATTGGTGGACGAAGATTACTCGCCGATTCGCAAAGACGTCGAAGCGACTCTTCGCGAATCCGGATATGCGGTCGATTGTACGATCGATGGTGCGGTCGATTGTGCCGAGGGCTACTCGGTAGCTTCGAATGGAGGTTACGACTGCATCGTCTTGGACTGGATGCTTCCAAAGATGACCGGAATTGAGGTGCTTACTCGACTGAGGCAAGCCGCCGACCAAACTCCGATCTTGATGCTATTCTCGTTGCGTGGAATGGCATTTGCGTCCAAAACATTCCCGATTGCATGACCGAGCGTGTCACGCCATCGTGTCACCATTGTCAATTGGCGCAAAATGATCTACTGTCTCAAAAACCCCAGGATTACCCTAATGTTCGCCCGCACTGTTGTCGTAGTTAGCCTGCTCGGATCGATGGCTGTTAGTGACTGCTGTCGTGCTCAATCTGATGACGATCGAAGCAAGCAACGATTGCCGAGCAGTTATCTGTACTCCGTGCTCAATGGTCAGAAAGGTGACAAAACGACATTCCGCGATTCGTCAGGTCGGACTCAAGTTTCGGCAACTCAATCCGGCAATCGCATCTCAATCCGCGATGGTTCAGGTCGATCTATTGGTTCCGCTGAAACGTCAGGAAACAGGACAACATTTCGTGACGCAAGTGGCAGAACGATCCAAACCGCAACCACGAATGGTGAGCGTACAACGTTCCGTTCGTCGAGCGGCAGTAGCTTGGGCACTGCAAGTCAGTCTCGCAATAGCACTACCTTTCGTGACGCAAGTGGGCGTTCCATTGGATCAGCGTCCAACAGTGGATCTCGAACGACCTTTCGGGATCGCTCAGGACGTTCGTCGGGATCAGCTAGCCGCAATCGACGATGAAGGGTTAGAAGCTCTTCAAACTATCTCTTAGCAATCTCGGAAGAGCGCTCGAGTCTACTTGAAAGCGCAAAGAACGTCGGAGCCCAAAGTCCTACGAAGATACCAAAGCGTTCCGCGTGCGCCTTCGATTCGGCTGCTTCTCCTCCAGTCAAAAACCATATAGCAATTGAACCGATAATGGATACGAATCCGAGCACGAAGCAAAGGGTCGACAGGTTCTTAAAAAGCGAGGAATTCATGATTTTTACTTGTGGGAACGAGTGAGGACTGTGATCAATTCGTCAAGTGTAACAGAATTCAGCGCGAACTCGCTGACTCAATGCCTCTTCTTGCTCTTCCAGGTACCGCCATATTGGTATCGAGGATTGTTGGGCTTGACTTTCTCAAGGCAAACCGGGCAGATGAAGATCCATTCCTGGGATTCGTCGATACGAACTCGATAGAGAACATCATTCGTCTTCTGACAACGCTCACATGATTTGGTGCGAATGCGTTTGACGGGCATTGTAATGAGACTTTTGACTTGGATATCGAAAACGCATGACTTCGAAACCTCGCTTGGCAACGGGCTTCTTCTTCCTGCCGCTCGTTCTCGCCCGCCACAATCTGAACGAAGATGGCGTGAGTTCGCGTCGCATGATGGCAATGCCGATTCGCATCCGACTCACGAGTAGTTTGTAGATTCGCAGTGATGCTTTCGCAAGCTACTCATCTGTTTCGGGGTTAAAGGTCGGGGACTTGCTTACGGTGCCATCAGGGTTAGCGATGTATTTGTATTGGTGTTCAACGAGTCTGCGGACGAATCGTGCGCGTGTGATTTTTGCTAAGAAGTCGCGAAAGGTGTGTTGACCAGGGTCAAGGATTTCGCTGGAACTGAAGGAGAGCATCGGCAAGAGCATTTCATCGGCCGAGTTTTCGGCGTGCCAAGCGGGTTTGGGGGGATTGGACGGGTTCATCGGATTATCGGTCGTGTTGTCGTACGACGCGGTAGCTTCGATCCGCGTGCCGGCTGCTAGGGAGACAGGTGGTAATGCATCGTATGCCGCTTGCCAGTTAAAGTCCCAGCGTGGGACACGCACAAGCAGTTTTGGTTTAGGATTGTTCGGTTCGTGCAAGACGATCTCGACCCATCGCGCGAGTTGGTGCACGTGTGGTGCGCACAATACCAAGTCAGCGTCATGAGGAAGCGTATAGTTAGCCGTAACTCGGAAGTCCTTTACTCCTGAAGGGACCACCGCAAAATCCCCAGACAGGTAAATCATTTGAAGATTCCGTTTCGTTTTGGAATTTCCATTTTGGGAATCGCGATCGAACCAGATTCCGACTCGGCTCGAATCATCCTCCGGCTTACCGCTGCGCGAGTAGTGCATCTGAACGACGATGTCCGAACCGGAAGGAACAAGAATCGCTGCATCTTCAGGGCATTTGATGGAGCGAAAGCCGGGAATGTATCCACAAAGGAAAGCGATACGGGGATATCCATCGCTACGAGGAGCGGGTCTGCGAAATCCAAGTTTATGTAGATCGTAGAAACCCGGTATTTGATCGTCTTGATTGTCGGTTTTTGGAGCCGAGATATTGTTCATCGTATCGAGGGCTATTTCGTGCGGGACATGTCCGATAAGGGCGTGATGGACGATTTTTCGGTTTCCAGGCAAAAACTGTACCGCACGGTTGTGCGATTGCTGGGATTTCATCCGCGAACAATCTCACGCGAAGGCGCCAGGACGCAAAGGAGAGGGTGGCTACGACCTAGAGGCCAACGAGAAAGCAGACGCGACTCGCTCTATTTCAATAACGCAGACGCGACTTGCTCTATTTCAAGCGGATCAGAACTTCATTCCGTCGCAGCGGACCTGGGGTGAATGGTGGATCGTAGCCAGCAGTTTCTACGCCGCTGGATTCGAATGAGTCGTCGGCGACGAGCTCTTTGGTTGCCATCCAGGTTCGAAGCTTTGCTTCCGATTCTTTGGCTGTTTTGACATTGAGTTGGCCCGAGAAACGTAGAACGGCAAAGCGACCTCCGGTTCGTTTGCGAACGTCGACTCCCTCGCCGGTTGGTGCTGGGACACCGTCCACGGCGATATCCTTGGGCATCACGAAACCCATTTGGACTGCCGAATCCTCTTTGTCGTTTTCCATAAAGACCGGTGTCGTCATCGAGATCTTTTTGTCGGATTCATTCGCTCCACTGATGTAACGAAACAACTTCATGAAGCTGCCATCTCGGCCTTGTGCATCTAGCTTGGTCGTGGTGGCGACAAGCATCAGGTCAGGGTATTCGCGGACTTCGAACTTGCCGTCGGATTCGACAACCTTGTACTCCGCCGACTCGTAGGCAGCCCTGGCCATGGAATTCCACGCGAAAATGCCAGCCAAAACGAAGATTGCCGTTATTGAGAGGTAAATCATTGTCTTGCGTTTCATTCGTTTTGCCTACAAGTTCACGAACCAGGATGCGATCCAAAATCGAATCGTGTCTTAGGGTACTGTAGTATGTCGCCTAGCGGCCCGCCATCCACGACGAAGGCTTTCAACATGCTCGTAAACACTTGGTAACTAGGCTTCCGTGATCTGTACGAACGGTGATGATTTGTTCGCGGGCTAGCGCGCTTTGAAGTTGCGCTATTCGTGCTTCTCTCGTACTCGTACTCAATGAAATGGTACTCGTACTCGTACTCGTACTCGATGCGGTATCTTCGAGTACGAGTACGAGTACTGCTAACGCGGAGTACGAGTACGAAAAATCCTGGGAAATCGCGAATTGAACTCCGAAACACTCGAACAGCGCAATTTCAAAACTAGCGCGTGGAGATGGATACGAACAGTGTCGTGACAGATACGATCGATGGTTCGAGCAATATCCATCCTCTCATATGCGATGGGCGGACCTCAGAACGAAGGGCCGCTATCTTTATTGAGGTACACGAAAACTAGGCAGGCTACCGTTGGATGAAGTTGACGCCGATGGACCTGTACCAAAGCATTCCTGAAAGCTTTCGTCGAGGACGAGGCAGACCCATTCGAAGAAGCATGAAACAGACGCATTCGGAGAATCATCCAACGACGTCTCGTGCTCAGACGCAATCGGCCTGAGCACGAGTCCTTTTGGGTGTTCATCGACTCCATGGCTCGAATGCGTTAACTCAACACGATCGTCACAATCCCTTGCGATTCGACTCCCAATTCATTTTTGATCGTGTACGCAAACTGATCGAACCCGAGGAAATTGTACTCCCTGCCCGTGTAAGTGATCTTGCGCGTCGCATTGTCGAACGTTATCCGAGCATCGGAATTGAAGGGTTGAGAGATGCGGGTGATTTGAAGTCCACTTCCTGATGGCGTGTTATTTGCGATGTCGTTGATCAGAACATCCAGCTCGAACGGTCCATTCAGCGATGCGACTTTGAAATAATCATCGACTGCGACTGGGGATTGCGCGGCCCTAGGAACCGTGATATCAAAACCAGTCAAAACCGTATCGACGCTGACAACACCATACAGAAATGCAAAAACGTTCAACCGGATGCCTTGGGGTGCAGCAAATCCGACCGCAGGCTCGTATTCCAGGTTGGCGAGGATCTGGTTGACTCCCGGGATAGTGCCATATATCCAAACCGATCCTGTCGGTGATGGACCGAACGATGCATCGACGACATTTGCTGATGTCTTGAGCGTTCCCGCGAATCGATCCCCTGCGAAAGCACCCTCAGGCGGTGCCCAGTTCAGCAGAATCCCAACTTTGGCAGGTTGGTTGCCATTGTAATTCACTCGGATCAACGGCGTTCCATCCGCGCCTAGGAAACCGGTCGAGCCTCCAGGTGTCGCAATGAACTCCTCGGGAACATCGACGCTGAAGGGACCGAATCCCGCTGGATCCTGCTCGTAGTTCACCGAGATGAACGACGTAGAGCGATTGCCGTCAGCATCCTCGGTGGTGTAAGAAAATCGATCGTACTTTGCATTTTGTTTCGCAGGGGTGTACCGAACGACATCGCGACCTGGATTCGCAGGATCCTGCTCGATGGTTGCCGTTCCGGTGGCAGGGACGCCGACCTCCACGATTCGTAATCCCGTTCCTGTGTCATTCGCCAAGGCATCGATGACCACATCAGGGAATGATTTCGCATCGGAGGGGATAGTCACGTTGACCAGATCGTTTTCGTTCGTCAAAACCCCATTGACGATTTTGTCACCGAGTTCTGGATAGCCGCCCGCTTTGAGCGTCGCTAACACGTTCGCAGCTTTGGCTGCGTCCAAGGTCTTAGGCATTTCGCCAGTGGAGATCGCTCGCTCGAGTCGCGAAATTCGATTCTCCATACGAATGGAACTTGGGAGTACATCCGCCCCACCTGCCGAATCGCGGTTGATGAAATTAACAACGGTCAAAGCGTCCAAGGGGGAAAGACTTCCATCGGCGTCGACATCGACGGCCACAGCTTTGTCGGCAGCGGAGCCACCACGCAAGCTACTGATGCTTTGAAAATTGAGCTGGTTGATGACGACCAAGACATCGAGGGGTGTGATGGAACCGCTCATGTCCGCATCTTCGGGCATCATAAAGTTGTTCAACGCGACCAGATCGGACGCCATGAGTTGCCGCAGCTCCAGCGATTCGTAAACCAGTTTCCGGGAGCGAGCCCGCGATTTGAAAAGTTTAGAAAAATTCATTTTGGATCACACTCCCGGCCTGACGAGTGAATGAGAAAAATGACTCTGCCACGGAATGTTAGCAAACGGACAAGAGGGGCCGTGGCCCTTCTTGAGGAACGTTGCGTAAAAGGCCTTGATACCGAGCGAAAATAAGCCTACGGTCGATTCGGCCGAGACTCAACCTCGGAATATCCATAACAGAAGATTGGTTCATGCGAAAACGACGTTCCTTTCTAGGCCGGTCCGATTCGAACTCAAATGCATCAAGCGCCGGAGGTACCAGTACCAGTGGATGATGGAACCGCGAAACAAACTGCGACAGAGGCACAGCAAGGGTAATAACTCCTTTGAGTGGAACCGATTTCGACAGGTGTAGAGTGCCATTCGTGGGTGGCACTTCCAAACCGTGTGTGCTCGAGGTAGCTCGTATGCTACTATTCGGACATAGATCTCTCTCCCATCGATCTCCTCTTCTCTTCGAGAAAGCCAGCACCATGCGAGCTATCCTCTCTCTCGATCAAGGCACCACGAGTTCTCGGGCCATCTTGTTTGACCATTCCGGAAAGATCCTCGGTGTTTCACAACAAGAGTTTCGACAGCACTACCCGCAGGGTGGTTGGGTAGAACACGATGCCAACGAAATATGGAGCAGCCAACGCGATGTGGCCAGAACGGTCCTTTCGCAATCGAATTTGAAGGCCAGCGATATCGCCGCCATCGGCATTACGAATCAACGTGAAACCACGGTGGTTTGGGATCGAAGAACAGGACAACCCATCGCTAATGCCATCGTTTGGCAAGACCGAAGGACCGCAGGAGTGTGCGATCAATTGAGACAGGCAGGACATACTGAACGCATCACAGAAAAGACGGGTTTGGTAGTCGATGCTTACTTTTCCAGTACAAAGATACGTTGGTTGCTCGACAACGTTTCGGGAGCACGCGAGCGCGCGGACCGAGGTGAACTCGCTTTCGGCACCATCGATAGCTGGCTCCTTTGGAACCTCAGCGGTGGAAAGCTGCATATCACGGACGTCAGCAACGCGTCGCGCACCATGCTGATGAATCTTCGAACAGAACAATGGGACGAGGAGTTGTTGCAACTATTAGACATCCCTCGCTCTATCCTGCCAGAGATCCGACCTACGAGCGAACACTATGGCACCACCGCCCCAGAACTCTTCGGTGGTCCGATAATCCTCGGTGGTGCCGCCGGAGATCAACAATCCGCCCTCTTCGGCCAGAACTGCACGAAACATGGGATGGCAAAGAATACCTATGGTACAGGTTGCTTCATGTTAATGAACATCGGCAATCAACCCCAAGCATCAAAACAGCAACTACTGACCAGCGTTGCCTGGCGCACCGCGAACCATCCTGCATGCTACGCTCTCGAAGGGAGTGTATTCATCGCCGGTGCCACGGTGCAATGGTTGCGAGATGGACTCGGTATCATCCAGTCCTCGTCGGATGTAGAACGTTTGGCATCCCAAGTCCCCGACAGCGACGGAGTTTATCTCGTCCCTGCATTTGCGGGTCTCGGAGCTCCTTATTGGGATGCCTACGCGCGAGGTACCATCGTTGGCATCACCAGGGGTACCACCGCTGCGCATCTAGCGAGAGCAGCCCTCGATGGGATTGCCTACCAGGTTGCCGATGTATTGACCGCGATGGAAAAAGATAGCGGTCTTCGCATCCAGGAATTGCGAGTCGACGGCGGGGCATGCATCAACGGTCTCATGATGCAGTTCCAAGCCGATATTTTGCGATGTCCTGTCGTTCGTCCACAAGTCATCGAAACCACAGCCCTAGGTGCAGCCTATTTCGCGGGCCTCGCAGTCGGCTTTTGGAAAGACGAGAACGAGATCCACGGCATCTGGAAGGCACAACGAATTTTCGAGCCCCAAATGGACGAAGCGTTGGCCATCGAAAAACGATCGCGGTGGCTCGACGCACTCAATCGATCGCGCAACTGGGAGAAGCACGCATGACGAGTGGCAAACGCGGTACGATGGACCGCTCGGAATCCCTGCGACGAATCGCAGATGCCCCCGAGCATCTTTGGGATATGGTTGTAATCGGAGGTGGCGCGACCGGTGCAAGTGTCGCCCTGGATGCCGCTAGCCGCGGATACAGCGTCGTATTGGTAGAGCGATCGGATTTCGGCAAAGGCACCTCGAGCCGCGCGACCAAACTCGTGCATGGAGGTGTGCGGTACTTGGCCCAAGGCAACATCAGCCTCGTTCGCGAAGCTCTCCACGAACGAACCCTTCTTCGACAAAATGCACCTCATGTCGTCCACGAATTATCGTTCGTTCTTCCGTGTAAAAACATTTTCGAGAAATGCTGGTACCGACTCGGTTTCCTCGTCTACGACTGGCTTGCCGGTGCAAGTGGTTTCCATCTTGCTCTTGGATTGACGCAGACGGATTGCTTGAAGCTGGTTCCCAATCTGTCTCCTGACAGAGCGCGCGGTGGCGTCTTGTATTCCGATGGGCAATTCGATGACGCTCGCCTGCTGATCAACATTTTGCAAACAGCCACCGAACACGGCGCCGCTGTCTTGAACTACGCGAATGTGGAAGCGATCACGAAAGACATGCACGGAAAGGTCAGTGGAGTTCAGTTTCGAGACCTCGAAACCGGAGACTCCTACGCGTTGCCGTCGCGATGTGTGGTCAATGCAACCGGCCCGTTCGTCGACGAAGTACGGCGATTGGATTCGCTCGCCAACGAGCCCATGGTGTCGGCCAGCCAAGGAGTCCACATCGTGCTTTCGAAGGAGTTCCTCAAAGGCCATACGGCAGTGATCGTCCCGAAAACATCGGACGGCCGTGTTATCTTCATGATCCCATGGCATGATCATGTCGTGGTCGGTACCACGGATACACCCATCGAACGCCCGGTCGAAGAGCCTCGAGCATTGCGAGAAGAGATCGATTTTCTTTTGTCGACAGCTGGCCAGTACTTGACGCGACAACCGACGCAGGCAGACATCCTGAGTCTTTTTACCGGTATCCGACCTTTAGTAAGCCAAAAGGGGAAAGGCCACAATACATCGAAGCTTTCGCGCGATCACACCATTGAAGTAACTCCTTCGGGCATGATCACGATCACTGGGGGCAAATGGACAACCGCAAGACGCATGGCGGAGGATTGTGTCAATCGCGCTGCATCGAATACAAAGTTAGCCTATTCCCCGTGCATCACCTCAACACTTCGCATCCACGGATATCCAGTCAGCGATTCCGACAAAGAGACCCCAAGAGAGATGGATCCGTACGGGAGCGATCGCAGCGAACTCGAAAAACTTGCTGCTTCCGATCCACAACTCGGAAAGCCTATACTCTCCGAATGGCCTTCTCTCCGTGAGGCAGAAGTCGTCTGGGCGGTACGCCATGAAATGGCTCGTACCCTCGAAGATGTCCTCGCGCGACGGTGCCGATTGCTCTTTTTGGACACCCGCAAAGCAGAGATCGCCGCTCCTGCGGTGGCAGAAATCCTGGCTAGGGAGTTGCTCCGGGGACCGGAATGGATTGAACAGCAATTGACCAGCTTTCACAAACTACTTGAATCGTATCGCGTCTGAAGCAACCAACTTCGCAGGCGCCCCACCGGCCCTTCAAGATCGAACCGCCAAGGCGCGAAGTGCGCCAAGGCTGCGTAACATGAGACAACACCATCCAATTCTGGGATCGATCCAGTGGGTTAGGCATCTTGCCTGACAAGCGTTGTGATCTTCAATCAGAGCCGCGAGCGTAACGGCTTGTTGATTTAATCGGTTACTTTTTTGGGGGGATTGCGCTATAACAGAAGAGTGCAAGGAGCCCCTTCTATGTCAGACTTCGCCGATGCGCCGTT
>Ga0194055_10002231_pt1 | contig 15435 bp, 12 predicted proteins | sample SepL449m_MetaG_FD_155482 | JGI IMG/M metagenome (GOLD analysis project Ga0194055, IMG submission 155482) | Anoxic zone freshwater microbial communities from boreal shield lake in IISD Experimental Lakes Area, Ontario, Canada - Sep2016-L442-9m | ecosystem: Environmental > Aquatic > Freshwater >... | reverse complement strand
TACACCGGCAGCCTGCTTCATTAGGCACTGTGACCAAAAGCGGTCGACTGGATTTCGCAACTGAAAAAGAAGTTTGGCACGGGGGCAGACGGCGTGCATGTTCGCAATTTGATGCTGATTGCAAATGGCGTACGCTGGCGTCACTTCACCAGTTAAGCAATGGGGTGGTGCAGAAGCGAAGTGCGATTGATACCAATCGAGCGATTGAGAGCTATTAGCAGAGTTAAAGTAATGTAGTTCTTTGGTCTCGGGCAGCCATATTTCAGGATGCTGTTTGAGTTGGCAATGCAACCAGGTCGTGCCTGCTTTTTGGGCTCCGATTCCGATAAAGTCGGGGCTTCGCGGCTTCAAATAAAAACTACGCATTGAATCCCACCGGAGCCATTTACGCAGAAGAAATGTGGATGTGCGATCTATAGAGAATCCACGGACCTTTGGCAACGGCAATTCATGGGGAAAGGAGCATAAAAATGACAGGGTTTACACCCGTCGATTGGTCAGGAACGCCAGGATTCCTGCTATCGATTTTGATGACCCAAGAGTTTTCCTTGCTCCATGCGAGGAAATGGGGTTGATGTCGACGGTAGCGGCAAACATTCCGAATGTTGTGCGATTGTCAACCGCATTGGTCTTACTTTACAGTGCGATTGACGTGCCCCAAAAAACGCAATCCCGTGATTTGATCCAAGTCATTTGACCGTAGTGTGAGTGTGGTCACGGTTCGAAGTGCTGGAGATCAACGAATGTCTGAAATCGCCATTCTTGGGGCCGGATTTTCAGGCATCTGCATGGCCGTCAAATTACTCGAGGCTGGCCACAGCAATTTTGTCATTTACGAAAAGGCTGCGTCGCTCGGCGGCACGTGGCGGGACAACACCTATCCGGGCTGCGCCTGCGATGTGCCGTCGCAGCTTTATTCGTACTCGTTTGCCCAGCAGTCCACTTGGTCGCGCACCTACGCCACGCAGCCCGAGATTCTCGCCTATATCAAACGGGTAGCCGAGCAGTTTGGAGTGGAGCGTAAAATAGTTTTTGAAACGACTATGACGAGCCTGCTCTGGGATGAATCCCAACGCGAATGGCGGCTTTTGTCTGCCGATGGCCGAGAATTTAAAGCTCGCACTGTCGTTTCGGGGGTGGGTGGCTTGCATTTGCCAAAATTGCCAGAGATCGCTGGCCTCGAATCGTTTGCAGGACCAGCGTTTCATACGGCAAGGTGGCGGCACGATGTAATTCTTGCCGGCAAGAATGTGGCGGTGATTGGCACCGGCGCCAGTGCCGTGCAAATTATCCCGGAAATCGCTGCAACAGTTGGCCAGCTGCACGTTTTTCAACGCACGCCGCCCTGGGTCTTACCTCGTCACGACCGGCTCACACCAGCGGTTATCCGGTTTTTGTTTGCCTTGCTGCCGCTTGTGCAGCGATTCTGGCGGGCGATGCAATTTTGGAGCAACGAGTCGGTCGCGTTGGGTTTCACAATCAAGCCCAAACTCATGGGCCGCGGCCAAAAGCGGTCGGCAAAGTTTTTAAAGAGCATCGTCAAGGATCCTGTGCTGCGTAACAAACTGATGCCGATGTACACAATGGGCTGTAACCGCGTGCTCATTTCCGACGACTACTACGCTACGCTAACGCGTCCTAATGTCGCGCTGATTACCGAGCCCATTACGGAGGTGCGGTCGCATTCGATCGTGACGAGCGACGGCGTTGAGCGGCCAGTCGATGTGATCATTTATGCCAGCGGTTTTCAGCCATTTAATCCCGCGGCAGAAATGCATATCCAAGGTCGCCAAGGCCATACACTGGATTGTGACTGGGCCGACGGACCGGAGGCTTTTTACGGCGTAACCGTCTCTGGATACCCTAACTATTTTATGCTGATGGGACCGAACTCAGGCCTCGGCCACAACTCAATTCTCTGCATGATCGAAACGCAGGTGCGTTACATTGTGGAGTGTCTCAAGTGGCTTGAGAGCGGGCGACTGGATCAGATTGAAGTGCGTCCCGAAGTGCAGCAGGCCTTCAACAAAAAACTGCAGGCAAAGTTTGCCAAGAGTGTCTGGAAAAGCGATGGCAGCGTTTGGCAATTGCCATGCAAAAGCTGGTACGCTCACAAAAGCGGTAAGCACACTGCCCTCTGGCCGGGCTTTGCCTCTACTTATCGACTGGCGCTGCGGCGAGCAGATATTGCCCACTATCTGCCACGCCTGACAAAGCCTACAGTTGAGCCGATTTGTGGAGTACTTCCGCAGACCAGCCACGCGGCCTCAAAATATGGCTCCCAAAAAAGTGGTCGAATCAAATGATACTCCGCCCATTCAAATCCAGAGTGCGTTTCTGGGTACGGTGACTGCGACAGTCTCTTTCTGACGATCACTAGGCACGCTCTTGTCGAAGCAAAGGACGATTCATTCTGTGGAAGATGGTGGCGAAAAATCGTTGCGACCGATGACTGTTCTAGACCGAACGGCTCATTCCTTGACAGTTGCCGGGGACGAGGCGATGGTCGCTCGAGAGTCTCTTGCCGATCGCGCCACCGTTGCTCAGCTGTCGGGTAGGTCTTGTGGTCCAAGAGTCGTCATTGATCTGGAGAAACTGCGGCACATCAACTGCGGGCTTGGCCGTTTTTCGCTCCACTTGGGGCGTGAGATTCTCAAAGAATCAAAGGGCCACTTCACGCCTGTGTTGCTCTTTCCCAAGGGGGTGCAGCAGTATTTCCCCGGGGAGTCGTTTGAGCACATCCAGACAGCTCCGTGGAAAAAAGAGGGAGTGCAGCGAGTCATGCGACGGTTCGTGCAGCCATTTCTGCCAAAGTCAGGGATAGCGCTTTGGCATATGACTAATCAGATGTCGCGGTACTTACCATTTGACGGCCGTGTGCCTGTTGTGCTCACGATTCACGACCTCAATTTTATGCATGAAGCGCCGCACGATGAACAGCTTAGGTCGGTCGACCGCAAACTGGCGGAGATTCAAAAAAAAATTAACCGTGCGACCGCGATTGTGACCGACTCCGACTACGTGGCCGGCGATGTGCGTTCGCAACTGAACCTAGGTGGCAGGCGGGTGTATGTCGTGCCACTCGGACTCCCGGAGCCGCCAATGGCGGCGGTCTCCCGGCCAGTATTTTTGCCTGCTGGGCCGTTTCTCCTGAGTATCGGCAACGCTCTAGCCCACAAAAATTTCCATGTCCTCTTTGAGCTGATCGAAAAACTCTCCGGACAGCGGCTCGTCGTGGCGGGCAAGAAGGCAACTCCGTATGGGGAGTATCTGCAACGCGAAATTTCTCGAAGACAACTGGGTGATCGCGTGATTCTGCCGGGAGAGGTGAGTGACGGCGACCGGCAATGGCTTTACCAGCACTGCGAAGCATTCCTCTTTCCGTCACTTTCGGAAGGATTCGGGTTTCCTGTGCTCGAGGCGATGCAGTGCGGCAAGCCTGTTTTTATGTCCCGCAAGACAAGCCTGCCAGAGATCGCCGGTGGCAACGGCTTTTATTTTGAGGCCTTCGATGCCACCAGCATGGCTTCGGCCTACTGGTCAGGCATGGGCAAGTTTCATGCAGATCAAGAGTACGGCGCGAGAGCCAAAGCCCACGCAGCGACCTTCTCGTGGACTGCTACAGCCCGCCGCTATGCCCAGATTTACCGAGAGATCCTAGGTTAACCCGAGTCGAAAAGTGCCATTTCCACAGTTGCAGGGTCTTGGTACCGTCTTTCGCGATCCAAAGGCTTGAGAATAAGTTTGTTGGCACTATCCCTATGAGCGAGAATACGATGACGGTAAAGCGGGCATTGATCACTGGAGTGACCGGCCAAGACGGCTCGTATCTAGCCGAACTGCTGATTGCCAAGGGCTATGAAGTGCATGGTTTACGCCGTCGCTCAAGCACATTTGGTACCGAACGGATCGAGCACCTGATCCATGGTGAAGAGCCAAAGCTCCAACTGCACTACGGCGATCTTTCCGACGGCAATGGGCTGGTGCGATTGATCCGCGAGACGCGGCCTCATGAGGTTTACAATCTCGCCGCTCAGAGCCACGTCCGCGTCAGCTTTGACCAGCCAGCCTACACCGCCGATGTGACGGCCGTCGGTGTGCTGCGTTTGCTCGAAGCGATTCGCGATGTGCAGGATGATCGGGGCGAACAGATTCGCTTTTACCAGGCATCAAGTTCGGAGATGTTTGGCAAGGTAGTGGAAACGCCCCAGAAGGAGACAACCCCCTTCTACCCGCGTTCGCCTTACGGCGTCGCAAAAGTCTACGGCCACTGGATCACGGTCAACTATCGCGAGAGCTACAATCTGCATGCTTCCTGCGGCATTCTTTTCAATCACGAGAGTCCCCGCCGCGGCGAGACATTTGTAACGCGGAAGATCACGCGGGCCGCTGCTCGAATTAAGCTTGGACTCCAGGAAAAACTCTATCTCGGCAACCTCGACGCCAAACGCGACTGGGGCTATGCGGGCGACTATGTTGAGGCGATGTGGCTGATGCTCCAACAGGACGAGCCCGACGATTATGTCGTGGCCACCAACGAACTCTATTCGGTTCGTGAATTTTGCGAGAAGACATTTTCACGACTCGGAATGGATTACGGAGACTTTGTCGAAATCGATCCGCGTTACTACCGCCCGGCTGAAGTTGAACTGCTGTTGGGATCGAGTGAAAAGGCCCGCACAAAGCTGGGCTGGGTACCACGCACCAGCTTTGAATCTCTTGTCGACATGATGGTGACAGGAGATTTGGAATTGGCCACACGGGAGTCGGCTGTGCATCGCAGTGTCGCAAAACAAACAAATCGCAAAGCGGCCTAACCCATCTGCTTTTGGGTGCCAATCAAGAAAACGAAGCATAAAGCTTTTGATCGGCCTGAACGGTGACTTACAAAACACGGAACTTGTGAAGCCACAATGGTGCACTGCGTAGAATCAAAAGTGGGTCGAACAAATGTTCTGAATCAGCGGGCTCCACGGGTCGCGATTCCCGGCAACACGACGCTTGGACGGCGCATGTATGTCGATTGCAGTCAAACGTTTGTTGCGCCCATGCGATCGGGTATTCCACGGGTTGTCCGTAATATTATCAAGCACGGAAGAGCCGCTGCAGCGCAGCACAATCTGATTCTCACTCCTGTCCGATTTGAAGACGGGTTTTTTATTCCGGTGGAAATCTCAGCCGGTGGAGACATCATCGGTGCCTCAGTCAATCAGGTGCGGCGAGAGCATCCTGTTGTTCGTCGGATGCGGAAGCTTTTATATCCCAAAACCATTGTACGGGCCGCTCAAACGGCGTGGAGGCGTCTCCTACGGGCTGCAATCCCACCCACCGCTGTCCGCTTTATGGAGGGGGACACGCTGCTTTTGGCTGATTCGTCGTGGAGCGTCAATTTTTGGAGCGAGATCGACGCGGCTCGTTGCCTTGGCACACGGATTGGGCTCGTTCAGTATGACTTTATTCCCCACACTCATCCGCACTTCACCTCAGTCAAGTTGACTAAAGTATTTCGCAGATGGATGAAAAAAACGCTTCAAAGTGTCGACTTTATTGCCGCGATCTCTGAAACCGTAGCCGACCAAACGAGATCGTTTCTAAGTGAGATCAATCGAGACGTCGCAGCCAAGACGATTGTCAGATCATTTCGACTTGGGGCTGATTTAAATGATGAAAGTGACTCCCGACCGCCCTCATTGCGTCCAGAACTCGTTGCATTTATCGAATTGGCACAGCGCGGACCCTACCTCACAGTCGGCACGGTGGAGCCTCGTAAAAACCAAGGCCTGTTGCTTGATTCTTTCGAGAAAGTCTGGACTGAAGCACCCGATGCCAAACTGCTGGTGGCCGGATTTGCAGGCTGGCACAGCGAGGCTACGATTGAGCGTTTTCGCAGGCATCCCCGCTGGAAGACCCATATCCTTTACTTCCCCAATCTTTCGGATGCAGAGCTGCGATACGCCTACAGCCGTTCGAAGGCGCTTCTATTTCCATCACATGCGGAGGGCTACGGCCTACCGGTCGTCGAAGCATTGCGGCATCAGATGCCGGTGTTTGCCTCCGATATTCCGGTCCACCGACAAGTTGGTGGCGATTGCTGCGTCTATTTTTCACCCTTCGATTCGCAGGCACTTGCCAGTCAGATTATCGGCTTCGAACGCACGGGTCTGTTCCCGGCCGCAAAACAGCCGGGTAATTTTGATACCCCAACATGGCTACAGGCAGTTCAAGAATTGATTGATATTTCGCTTGGTTCTTTGACGAATGAGTGAGGAACTGGCTCACGTATTCACACCGCAGCCTGACCTTAAAGTAGAGAATGCTTTGACATCGGCAGTCATCGTAGGAGGAAACAATGGTACGCGTCATGGAATTGCTCGGGTCGATAACCGGGTGGCGGGGTCGCGGCAGAAAAAAAAGATTCAAACAGCCCAAGGGACCATCACAGGCCGTGATTCGTGTGCCTAGCTTTGAGCGGGCTGATCTGTCTCTCTATCACAACGATGCGTCGTGCGACCGTCTTATTTCCTCGCTGTGTACCTTCGACCAACTCGACTCGCTCCCCTTTCGTAACTGGTCTCAGGCAATTCGAGAACCTTGGCGACCTCATCGTAAACTCTGGGAACTATCCTTTATCTGCCAGGCTCTTGAGGAGCGTGGCTGCTTGGCCCCCGGAAAAGCTGGCCTTGGATTTGCCGTGGGCATGGAAAAACTACCCGCTTTTTTTGCTTCGCGTGGCTGCCGGATTCTGGCTTCGGATCTGCCTTCCGATGACCAGCGAAACAAGGCTTGGGCGGCCTCTGGTCAGTGGGCCTCGGGCCTCGTAGCGCTCAACGAGGCCGGACTGTGCGATCCGGCGGAGTTTCGCCGGCTCGTTTCCTTTCGGCCGATCGATATGAACGAGATTCCCGCAGACCTCTCGGGCTTTGATTTTAACTGGTCGACATGTTCCTTTGAACATTGCGGCACCATTGAATTGGGTCTGCGTTTTCTGGAAGAGCAGATGCGTTGCCTGCTGCCGGGTGGCATTGCCGTGCACACCACAGAATTCAATCTTTCATCGAATGAAGAAACCGTGTCCGAAGGTTCGTATGTCCTTTTCCGACTCAAAGATATTGAGCAGATTGTGCGAGAACTGCGAAGTCAGGGGCACGATGTTGAGCCGATTGATCTTACGACTGGCGCGAAAGAACTCGACAGCTACATCGACAGTCCGCCCTACACACAAGACCGTCATCTGCGGCTAGATTTATCAGGTTTTGCATCGACATCGATTGCGCTGATCATCCGCAAGGCAGCGTAGCCAAACCGATGGAATGCAAGCTACCCAGAGCAGAGAGACGTCCTGTCGGTTCACAGTTCGGAGAGAGGTTTGCTCACTGATTTCATACGCCCAGAATTTTGAAGATATTATTTTGAACCGGGTCTTTCACAATGTGACCAAAGGTCGCTATTGGTGGATTCGATCCTGACACCGATTCAGTCGCAAAACACTTCTATGACAAGGGCTGGTCGGGCGCGAATGTTGAGCCGATTGAACGTTTTCATCGAAAGTGTGAGAAGCAACGGCCACGAGACTGGAACATCAAGGGGGTCGTCGGTGCAGCGGTGGGAACGGTTTCTTTCAATGAATGGGGCGATTCAGGACTCTCAACCTATCGCGAAACATTCGATGAAAACGCAATCACAAAAATGAGTTTTAGCCGGACAATCCACAGCGTCCCAATGACAACGTTGGCGGAGATTACGTCGCAATTGGGCCCGCTGGAGATTGAGTTTCTCAAGATTGATGTCAAAGGCGCAGAGCGGGATGTTTTGCTTGGTGGCGAATAGCGATTGTTTCGGCCACGGGTTATTTTGCTCGAGGCAATCAAGCCGAAGCTGCCCGGCTCGGATCCCTATGGATACGAGCCAACATGGTTTGAATGGGAAGGATTACTCTTTCAGCATGGCTACGCGTTTTCGCTTTTTGATGGTCTCAACCGTTACTACTACCGGCGAGAAGAGCCGGCGTTAAGAGCCCCGCTGTCCTACCCAGCCAATACGACAGATGGTTTTCAACTTGTGCGAGGGCACCCACTTTCTGCTCCGGTCACTCGAACATAAAAACGCGGCCACAACATACAGGAATCGTCAAGGGTAAACGCCTCTTTCACCATCAGGTTTATCGATGAACATTTGGTATGACGTCACGGACATAGTGTCGTGGTCACTTCCACACCTGACGGGCATTCAACGCACAACCGTCGGTATCTTGCGCGGGCTGCTCGAACGAGGTGTAGATGTTCAGTTGGTTTCCTACGATGCCGGCAAGCGAATATTTACGCAGTGCAACATAGCCACACTCCCGCCGGCAGTGCTCGCTGGTTTACCTCTTCAAGCCTCCATCCATCCCGGCTGGAATACGCAGTCAGAGGCTGGAAAGAGTGTTGAAAACCAAAGTGGCACAGCCCGAAAGCACTCGCAGACGGCCCAGGGCCACAGCCGCTCGATCGGAAACAAAATCTTTGGTGACAGCCCGGCGGCTAAAGATTTGCGGCTGAGTTTTAGGCAGTTTCAACACGCCAGGAGTTGTCCAGGCCCAGAAGTCGGGCATAGTGGGTGGAAAGTGTGTCCATCCAGGCAATCTACGCCACAGCCGCCTTGAAAACGACCGGCAAGAGCCACGATATTCCGCGAAGAACCCATTTATTTGGGCCTTTGACGCCGCCGCCATCGGCATTCGACAGCGAGACAATGTTTCGGTGCGACGACATTCTACTGTGCTGTGGTGCAACATGGACCCTATCCCACGCTGCGGCAACGGCCGCCCTAAGGCAGCAAGGCGTGCGTGTCATCCGGAGCGATTCGTTCAAGGCGTTCCGAGGCCGCTGACGCCGGCAGCGGAAGTCTGGATCAACCCACCCGAAAATCGGCCAACCGTCCGCACACTTGAACTACCCCGCGACACTAAATTCGTTCCGCAGTTGTCTCAAAGTCATTGACACGTTCCGCATTCTTTAGTACTGCGAAGAATGTCGGTTTTCCGCACCTGCCCTCTCAATCGTTCGGCTTGCAGACGTCATTCACTCGACCGATGACTCCACCGTCGAGTCCGCTGCCAAGGTTTGTTCCGCAGAGGCCTTTTTTTCTCTGTGTTTCCACGCTTGATGTTCGAAAAAATCAGCGACTCCTCTACGAAGTCCGGTCACTTCTTGCGGCCCTCGATCCGGATACATGCCCCGATATTCTGTGCGTCGGTACGCCGCATCTACTCGTCAAGGACTTTGTTTACGAAGTTGTCAATGATCGATCCGTCAACAGGCACATGCATCTGCTCGAGGCCATCGATGACTATGAGCTTGGGTGGTATTACGAGAACTGTGTAGCGACAATCTATCCCTCCAAGTATGAGGGGTGGGGAATGCCAGTGGCAGAGAGCCTTGGCTATGGACGGATGTGTTTGGCATCGAACGCGACGAGTGTCCCGGAAATAAGATCAGATCTACCGGAATATTGTGAGATCCACGATGCTGTCACACTTTTTAAACTCGTACAGCGAGTCGTATCTGATCCGGCCTGGGTTCAGCAACGAGAAAAGCAGATTCGTGATACGTTCACGCCAACATCCTGGAAGCAGACGGCTGAGCAAGTCGTAACGGCGATTCAATGTGTTATGCATCCGTCACGTGAGCCAGTGAAAAGCGCCTAAAGCGGAGGTCTCTCATTGAACGATTTGAAACTGTCCTTGTCTCAACCATCATTCAATATCAAAAGACCCTCTAATCCACCACAAATGCCTTCAGCAACTCGATGCATGTGGTGGCCGGGTGATTGCGGAGCATCGCATCATGGAGAGTTACAGTGGCGACGGTCTGATTGTCGCGGTTTTCGGTGATGCACGGTGCGATCCGGTGCCAATACCATACGCGCGAGCATCTCAGTCGATTTTTCGGGAGACCGAATATGATCTTGCCGACCTTTCGAAGAAGCCGTGGTGGAAATCAACGCCCCTGTCACGCGTGGCAGGTCGTTGAAAGGGCGGCCGCTGTGGTCAGGCAGCACGTGGGCGGGCGATGCCACGTGCAAAGGTTCTAAATGCTGGCCTGTAGGAGACAGTGAGGCGAGGGCTGCCTTTGCCGCTGGCCATAAGGCGAACCCCATCTGTGTAGTACCAAGCAAAGTAACGGTGGACATCGAGCATCAGTGGGCCCGCTTCTTCTACATACTCCGACAGGTCGGTTCGCTTCGATGGTGAACAGTTGGTCCGTCTGAGCGATATGTCCACATCAATATCGCGTGTGTCTAAGGCCTCCCGTAGACCAGCCTCCAGATTGTCAAAGTCGATCAGTCGGACAGTGCTTTGTCCGGGATGGCTGAGGGCAAAGAAATCTTCGTACCGAGGGACTTGATGTCCGTCAGTGGCGAGTTTGAGAAAGGCCTTAAAATTATAATTTCTGGATGCAGTAACAATTTCACAGGAGGGGTCTGGGTGGTTGGGGCATCGCTGCCAGAACTCATAGAGCGATACAAGCATCTCAAACGGTTCACGCACGACCCCGATCACTCGCGGCTTGTGGTGAAACGGATTCATCCGTTGACGGTTCCACAGGTGCAGGCGGCGTAGGCCCGCCCGAAGATCCAAGTGGTAATTGCGTTGGTCCAGCACCAAGGCATCGGGAAAGACTCGTTGGAACCACTCGAGCATCGATGTACCAGCTGTCTTTGGATAATGGCCAAAGATAAGATTATGGGCTTTGCTGTAGAGCATGCAACCATCCATCTCCGTTTGACTAGCACTCACTCAGTGAGAACGGGAAATCCCGGCGGCGCTTATTTTTCGGCTCATAAAGAAACCCTTATTCAGGAGTGGTAGAAAAATGTGTCTTGCGCAAAACGCGGCAGAGACACAAAACGCGATAGCGGCGTAGGGCAGCTCCGCTAGGAAAGATACATTCGCGCAGAAAAGATAGGGAGGAAAGAGAAGAGAAGATCCTATGTCCCAGTTAAAGACGCGAGTCCGGCGAGAGCCATCTGCTCAAAAAAGACAGTGAATTGGCAAGCGAAACTGCCGATAACTCTTCAGAAAGCACCGCTTACAACTGGCAGTTACAGCCGCTGGACAACGAGGCGGCAAAACGTGCGGGAGCAAACGTCATGGCAGGAGATCAGCAGTCGCAAACGACCCCGGCGACAGCGTCGCCGAAATGGTCGCCTCCGATGGCAAAGGCAAGAGTGGTGCGTCCCCCGCGAGTGGTTCTCGATTTAGAAAAACTACGACACATCAACTGTGGACTCGGTCGATTTTGCAAGTATCTGTCGGCGGAGATTCTGGCGGCAGCAGGCCGCTCGATTGAGCCAGTTTTTTTTATGCCACCCACAACAGTGCAGCATGGGACGAATGGCGGAGTCGAACACATCGATGTCAGTCCATGGCGTAAAGAGTCTTTTGCAAGTCTCTACAGGCCGCTTGTGCAGCCTTTTCTACGAGGCCAGCCAGGCGAGCGATACGACCTCTGGCACATCACTAATCAGATGTCAAAGTATTTGCCACTCGATGACCGGGTGCCTGTTGTGCTGACCATCCACGATCTTAATTTTGTGCACGACGACGAGCACAAAAATCGCCCCCACGCAGTTGCTCGCAAACAGAGACAGATCCAGCGAAAAGTTGATCGCTCGGTAGCCATTGTCACCGACTCAAGCTATGTCGCTCGAGATGTCGCAGCGCACCTGCGTGTCGGACAACGGCCCATTCATGTCGTGCCGCTGGGGTTAGCTCAACCCGTGCCGGCATCGCCGTCGCGGCCTACTTTCATGACGCAGGGCGAGTTTCTCCTGTCGGTTGGCAACGCTCTACCACATAAGAATATTCACGTCCTTTTTGATCTGATCGAACGCATGCCAGGAAAACGACTGGTCATTGCTGGAAAAAAGTCCACGCCGTATGGAGCAATTCTTCAGGACACGGTGGTGAAGCGAGGCCTTCGAGAGCGTGTCGTTCTGACTGGTGAGGTGAGCGATGGCGATCGGCAGTGGCTCTATGAAAACTGCGAGGCCTTCCTTTTTCCATCCCTTGCGGAAGGCTTTGGGTTTCCGGTGCTTGAAGCCATGCAGTGCGGCAAACCGGTCTTCATGTCGCGGTCGACGAGTCTGCCTGAAATTGGGGGAGAGCTTGGATTTTACTGGGATTCGTACGCTGCCGATCATATGATGAGCGTTTTTACTGCGGGAATGCAGCGAGTGGCAGGCGATCACAACTTTGCCGCGAAACTACGGGCACACGCCGATTCATTTTCATGGGCCCGAACAGCCCAGGCGTATCTGCGGGTGTACGACTCAGTTTTGAGAAGCGGGGCAGCATGAAGATTCTCGTGACGGGTGGTGCCGGATTTATCGGCAGCCACATCGTCGACAGCCTGCTTGAAGCCGGTCACACTGTGGCCGTGATCGACGATCTTTCCAGCGGTTCGCGGGAAAATCTGGCCGCCGGCGTGCCGCTGCATACCGTTGACATTGTTGACGAGAAAGCAGTCGACCGGGTTTTTGCTGTCGAACGACCGCAGGCTGTCTGCCATCAGGCAGCACAAATGTCGGTGAGCCGCTCGGTGCGGGAGCCACTTTTTAATGCGCAGGTGAATTGCCTCGGACTGATCAATGTGCTTGCTGCTGCAGTGCAGTATGGCTGCCAGCGAGTGGTCTTTGCCTCGAGCGGCGGAGTGCTCTATGGCGATGTAGCATCGCCGGCTCTCGAGTCGACCCCAGCCAATCCGTTGAGCCCTTACGGAATTACGAAATGGGCCGGCGAGCGGTATCTCAAATTTTTTGCGGAAGAACATGGAATTGAGGGGGTGGCGCTACGCTATTCGAATGTGTACGGACCCAGACAGAATCCGCACGGTGAGGCTGGTGTGGTAGCCATCTTTTCAAAAAAACTGTTAGCTGGAGAGGCGGGCACGATTAACGGCGATGGCCGGCATGTGCGTGACTATGTTTACGGCCCAGATGTAGCCCAAGCGAATCTGATTGCCCTTACAGCCCAACTGCCGAACGTCAAACCGCGAACACTCACGAGTCTGAATATCGGCACAGGCATCGGCACCGATGTGAATCTTTTGGAGGCGATGATTCGGCAGCATGTGGCTCGTATCAGAATCGCTTCGGGCAGAGTCTCGCCGCTTCCAGAACCGCTCTTCGGGCCGTCGCGGGCTGGAGATCTGCGTTCAAATCTACTGGATGCACAGCTTGCCCAATCAATTCTGGGCTGGGAGCCGAGGGTGGGGTTGGCCGAGGGCATAGCCCAGACGGTAGCGTGGTTTGCTGCGCACTAACGCCGCAAAAAGCGGCGGTACGGCCTCATTTCTGGCATTCTCCGCAGGTTCTGCCGCTGCTATTCTCCGCAAATGAGTTCACCTTTGTCGAGTGAAAGAAAGACGGCGATGATCTGCGGCATTGGCGGGCAGGACGGCAGCTATTTAGCTGCCCACCTGTTGCAACTCGGCTACATGGTCATCGGCACGAGTCGCGATGCGCAGGCCAATCGCTTCGATGGGCTTCATCGGCTTGGCATTCGGGAACGAGTGGCGGTCGAATCGATGTCACTTGTTGACTTCCGATCGACCATGCAAGCCATTTCCCGTTGCGACCCCGACGAGATTTATAATCTTGCCGGCCAAACATCAGTGATCGCTTCATTCGACCAACCGGTAGAGACATTTGAGAGCATTGTGGTTGGCACCGTAAATCTGCTCGAAGCAATCCGGATGCTCGGCAAACCAATCCGGCTTTATAACGCTGGCAGTTCTGAAATGTTTGGAACCATTGGCGATCAACCGGCCAGCGAACAATCCGTGTTACGCCCTCGCAGTCCTTACGGCATTGCCAAGGCGACATCGTTTTGGCAAATCGCTCAGTACCGCGACGCCTATGGCATTGGGGCCGCCACCGGGATTCTCTTTAACCATGAAAGCCCACTGCGTCCCGAGCGGTTTGCCACACAAAAAATTGTGTCAGGTGCTTGCCGAATCGCGGCCGGGGAACAGGAAAATTTATTATTAGGCGATCTTTCGGTGCAACGCGACTGGGGTTGGGCCCCGGAATATGTCGTGGCCATGCACGCGATGTTGCAGATCAATGAACCTGAGGACTTTGTGATTGCCACAGGCTACACCAGCAGCCTCGAAGACTTCGTGTCAGAGGTGTTTTGTGCACTGGGAATTGATTGGCGGACTCGTGTTGTGCGCGATCCGAAGCTGATGCGACCGAGTGAAAATCACTGTGGCCGCGCTGATACAACTCATGCCACTGAGCGACTTGGATGGACAGCTCGTTATAAGATGCCAGATGTAGCCAGAATGATGGTTGAGGCGAGACTGGCTCAAGGTGCCAACCCATTGCGTTGGGCAGCGTAGCCTTTTTATGGCATCTGAAGAGTGGCTCGTTGGATTAGGGTTGGACGAGGTTTTCGGTTGCTCCCGTGCAAATTCGCCGGGCGAGCACGCTGGAGCGGAGATACACCGATAGTCCGTGATCTTTTCCAATCACGGTGGCAGCATTGGTCGTCGTGAAGTCGACATTCGTTGGTAACCAAGAGCGGGGCATACCGACATGGCCGAGTGCATCGAGGCTCTGCTTACAGTCGATCCAGGGAAAGAATCCAAGGACTCGGTCTTCGGAATTGATAATGAGAGTTAACTGGTTAAAACAGTTGAGCGTTTCGCGGTAAGGGCCACGCGGCGAGAGGGCATCACAACGGACCGCGGGTGCGACAAATACGAGATTCGTTCGGCCGCTGCGGTGGGTCCATGGCTGAACATCGCTGCGACCGGCCCGCTGGGCCGCTACAAGATCTTGAAACGCTTCCAGTGTAATGATGGACCCAAAGCTGTAGCTCATAATTGCCACAGGACGCTGCGGCTCGATATGCCCAAGAAACCAGGCAAAATAATGGCCGTCGGCAAAGGCACGCTCGTATTTTATTCGGCCGTCGCGGAGCAAAATGCCGTCCTGTTCGCTGGGCCAAGAAAAAACAACCGTTCGCACGGGCGCCACGTCTGGGCAGCATCTTTTTGCCTGTCGTGCTAGCTGTAGAGCCTGCGATTTGGCATCGGCTGTTGAATAACGGTTGCCGTGGATAAAAATCATCAGCGGCCGGGTGGGATCGTCGAGCAGGCTTTGTAAGTCGGACCGTTCCCAACAGTTGACTGCCGGATTGAGTCGCTCGATCCCAATAGCGGCTGACAGAGGCATCCGACAGATGGTGGGGAGTCGCCTCGTGCTCACCATCCAGACATCGTCGTCACAAGGGGCTGAGAATGCAACCGAAGTGCAGGCAAGGCAGACTGCCAGAACGGCAAAGATTTTTGGAAAGAGACAGGCTGATTGCAACACATTCATCGGACTGAACAGACCACGTACGACTATTTTTGGAGCGAGGTTTGGAATGGAAAGAGAATCTCTCCA
>Ga0194055_10002230_pt1 | contig 15438 bp, 13 predicted proteins | sample SepL449m_MetaG_FD_155482 | JGI IMG/M metagenome (GOLD analysis project Ga0194055, IMG submission 155482) | Anoxic zone freshwater microbial communities from boreal shield lake in IISD Experimental Lakes Area, Ontario, Canada - Sep2016-L442-9m | ecosystem: Environmental > Aquatic > Freshwater >... | reverse complement strand
TTTCCTGATTTCATTACATCGCAAAGTAAAGGCGTGTGGGCACATCATGGTGGCCGTTCGATTAATGATCGTAAAATTGGCATTGTTGGGTATGGCGCTATTGGTCAAAGAATTGCTCGTAATCTTTCCGGCTTTGATGTAGAAATTGTTGGTTTTTCAAATTCTGGTGCTAACGGCTCAATAAAGATGGTCGATTTTGATAAACATCTTCCAACGTTAGATGTTGTCATTTTGATCATGCCTTTAACAGATCAAAGTCGAGGGTTTTTCAATAAGGAGCGCTTAGCCCGTATGAAAGATGGAGCACTCCTTGTCAATGTTGCGCGCGGACCAATTGTTGATACCGACGCCCTTGTTGCAGAATTAAATTCTGGACGCATCACAGCAGCCCTTGATGTAACAGATCCAGAACCACTTCCTGCGGGTCATCCGCTGTGGAATGCGAAGGGTCTCTTTATTACTCCGCACATCGGTGGAAACTCCAGCGCCTTTGAGCCACGAGCTCGCAAACTCATAGAAAGTCAGTTACAACTTTTAGCTGCGGGCAAACCTTTGGATAATGTCATTATTGATGGATCAAAGTAAAAAGTTTTAATCTCACCAATTAATGTAAGCAGCTAGTCCTGGATATTTACCTTGTTCTACTAAACCAAAAAGAGTTTGCACACCCGCGTTAGTTGCCTCATGACGATCAGCCAGCGCTTCGATCGGCATTGCATCGCCCCGCATGAGATCTAACGTTGATTGCATACGCTCTCTAGTCCAACCAGAGACGAAGTGAACCGTAAGTTCTTGCTTTTGAAGCTCAGCCATGTCGCCCCAGTTGCTTTCACCATCTGGTGTGTGGCCACTGTAAATAATCTGACCAGTACCTTGGCTTCGAGCACCGAGCGCTTCTTGCGCCCATGTTGCGGGCAGCGTTTGGCGGTACATGTCGAATGCTTCTTTGTTTTGAACTGTATCGATGACCGCACCTGGTGCAAAATCTTTTAGCGTTGAAATATCAAGTGTTCGCGCATTTGCCGTTGCGATACCCACGTTAGATAACTTCGATAATCGGGAATCGTGGCGACCAACGACCATTACTTCGCGGCCGAGAGCGCGTGATGAAAGAGCTGCCGAAGCTCCAATGATTCCATCACCAATCACAAGCACTCGAGTCTCTTTCCCACCTAGAACTCGAGAGGATGCATTAAAGCCAACTTGAGCAACAACCCCAAAACATGCACGCTCTGGAATTATTCCTGTGGCATCAAATACTTCGTGTTCTTCGCTAATTCCAATACTTGTATGTGCGCCCCAACCTGCTGTGGCATTAAGAAAATCGACGCTATTCGTGGCAAAAACTGTCTGCCCCACCGAAACAGTAGATACGCCAGAACCAATGGCTTCTACGGTTCCTACTCTTTGATATCCGGGTACAAGCGGAAATGTGAAAGATCCCCACTCGAAGCGTCCAGAAATTACCCAGCGATCGGTGCCAGTACTTACGCCAGAAATATGGGTTCTAATCAGAACTTGTTTGGGTTTTAACTCTGCAAGTTTTACATCTTGCAGCGTGCATAGAGCAGGCTTACTAAAAACAACTGCGTCCTGACGATTAGTCATGCTGATTAAAACTTCGCGAGTAGTCCGCCATCTGCAACGATTGCAGAGCCAGTAATGAATGTTGCCTCTTTAGAGAGCGCAAAACTGATTGTGTCTGCAAGTTCTGCAGGGTCAGCAATGCGTGCGATATCTGAACTTCCTGCTGGAAAGCCCAACTCAGCAAGAGTTTTTCCTTCACGATCTGCATGTTGTTGCAGCATTGGTGTATTAACAGCACCTGGCGCCAAGCAGACGACACGAATTTTGTCTTTAGCAAGGTCGAGAGCCATGGTTCGTGTGAGTGCAAGAACTCCACCTTTAGCTGCGGCATATGGCGCAACGCCAGTTGAAGTTGCATAGGCATGTACCGATGAAACATTAACAATTGCACCGCCCCCTGCTTTGCGAATATGTGGGAGTGCATACTTGCTCATCAAAAAAAGGCTGGTGAGGTTAATAGCAATGATGCGGTTCCATTCATCGAGAGATGTTTGCTCCACGCTCATGTTGAAAGCTCCTACAGCCGCGTTATTGACTAGACCCTTTAGAGGTAGTCCCAAATTCGAAGCTGCAGAGCAAACTTTCTTGCAGTCATCTTCTGAGGTGACATCTGCTGCTATCGCAACTGATTTAAAGCCTGCATCTGCAATTCGCTTCGTGGTTGCGTTCAATTGTGATTCATTTTTATCTACGGTAACTACTGTCATGCCTAATGAAGCTAATTTGAGTGCTGTAGCTGATCCGATCCCACCACCGGCTCCGGTAACGATGACGACTGAATCCTTAGTGACAAAACCATGTTCTCTCATGTCATCTCCTTCTAGTGGCAGTGATTATGCTGATTGAGCGTTTTGAGTGTGCTTTAAGCCTTCCGCAACTGCGATACGAACTTGGCTCAAGTGCATCTGCATTGCTGCTTTTGCCAACTCTGGATTCTTAGCAGTGACCGCTTGTGCGATTTGTGAGTGCCAGTCAATAGCGCTTGCGATCGCTGTAGGCGATGAAGAAGCGGCAGTCCTCACTTTAACTCCCAAGTTTGCAATGGAGTTGTGTAGTTGATTTAAAACGGGATTATGTGTTGCGCGAGCAAGAGCCAAGTGCCATTCAATATCAAGTTTTGCATGTGCTTGCGCATCGCCGGCGCAGTTTTGCTGAAGCAAGAGAAGTCGTTGAAGCTCAGCAATATCTTCTTCGGTCGCATTTTTTGCTGCGATGTAGGCCAATTCTGGTTCGAGGAGCTCACGAGTTTCTTGTAGTGAGTCGTAGTAACGAACTCCACTATTAACTTTTAGCCAAACTCCGTCGAGTACGTTCCATTCATATGAGTGTGCAACTGTTGTTTTCAAACCCTGAGCTGTCTTAATAAATCCTTTTGCATTCAAACTTGAAAGGGCTTCACGGACTACTCCGCGATTAACCTTATAAGAAGCGCACAGTGACATTTCTGAGGGCAAAGGCGAACCTTCGGCCAGGACTGAGGAACCAATATCGGAAAGTAAATCTTCCACGATTTGGTCACTCAGTTTTCTCGTTGCCACTGTGCGCTCCTTATTTCAGATTAGAAGTGGAAGTTATCGATATTGGTTGCATCGAATTCTTGCGGAGGTCCCGCAATAATTACTGCATCCTTACCCATAGTCCAGCTACCTGTTCCTACGCCAGCGATCTTGAACTTCACGCCAGCTTTTGGAGATACCTTCTTGTCATGGATTGCAACAATAAGATTTGCTGCAATTGATCCTTCTAGACCTGGATCCCATAGTGAGAAGCTCTTTACAGTGCCATCCTTCACGTATTGGCGCATTTGATCAGGAGTTCCCAAACCGGTTACCTGAACTTTGCCCTTAAGTGGAGATGTTGAAAGAACCTGAGCAGCAGCAGCAATACCAACAGTTGTTGGAGCATTGATTGCCTTGAGGTTTGGATACTTCGCAAGAAGTGCCTGTGCCTCAGTTGCGCTCTTTTCTGGAGCATCGTCACCGTAAACAGTTGCAACAAGAGTCATTCCTGGGGCTCCGCCACCATCGATGAATGCTTGTGAGCTCTTCAACCATGCGTTCTGATCTGGAGCTGTTGATGTTGCTGAAAGGAATGCCCACTCGCCCTTACCACCAATTACCTTGGAGGTCTGGTTAACGAGGTAGTCACCCAACTTTAGAAAATCAACTGGTGTGATTGATGCTTGACGGCAGTTAGCTGTTGTATCGCCATTAACTGTAAGGACGATGATTCCAGCCTTCATTGCGCGCTTAAGAGTTGGGCATAGTGCATTTGCATCGTTAGGGGAGATTGCAATTGCAGTTACCTTCTGTTGGATCGCAGCTTCGATGAAAGGGATTTGATCGGTTGCGCCAGCAGCTGCAGGTGCAACAACCTTTACTGTCATATTCAAGCCCTTAGCTGACTTCTTGAAACCGTTAACGATTGCATCGAAGTAAGGATTTCCTAAGTTCTTTGGAATATATGTGACAGTGTATTTGGTAGCTGCACTGGCAGATTGTGAAACTAGTGATGCACCAATTCCAGTAAGAATGAGTGACATTCCCAAGACTGGAACTAGCGCCTTCTTTGTTATCTTCATATTTTCGTGCCCCATCCTTTATTGCTACAACGTTGAATCTCAACGTTGTTTCTAATGAGTACCAGCTTTTGACTGTGACTCATTAAATCTCTTTTTTCTATTTCGTTGCTCGATATAACTAGCCCTCATGCGTGGAACTAAAACAGTCAGGATTAAAAGTAAACCGATAGCAGCATCTTGAACTTGTCCATTAACATCTTGGATTACTAAAGATTCGCGAACGGCCATAATTGCAAAGAGCGCGATAACCGTGCCTGATATAGAGCCTCGGCCGCCGAAAATATCTGTTCCACCCAGGACTACAACGGTAATTGCCAGTAACTCAACACCCAGTCCAACGTTTGAAATTGTTACACCAAGGCGCGAAGTCATCATGATTGCGCAGATGCCACAGATTAAGCCGCTCGTTGCAAATGCTGTAAGACGCACATTGTCTACTTTGATGCCAGAGAATTTACTGGCAGATGCATTACTTCCAGACATAACGTTGAGTAGGCCAAAGTTAGAGCGGTGGAGAACAAAGTAAAAGATGATTGCTACAACGATGAATAGCGCTAAAGGAATAGGCAGCCCAGGTCCTGCACTTATGAGCATTCTTTGGTCCATGCCAATAAATGATTCTGGGTAATCAGAAACTACCTGGTCACCTAGCATCACCTGTGCAAGGCCCCGATACAAAGCAAGAGTGGCCAGTGTTACAACCAGACTTGGAAGTCCAAATTTAATGACAATAAATCCATTCAGAAATCCGAGAAATAACCCGGTAGCAATTGCCGCTAAGCAGCATAGGTAGATGGGCACTCCATGCGAAAAGAGTTTTGCCATAACTGCAGCAGATGCTGCAAGGTTGGATGCGACAGATAGATCAATGTCACCATTGATAATGACCAGCGTGAGTGCGAGGGCAATTAATCCAATTTCTACATATCTACCTGTGTTGAAAATAAGGGAAGTTGGATTAAGGAAATATGGCGACCCAATGGATCCATAAGCCATAGCTACGACGAAGATTGAGATAGGGCCAATCAGATGGCCAGGAATTCTGAATCGTGAATTGCGAACTGAAGCCATCATTTAGAGACCCTCTGCTTCCGGATTTCCTGCAAGAAATTCTGTTCTTGCTTTTTTCGAACAAGATTGTCGAGAGTCACCGCTGCCAAAATCAGAATGCCTGTTGCGCAGGTTTTATAGAAAGGAGAAACGCCAACAACGGTGAGTCCGTTTGAGAGAATTCCAATTAAGAGACAACCCAACGCTGTTCCGAGTGCGGATCCAGAACCTCCGAAGATGTTAGTTCCGCCAATAACTACTGCGCTAATAACATCAAACTCAAGCCCACGTCCCACATCTGCTGGATTGATGGTCGCATAGCGCGCCATGTACATGACTCCTCCGAGTCCAGCTAAAGCGCCAAGAATGACGAAAACAGTAATGGTGATGCGATTGAAAGCAAGACCACGTGAAATGGCGCCTTCTGGGTTACTTCCGATTGCATAGATGCGCTTACCTGCAAGGGTTCTGCGGGAAAGGAAACCAACGCCGCTAATAGCTAGAAATGCAAAAATAAGTAGCCACGGAACCCATATTGGCGACGTGACTCCAAGGTTAATAATCTTCTTAGGCACATCATTAGGGTCAATCTGTACGTTATTTGAAAGTACAAAGATAGCTCCGCGGAAAACAGCGAGCGTTCCAAGAGTTGCAATAATGGAAGGAATCTTTCCAAAGCTGACTAACAAGCCATTGATGAATCCGCAGAATCCACCGACCACTAATGAAATAAGAAGTAGGCCGATGGTTGGGAAATTTGGATGACTCCGGGCAATCATTCCAACTGACATAGCAGCAAGACCCAAAGTACTTCCCACACTTAAGTCAATGTTTCGAGTCACGATGACCAAAGTTTGGCCGGCTCCTACGATCATCAAGATTCCAACGGAGGAAAGAATTGCCCATAAATTATCTGAACGGAAGAATCTAGGTTGGAGTGACCCAAAAGTTAAAAATAGTGCAAGCACAAATATAAAGATTCCAAACTCACGCTTTTTAAAAATATTGGTAATTGCATTGTTTGAGTTGGAGCGAAGGGCGAGTTTCATTTCTTTCCTCCTGTAGATCCAGCAGTTAATCCGGATGCAAGCCTCAGAATCGCTTCTTCAGAAATCTCTTTCCCGCTGAGCTCGCCCATGATTCTTCCGTTGCGCATTACTAACACTCGATGGGAAAGCTCAATCAGTTCCCTCATGTCACTGCTGACCATGATGACTGACATCCCCGCGCTGGCGGATTCATTGAGTAACTGGTGAATTTCTGCCTTCGAACCAACATCTACTCCACGAGAAGGTTCGTCAATAAGCAAAATTTTAATTTCTTGATTAAGCCATTTTGCCAAGCTCACTTTTTGCTGATTACCACCGCTGAGCTCGCGTGCAAATTGGGTTGCTTGGGAAATCTTAATTCTAAATTTCTTGATCAAGTCCTGTGATAGAACTTCTTCTTTCTTGAAATTTCGGGTACTCAACCGTGACGTTAAACCTAAGTTATTAAGTATCAAGTTCTCACTAACAGACCTATTGAGTGCAAGCCCATTATGGGCGCGATCTTCTGGAACCAAAGCAATGCCAGCCTTAATTGCTTGCTGCGCGCTTTTAATGTTCTTTCCTTGCGAATCGGTAACATCACCAGCTGAGCGATGGCGCAATCCAAATATCGTTTCAAGTAATTCACTTCGCCCTGCACCTACAAGTCCACCGATGCCCAAGATTTCCCCAGCTTTTACTTCAAAGCTGACATCTGAGATAAAGCCAGGGCTTTCTAAGCCCTTGACTGTGAGTTGTGTCGAGGATTTTTTACTGTCATGGCTCCATGTGCGTTGTTCAATATTTCGTCCAACCATGAGTCTGATGAGCTCATCTTCGGAAGTGTCTTTAGTCTTTTTGGTTGCTACCACTTCGCCATCTTTCAGGACGGTTACTCGATCGGAAATCTCGAGCACTTCCTCTAGGCGGTGACCGATGAAGATGATCGGAACACCGTTCTTATTCAGTTTACGTAACGTGGTGAATAAGCGATCTACTTCAGATGGGGTAAGCGACGCTGTTGGCTCGTCAACAATGAGCAACTTAAGTTTCTTGCGAAGCGCCGAAACCATATCCACCATCTGTTGGTCTGCAACAGAGAGCGCACGTACGGGAGAATTAGGGGAGAACGAACAACCGAGTTCTTCGAGGAGCGCTGTTGTCTCTTCCTCTGCCTTCTTCCAATTAAAGCGTTCCCTAGATGAAGTCTTGACTTGATAATCAACACAAACATTTTCTAGTACTGACAAGTCAGGGAAGAGGCGTGGTTCCTGGTGAATCAGAGCAACACCTGAATTTTGAATTTCACGGATATTTGCATGAGTGCGATCTTTGCCATCTGCTTGAATTTTTCCTAAATCTGCAGAGACTAGGCCCGAAATAATTTTTACCAGCGTGCTTTTACCTGCACCGTTTTCTCCCACAATCGCGTGAATTTCATTTGACGCAAGTGTGAAATTGACCTTATTTAAAACTTGAGCTTCGCCGTACCATTTTGAAATATCCGTACACACGAGAGAATCAAGTGACATTTACAGTGCGCTCTTTTCTTTGGCCGAGAGTGAGAGATAACTCCACTTGTAAGACACTTGTCAAGAGAAAGTACAAAATAGTTATATAAAGTTACGGAAACGGTTCCAATTTGGGCCCCTCACACGTAACTTGTCGGATGAGTAAGTAGGTGTATCCCTACTAACTTATAAAAAACCTAGCGGGCGAGCGTGTGGCTACCTCTTTTTTTTGAGCATAAAAGTCAATAGAGTCGATAGAACACATGCAATTATTTCGAGTACCGACCAAAATATTTAAGGAGATTCACAATGGTTCAAAGAGTTGTTTTTACTCAATGGGTAAAGGCTGGCAGTCAAGAAGCGTATGTCAATCAGCACAAACCAGAAAATTTGTGGCCCGAAGTTATTGCAGAGTGTAAAGCTGCCGGAATGTCTAACTACACCGGTTTTATTGGCGGTCCCGATGGACGACTTGTTGTCGGTTATTTTGAAGTTAAAGATTTTGACGAAATGGTTAAGTACCAAGCACAAAGTAAAATCAATGTGGAGTGGGCGAAATTAATTGTTCCCCACATGGAGTCTGGCGGAGATATCTCCAACGGATCCATGGACTTCCTCAAGCCAATTTGGAGAATTGATTAGGCATGAAACTTTGAGATTTACTCAATTTCACTAGTGAGTTATCTCATTACGCCATTAAATAAGGCGAATTCCCTTAAATCAGCGCCTAGTTCTTCTATCCAGTGATTATCTGAGGTGGCAAATTGTTCTGGCTTGGATATTCTTGACTCAGTATTCGCAACAAGGAGGACCCCATGGAAGAAAACGCAAAGTGCCCATACACCGGAGCCAAGCTTGCTGATGAAGGAAAATACAATCGCGACTGGTGGCCAGATCAACTTGACCTAAAAATCTTGCAGCACAACTCACCGCTTGCCGATCCCATGGACAAGAAATTTAACTACGCAAAAGAATTTAAATCGCTAGACCTCAAATCGCTCAAGCGCGATCTCGAAAAGTTAATGACCGATTCGCAAGAATGGTGGCCAGCAGATTACGGACACTATGGTCCATTCTTTATTCGCATGGCGTGGCACAGTGCAGGTACGTATCGCACCAGTGATGGTCGTGGTGGTGGTGGCGCAGGAATGCAGCGATTTGCACCTCTTAATAGTTGGCCAGATAACGTTAATTTAGATAAAGCACGTCGATTGCTTTGGCCGATTAAACGCAAATACGGCAAGAAGATTTCTTGGGCAGATCTCATGATTTTGACCGGTAACGTCGCAATTGAATCAATGGGTCTTAAGACATTCGGTTTTGGTGGAGGTCGAGAAGATGTGTGGGAACCCGATGAGACATATTGGGGCAAAGAAGCACAGTGGTTAGCTGATGAGCGTTACAGCGGAGATCGTGATTTAGAAAATCCACTTGCTGCAGTTCAAATGGGTTTGATTTACGTAAACCCAGAAGGACCAAATGGTAAGCCAGATATTTTGGGTTCTGCGCGCGATATTCGTGAAACTTTTGCCCGCATGGCAATGAATGATGAAGAAACGGTTGCTCTTATTGCTGGCGGTCATACATTTGGTAAAGCACATGGTGCTGCCGATCCTGGAAAATATGTCGGCGCAGAACCTGAAGGTGCTCCCATTGAAGAGATGGGCCTTGGCTGGAAGAACTCATTTGGTAAAGGCAATGGTGCGGAAACTATTTCTAGTGGTTTGGAAGGCGCATGGACTCCAACCCCAACTAAGTGGGATAACACCTACTTTAAAACTCTCTTCAAATATGAGTGGGTACAAACAAAAAGCCCAGCAGGTGCAACGCAATGGATTCCATCAGATAAATCAGCAGCTAACGCAGTACCTGATGCTCATACTGCGGGTAAGGCACATGCTCCAGTTATGTTCACAACCGACCTTGCACTTCGTACTGATCCGGCCTATGAAAAGATTTCTCGTCGCTTCTTAGAAAACCCAGATCAATTCGCTGATGCCTTTGCACGCGCGTGGTTTAAATTAACTCACCGCGATATGGGCCCAATCTCTCGCTACCTTGGACCCCTTGTTCCAAAGGAGCAATTGATTTGGCAAGATCCACTGCCTAAGGCAAGCAAATCCAAGTTACCTACCAAGAAGGTTTCAGATTTAAAGAAGGTGCTCTTGAGCTCTGGTTTAACTACTTCACAACTAGTGACAACTGCGTGGGCATCTGCTTCTACATTTAGGGGAACAGATAAGCGCGGTGGCGCAAACGGTGCACGTATTCGCCTTGAACCACAACGCAGTTGGAAAGCCAATAACCCTAAAGAACTTGCCATAGTTCTAAAGAAGTTAGAGAAGATCCAGAAAGATTTCAATTCCAAAAATAAGAAATCACCAATTTCAATGGCCGATCTCATTGTTCTCGGTGGAAACGCTGGGATTGAAGCCGCTGCCAAAAAGGCTGGACATAAAGTTAGCGTGCCATTTAAATCAGGCCGCACCGATGCAACTCAAGAACAAACAGATGTTGCATCATTTGCTGTTCTTGAACCTACCGCTGATGGGTTTCGCAACTTTGCCAAGAGCGGAGATCCAATTAAGGCCGAGTATCACTTAGTAGATCGCGCAGCACTGTTGACTTTAACTGCTCCAGAGATGACCGTTCTGGTTGGTGGTTTGCGCGTACTTGGCGCCAATGCAGACGGCTCGAGTAATGGTGTATTTACAAAGAAAAAAGGACAGCTAACCAACGACTTTTTCGTTAATTTATTGTCAATGGAAACCACATGGGCGCCAAAGTCCGGCAACGAACTATTTAGTGCACACGATGCTAAGAGTGGAAAAGTTACATGGACCGGTACGCGTGCTGACTTAGTCTTTGGGTCAAACTCAATTCTGCGTGCGCTATCTGAGGTTTATGCCAGCGATGACGCAAAGAGTAAATTCGTAAACGACTTCGTTGCTGCATGGACCAAGGTCATGGAGCTCGATCGCTTCTAGTTCGCCTCTTCATTATTGCTCCATGAGGTCGGCTTCAATCTTTGAGCAATCCTGTGTTAACAGGAAAATCTATGGACGTTGCGCTCAAGTCATGTGCAATTCCCTGGAACAGACTGATTTCCAGTGCAGAATTGAAAACTTTCCAGTCATTACTGAAGCATTTGAATTTTAAATTGAATTTATTTGGAGTTCAGCCTCTAAAAATCAGCTGAAAACTTTCTTCAAGGGACTCGCCAAATGTGTTGTGGATTACTGGGGTCAGTGACATGCTTCACAAGCAGGGATTCCCCGAGATTTTCTGCATCTGGGTAGGGACTTCTAGAGGGTGCTCTGGAGTAAAACTCGATATGAAACGGAGAAATAATGAAGAAATTTCTATCAGTTGTCGCAGCTTTGAGTCTGGTGCTAATCGCCACACCTCAAGCTACTGCAACTCCATTAAAGCAGGCAGCAGCAAAACAATTAGTCATTGGGTACATATCTGGTGGCGAAGCTAGCCCGTACGTTCATCAAGTTACTCTGGCGCTTCGCGTTGAAGCCAAGAAGAACAATGTCAAATTAGTTGAATGTGACACGAATTTCTTGACAGACAAAGCCCTTGAGTGTGCAAAGACAGTTTACGCCGCACATCCGAAGGCAATGATCAATTGGCAGTTCGATCCAACTGCATCCAAAAAAGTTTGCGCAAATTACAACAATTTGCCGACAGTAACAATTGATACTCCTAACGATCCATGTGCCAAGGTTTTCGTTGGCGCTAATAACTTGCAAGCTGGATTGCTCGCTGGAGATTACTTAGGAAAATGGGCGAAAAAGAATTTGAATTGCGTCTATGACCTTTTCTTCGCTGTAGAACTTCCAACTCTTGTTGACATCAATAAGAAGCGTGCAGGCGGAACTCGCACAGGATTTGAAAAAATCTGCGGAGCTATCCCTGACAGCAAGTACAAAATTATTGACAAGACCAATGGTGGAAGTGACCCAGTTGAGAATATTCGACGTCAAGTCACTGACAACCTAACTGCAAACCCAGGCGCACATGCAGTCCTTGGTTCAAGTCCATTCAGCGATGGAGATGCGATTGCATTTACCAAAGCTTTCGATACAGCAGGTCGAGGAACAGATCTCAAAGCAATCATTCCTCAAGGCGCTGAAGAAGCAGGACACTCATACATTCGTACCGATTCACGTTGGATCGGCAGTGTGGGTTACTTCCCTGAAAGATATGGAGTGCTTGTCATTCCTGCAGCTATTAAGTTGGCGAAGGGGATTAAAGTTCCAAAAGAAATCCTTACTACACACGAAGTTGTGGACTTGGGAAATATCGACAAGATCTATCCAGTTAAGAAGTAACTCTGCTTGAAAGGTAAGAGGGGATGCCTGCTCTATTTCAATTAGTGCAGACATCCTCTCTTTACCTGTACTTCTGAAGTAGACAAAACTAGCCATAGGGGATTTAAATTGAAAAACTTCCGAGTTACGGGCATTCAAGCTCGACTTCTTGTATTAATCGCGCTGGTAATAATGTTTTCCTTGACGACTCCGTACTTTTTTGGAGTTTCAAATCTCACCAATATCATCGTAAATGCTTCCGTGGTTGGAGTTATTGCTTGTCCTATGACTTTGCTCTTAGTAGCACGGCAAATTGACATTTCTGTTGGCTCGGCAGTGGCATTATCTGCTGCTGTTTTTGTCGTAATGAGTGAAAAACATTCTCTAGTTATTGGGTTGATAAGTGGCCTTGCGGCTGCCTTGTTCGTCTCGGCACTGAATGTGGCGGCAATCGTGTATTTAAGAGTGGAATCAATAATCGTCACTCTTGCTGGCTTGATCGCTTTCCGTGGCTTGGCAAAAGTAGTGCTTGATGGTCGATCAGTGGTTATAAATGGTTGGGATTACATTGGAGAACATCGCATAAATGCATTTGGATTGATTAAGGTGCCGGTTCCCGTTGTTATTTTCATGGTCATGTTACTCATTTTCTATTTCATTATGAGGGCAACAAAGTATGGAAGCAATATGTATGCCATTGGAGCAAATCCAGAATCTGCCCGATTGTCAGGAATAAAACTCGAAGTTCAAGTAGCTAAGGCATTTGCACTTATGGGGATTGCAGTTTTTATCGCGACAACAATGACTGTCTCTATGACTGGGATAGCTAGTCCAACAAGTGGACAAAATTTAGAATTTCTTGCTTTAACCGCCGTAATTCTTGGCGGAGTCGGACTTGGCGGTGGCCGCGGAAATGTTTTGGGAACCTGTTTAGCCGTGCTGATCTTGGCTGTAGTAGATAACGCGTTAGTACTTCGTGGGGTTCAATCTTTCTGGCAAGAAGTGGCGCGAGGAAGCTTGCTGATGCTTGCTGTGATATTCGATCAGCTATCTCGTAAACGGGACAAAACAGTAAGAATGGGGATTTAAATGAGCGCCAAAAATGTGACGCTAAAAGTAGAAAATCTCAACAAGAATTACGGCTCAGTAGTGGCACTTTCTAACGTGTCATTTGAAATATTGAAGGGCGAGGTTGTGGCGCTAGTGGGCGATAATGGCGCTGGAAAATCGACGCTTGTGAAATGCGTTGCAGGCAGTGTTTTCCCAACTAGTGGAAGCATTTATTTAGATGGGGAAAAGGTTAATTTTCACACTCCAGGTCAAGCGCGAGATGCAGGAATTGAAACGGTCTATCAGCAGTTAGCACTTGTTGATACGTTCAACATTTCCGAAAACCTATTCTTAGGCAAAGAAGTAAAAAGGAAGGGCCTGTCACGCCTTTTCGGAATTTTGGATCGCAAAGATATGCGGCGACAAGCCTTACAAGCGATTCAGGAATTCAACGCCACATTCCCTGATGTAAATGCCACAGTTGAAACCATGTCGGGAGGCCAACGTCAGATTGTTGCAATGACTCGTGGCGCATTCTGGGGGAAGAGTCTTCTTCTTTTGGATGAACCAACGGCGGCACTAGGGGTTCAGGAATCTAAGTCGGTACTTGAAGTTATAGAACGGTTTAGAAGCCAAAACCAAATGTCACTGTTAATCATCTCCCACAATTTGGAGCATGTATGGCAAGTGTGTGATCGAATTTTGGTCTTACGAGGCGGAAATCTGGTTGCAAATTTAGTTAAAAATGATGTCACGAAAAGTGATGTTGTTTCCCACATTACAGGTGCTTATTCCAAATGAAGCCAGATATTTGGTTTTCTTGCGCTGACTACGCTTGGCCAAAACTCAATCATAAAACTGCACTTTCTCTCATCAAAGGTATGGAATTTGAAGCTGTTGATTTGGGTCTTTTTTATGGGTCGACCCATATAAAACCGGAAGCGGTGGCGAGGCATGTTGATGCCCATGCGGACAACATTAAAAAGGCCCTGTCTCAATCGGATTTAGAAATAGGTGATGTATTCCTAATTCCAGGTCAAGACCTATCTACTAGGGCTCCTAATAATCCTTCTCAAAAAGAGGTAGCTGAAGCCTTTGAATTATTTTCAAGTATTTGCAAATACGCCTCACTGATTGGAGCAAGCGGGGTGACAGTACTTCCTGGGATTGTGTTTGATGGCCAAACTCAAACTCAAGCGATTAGTCAGAGTGCAAAAACGTTCAAACGCTACGTAGATCTTGCAAACTCTCTTAACTTGGAAGTTTCATTTGAACCCCATGATGGGTCTTGTACTCCTTCGCCTGAAACCGCAATGGAATTAGTTTCTCTGGTCGATGGATTGAAAATCACTTTAGATTCAGCACATTTTGAGTACGCAGGAATTTCAGTTTCTGAATACACAGAGATCTTTCAAAGCGTCAGGCATGTACAGATTCGTGGAGCAAAGACTGGCGTTATGCAAGCTATTGCTGAAGAGAATGAAACGGATTATGACTTGATTATCAAATCATTGGTCACCGCCAATTATCGAGGCGGAATTGCTTGTGAGTACGTATGGATAAAGGGCTGGGATTGCAACAGAGTTGATAACGTGAGTGAAACGGTATTAACACGGGACTACTTCAAAGATGCACTAAGAAGGGTTTACCAATGAAGGACATAAGTTTGCATTCTGCCGATTTCTATAGGAATCCATTTCCTACCTTCGAGCATTTGAGGCACACGACTCCTGTTTATTACGATGCACTAGAAGATAGGTGGGTAGTCACAAGATACGCAGACGTATCAGAGGTACTTCGCAATCACGAAGTTTTTACAGCGAATCCGCCATATTTTCGCTTTTCTGAAGTCATTGGCGTGACTATGCAAAATATGGATGGCAAAGATCATGATGCTCGTCGCTCTATTGTTGCGCCTGGAATGATCGGCAAGAATTTGGAGCATTTAATTCTCCCGCATGTTCAAAAATCAAGTACCTACCTAGTAGATCGATTGGCCGGCTTATCTGATTTCCCTGTTCGTAAGATGCTTGCCAAGCCTTTGCCACTCAAAACGATGACAAAGATTTTGGGTCTTCATGAAAAAGATGAGGAATTCCTTGCAGATGTGACAACCAAGATTCTTCGCTCCCTTCAAGGAGATGAGCCACATAAAACCATCGGTAGAGAGGCTCATGAAGCTTTTGCGAAAATTGTGTATGCACTGATTGCCGAAAAGCGTATTACTCCAGGAACAGACTTGATTAGTGGGTTGATTACTTCAGCAGATGAGTCTGGCTACAAACTAACCGATGAAGAAGTGTGCTCTTTCG
>Ga0194055_10002229_pt1 | contig 15438 bp, 10 predicted proteins | sample SepL449m_MetaG_FD_155482 | JGI IMG/M metagenome (GOLD analysis project Ga0194055, IMG submission 155482) | Anoxic zone freshwater microbial communities from boreal shield lake in IISD Experimental Lakes Area, Ontario, Canada - Sep2016-L442-9m | ecosystem: Environmental > Aquatic > Freshwater >... | reverse complement strand
ACTTCGTCCGTTCCATCTCGAAAATTCTGAAGATTTCGTCCGAACAGATGAGATTCATGGTCGTCAGGTCAAGCTCCCAACTGCCCACCCCAGCGATCCGCTGAGCGTCGTTGAGTCGAGCCTCGCTCAAACGCAGCGCCTCTTCTGACTGCTTGCGCCGGGTGACATCGGAAATGACGCCGGTGACCCGAACGGCATTTCCGAGCTCGTCCCGCTCCACAACCTTGCCGCGATCGAGAATCCATTTCCACGTACCGGACTTGGCGCGAAGCCGATACTCCGATTGATATTCCGGCAATAATCCTTCGACGTGCCTTGTCAACCGTTCCAGCACGTCCGGCAGATCTTCTGGATGAATGTGCTGCCTGAAGAATTCCGTGCGTGGCTCTACTTCGTCGGAACGATACTCAAGGATCTGCGCCCAAAAATCGCTGTAGATCACCTCTCCCGTCTTCGGATTCCAATCCCAGGCCCCCAAGTCGCCGCCGTGGAGTGCAAATTCAAATCGGGTTAGACTTTGCTGAAGCTTTCGCTCGTCCTCTTTGTGCTCCGTGATGTCCTGCACGGTGCCAATCAAATGAGCGGATTTTCCTTTGATGTTGTGGAAAATCTCCCCCTCGCTGTTCAAGATGCGAACCGATCCATTGGGCAGGGGGACACGAAACTCAAATCGTGCCTCGTCTCCGCCTTCGAGTTTGGCCCTGATGTATTTTTGCACGCGTTCGCGATCATCGAGGTGAACCAGGTCAATAATCGACTCGGATGATGGAATAAAGTTTTCCGGCGAGACGCCATGCAGCCGATAGGTCTCGGCCGTCCAACTCACGAGGTGGGTGGTCAGGTCCATGCTCCAAGTGCCGATCTGGCCGATCCGCTGTGACTGGGACAGCAGGTGCTCCTTTTCCCGCAAGTTTTCGTCGATCCGTTGGCGCTCGGTAACGTCGGTCGCGATGCCGCCTATTGCGTAGATGTTTCCCTGCGCATCCCGAACCGGATATTTGACGGTAAAGTAGTCTCTGACATCCCTAGATCCCGCGCCGACGGCCATCTCCTCGAATATTAGTGGACGATTGCATCGCAGCACTTCAAGATCATTCTGTCGGTACTGGTTTGCGATCTCGCTTGAGAAGACGACGTCGCATTTTTGGCCGATCAGTTCACCGCGAGCGACATGACAAAACTTCTCGAGCGCCCTGTTCATCAGCAAGTAGCGCCCGTCGAGATCCGCGAGGTAGATGAACGATTCACACGAGTCGACGATGCTCTGCAGCAATTGTTGACTCTCGCGCAGGGCCATTTCCGCGCACCTGTGCTGGGTCATGTCCTGAACCGTTCCAATGATTTTCACGGGGCGACGATTGGCGTCCCGGATCAATTCCGCCTGGTCTCGCAAGATGCGGATTGATCCGTCAGGAAGCGGGACGCGATACTCCAGCGGCGCGGGATTTTCGTCCTTGTCGTAGGTCTGAATCCGCTGTTGCAGGGCCGCGCGGTCATCGGGATGGATCAGACTCATCACCCCCCCCAGCGAAGGGACAAAGTCTTTCGGCGAGACACCGAACAGCCGATACGTCTCGTCCGTCCAGGTCGTGCGATTGTTGACGATATCGCCACTCCAACTGCCGATGCCGGCGATCCGCTGCGATCTCGAGAGTAAAGCCTCCTTTTCCCTCAGTTCATTTTGGGTTCGCTTGAGTTCGGTGACGTCAACGACAATCACGTGGCAGAGCCTGCTGTCCACCGAGCCGTGCGAAGCAAAAATGCTCTCAATGAGCACTTCGGCCACTTCTTGGCCTTTGTGCAACCTGACTTCGCACGACTGCCGGGTGTCGGTCATGAGAGTTCGTTGGCAGAACTCACTGAATTTGAGGAGTTCTTCCGGCGCGACAAATTGTCCGAACCGCATGTTCATCGCAGCGCGTCGACATAAACCCAGAAGAGCGGCTCCGGCAAAGTTGATTTCGTGTATTGTCCCTCGCTCGTCCCACACGAAGTAGGCGACTGGAGCGAAATCAAATAGGTCCGTATACTTGCGTAACATCTCCTCGGTCGCACACTGGGCGCGGGTAACCTCCTCGTTTTGCATCTCCAGTTCGATCTGGTGGACCTGCAACTCGTGGACCAGGGCGCGCATGTCGACGTCAGACAGTTCCTCGCCCGGCCTGACCTGTTTCTCGGCCAAAAGATTCTCAGCCTTCTCCCGTAGCAGAGGCACCGCGGATCTTTCGCCATTTGCCTGATTGGATTGCTTCATGGATTTATCCCAATGGATTTCCTGAGAGTGATAGAACGGTGATGTCTTCGATCGCGAGCAGTATGAGGCATGTTTGGTCGCCTTTGGTGCCGATCCTCCGCGCATTGAGCGACAGGCTTTTCCTGCCAACTATCGGAAAATCGTGTTCCATGCGAAAGTCTTCGAATGCCGCATCGGTGGGAAGGACGGCTTCCAGAAACCGTCGCAACGCCGGGATTCCCAACGCGCCGTTGCCAAGTTCGTAGATCAACCGGCCTTCCGTCTGGTCGGGCAGCATGTGAAACGTCTTATAGAATGCGTGGCCCGCCATGACGATCCGCAACTGCCGGTCGAGTACCACCAGCGGTTCGCGGATCGTAGCAATGATGCTTTCGGCGAACCGACGGGCCTCTTTCAGTTCGGCTTTCACCTGCTTCATCGCTGTGATGTCGGTAAATGTGCACACCACCCCATTGATTACATTATCGGTGGTCCGGTAGGGGTGTATCCGCATTTGATACCAGCGACCGTCAAGGCCCTGCGCCTGCCCTTCCCAAGTCACGAGCGTATCGAGCACCTTCCGGGCATCCTCGACGAGCCGATCGTGTTTCAGGTTGGTAACGAGATGTGCCAGCGGCCGCCCTCGGTCGCTGACGATCAGGTTGACGATCCGCACCGCTTGCGGGGTGAAGTGCCGGATGCACAGGTTGCCGTCGAGAAAAATCGTGGCTATCTCGATGCCATTGAGCAGGTTCGTCATATCATCGTGCGTTTGCAACAATTCGTTGAGTTTGACTTGCAACTCGGCGTTGACCGACTGCATCTCTTCGTTCAGCGACTGCAGTTCCTCTTGGGATGTGGTCAGTTCTTCATTGGCGCTTTGCAACTCTTCATTGTTGGATTGCAGTTCCTCGTTCAGCGAATCGAGTTCCTCTTCGACGGCCTGTTTTTCTTCGTTTGTGACCTGAAACAGTTCCTGCGTGCGGCGGAGCTGCTCCGCCAACTCCGCCGCGGGAACCAGCGTCACTGGGAGCGCCACCTCGTTGCGGACGGCAGTCGGAGACGACGGAACCTCGTCGAAGATTACCAGGAGCAGGCCCAACGTTCCGGCCGATTCGGTCAGTGGTTTGACGATGAGTGTGATGGCGATGTGGCCCCCGTTGGATTTGACCTGCACGCCTCCGATGGTGACGCTGGTCATTTTCTGCCGTGCCCGGTGGATGGCAATCCCCAGTTCTTCGCGCAGCCCTTCGCGGGCCATCGCGAAGACATTCAGGTTGACCTTGCCCGATGAAGGTTCAAGGTACTGTCCGGTGCGCCCGTTCACGTAGAAAATGTCGCCTTCCGTGTTGATCACAACGGAAGGGGGCGCGTAGAGATCGAGCACGGCGCGCTGGGCTGCGTACGAAATATCCAAAGCCGCCTCGAGGCGATTTTCCGTGGGTCGATCTGGTACTCGCTCGCGAGGCACCTTGTAAGCAGGCATCGTGATGACCGGCTTTTGAGTCGTTTCCTGGCGTTGGAAGACCCTCCACTTCCGATCGAGTGGAACGAACAACTGCTCGGAGGACCCGAGGCTCTCGGCCAAACCTAAAATCAGCAGCCCGCCGCGGCTGAGCGCGTAGTGCATCAGCCCCAGCAGCTTCGTCTGCGTTTGAGGGTTGATGTATATGAAGAAGTTCCGGCAGCAAAGGATGTCGATTTTTGTAAACGGCGGGTCCGATAGCAGGTTTTGCGGCGCGAAGATCACCTGTTTGCGGATCTCTTTGCCGATTCGGTAAACATCGCCGTCGAGACTGAAAAAGCGTTTCAGCCGCTCGGGAGAAACATCTGCGCCGATGCTCGCCAAGTAAATGCCTTGCCGGGCCTTCTCAACGGCGACGTTGTCGATGTCCGTCGCGAAAATCTGAATTTTTGGAGGCTTGGGCAGATTCAGCCCGGCCAGTGTTTCGTTAATCACGATGGCCAGCGAGTAGGCCTCTTCGCCCGTGGAACACGCGGGAATCCAGACTCGCACGGGACGGCCGTCCGCGTGCGACTGAAGTAGCGAGGGGATCGCCGTTTCTTTGAGAAACTCGAACATGTCTGGATCGCGGAAGAAATTAGTGACGCCGATCAAGAGTTCCTTGTAACACAGATCAAGTTCGTGGGGATTTTCTCGCAGAAAACGGATATATTGTGTCAAGCTATCGAACTGGTGGATCCGCATCCGTCGCTGGATTCGGCGCTGAATCGTAGTGTTTTTATAGCAGGAAAAGTCGTTCCCGGAATGCGTCCACAACAGCAAGAATAACTTCTCCATCGCGTTACCAGACTCGTCAGGTTCGGGCAATATTTTCTGGGGAAAGACAGGCTTGCGAGCCAGATACTGGATCAGTCGGGCGGGGAGTTCTTCCGCCGTGGCGATGATGTCCACCTGTCCGCTGTTGATCGCGCTACGGGGCATGGAGTCGAACTTGGCCGAGGCCGGATCCTGAGCCATCGCCAGGCCGCAGTGTTCCTTGATGAAACGCAACCCCAACGTGCCATCCGACCCCGTTCCCGACAGAACGACGCCGACGGCCTTTTCCTGCTGATCGATGGCCAACTGCTTAAAGAAAAAGTCGATCGGCATACGTAATCCACGCGGTGCCGTGGGTTCGATCAGAAGGAGTTTGCCTTGCAGGATCGACAGGTCGTAATTGGGCGGAATCACGTACGCATGGTTCGGCCGGACCTGAATACCATCCGTGATTTCGGTAACATTGATGTCGGTCGTCCGCTGGAGTAACTCTGCCAGCATCGCCTTGTGCATCGGATCGAGATGCGACACGACCACGAACGCCATCCCCGTTTTCGTGGGCATTTGGGTGAAAAAGTGGGAGAACGCCTCCAGTCCTCCGGCCGATCCTCCCACGCCGACGATGTGGAACGATGGTTTTGCATCGACTGGCGGGTAAGTTTGTGTGGGCGACGGTCCCGCAAGCCGTGGGTCACGCCGCTTGGGAGCCGCGGCTCTTCGTTTCCGACTCATGCTCCCCGCCTCCTGATGGGATTTGCAAAATCTCCTTTTTTCGGCATCACATAGTCGTGCTCGTCGACATGCCAATTGATCGATCAATGATAATCCGATGTTTGTCATTAAGAAACAAGTACGAGGCTACCTAAACTGGGGAATTTCAAAAATGCCCTTGATGCTCTTCTCAACACTCACCAAGCGAACGGAATGTGGTAAACCGAATTCCCGATGCGGAAAGCGCGTTAAGCGTGACATCGCCTGTCGGCCGATGAATACCGCCAGAGCAACTTCGAAACAAAGGGTCAGTCGCTTTTTCAAGCGGCCGATTTGCGTTCGTTGTTCGGTGTTCAGCACCGCGAAAAATGACACCAAGACTCTCATTGAACAGTTGACGCAAAGTGGAGAGTCGCACCTGATCTCCACTCGGCGAGTCGTTGGTTTCCCGATGGGACCGAGCATGAGTTTGGCAAGAGTACCTCTGTCCTTCCGCGTCCCCCGACGAACATCGGGCGTCAAATCCCAGAGATGATCAGCGATCACCGCCTGAATCAACAGAGGAATGTCTATCATGTCGGCCGTGCGTCAGTTTTGCACATTCTTCCTGGACAATCTTTACCTGGGCGTTGAAGTCAGAAAGGTCCAGGAGGTCATCCGGTATCAGGAGATGACCCAGGTGCCGTTGGCGCAGCCTGTCATTCAGGGGCTGATCAATCTTCGCGGTCAAATTGTGATGGCCATCGATATGCGCCGTCGGCTGGGTCTTCCAGAGCTTCCGACCGGGCAACGGCCAATGAACGTGGTCATTCGCACGGACGACGGCCCGGTGAGTTTGTTGGTCGACGAAATCGGTGACGTAATGGAAGTCCATGAGGACAGCTACGAACGTCCCCCGGAAACGTTGCGAGGTCCAGTGCAGGAATTAATTCTCGGCGCCTACAAACTCAAAGGACGATTGCTACTCACGTTCGATACCGACCGGGCGGTCAGGGTTGGCGGTCATCATGCGTAGCTGTTCTGCGATCTTCACGTAAAGACTTGGCCTGATCGACGGGAAAAGTCAGCGATGCTTCATTCCATACCGTCGAGATAGTCGCTTTCTAATCCCCCTCCGCGCATTCGCTTTGTAACAAAAAGGACACTCGCCATGGCAAGCCCAAAACCATCCATCGTCAATGCAAAAACGACCACCGGAAAATCAGAATTAGCGAAGCAAACTCGACTCCTGGAAGAGTTGCGTGCACAGGAGTTAGCCGATCTGGCGGGACAGGTGGCTGCCATCCGAAAATCTCAGGCGGTGATCGAATTCAATCTCGATGGGACGGTCATTTCTGCCAATGAAAATTTCCTGCGGACGGTCGGTTATTCTCTGGATGAGATCAAGGGGCGTCATCACAGCATGTTCGTCGAGTCGGGGTATGCCGCCAGCGTTGAGTACCGACAGTTCTGGGCTCGTTTGAACGCCGGGGAATTCCAGGCGGCCGAATACAAGCGCATCGGGAAAGGGGGGCGGGAAGTCTGGATTCAGGCCAGCTACAATCCGATTCTGGATTCCGCCGGAAGGCCCGTCAAGGTTGTCAAATTTGCGACCGACGTCACCGCGGCAAAGCTGCAGAACGCCAATTACGAGGGACAAATCGCGGCGATTGGCAAGGTCCAGGCGGTGATCGAATTCAATCTGGATGGGACGATCATCTCGGCGAACGACAACTTTCTGAAGACGTTGGGTTACACGCTCGATGAAATCAGAGGCAAGTACCACAGCATGTTCGTGGAACCGAATTACCGCGACAGCAGCGACTATAAGCAGTTCTGGCGTGAATTGAATGATGGCAAGTTTCAGGCGGCCGAATACAAACGCATCGGGAAAGGGGGGCGGGAAGTTTGGATTCAGGCCAGCTACAACCCGATCCTAGACTTGAACGGAAGGCCGTACAAGGTCGTGAAGTTCGCGACCGATGTGACCGAAGTCGTCAAACAGCGACTCGTCAGCCTTCGGACGGCGTGCATGGTTGAAAATAGTCCGAACAACCTGATGCTCGCGGACCGCGACTTGAAGATCCAATACATGAATCCCGCTGCCGTGAAGACGTTGAAATCGCTGGAGTCGCTGTTGCCGGTCAAGGTGGACCAGATGCTCGGCCATTCGATCGATGTCTTTCACAAACGGCCGGAACACCAGCGCAAAATACTGTCTGACTCGAACAATCTGCCCCATCGAACAATCATCCAATTGGGACCGGAGACGCTGGACCTGATGATCACCCCGATGTTCGATCAGAATAAGAATTATTTGGGACCGATGGTGGCTTGGGAAGTCGTTACCGAAAAGCTGGCCGCGGAACAACGCGAAAAAGAGATGACGGCCAATCTCGAACGCGTCCTGTTGAAAGTGGCCGAAAATTCATCGACCATGGCCGCAGCTTCAGAGGAGTTGTCGGCTGTCAGCACTCAGATGGCGTCCAACGCAGAAGAGACGGCCGCTCAAGCGGGCGTCGTTTCCGCTGCCTCGGAACAGGTCAGCAGAAATACGCAGACCGTCGCCACCGGAATCGAGGAAATGAGTGCCAGCATCAAGGAGATCGCCAAGAATGCGACCGAAGCGGCCCGGGTCGCCACCTCGGCAGTAAAAGTGGCCGAGACGACCAACTCGACGATTGGAAAACTGGGCGAATCCAGCGCCGAAATTGGCAAGGTCATTAAGGTCATCACTTCTATCGCCCAGCAGACCAACCTGCTGGCACTCAACGCAACGATCGAAGCGGCTCGCGCTGGCGAGGCAGGCAAGGGCTTTGCCGTCGTGGCGAATGAAGTCAAGGAACTCGCGAAAGAGACTGCGAAGGCGACTGAAGACATCAGCCAGAAAATCGAGGCTATTCAAAGCGATACCAAGGGGGCTGTCAGTGCGATTGGCCAGATCAGCCAGGTGATCAATCAAATCAACGACATTTCGAACACGATCGCCAGCGCCGTCGAAGAACAGACGGCAACGACCAATGAAATCAGTCGAAATGTCACCGAGGCTTCCAAGGGAACCTCTGAGATCGCTCAAAATATCACGTCCGTGGCTGAGGCCGCTCGCAGCACGACTGAAGGAGCGGGCAACAGTCAACGAGCCGCTGCGGAATTGGCTCGAATGGCCGCCGAATTGCAGGCAGTCGTGAACGAATTCAATTCCGACAAAGCGGACAAAGCTGCTCGGAAGTCCGACAAACCCGGCCGGTAATCCTTGTGTTGGTCGCGACTCAGTTTCAGGCCCGAATTCCGCACGAAGCGCCCGCGTTGGACGCGGGCGCCTGTGAGAATCGGGCTTGAATCTTTAAACGTAACCGTGCCGGTGGAATAACTACCATGAGTAAGATTCGAGTTCTCGTGATCGATGACGCCGTCGTTGTTCGTCGAATCGTGACGGACGTCCTGACGGCTGATCCGGCATTGGAGGTCGTTGGTACCGCTGCCAACGGCAAAATCGGGATCGCGAAGATCTCGCAGGTCAACCCGGATGTGATCACTCTGGATGTTGAAATGCCAGAGATGGACGGTTTGGAGACGCTGGTCGCAATCCGTAAGAGCTATCCACGCATTCCGATCATCATGTTCAGCACGCTGACTGCACGGGGAGCCGCCACGACGCTCGATGCGCTCTCCCGTGGAGCCAGCGACTATGTGACCAAACCGGCCAATGTGGGTGGGTTCGCTGCCGCTCAGCAATCGCTCCGCGAGCAACTCATTCCGAAGATCAAGGCTCTCTGCGGCAAAGCCGAGATTGCTCCGCGCGCCGTTTCGACGCCCGGCGTCACCACCGTCCGTTCCGCGACGCAGTCGAGAACGAAAAGTTCGGTGATCGATGTCGTGGCCATCGGAGTCTCTACGGGTGGACCGAACGCGCTTTGCGATTTACTTCCAGCGATTCCAGGCGATTTTCCCGTGCCGATCGTCATCGTTCAGCATATGCCACCAATGTTCACGAAGCTCCTGGCGGACCGGTTGGATCAACAATGTCAAATCGGTGTGCGAGAGGGAACAGTTGACGAACCCGTGCTGGCTGGCCAGGCTTATGTGGCACCGGGCGATTACCACATGGTGGTAAAACGCCAATTGACCAGGACGATTCTGTCGCTCCAGCGCGAGCCCCCCGAAAACTCGTGCCGTCCCGCAGTCGACGTGCTATTCCGATCCGTAGTCGATATCTATCGCTCTGGAACGCTGGGGGTAATTCTCACAGGAATGGGGCAGGACGGTCTGCGAGGCTGTGAACTGATTCGTGATGCGGGCGGACAGGTACTCGCTCAGGACGAGGGCAGCAGCGTGGTCTGGGGGATGCCGGGATTTGTGGCGCGAGCTGGACTGGCCGATCAAGTACTTCCACTCAACCAGATTGCCGCAGAAATTGTTCGACGGGTGCGCACGGGGCGCGTCCCCGCGGAAGTCAAACGAGGCGCTGCTTGTTCCTGAATCTGAAATAAGGGCTGGCTCCATTCACCTACATTTGGAAACGTATCTTGGACACCACAGATTTCTGTTACGTACGTGATCTCGTTCAAAGACGGGCCGCGATCGTCCTTGAAACCGAAAAAACGTATCTCGTGGAATCGCGCCTGCAGCCGCTGGCGCGCCGCGAAGGATTCCTGAACATCGCCGAACTGGTTGCCAAACTGCGAATGAGCGCAACCGGAGAGTTGCACGGAAGAGTGGTCGAGGCGATGACCACTAATGAAACGTCGTTCTTTCGCGACTTGCAACCGTTCGAGGCGTTTCGGAAGGTCATCCTGCCAGAGTTGATTGCGAAGCGGGCGACACGCCAACTGCGAATCTGGTGCGCGGCCTGCTCGACAGGTCAGGAACCCTATAGTATCGCCATGCTGTTGAGAGAGCACTTTCCGCAACTGGCCACCTGGGACGTGAAGATCCTTGCCACGGACCTTTCGACACAGGTACTGGAAAAGGCCCGCTCCGGCAGCTTTAACCAGATCGAAGTCAATCGCGGACTCGGGGCTCCGTATCTGTCGAAGTACTTCGACAGGCAAGGGCTGACCTGGCAACTGAAAGCCCCCATTCGCCAGATGATCGAGTTTCGGCACATGAATCTGATCGAACCGTGGCCGACACTCCCTTCCATGGATGTCGTCTTCATCCGAAATGTCCTGATTTACTTCGACATCCAGACCAAGAAAGATATTTTGCGACGGGTTCGACATCTGTTGCGTCCCGATGGGTACCTGTTTCTGGGAGGAGCGGAGAGCACCATGAACCTCGACGATTCCTTCGTCCGTACCGAGGTCGAGAAATTCAGCGTCTATCGACTTCGATAGCACCCGCCAGGAATTTGGCAGCCCCTTTTTTCACGACGACGACAGGCCAAAGAAAGGCACATAGAATGAATGCTATGATTGTGGATGACTCGCGAGCCATGCGACGAATCCTGCGCCAGATAGTCGAGCCACTCGGCTTTCAGGTCATAGAAGCGGGACACGGCGTCGAGGCATTGAATCGCGTGAGCGAATTCCCGGATCTGGATCTGATTCTGGTCGATTGGAACATGCCTGAAATGAACGGGATTGATTTCGTCACGGCCATACGAGCCAATCCCGCCCACCGCGGAATCAAACTGGTCATGGTGACCACGGAAACTGAACCGTCCAAGATGGCGCGTGCTCTGATGGCGGGCGTCGATGAGTTTGTGATGAAGCCGTTCACACCCGAGATCCTCGTGGACAAACTCAGGCTGATTGGTATTTCGGTTGAGTGACGCGCTGCGGAAAGATCCTGCACAAGACAGGGCGGTTCCGCTGTTCAAACTGGAATAATCAGGGTGCCACGGGTGCCACGGGTGCCACGGTCTTGGAGTCCTCGACAAGGCTGTGCGACTTGGAAAATGGCAACTGTCACCACACGGCCGAATTCGCTCTGCACCATAACCCGCCTTACAAAAAGGGCAAAAGACATGTCGACGCTTCAAGAATCTCTGATTGCCCCGGAAGGCGGTAAGTCGCCGTTGCCAACAGCGGTCCTTGAGCGGTTGCGTCTACGCGTCAACCATTTGAAGATGCTCCCGGCGATCGCGATGCAGGCACTGAACGTGGCAAACGACGCGGAATGTGGAATCGAAGAATTCGCTGCCGTCATTGAGCGAGATGTGACCTTGGCCGCAGACATCCTCAGAATGGCCAACAGTGTCATGTTCGCTGGTGGTAAACAGGTGATGAATTTGCACCGCGCAGTTGTGCGCGTCGGCATCCGGCAGTGCAAGAACCTGATCATCGCGTCCAGCTTCAGCAGCATGATGAAGAAGATGTCGCTCGAACAGGAGTGGATCCGCGAGTGTCTCTGGCGGCATAGCTTTACGACCGCGTTGCTCTGCCTGAATCTGAATCGAGCAATCGATGCCGGATTTCAGGGAGAGGAATTTGTTGGCGGTCTGGTTCATGACATTGGACGAGCGCTGCTGGCGACAAGTTGCCCCGAGGATTTCTCGCGGATCGATTCGATGGAGTTCAATGAGGGGCCAGAGATTCTTCTGGAAGAACAGAATGCCATTGAATCAAACCATTGTGATGTGGGAGCCTGGTTCGCTCAACATGGTTCGCTCCCCGAACCGCTGATCGATGTGATACGATTCCACCACAACCCGGAGCGAATGCCAGGTGATCGTCGGCTTGTGACGCTGATCGCCGTCTGCGATCACATGGCAAATCATTTGCAACGATTCGATGAAGTGAATGGCTACGATCCAGGTGGCAATCCTGGGGTCGAACTGCTGGAGGAATGTGGCGTTTCCTGCGCTGGCAGATTCTTCGCCGAAGTCGCGAGAATGATCATGGAGTCGTCTCGTCGCGACGCCGCTGAAATGTTGCACATCTAACTTCCCGTTGAAAAAGAGTCCGATCCAGTTTTCAAAGGGAAGTCAGATTTCAATTCGCCGAGCAATCTGCGGTGAACGGCATTTTCCGATACCACAACCACTGAATTAAAGAAACCACCGATGATCTCAATTGATGAATACATTCTGACGCAAGTGACTCGCGATGTCTGCGAAACGATGCTTGGCGCAGCTCTTTCCGACGCCGTACTTGAGACGGATGTTGGCCCCCGATTGGCTGCGTCCGTCCGGATTACGGGAGAGGCCGATTGGACCGTCGAGATTGAGACCGTGCCTGAAGTTGCCCGACACATTGCCAGCCTCATGTTCTCGCTGGCGCCGGCAGAAGTGAACGAATCCGAATTGCGTGACGCCCTGGGCGAGGTCGTCAACATGATTGGTGGCAACATCAAGGGAATCTTCTGCGGAGAATCCGACCTGTCAATCCCTCGCGTCGAAGATCGAATCAATTCCGACTTGATGAACTCCACGATTGCAACATCGATTCGACTGTCATACAGCGGAATGCCGTTTGTCATCAGACTGTTGACTGTGTAGATTGGTTCTTATTCGATTGCGGTAAGCAGTTGCCGCGAGTGCCGCAGTTTCTCGTTAGAAGCAAAAAGACAGGAATCGATGCTTTGTCAAATGAGACCAGTTCTGCTATTCGCGAAACGATGGTCGCTCAACCTGATATCGAGAAGCATGACGGTCAAGCTGACGCGGCGCTGCCCCGTCCTGCGGGAAAGACGCGGGCCGTTGGGGCTTTGATCGGGGACATTGCTCATGATGTCAACAATCTGTTAATGGTGATTTTCGCATCGGCCGATCTGCTGTTCGCCAAACTTCCCGTTGAAGACCCAACGCGAAGCACGATCCTGGATATCGTCGAAGCCGGAACGCGAGCGGCTGATTTGAACCGAAAGTTACGGACACTCAGTCAGATGCCGGGTTTGGGCACGATCGCCATGGACTTGGAAGACATTGAACGCGCCCCAGATGTCGAAGCGACGTTGCTTGGTAACGACTTCAGGGATATCGATCTGAAAGGTGATCGGGCGCCTTCCAATAAACAGCCAGAGGCGCTCTCTGAAAGGATTCTGGTGGTGACAGATGATTCCATTTTGCAGGAATCCATTCGCAACATCCTGGGACCTCAAGGGTATACAATTCTTCCCGTGCCGCACGGGATGGCTGCGATCGCGACCGTCTTTCGATCAACGCTCCCGGTTCACCTGCTCATGACGGATATCCTGCTGCCAGAGTTTTCGGCATCCGATTTGGCCGACGATTTGGCGGCGAGCTTTCCAGATCTTCCGATACTGGTTATGGCGCCTGGCGAGCAGGAAAAAGTTCCGAACAGCAATTCAAACCAAGTTATTGCGTTCATTCGAAAGCCGTTCGATTCCGTCGAGTTGCTGGCGAAAGCTCAAGAACTATTGGGAAGTCGAACTCACCACGATCGACGGTCCGTTTTAGCATTCGGGCCTGTCGTCTAACGGGAATGCTTTTTGATGGTCGGGACGTCGTCGTGGAAGGGGATGCAGAAACAATCAACTGACCATCGCACAATCTATTCACTTGTGATACAAGCAGATTTGTGGTAACTTCGCGTTTGGCTTCCATACTTCCGCAACAATACGGTGATGGAAACGACGGTTGCTCGCCAACGAAATGGTTGACGTCCGTATGGATCGAACACCGGTTGTTCACGTCATTGATGATGACCCGTTGGTACTCCGCTCCACGATTTCGATCGTGAAATCGATGAGGCTGCTGGGGATCGAGCACGTGAGCGCCGAAGCATTCTTGGGAACGTACAAGGAGGATGTGGTATCCTGCCTCGTGACGGATCAGCGGTTGCCGGGAATGAGCGGAGTCGAGCTGTTGCGTATACTGCGACGGTCTGGATTTGTGATTCCGACGATCATCCTGACAGGATTCCCGGAAACCTCGCTCGCCGTGGACGCGATGAAAGCCGGAGCTGTCACATTTCTGGAAAAGTCGAATGCTTCCCACAGAATCTGCGATGCGATTTCTGAATCACTGCAGCGCTGCGCTCGATTGCTGGACCAGAAGACGGAAGCGCAGCGCTTAAGGCGGATCAAGAACTCGCTGACGAACGACGAAACGCAGGTTCTGCAACTCGCGTCTCAAGGCAAGCTCAATAAGGAAATCGCGTTCGAATGCGGGGTGCAGCTCAGAACGATTGAAGTTTGGCGCAGTCACCTGATGTCCAAAATCGGCGCCACTTCCTTCTCCGACTTGATGCGATACGCCATTTCCCTCGAAGAAGTGGAAAAGATCGAGCCTCTGAATGGCAACCCAAATTCGGATTGGTGACGGTCGCCCGGTAAAGCCGATGCGGAAAACCGTACTTGCCATGTGGAAAACGCAGGTAACGTTTTCCGCAGTACTGCCGATACGAGTGCTGTGTGAACGACATGTATCGCACGTCAATTGAACGTTTCTTGCCAACGTCGAATCGCGAGAAGAGCTCGAAGCAACATCTTTCGCGTTCCGCGTTCGGTTAGAAGAAAGGGCCGGCACCGATGAACCATCACCTTGCGGCAGTGATGTCGAGCACGAACGACGGGTTTTGGGATTGGCGCGTGGGCAGCACAGAAGCCTGGTATTCGCCGAATTTCTGGACACTGCTGGGATTTGGCGCCGAGTTGGAATTCCCGCCCGCAACGATCCAGAGTTACAACGACCGAGTGCATATCGAGGATTTCGGGAGAATACAGGAAGCGATTCATCGCCACATCGAGACCGGCGCGATTTACGATGTCGAACACCGATTGAAAATGGTGACGGGAGAATACCGGTGGTTCCGATCCCGTGCCACGTTACAACGCGATCCGACGGGACGACCGCTGCACCTGGCAGGATCGATTCAGGATGTTCACATACAACGCGAGCAGGCCAGGCTCCTGCACGAAAGCGAGAGGGTGGCCACCGCCGCTTTGCGTGAACTTGAGTTCCAGAAGCACGCGATCGACGAACACGCGATCGTCTCGGCGTGTGGTGCCGATGGAAAGATGATCTATGTGAACAGAAAAACCTGCGAGATCAGCGGCTATTCGCGCGACGAGTTGCTCGGCCAGAACCATCGAATACACAGCTCCGGTCTTCACACCCGGCAATTCTGGAAGAATCTGTATGCATCGGTTGCCCGCGACGGCGTCTGGAATGGAGAAATCTGCAATCGGGCCAAGGACGGCAGATTGTACTGGATGCGTACGACGGTCGCCGCATTCAGGGATTCTCTGGGAACGATTGAGCGTTATGTCGCCATTCGCACCGAAATCACCGAAGAGAAGCTGAAAGAAGAGAAGTTGCAGGAAGCGT
>Ga0194055_10002228_pt1 | contig 15441 bp, 13 predicted proteins | sample SepL449m_MetaG_FD_155482 | JGI IMG/M metagenome (GOLD analysis project Ga0194055, IMG submission 155482) | Anoxic zone freshwater microbial communities from boreal shield lake in IISD Experimental Lakes Area, Ontario, Canada - Sep2016-L442-9m | ecosystem: Environmental > Aquatic > Freshwater >... | reverse complement strand
GAGTTAGATTATGGCTTGGCTGCAAAAAATATTTACTACGGTTTATGAAGATAGAACTGGGAAAAGGGTTTCCAAAAACATTAAAGGAGCGATAAAAAAAAGAATCAAATCTAAAAAATGGTATGCAATTTGGCGAAATGGAAAAAGGAGAATGTCTGTTCCACTAGCAATTGATAAACAAGCTAGTTTAGCTATGCTGGCAAAACTAATTCGAGATCAAGAATATGAAGCTGCTGGATTGATAAATCCCTATGCAAAATTTCTTGATAAACCAATTCTTGAGCATTTAGAGGATTACTTATATGCACTTCAAGAAGAGGGAGTAACAAGTTTTTATATTCATGAAAAAGGGAGGATCTTAAAGAATATATTTAGGGATTTATCAATAAAGAGTTTCAAAGATATTACTGTCGAAAAAATGGATTTTTATTTAAGAAATTTAAAACGAAAATCGAAAATGAAATCTAATGTTCCGCTTGCTCCAAATACGAAACTAGTACACAGAAACTCAGTAATTGGATTTGCAAATTGGCTCAAACGAAAAGGAAGAATTGAAAATAATCAGCTTGTAAATATAACCGTTCCAAAAGGAAAACCACTCAGGGTTCGAAGAGCATTAAGCATTACAGAAATTCAAAAACTTTTAATTGCAACAAAGGAACGTCCAAAAAAAGAAGGGATGGTGAATAAAGGTGGAAAAATGCCAGATGGATTACCAAAGTCTAAAATACGCATTTGGAATGCCATTTTAAAACCAGAAACCATACAACATTTAGTAAATTTAGGTGAGGAGAGAGCATTAATTTATAAAACGGCTATTTTTACTGGTTTAAGAAAAGGTGAACTTAAGGCTCTGAAAGTATGTTATCTCGATTATGAAAGTAAACCGTTTCCTTCAATTCGACTGAGTGGAGAGTTTACTAAAAATGGAAAAGCAGCTTTGATTTCTTTAGTTCCATCTTTAGCTGCAGAATTAAAAGATTTTATTATCAAACATAAGAAAAATAAAAACGAATATATTTTTAATGTTCCAGAAAAAATTCACACGATATTTAAACGAGACTTGGAAGCAGCAGGAATTCCTTATAAAAGTGACGATGGTAGATATGCTGATTTTCACGCTTTAAGGACTTCAGCGAATACTATGCTTGGTTGTATGGATATCCCAATTAAAATCCGTCAATTATTTATGAGACATAGCGACATTCGATTAACAGTAGGAACATATGATGATGCTTCTTTATATGTGCTAAGTCCTATAGTTGAGGCTTTTGAAAAAGTAGACCATTTTTTTAAGGAAAATATTGAACAAAAAAGCGAGATGGTTGTAAAACCTGAAAATAGTGTTTGGTATGACATTTAAAGACGATGTGCCTTGTAAGATATAAATTGCAACTTAATTTCAATTTGATTACTATTTGAATCATGATTACGCTATTTAAGTGTCTAGATCATTATTGATTATCATCAATGCCTATTTTTCTAATCTAGGCATTGTGTTTTAGCTTTTTATGAAAAGGAAAAATATGATTCGCACTTTAGTACTTTTAACAGTTTCTACCCTTCTTTTTGGAATAACATTTGCTATCGGGCAAGATGTTTCTGATCCACGAATTAAAGCAGCACAGGCTAATTTCGATTCGTCTGTAGAAAAAGCTCGTTTAGGACTTTTAGCAGATTTGAAAAAGAAGCAGGATGAAGCCCAAAAAGCTGGAGACCTCAAAGGCATAGAAATGATTGAGGATGAAGTAAAGGCTTTAATTACAAATAGAATTTTACCAGCATCAGTTTCAACTAAGATTTTTGAAGGACTTGTTAGAATTGCTCAAAGTAAACTTGAGGACACTTACTCAACCCAAATCAAACAACTGACTATGTCAGGTAATGTTACACTTGCGAAAACTTTTCAAAAAGATCTAGAGGAATTTATAAAAACAAAAGGCTTTGTTTTAACTAATTCAGCAGATCCAATTGAAGTTATTCCTGCAAAAATTGAATATGAACAAGAAGTTGAAAAAGCGAAAGAAGGTTTACTAGCAGATTTAAAAAAGAAACAGAATGAAGCTCAAAAACTTGGGGATCTTAAAGGTGTTGAAAAAATAGAACTAGAAATTAAGGCTTTTTCGGAAAAAAATATATTACCAAAAACAGTATTATCAAGAGTTTACCTAAGCCAGATACAAACAGCTTCGATCAAACTAGAAGATGCATACTCAGTTCAAATCAAAAAATTAACCATTGATGGTAATCTTGCCGTAGCAAAAATAATCCAACAAGACTTGGATTATTTAAAAAAAATTAATGGTTCCACTAATGATGATTCGTCTAATAACCCCCTGCAAATTAATTCGAAATGGGTAAACGATAAAAACAACACAATGGTCTTAACAATTTTGGAACGGAAAGGCGAATCATTTAAAGGTCACTTTGCCGCAGGAAATACACTTAGAGAAGTTAACGGAAAAATAAATGGACAAAGCATTTTTTGGCTTTCAAAAGATGTACGCCCTATTAAAAACACGAATGCTGGTGGCAATAATTTTGGAACATTAAAAAAAGATGAAACTGGCTACAAAATTGATTTTAAGTTTGAACACCCGCCTAAAGGACCAACAGGAGTATACACTCTACGGCAAGTTAAATAACGATTTTCTTCATGTATATTCTCAATAAGATTTGTGATCCGTAATTCTTTTGTTTTAAGGAGTTCTATGATGAAGGCTAATTTCTTTAAGTGTTTTGCTGTTTCATTTGTATTACTTTTAACGGTTACTATTGCCAATTCGCAGGAGAAAAACAAAGGCGTTGAAAAGTTGCAGGATGATATGAAAGTTCTGCAAGGTGATTGGGTTTGCAAAATGCAGATACACTATGGAGATATCGAGTCTGTTCTTGAAGTTAAAAATATGAATAAGCGATTGAATTTTGATAAAAATGTTTTGACAGCAAGATGGAATGGCAGAGGTGGAAAACTAAATACTTTCGAAGGAAAATTTGAATTAGATTCCGAAACAAAACCAAAGAAATTTGATTTTGCTCCTCAATATAAAGGTCCTAAAGGTGAAAATCTTACACTCAAATGGAAAGGCATTTATGAACTTACCGAAAATGAATTTAAATTAATGATTGTGCAAGAAGGAGATAGACCTAAGGATTTTAAAAGCACGAAAGACGGGAAAAACACTTTCATGCTTTTTAAACGAGACAAAGACTAAAAATTATTTTCACAAGAAATAAAAACAATAACCTCATTCTGTGTATTGGTTTTTAGATTTGTGATCCCTAATTTTTTAAGGAGCTTTATGATGAAGGCTAATTTCTTTAAGTATATAGCTGTTTTGCTTCTGTTGACTTTGGCAGGTTCCTCCGCTAATTCGCAAGATAAAAGCAAGGAAAGCCAAAAGGTGCAGGATGACGTGAAAGTCCTGCAAGGTGATTGGTTTTGCATAATGGAAGAAACAGGGGGGCAATCTTTAACTAAGGATAAAGTTAAAGAAATGAATAAACGAATGAATGTCGACAAAAGTTTTATGATCATGAAAAGAGTTAAAGGCGACAAGCTAGGTGTTTATGAAGGCAAATTTGAATTAGATTCTACGACTAAACCAAAGAAATTTGATTTCATTGGTAAGGGTCCATCTGGAGCAAATGTCGAATGGAAAGGGATATATGAACTCACCGAAAATGAGTTTAAAATAACTTTAGTGGAGAAGGGGTTAAGACCCAAAGAATTTAAAACTGGAAAAGACGAAAAAGGTACCTATATGCAATTTAAACGAGATAAGGATTAAGAACCTATTGTTCGCAATACATCAATCAAAAAGGCTATGCAGTTTTCTGTGTAGCCTTTAGCTTTTACCCTAGCAACTAAATTGCTTACCCTGTTTAGAAAACACAACATCCAATATTTTTGAATGATCAATGGGTTACGATCAATTATTTATACAACCATTTAAATCATGTTCATTTATTCTTTTCCCGTTTAAGTAATTCTCTGGAATTACTGCAATATATTCCTCTAAACAGCGAATAACAATGTAGTTATGTCAATATTTGCATAAATTTTCTAACAGGAAATGAACATGGAACCAAGAATTATCGGTTATTGCAGGGTAAGTGGTGATGGGCAACATGGAAATGATCAAGATGGCGTACCCCGACAACATCGAGTCATAGAGTCTTGGGCAAAAAAGAACAAGCAACGAATTAGCGAATGGATTGAAGACCTTGGTGTAAGTGGGACTTTAGCCTTTGCTGATCGACCAGAATTATCAAAATTACTTGCAAACATTTATCCTGCTGGAATTTTCGTTGTGGAAAAAGCAGATCGTCTTGCAAGGGATCTTATTGAAGGTGAATTAATCATTCGGCATTTGAGTAAAGCAGGTTGGAAAGTCATTTCTGCTGAAACTGGTGAAGACTTAGCAAATTCAGAATCACCAACTGCAATTCTGATGAGACAGCTTACTGGGGCGATTGCGGAATTTGATAGAAGGAACATTGTTGCAAGATTAAAAGTTTCAAGGGAAAGGAAGCGTAAAGAAGCAGGCAGATGTGAAGGACGAAAAGCCTTTAACAATCAAAATGTTCTTATACGAATCAGAAAACTTATGCGAAAGAAAAATGGTACTAAGCCCAGTTTACAATGGGTTGCTAACCAATTAAATGCAGAAGGAATGATAACAGCTAGTGGGAAAATGTGGACTACTGGAATGGTTTACCACTTCGTTTATGGTGCTGGCTCTAAAGTTAAAAGAGAATCTGAAATATTGTCCAAATAGATGTTTAGTTTATAACTGAAGATTTTGGGCGATTCTGAAAAACGAGGCACCAAATGTCATGTTTTGGTGCCTTTGCTTTTTAGTCAAGTAACTTAACAAAGCCAAGTCTTATTGATTTTTATCATGAAAAGAAGGGGAGTCCTTTTTTTTGATTTAGTTCTAATTTATCACGAAAAAATTTGGCTTTAACCATATCGGCTCTAGCCAAATCAATCATTCCAAGATTCGTATAAGCTGCAGCACGACCTTCGTATGCTTTCACAATAAAATCGTAATGGTTCATCGCATTCGAAAAATCTTCTATTGCTTCAATATTTCTGCCTGCTTTCAGATGATGCTGTCCCCTTCCCAAATAGGCGTCATCAAGGTTTAAAAGTGCAATTGAGTCCTTGGGACGCAAATTAAGGGCTATTTTTAAATCAGGAACAGCTTTTTCATACAACCTCATTTTTATGAAAGTATAACCACGATTTGACCATGCAAAGAAATTCTCTGGGTTTAATTCAAGTGCAATAGAATAATTATTCACAGCTTTGTCACATTGGTGACTGAACATATAAGCATCCCCAAGATTCGAGTAAACCATATCGTTATTGAATCCTAAACTTAGAGCTTTATTCAAATCTCTAAATGACCATGTAAACCAATAGTTATGAATGTACATCGCTCCTCGCAAGTTATAAGCCATTCCATTTTGAGGATCGATTTTTATTGCTAATGAACAATATTTAATCGCAATATCATAATCATATTTATCATAAAATCTGAATGCTTTTTTCATCGCAAAATTGGAGCAAGATATTTTAGCTTTGTCATCTGATCTACGCATGAATACACCGCCTTTTGTTGATGAACGAACTTGATGTTAATTTTTAAGAATGGATAAGGAATGAAGCACCAAACTGTTATGGTTAAGGTGCTTTTTCATTTAAATATGTCAAAATGCAATTAAACGCCTAAACTCTTCAATTTATTTACTTTGTCTCGATCAGACTTGGCTTTTTCAAGCTCTCCCAGTTTCTCATACTCAGTCGCCCTCCATTCGTAAGCGAGTTCAAAATCATCAATTTTAAAAATCAATCGGCTAAAGTCTTCGACTGATTTTTGGTGATATCCGCATTTTGAGTTTAAATGCCCACGCTGTAAAAAAAACTCTAAGGGAACATCATTTTTTCTTGCTGAAACAAATGCATTAAGTTCATCAAGAGCCATTGGTAAATCACCTTTTTGTTCATAGGAATTAAACTTGTTGAACCTTGTGTCGTTGTCATTTTGGTCTATTTCCAAAGCTGCATCAAAATCTTTGATCGCATTAGCAAAGTTTTTTAATTCCATGTATATAATTCCCCTTCGTGATAAAGCGGGGTGGAATTTCGGATTTAGTTCCAAAGCTAAATTGTAATCAGCTAGAGCCTTATGGAAGTTTCCAAGTTCTTGATAAGCCATCCCTCTGGAACAATAAACGGCTTCGTTCCTAAGACCAAGAAGCATTGCTTTTGAATAGTTTTCAATAGCTTTTGGCGAATTGTTTTTAACAAGGTAATTGTCAGCTTTCAATTCATAACAATCAGGGTTTTGTGGATCTTTTTGAATCGCTTTGTTTACAAAAGTCATTGAATTATCGTAATTTTCATTAATGAAATAGTTGTTTGCTTTGTCCAATAATTTCATTGATGCTTTGCTGTTTCTTTCTGATTCTCGCATAAATACACCTGCCTTTTTGTATGGTGACCATTGATACGGAATTATAAGTTTGGAACAAAAAATGAAAAAAGGCGTTTTGGCAAAATTTTTCAAAATAATTTTTGCAATGGTCAAAAAAAGGCTTAAATTTAACTTGTTTTAAGACAATAAGAAAATATGAAAAAATAGATAATTATTTGATTTGCAGAAAAAAGATGTGAGAAAAGTGAGATTACAAATCCAACCCCACGTCATGGTTCTTCAACAAATCCTTCCTTTCCATATAGTCTGTCATAACCTTATTCAGTTCATTCCAGAACGCTTTTGAATGCTCTGGATGCTTTAAATGTACCAGTTCATGGACAACGATGTAATCAATGATAGTTAAAGGTGTCATGCAAACCTCAAAATAGTCAAATCAGGATAACGCTTAACAAATGCGAACTATTTAGCTGTTTATTTACCTTAAATTAAGTCTGTATTTCATTTACAATGGATCAGTCGATTGTTTTGTAATTTATGGTGAATTTATGAAAAAACATGCAGCCCCATGTCATTCAAGTGCATCAGGATTTATTCAAACAGGTTTGTTTTCAAACCTTAAGACTTTTTCTGAGTTAGAACGCAGGATAGAGAAGTTACCCACCGCAAAAAACAAAGGTGATGCCTTTGAGGTTTTTGCAGAAGCCTATCTAAATCTGTTTTCATTAGAGAAATTCAAAGGCATTTGGGTTGATAAGAAAATACCGCCAAAGGTTAGAATCAAACTAAAATTGTCACCTAAAGATGCTGGTGTAGACGGGATCATTGAAACGATTTCTGGTCGGTATCGTGGATATCAAGTAAAGTTTAGATCTGATAGAAATCAGCTAACTTATAGAGACACCGCTACTTTTTTCGGTTTAACAGATTGTTGTGATGATAGGCTTTTGTTTACCAATTCCGAAGACATTTCAAGTATTGCAGAAGAACGAAGCGATTTTGGAAGCATTCGAGGCACTGATCTAGATAAGTTAACTCCCGCTGATTTTGCCCAAATTTTAAATTGGCTTAAAAGTAAGCGAGTTACCTTTAAGAAAAAGAATCCTCGTCCGCATCAGAAGCAAGCCCTTAAAGCAATAATCCCTGCATTAAAAATCAATGACAGAGTTACTGCTGTCATGGCTTGTGGTACGGGAAAAACATTCGTTTCGTTATGGGTTGCTGAAAGTGTTGCTGCAAAAACAGTTCTTGTGCTTCTGCCTTCATTATCGTTACTTAGACAAACCCTCAAGGAATGGGTGCAAAACACTAGCTGGGAGAAATATGACTTTCTATGCGTATGTTCAGATGCAACAGTTAGTCAAGGTGAAGATGAACTCATTGTAAAGCCTACAGAACTAGAATTTTCTGTTACTACCGATTCTGCGAATGTCAAAAAGTTTATCAATCATCCCTTTGATGGTATCAAAATTGTATTTTCTACATATCAGTCAGCAAATGTTGTAGCTCATGGGATGCCCAGAGGATTTAGCTTTGATTTTGGTATTTTTGATGAGGCTCATAAAACTTCTGGTATTCATGGAACTAGCTTTAATTTTGGCTTAGAAAATAAGAATATAAATATAAAAAAGCGACTATTTCTTACAGCTACTCCACGACATTATAACCTGCAAAAAAAAGATATAAATGGTGATCCTGTCCTTGCATATTCAATGGATCAACCAGAGGTATATGGTCCTGTAGTTTTTAATCTTTCCTTTGCCGAAGCTGCAAAAAAGAAAATCATCTGCGATTACAAGGTGATTATCTCTGTAATTACTTCGCCCATGATTGACCAACATTTTTTGAATAGTGGGCAAGTGGTTTTGAAAAGCCAACCGATTGTTGCAAGGCAAGTTGCAAATCAATTGGCATTGAAAAATGCGTTGGAAAAGCACGACATCAAAAAGATATTTACCTTCCATCACAATGTTGCTTCTGCAAAGTCTTTTTCATCAGAAGGGTCTGAAGGTGTAAGTTTTCATCTTCCAAATTTCCATGTAAATCATGTTAATGGAACCATGACCACTGCTTACCGTGAAAAAGTCATGGAAGAATTTAAAAATGCAGAAACAGGTTTGCTCTCGAATGCTCGTTGTTTAACTGAGGGAATTGATGTTCCAGCAGTTGACATGGTTGCATTTATGTCGCCAAAAAAAAGCAAGGTTGATATCGTTCAAGCTATTGGGCGAGCGATGAGAATTGCTATTGGAAAAGAAAAGGGTTTCATCTTCATTCCGTTATATCTGGAACAAGCTAAAAACGAATCCATCGAATCAGCTTTAGAAAGATCGAATTTTCAAGAAATATGGACAGTTTTACAAGCTATACAAGAACAAGATGAAGTCTTTGATCAAATCATTCAACAGTTAAATGCAGCCACAAAACTTAAGAGGAAAGGATTCAATAATGCTAGGCTTTCAGAAAAGCTAGAAATAATTGGTCCAACTATATCGGTAAAGAAACTTCAGAAATCTATAACAACTTTGCTTGTGTCAAGATTATGCAAATCTTGGGATACGATGTTCCAGATGTTGCTCATGTTTAAGAAAAAACATGGTCACACTAATGTTCCATTAAAAGCAAAAAAACCTTGGGATGAATTAGCCATTTGGGTTGACAATGTTCGTGCATTAAAAAGAAATAAGAACCTTAAAACTGACAGAGTTGAACAGTTAAACAAAATAGGTTTTCGATGGCTGGTCGATGGGCAAACCTTGGCAAATACAGATGGGTTATTGATTGAAAAACAATTTGGGAAAGAATCAGGATTAACAAGAATTATTAGTTACCGCAAAAAAGGCTTAATCAAACCTGTTGGGTATGGCTTATCACATGCTGGTGTTTCAGCCTACTATTACCCTAGCCAAATCCACGAATTAAAAAAGAAACTTGGTATTACTGTTGAAAATACAGATGGGCTTTTGACTCAAAACCAATTTGGGAAAGAATCAAGGTTAACAAATATCAGTAAGTACTGCAAAAAAGGCCTAATCAAACCTGTTGGGTATGCTTTAAATAGTTCAGGTATTGCACCATACTATCATCCTCGTCAAATCCATGAATTAAAAAAGAAACTTGGCATTACTCTTGAAAATACAGATGGGCTTTTGACTCAAAAGCAATTTGGAAAAAAAGCTGCGTTAGCAGAAATCAGAAGTTACCGCAAAAAAGGCCTAATCAAACCTGTTGGGTATGGCATATCAAGTGCTGGTGTTGCACCATACTATCATCCTCGTCAAATCCATGAATTAAAAAAGAAACTTGGCATTACTCTTGAAAATACAGATGGGCTTTTAAATGAAGTAGAATTTGTAAAAAAATTTGGGTTAAAAAGAATCAGTAGTTTTCGCAAAAAAGGCCTAATCAAACCTGTTGGGTATGCAATAGCTGGTCCCGGAATCAGTGCGTTTTATGCCCATAGTCAAATCCAAGAATTAAAAAAGAAACTTGGCATTACTCTTGAAAATACAGATGGGCTTTTAAATGAAGCAAAATTTGGGAAAGAATCAAAGTTAACAAAAATTAGTAGTTACCGCATAAAAGGTCTAATCAAACCTGTTGGGTACGCAATGTCTGCAGCTAAGATAAGTTCATTTTATTACCCCAGCCAAATCTACGAATTAAAAAAGAAACTTGGCATTACTCTTGAAAATACAGATGGGCTTTTGACCGAAAAGCAATTTAAAAAAGAATCAGGGCTAGCAAATATTAGTAGTTACCGAAAAAAAGGCTTAATCAAACCTTTTGGGTATGCACTAAATAACTCAGGCGTTGCACCATACTACTACCCCAGCCAAATCAAAGTGTTAAAAAAGCTACTTGGAATCACCCTTGACACTACAGATGGGCTTTTGAATGAAGGCCAAATTAGAAAAGAATCAGGGTTAACAAATATCAGTAAGTACCGCAAACAAGGCATGCTCAAACCTGTTGGGTATGCACTAAATAACTCAGGCGTTGCACCCTATTACCACCCTCGACAAATCAAAGAATTAAAAAAGAAACTTGGCGTTACATTGGATGATACTAATGGACTATTGGTTGAAAAACAATTTAGGAAAGTATCTGGTATATCAAACATCGGGCGGTATCGAAAAAAAGGTTTAATTTATCCAGTTGGGTATGCTTTGGCTAGAGCGGGGATTTCTCCGTATTATCATCCGAGGCAAATCAAGGAATTGAAAATTAAACTTGGCATCAACCTTGATAATACTATTGGGCTAATAAATGAAACGCAATTCGGGAAAAACTTTGGCTCTTCACGAATTGGTAATTATCGCAAAAAAGGGTTAATCAAACCTGTTGGTTACGCACTAAATAGTTCAGGCGTTGCACCCTATTACCACCCTCGACAAATCAAAGAATTAAAAAAGAAACTTGGCATCAACCTTGATAATACAAAAGGGCTTTTGAATGAAAACCAATTCGGGAAAGCATCTGGTTTATCAAAAATTGGGCGTTATCGAAAAAAAGGTTTAATTTCTCCAGTTGGTTATTCAATAATACGTGGCGGTGGGGTTAGTCCCATGTACCATCCCCGCCAAATTAAGGAATTGAAAGCCAAACTAAAAAAAACACCTGCGAGCATATCAAAGCAATAACTCACTGCCGATATCTGCCCTTTATTTGCGTTTTTTTTCAATTGGGCAATTAAGGCTCAAGTTTTTTGGTTTAAACAAAAAAAGTGCGTCCTGTGCAAATTAAATGCAGACTGTAGCTGTTAAAGGCAAAGAAGAATGCAAAGTAAGCTGTAATGAAAATAAAATTTGTATTATTTTCGAAAGCACAAAATGTATGTTCTTTTACACCAAGTCAAACAAACAGATCTAACTAGGCAATCAAATTTCTATCACCTATTTGCCGTTTTTGTGATGAAACCAGTTCGATCTTTCCTTTTACCTTTTCCGTGAAAAATATAGATTTAATTAAAATAAGAGGTTAAAAAAAATATTATACTATCAACAATATTTTAAAATGTTTTGTTTTATAAATACCAGTCATAATATTATTCCTGTTTAATGATAATCGTTTGAAAACCAAATAAAAGAATATGAATAATGATTTTACTGTATCAAAAATTATAAAAAAGATTACCGAACAAGGAATTAAATATGATAAAAAACTAAAAGCAGCAAATGAAAAATATAATACAAAACAATTAGTAAAGATCTGCAGATTTTAAAGAAAGAAAAAATTAATATGATATTTTTTTCAAGAAAAAAGTTATTATTAAATAATGAATATATTGTTGACCAACAAAATAAAAAAATTATTGAAAATTCAATATCTGAGTATTTAAGCAAAGACAATCCTACAAAAGAACTATTAAAAGATTTATCAAGTAAAGGTTATTCTTATAAAAATTTTTCAACAGAAGAATTGGGGAAAATAGTCCTTCTTTTTTTGCATAAAAATAGTCTAAAAGAAATTGAGTATATCATGTCGCCAAACTCAAAACCTTTTCTACAAAGAGATGCATTTGCAGGTTGGGATCCTTTTCTTTATATGATTGATAGCAATTTATTTTTAAAGAATTTAGTTGATAAATTAGATGATTATAAAAAGTACAATGGAAAAATTAAAGAAATATTTGATTTATTAATGGGCTGGGTTTTTTATAGATTTAAAGGAAAAGATTACATCAAATTTTTTACATGTATAAACAATGATGAATTAGAATATTTTTTTGAAACATTACATAAATATAATGCTGGCACAAGAATAACAATTGATAATTTATTTCAACTAATAAATACTAAAGAAGATGCTCCAACATCATATTTTGAAAGATTAATAAATGCTTTTGTTACCAGTAGAAATACAAATGACAAAGAAATTGCAATTTTGGAAAGATTTATCGAACAATATAATAAAAACAATCCTACTGATCCCATCAAACCAGTTAATTTTGATGACTTAAGAATGAAAAATTTTACCAAAGGACAACTATCACTTAAAGATTCCTTGAAAACCATAGGCGGTTGGTATAACAACTTTTTTGGCAAAGACGGCAAATAAATTTAAACTAAAATAATTTAATGTTGAGAAATACTGGAAAAAAACGAAGTGCTTTTTTCAGTATTTAGACTAGCAAGAAATGCAGATGATTGATTTTGAACCTGATGCTGTGAAATGAAAAAGATGACCTATTAATTTTTAAAATAATTAAGATACATCAAGACTTATATCATAATGATAATCAATTAATTTATCAGTTCCTTTTATAGTATTGTTGGGGTTTGCTTTGTTGAAATTAAACACATACTTACTTAATTTTATAACATTACTAAAATTAACTCCAGACTTCCTTTCCAAGTATCCTTTTATTAGATCGCTTAAATAACTGCCTGACACGCCTTCTAATTCTTTTTCTTTTAGTAATGCTAAAAAATCATTCATTTTGATTTTTCTAAATAAATCGAAATGAATAAAATTTGCAACAATATAAGATACCGCATCATTATGCAAAGATTTGATAATTTTAATTACATGTTTGCTAGTTAGTGATTCATGAAAATATTTCACAACAAAGTGAATGATCTGTTTTATCTTTTCAGGATCGGAAAAATATAAAGGCAATTTATCAATTAAACCCTCTAAAAAAGTATTTCTTCGCCATTTCAAACCCCAGTTGGGATTAATCCCTGAAAATGAGTTAGGCATCCCCAAAAATGAATTAGTTTTGTTTAATTTGTTAATTCCTTTTGTACCTAAGCTGTCTTCAATTTCTTTGGGAAGATTTTTGGTCAAAAAAAACAAAAGAACATGTCCAAGATCTTGATCGCTAAAGTTTTCAAATGTTAAACCTTTGTCATGTAAATCTTTTCCAAGAGAAGCAATAGGATTAGATTCATTAATGTAATCATTGATTGGCTTAATTGTTTCCGCTGGGCTTCCTGAATTGTCTAAAGTCTTTATTGTGTTCCCATCATTTTTATCAATGAAAACCATGTCTATCTTTTTTGAAAAACTAAACATTTTTTAATCACTTTTTAAATAGAAGATTAATTATAAAATTCCGATTTCAGCTTTAATCAAGATTACTAATATGTTTGTCTATTACAAAGTATTTTCTAATCTGACCAAAAAATGCTATTTAAAATCTCTTTCGTTTTTGTTTTTTCGATTTTTTCTTCAATAAAATCTATCAGGTTTATGTGGTCTTTTGTATTTTCTTTATTGAAGACTAATACAAATTCTTTTATTTTTTCTAAGTCAAGTACACTTGAACCAGACTCTAATACATAAATATTTGTTAGCTCTTTAATATAATTCGTTGGCATATTTTCTTGATATTTTTCTTTAAGTACATCTATGAAATCATTTGCATCAATTCGCTCAAATAATTTCATATCAGAGAATTCATTAATGACATTTGGAATAGTATCATTGTGCGATGAATTAATGATTTTAATTAAGTGCTTACCTTTTAATGATTGATTAAAATTTCTTATAATAAATTCTATCATTTGCTTAATTTTTTCACTATTTGTAAAATACAACTGCGATTTATCAATTAAATTTTCTAAAAAAGAGTTTTCACGATAAGTATTGGTAATATTAATACCCATAAAAGAACTCATAAAAGAATTAAACTTTGTTAGTTTTCGGATTCCATTTTTACTCAAACATAATTCAATTTCTTTGGGAAGGTTTTTCGTTAAAAAAAGCAATATAATTTGTTCGAAGTCTTGATCGCTAAAGTTTTCAAATGATAAACCTTTGTCATGTAAATTTTTTCCAAGAGAAGCAATAGGATTAGATTCATTAATGTAATCATTGATTGGCTTAATTGTTTCCAATGGATTACCTGCATCGTCTAAAGTTTTTATTGTGTTCCCATCATTTTTATCAATAAAAACCATGTCTATCTTTTTTGAAAAACTAAACATTTTTTAATCACTTTTTGTATAGAAGATTAATTATAAAACTCCGATTTCAGCTTTAACCAAGAATACTATTATATTTGTCTATTACAAAGGGTTTTATTATTGCGACTAATTAACAGACTCTGAAACCCGATCGTAATATTTTTCAAAACTTCTTATTATGGTTTTCTTTTTTTGTAATTTTCCAAAACATCATCATAATTTTTCATTAACTTTTTCACACTATCAATATCGCCCCAATCAATATTATACTTTTTTGAAAAATTGCCTGCTGAACTAAGCCCTATATTTTGATCAAGTTTATATTTCTCATGAAAAACTATAATTTTCAACAAATCATTAGGAAGATAAATATCTTTTTTTCTCATTGATCGTTCAATTCCAAAAGCAAGAATTCGTAAATACTTTTCTGAATTTTTTGCCAAACCATATAAAACTTCTTTTTCTTCCTTAGTCATAGGTTTTTCTTTATTCATTTCATTAAGATCATAAACACGAACAAAATTTCCGCTTTTTAAAACCCTGTAAAAATCAATATCTTTTCTAGAAACATCTAGATCTTTTACAGAAATATTCTTTCTTTTATAAAAATCAATTAAGTAATCAATGTAATAGTCGTGCATACCTTTTTCTTTTAAAGCAGCAAATTTTTTACTGTCGTCATCTGAAATTTCATTTTTTTGTTTTATTTGTTCTTGAGTGTTTTTTAATTGTTGAGGCTTCAAATCTTCAATTTCGCCTGCATCTCCGCCAACCAAAGCGAGGTTTGTAAAAAAAACCTCTGCAATCAAATGATTGTTTGCAAATGTGAGAAAGAGCAAAATGAGCGTTGCAAAATTCTTCATAATATTTTGTCGCCACAGCCTAAATTTAAGTTCCTTCTTTCTAGGAACAATGCGTGAGGCGTTTAATTGCGTTTATTTCTAATTGGGCAAATAGGTTCAAGTTTCTGCTTTAAACGCAAAAGAAGATAGTTTAATTGCGTTGCAAGGGTGGTTGAAATGGTAATTATAAAAGAACACCAGCTAAGTACGATTTAGTTAGGCGAACTGTTTTTTTGATCA
>Ga0194055_10002227_pt1 | contig 15441 bp, 14 predicted proteins | sample SepL449m_MetaG_FD_155482 | JGI IMG/M metagenome (GOLD analysis project Ga0194055, IMG submission 155482) | Anoxic zone freshwater microbial communities from boreal shield lake in IISD Experimental Lakes Area, Ontario, Canada - Sep2016-L442-9m | ecosystem: Environmental > Aquatic > Freshwater >... | reverse complement strand
CTCCACACTGACGCAGCAAGGCCCAACTCCGTTGCATTGGCTCGTGCGATGACCTCTTCAATGTCGTCATAGGCCTGGATCGGAACTAGGGGGCCAAACTGTTCTTCACACACAAGTTGCGCCTCGTCGGTCAGGTTTAACACCACGCGAGGGCGAACAAAGTAGCCATTGGCCACCACTTCTTCATCAATGACGGTTCCGACTTCAATAACTTCTCCACCTGCAGCGATGGAATCGGAAACGAGTTTTTCCAAACGCTCCTGTGCAGCCCGCGAAACCACTGGTCCGACCGTGACGCCCTCAATCATCGGATCACCAATGATCACTGAGCGCTTGCACGCAGCAATAAACCCAGCGACAAAGTCGTCGTAGGCGCCGCGATGCACATAGATGCGCTTACTGGCCATACACACTTGACCACCCATCATGAAAGTCGCCAAGGCGATGCGATCGAAAGCTGCATCGTCGAGCAAGGCATCCTCAAGGAAAATTGCCGCGTCATTGCCGCCAAGTTCCATCACAGTTGGGGTGATCATCCGCGCAGCCGATACGCCAATGTGGCGAGCTACTACATCGCCGCCGGTGAAGGCGATCTTGCGAACCAGCGGGTGGGTGACAAAAGCATCCCCGGCTTCGGGTCCGCCATGAACGACTTGCAGCACACCATCGGGCAGACCAGCTGCGATGGTCTCCAGTAACAGAGTTACCGCCAACGGTGCCTGCGGGGAAGGCTTAACGATGATCGAATTTCCAGCGACCAAAGCCGGTGCGACCTTGAGCATGGACAAGACGATGGGTGCATTCCAAGGGGTAATCGCTAACACCACACCAAAGGCAACTCTGGTTCGAACCAGTTTTCCAGCCTCATCATCAATGACATGATCAGCTAAAACCTTGCTCGCCTGAGCGATATTGAAACGCAACAGGGACACCGAATACATCGCTTCGCCGCGCGAGTCCGGAAGAGGTTTACCAACTTCAGCGCACATCAAAGTTGCGATCTGGTCATAAAGTTCTGGCGTGACTAAGTCCGCTGCATCAGCTAGTACTTGGCATCGTTGTTCAAGACTCAACCCTGACCACTCTTTGAATGCCGCATGCGAACGCTGCACAATCGGATCAACATCAGCAACTGATGTTTCGTTGACCTCACCAACGATGCGATCAGGAAAAGTCGGGTTTTCGCGACGAATAACGTTCACGTGAAGTCCTCAGTCCTTCTGGTAAAAAATTATGAGTAGCGCTCTTCCAATGACAACAACTCTGGCTGACCCAACAAGCTCGTCAACTCATCCCAGGTCAGTTTATCTACGGACTGGGCGCTGCCCTGTGTGGCAATTGCCTGATAGAGCCCAGTCAAGGCTTGCGCAGCTGCAAGCAGAGGTGCCACCGGATACAGCGCGACCTTCACGCCGAATTCAGCCAGTTGGGCTGGGGTAAGTGGCTTGAGGTGAGGATCGGCTTCTGAGACATTGACCATCAATTCGGCGTTCGGCAAGGCCGCATGAACCGTTGCCAATCGCTGCGCATCTGTGACCCCTTCGATGAAAACCAGATCTGCACCGGCTGCGGCAAACTCCCCGGCTCGATCAATAGCAGCATCTAATCCAAGAACACTCATCGCATCCGTGCGAGCAATGACGACCAAACCGGTGTCCGCTTCGACGACCGCGCGTACCTTCTGCACTGCTTCAGCTTGGTCAATAACTTCTTTTCCAGCCATGTGACCGCAACGCTTGGGATTGATCTGGTCCTCAATATGCAGGCCAGCAATTCCAATGTGTGCGTAATGCTCCACTGTGCGGCGTGCATGCAAAGCATTGCCGTATCCGGTATCTGCATCAGCAATCAATGGAAGGTCGATCACTGAGGTAATCCGTTGGGCCGCTTCAGCAATTTGCGATCCATGGATATATCCCAAGTCAGGCAAGCCCAACGTCACGGCTGAGGCGATCGCACCCGAGAAGTGCGCGACCGAAAAGCCAGCACGAGCCAAGAGCAAGGCTGAAACCGCGTCATAGCAACCAGGAGCTTGCACACAGCCAGGCTCAGCCAACACAGTTCGTAGCCGATCGGACGAGACTGTCATCTATAACTCCCTCATTAAGCGGCTACAGCCTTCAATACGATCATCCACACCCATCGCGCGCAGCATGTGCCACAGCACAGCGATATTGATCGGAATCACCGGCTTCCCAAGGTAGCCCTCAAGGCCCTCAGCCTGCTTGACAAAAGACAAGTTCGTTCCAACTTGAACAATGGCCTCAACATCTGGGCCATCAATTTCGGCCACAGTTCGACCAATTTCTTCAGGTGTGACTTCAGCAATGGCCGTAGCTGTTTTGCAACGAAGCCCGGTGACACTGACAACATCAAATCCAGCTTCTGCGAAAAAGGTGGAGACTTGTTTGTCGGCCACTGGCTGGTAGGGCGAGAAAACCGCGATTCGCTTGACCCCAAACGCATTCAGTGCGGCTGCGGTAGAGGTTGATCCGGTGCTCACTGGCAATCCCGAAAGCGCCTCAATCTTCTTCGTGAATTGCTTGCTTCCTTCAAGTCCGCCCCAGAAGGTTCCAGCCGACATTCCCATCATCATGTAATCCGGCTTGCAGGTCAGTACCCGCTCAACCGCGTCTTCAATGGTGGTTTCGAGTTGCTCAATCAGTCCTTCGAATTCTTCATCATTGGACAAATTCGGGTTCGTGATGTGCATGCGTCCAGCATGGAAAGTCATACCCACTGGTCGCCACTGCGCCAGGTCGTGCTCAACGACCGTGTTGGTTGACGGAACAATGACCGCAACTTTGGCTCGCCAGCCAGTGACATCAGGCATGAACTAGATCCCTCAAATTAGACGATGTTTGCAGCACGCAGTTCAGCTATCTGCGCATCCGTCTTACCCAGAACATCCTTCAGAATCTCTTCCGTGTGCTGACCAAGTTCTGGTCCCACCCAACGCACCTGACCTGGCGTTTCAGAAAGTCGTGGGAACGTATTTTGCATAGCAACTTCGCCATACTGAGGGTGCATGACTTTCACAATGGATTCGCGGGCTTTGAATTGAGCGTCTTCGAGCATGTCCGGAGCGCGGAAAATCTTTCCATGGGGAACCTTGAACTCAGACATCAGCGCATCCACCTCTGCACTGGTCTTAGTGCTGCTCCACGTGGCAATCATTTCATCTAGCTCTGCTTGATTTTCACCGCGAGCTGTGTGGTCAGCAAATCGCGGATCCTCGGCTAACTCGGGTTGACCCATACTTTCGGCCAAACGGCGGAAGATGCTGTCGCCATTGCCCGCAATCAGCATTTCACCGTCTTGGGTCGGATAAACATTCGATGGTGCGATCTTGGGCAAGATTGATCCGGTGCGCTCACGGATGTAACCGGCTTGGTCATAGTCAATGACTAGGGATTCCATCACCGCAAGCACTGCTTCATACAGCGCGGAGTCAACGATTTGTCCACGACCGGTGCGCTGACGAGCGTGCAGAGCCATCAAGGCACCCAAAGTTCCAAAGGTTGCTGCCAAAGTGTCACCGATTGAGATTCCAGCCCGCGACGGCATCCGGTCTGGGTCACCCGTGACGTATCTCAAACCACCCATCGCTTCGCCAACGGCCCCATACCCTGCTTCAAACTGCATCGGACCTGATTGCCCAAAACCGCTAACGCGCAGAATGACCAGGCGCGGGTTGATTTCCCACAATTGCTCTGGTGACATTCCCCAACGCTCCAATGTGCCACTGCGAAAGTTCTCAATAAGCACATCAGAGGTGGCCAAAATGTCCCGAGCAATTTGTTGTCCAGCTGGTTCACGCAAGTTACAGGTCACAGACTTCTTATTGCGGCCAAGCACTGACCACCATAAAACTTTGCCATTAGTGCGCTCTTTACCCCACACGCGCAGCGGGTCACCTTGGTTCGGCGGTTCCAGCTTGATCAACTCAGCACCGAAATCGGCAAAGAGTTGGCCAGCAAATGGTCCAGCTAAGAGTTGGCCCATCTCCACAACGCGTAGATCAGACAGCGGACCTGGGTGAGTCATTCACATACTCCGTAATACATAGCTGACGAATACGAATTAACCAAAGACTGCTTTAAGACCTGCGGCCGAGAAGTTTTCCACCCCGACGACGCGTGAATTGGTAAAGAAGTCAAAGGTCTCAGTGGTGCCCTCAACGCCTAGACCTGACAGACCCCACGCTGGTCGAGGAGCCATCAAGTTCAAGCTCAACATGGTCGAGCCATTGACCTTAACCCCACCGGCGCGGACCTGACGAGCAACCGCTAGACCGCGTTCTTCATTGCCGGCAAAGACATAACCTTCAAGACCAAACGGGGTGCCATTAGCTACCCGCACGGCCTCGGCATCGTCGGAAACCTGGTGGACTGTGGCCACTGGACCAAACATCTCTTCTTGCGCAGCCTCACTGGTGACGCCAGTGATCAAGGTTGGGGCCAGGAAGTTTCCAGCCAGATCAGGAAGCGGCGTTGAGGAATGGGTCACGCCACCTTGACTGACATATTCCTCAATGCGACCACGCAGCATCGCTAGGTGACCGGAGTGAACCATCGGACCCATGTCCGAATCGGGAGACAACGAATCGCCCAACCGGACCTGTGCCAATCGATCCATGACCTTAGCCATCAGGTCGTCGTAGATGTTTCCTTGCACAATCAATCGTCCAAGTGCGCGACACCATTGACCATTGAGTTGGGTCATAAGTTCAACAATCCCATTCGCAGCAAAATCCAGGTCTGCATCGTCTAAAACAACGACCGGATTGTTGCCGCCAAGTTCAAGCTGAGTTGCCTTGAAGTCCTCTGCAGCCACTGCTGCGATAGCCCGGCCAGCCGCCAGACCGCCGGTCAACGAAATTGCACGAATGCGCGCGTCCTTAACCAACATCCCACCGACGTGGGAGTTGCCCTGAACCACTTGGAAGGTGCCCTTCGGCGCGCCAGCAGCATCCAAAGCCGCGGATACGACCTCAGCCATCACAGTCGTGCCATACGGCGCCCACTCACTGGGCTTGAGGATCGTGGGCGCACCAACAGCCAACGAGTTAGCAATCTTGTGGCATCCCTGCGGCGCCGGCGCATTCCATGGAACCAAACTCAAGGACGGTCCCCACGGCAATCGATGCACTTCAGCCTGGGCTTTGGGATCACTTTGACTGAGTTCAACGTCCACCTTGTGCATCAAACGTCCCTGGCGCAATAAGCCTGCAGCCAAACGGAACGAACCGCCGTTGATAACCGTGGCCAACATCGCGGTAGTACCGATCACTGCAGCACTGCCGAAAGATTCAAGGGCGGCAATGCGTGGAGCCGCCGCATCGAGTGCATCAGCAACGCTTTCCAAGATCGCAGCGCGCTCTTCAGCGGGCACATTCAGCCATTCACCAGTTTCGTGAACGCGGGCTGCTGCTGCAGCCACCCGCTCAACATCGGCATCTGCCGTGGCCTTCATCCGTGCCACAACCTCACCGGTGTTGGGGTTCTCCAACTCAGTGGGCAGGTCAACCGGCGCATCCGACCATTCACCGTCAATCAGCTGACGTGTGGCTGGCAATTCGATGGATTGGGATGGCGTGGTGGTCATGATTTCTCCTCTGCGGAATAGACATCAGAGACAGTAGTGCTCTGGTGAACCGGCCCGGTTGCGCCCCGTGGATCCTGGGGCACTCGCTGAGTCGGGTCTGTACTGATTTTGCTCCCCATCACGGTCAGGACGCGCACCAGTTCACCATCTCGATACAAAGTGGTGGTGCGGGTGCGCTGATTGCCGCCAAGGTGCCGTATGTAGTCCGGATCGTGGAATCGTGTGGTGCCCTGCTCATCAATGCGACGGGGGGCGAAGACCAAGACTCCCGGGCCTCCGCTCACGCCGACCATCTCGGGTGCATTGGGACCGAGCCGATCAAAAATGAGAACTCCATCCACGATTGATCCGCGAAAGGTGCGGGCATGCGGGTCTCGGCCACGAAGAACGACGTTAGTTTGGATGAACTGATCCCCCTCGATATCGAGGTACACCAATTGCTCATAAGGCACCGGACCGGGTGAGCCACCAAGCGGATCGTCAGCCAGCTCAACGCCTGCCGGCGAGTAGGCGCTGATCTGGTCATGCCACACCCCGCGGAAGAGCAACAAGTTTTCAGCAACCGATGTCACGACTGCTCACAGCATCCAGGTAGGTCGCGGTTCAACGGCTCGTGGAAGTTGCAAGTTACGAGCCAGCGAGCGCGCAACCTCAACAGCTTCAGGGCGCGATGCACCGGTAGAAATATTCAACAACTCCATCAAGTACAAAACATCTTCAGTCGCGATCAAGCCACCCATTCCGCCCAGGGCAGTGTCAAACTGGGTGACTCCACTTTTCAACGCTGCTAGCGCATTGGCTAAGCCCAAACCCGCATGGTCACGAAGGCAGACGCCGGTTGCCGACGGCTTGATTCTTACGCTCACATCCACCAGCCGTTGACGAACAATCAATGGATTGGCATCAGCGGAGGTGTCATCTAGAACAACTTGGGTGAACCCACCCCGCGCCAGGTTTGACACTGCAAAGAGCACTGCATCGTGATGATCGGGATCAAAAGCGTTCAGAACAACGACTCGCTCAATGCCAACCTCGGCTTGCTGAGCAATAGTGGCCTCTACCGCAGCCGCATCGCGCGAATCAACGACAACCTCAGCAGGAGATACCGCCACTCCAGCGGCAGCCAGGGCAGCCTTATCTGTGGTCAAGTCGACACCGGTCTGGGCTTCAAGTCGGGCCACACCCACATCAGCAACCGAGGCCCGTTCCGGAAGTTGGTCTGCAAATTGCCCCCAACTGCGTGAGTGATACAGCAATGGGGCTGACTTTCGCGGGTTTCCGGCGTCAAGGACCTCGCCCACGAAAATGGTGTGATCGCCACCTTCGTATTCAAAAACAACGCGACAATCAATCCACGCTAAAGCGTGATCAAAAAGCGGAACACCGGTTTGGCTTGTGTGGCAATCAACCCCATCGAATCGGTCCGTGATCTCGGGGATCATGCCGGCAAAACGCTTACCTAATTCGGTCTGGTCCGCGGCCAAAATGTTGATACCAAATACGCCGCTCTTGGCAATCAAGTCGTGGGTATAAATACCCTTCAGCAAGCACACCGACACCAAGGGCGGTTCCGCGCTGACGCTGCTAAACGAGCTAGCCGTCATGCCGTGCCAGTTGCCATCAGCAAGGGTGGTGACAACGGTTACGCCACTGGGCCATTGCGCGAGCGCGTCCCGAAATATCTCCGGGTTAACGGCCACCGCGCGCTCCTATCCTTTTCAAGAGATTCTCAATAGTGTGTAGATCCCACGGTTCACCAGGAGTTGGCTATGCCAGGCACTATCAATAAGGACAACCTTACCCGCCTGATCGCGCGGGAACAGGAGCGCTTCGTCCAAAGTCACCCAGCATCTGCCGCACTGCATGAGCGGGCTCAAAATTCCCTTAATCGTGGGGTCCCAATGGTCTGGATGGCACGCTGGGCCGGGGCTTTCCCCTTGTTTGTCACCTCGGCTCAAGGCTCGCACTTCACCGATGCTGACAACCGTGACTACATCGATTTTTGCTTAGGTGACACCGGTGCGATGAGTGGCCACTCACCGGCACCGACCGTGGCTGCCGTTTCAGCTCAGGTTGCCAAAGGGATCACGGCCATGCTGCCGACCGAAGATTCCATCATCGTGGGAGAAGAACTTGCTCGTCGATTTGGATTGCCTCTGTGGCAATTCACCTTGTCAGCAACCGATGCTAATCGAAATGCCATTCGCCACGCTCGCCACATCACAGGTCGAGCCAAGATTGTCGTCCACGATTGGTGTTACCACGGCACCGTAGATGAAACATTTGCCATTCTCGGAGCAGACGGTTCCACCATTTCCCGGCCAGGAAATATTGGTGCTCCAGTTCCACTGGATCAGACAACAATTTCCGTCGACTTCAACGACGTGGCGGCCCTAGAGAAAGCACTCGCCACCGGCGAAGTTGCCGCAGTGTTGATGGAGCCGGCCTTGACCAACATTGGCATCGTGCTGCCCGAACCGGGTTACCTTCAAGCCTGCCGCGAGTTGACTTCTAAATACTCAGCGGTGTGGATCGTTGACGAGACGCACACGCTCTCAGTGGGTCCTGGCGGGTGGACTGGAACGTACGGATTGGAACCAGACATGCTCACGGTAGGTAAGCCGATAGGCGGCGGTATCCCGTGTGGCGCTTTTGGGATGACGCACGAAATCGCAGACAAGATCGCCGTTGGCGTCGAAAAAGATGACTTGGATGTTGGCGGAATTGGCGGAACACTTGCCGGTAATGCCCTGTCCTTAGCGGCCATGCGCGCCACCTTGACTGAGGTACTGACTGAAGGTGCCTACAAACACATGATTGAACTAGGCACTGCCTGGGCCGATGGAGTAGATGATGCCATCGCTGCACAGGATGCGCCGTGGCATTGCAACCGATTGGGTGCGCGTGGGGAATATATGTTTTCGCCGCACGCAGTTCGCACCGGAGCGCAAGCTTTTGCTGCAGGCGATCATGGTTTAGATGAATTCCTTCATCTTTACGCACTCAACCGCGGCATATTGATGACACCATTTCACAATATGGCGCTGATGGCACCAACTACATCGGCCGCAGATGTGGATGCGCACACAGCCATGTTCAACGAAATGCTCACAGAACTTTTTGCCTGACTTTTGAGCTCGAATATTGGCTCAATCGATAGATAGAACTTCTGCCGCTTCGGGACTGGTCTCTATAAGGAAGTTCCTACAGCGCACATACTCTTCCTCTTCGCCAATGGCATGAGCTGCTCGAGCCAACGCAGCTAAGGACCGCAAAAATCCGTGATTGGGTTCATGGGACCACGGGACGGGCCCGTGACCCTTCCACCCATTGCGACGAAGTAAATCCAAACTGCGGTGGTAGCCGGTACGCGCAAACGCATAGGACAAGACCGGATCGTTATCTCCTAGCGCCTTCTCAGCCAGCACAGCCCACGGCAAAGCCGATGACGGGTGGGCAGCGGCAACCACTCGCGGATCCGTTCCGCTTTCAAGTTCAACTCGCGGTTCGGGTTCGGATGGCAAAAGGGTCTCTGGCGGTTCACCAAGCAAATTAGTCATGTCTCCATCATGCCTGCTGTGTGCACCTGTGGATAGTTGCCATCACCACGCGCTCGAATACTTCAGGCTGAACCAATGTCTGCGCTCCGCGATCCTGTCTTTAGCCGAACCCAGGCTTTAGCCGCTGGCTTTACCTCCGATCAAATTCGATGGGCGCTGAAAACATCCCGCTGGTTTGCACTACGGCGCGGTTTATATGCAGACTCAGCTGCCTTTAACGAGCTTTGCCCCACGGACCAGCATCTTTTGCAAGCCTTTGCTGCGATGTCGCACCTGACTTGCCCATCAATGATCAGCCATCGCAGCGCAGCGTTCCTTTATGGATTGCCTGCCTATCGAAATCCCCAACGCGTCTGCCTCACAGTCAGTAGAGATCAGCGCCGAACGATGGCCGATGTTGATCTGTACACCACCCGTGACTTCGGCCGGGACAACAGCCTTTTGAACCATCGCTTCACCATGGCCATTGCGATCACCACACTTGCTCGCACGGTCGTTGATGTGGCCCGCACTAGTGATCTGCCAGAAACTCTTGTCGTGGCCGATGCAGCCCTGCACACATCAGGCGTAACCAAGGCCGAGTTGAATAATGTTCTGGACGGCCTTTGGCGCTGGCCACATGTGGATCGAGCACGACGCGCTCTTGAGCATGCCGATCCACGATGTAGTGATCCACAGATCTCGTGGGTGCGCGGTCTATTCATCGAAAACCAGCTACCCATTCCTGACTTTCACGTCGATATCCACGAACGCAACAAGTTGATTGGGCGTTTTGACTTTGCCTGGCCAGAGTTAGGGGTGCTGGCTCACGTTGATCGGCTCAATGGCACGCCATCGGATCAACTGCGCGCCCTTCGACAACAACGCGTCATTGACGAATACGCCCGCCAACTCGGATTTACCGTGCTTGCTCTCAATCCTGATGAATTGGCGGCTCATGCACACCACCGACTTGGTCCATTACGCAAAGCTCTGGCCCAGCAAGCTGCTGCTTAAGGACATAGCCCCTTAAGAAGCTAGCGATGTTCCAGTCGAGCGCAGGTCTTCACACGCTCGAACAACCCGTGCTGCCATTCCGGCTTCTGCGGCTTTGCCATAAGCACGAGGGTCGTACTGCTTCTTATTACCTACTTCGCCATCAATCTTGAGCACACCGTCATAGTTGCGCATGATGTGATCAACCACCGGTCGAGTAAAGGCGTACTGCGTGTCAGTATCAACGTTCATTTTCACCACGCCATAGTCCAACGTTTCACGAATCTCTGAGAGCAACGATCCTGAGCCACCGTGGAATACCAAGTCAAAGGGCTTGTCCTTGCCCGTTGATACACCTACGTGCTCTTGTATCTCTTTCAAGATCGCCGGCTTGAGTTTTACGTTGCCTGGTTTGTACACGCCGTGAACATTCCCGAAGGTGGCTGCCAACATGTAGCGCCCCTTTTCACCAGTACCCAAAGCTGCTGCAGTCAATGCCGCATCATCTGCTGTGGTGTACAGCTTTTCATTAATTTCATGGGCGATGCCGTCCTCTTCGCCACCGACAACACCGATCTCTAATTCCAAAACGATGTTGGCTTTGCGACATTCCTCAAGCAGCTCTTGGGCGATCGCGATGTTTTCCGCCAAGGGCACTGCCGAGCCATCCCACATATGCGACTGGAAGAGCGGATTTTGACCCTTTGCTACGCGCTCTTGTGAGACCTTGATGAGCGGACGCATAAAACCATCGAGCTGTGGTTCAGGGCAGTGATCGGTATGCAAAGCAATATGTACGTCATATTGCGCGGCCACAACATGAGCGAACTCGGCAAGGGCTACCGCGCCCACCACCATGTCCTTATGTGCGCTGCCGCTTAGGTACTGCGCGCCACCCCAGGAAATTTGGACAATGCCATCACTGCCAGCTTCGGCAAATCCTTGAATCGCGGCATTCAATGTCTGCGATGAGGTGCAGTTGATTGCCGGGTAGGCAAACGCGCCCGCTTTTGCGCGATCCAACATGGTTGCGTACACCTCAGGTGTGGCAATAGGCATTTTCGCTCCTCAGCAATGGCGTTGCTTCATTGTGCCGTACGGCCTCAGGTGAAGGTAGAGACCATCGGCTCGCTGGCGCAGTGCGTGTTGCTTAAGTGCGCCCTCACGTGGCTCTATTGTGAACGGGTGACTTCCTCCCACCTTGTTGCCCTTGGCCCAGCAGTCCTTGATCCTCAACACCTTGCTATCAGTCTGGGCCTTATTGGGGTTCTGGCCATCATCTTCGCCGAATGCGGCTTACTGGTCGGTTTTTTCCTGCCTGGAGACTCACTGCTGTTCGCCGTTGGACTGTTAACGTCAGGTGGGATTGCCAGCGCACACATTGACCACCCGTTGTGGTTCGTCATTGCTCTGATCAGCGTCGCGGCCATCGCAGGCAATCTGTGTGGTTACTACATCGGACTCAAAACTGGTCCAGCAGTTTTTTCGCGACCGCAATCACGCTTTTTTAAACCCGAATACGTCACTAGATCCGAGGAATTTTTTGAGCGCTACGGACGTGCAGCCCTGATCTTGGCGCGCTTTACCCCGATCGTGCGAACCATCATTCCCGTGATGGCTGGCACGGCGAAAATGGACTTCAAGAAATTTGCGCTGTTTTCCACGGTCGGTGGAATTGCTTGGGCTGCAAGTATGACCACACTTGGTTTTTACCTAGGAAAAATTACCTGGGTACAAAAGAATCTCGACATCATCGCGATCGGCATTGTCGCCATCTCGTTTATCCCTGTCTGGCTTGAACTTCGCAAGCCAAGGAACAACGAACCGCTCAACTAACCGGAGAAATCTTCCGGCCTAGGCCGACCTACAAGCCAAGGTCAGTCAGCGAATAGGCGGCGTAATAAGGCAAACCAGCCTCAACAATGGTTGGTTCAGCCCCGCGCTCAACAACGACGGCAACAGCCACGACCTCAGCACCTGCTTCACGCAGAGCTTCAACCGCTGTCAGTACCGAACCACCGGTGGTGGATGTGTCTTCCACGGCTAATACCTTGCGCCCAGCAACATCAGGACCTTCAACTCGACGTTGCAATCCATGTTGCTTCTCAGACTTGCGCACGATGAACGCATCCAATTTGCGACCCTGTGCTGCGGCTGCGTGCAACATCGCACCGGCTACCGGATCGGCGCCAAGGGTTAATCCACCTACAGCATCAAATTCAATATCTTTGGTTAGTTCCAGCATCACTGAACCGATCAGTGGTGCGGCGGTTGCATCCAGCGTCACGCGGCGCAGGTCAACGTAGTAATCAGCCTCACGACCGGAGGACAAAATTACCTTGCCGTGCACAACGGCCTTATCTAGAATTTCTTGGCGCAGGGCATCACGATCAGAAGTAGTCACGTGTGAACCATAACCAAGGCCACGCTGGCGTTGCGCTAGGCCTTCTTTTGAGTGTCAAACCAGTTGAGCATGAGGTCGGCCATATTCACATCAGTAATGGTCGCTCCCAAAGCCCCACCTAGCCGCGTTGTTCCGCCAGGGAAGGTGTGGCCACCGCCCACTGCAAGCAACAGCTGGGTTGCAGCCTTACAGCCAGCCCAGGTGCGCAAAATTGCATCAGGCGCCAGTTTGGTGTCAGTGAAATTCGGTTGGCAGCCATTCTTGGCCGCCCAATAGGTCATATCGTCTTCCACCCCGCCGAAGAACGCGAAAGTTCCAGCAGTCTTCGGATCAGGCTTGTTGGGGACTCCACCGATGCCAGCAAAAAATGCGGTGTCGTCTTTGGTGCCGTGATAGGCAAACACCGGAATCGGGAATCGTTGGAGGGAGGGATCAACCAAGTTGATTCCACCACCAGGAACGATGGCAGCAATCTTCTCACTGTCTGTTTGGCCCAACCATGTCGTCATGGCTCCACCAGATGAGAAACCCGTTGCATAGATACGCTTTTGATCAACACAAAATTCACTGGAAATCTTGTCGAGCATTGCATTGGTAAAGGAGACATCATCGGGCGTCGTGCCAATTCCAGGCACGGTCCATCGAGGAGTAACTGCGTCGCCTTTATCTCCTTGTGGGGCAACAACGATGTAACTACGCGAGTTCGCCTTGACGGACAAATTGCTGCTGAAATCATCAATAGATTGAGGATCTCCACCAGTGCCGTGGTAGTTGACGATGATGGGTAGCGCAGCTGAACCGTCATAGGTTTGCGGAATCCACAGACGATACGTGCGGTTTAATCCCTCAAACGTAATTTGATCGTCAATGGTTCCCTTGCGGGCCGATGCCGGGCTTGGGCAAGCAAGAGCAGCGGCTGTGGTTCCTGACGAACTTGAACTGGTCACCGTGGCTTTGCCTGTCGTCACGCTTGAACAGCCTGCAAGGGCTAGGGCGCTAGCGGCAAAAAGTGCCGCCCATCGGGCCTTAGATGAGGTCAAATGCATGTGCCCATCATGGCAAAAATCCGGCTCACCGCAAGGCGAATAATCAAACCCGCTTGCCTGCAACCCATTACTGGCGTCGCGTACGGTTAGCCCGTGAGCGAAACTGATTCGATGGCTTCAAGGCAATGGTTGCCTCCTCATCTGCGCAGCCTGGGCACCACCATCTTCGCTGAGATGTCAGCTCTGGCATTGGCGAGCAATTCAATCAACCTTGGTCAAGGATTTCCAGACACCGATGGCCCAGAGGTTGTGCGCGAGGCCGCCGTCACCGCATTGCGCGAAGGCAAGGGCAATCAGTACCCACCAGGAATTGGAATTCCCGAATTACGGCGAGCTATCGCGCAGCATCAAGAGCGTTGGTACGGGCAAGTTGTTGATCCCGACACCCAAGTGCTGGTGACCGCCGGTGCTACCGAGGCCATTGCCGGCGCGATCTTGGCGCTGGTTGACGAAGGTGATGAAGTCATTGCCCTAGAGCCGTACTACGACTCCTACGCCGCGTGTATAGCCATGGCTCGTGGTGTGCGTGTGCCGGTGACATTGCGTGCTCCGAACTTTCGAATTGATGTTGATGCCCTGCGTGCCGCAGTCACCCCACGGACCAAGGTGCTACTGATTAATTCGCCTCACAATCCGACAGGTATGGCGCTGACCGATAACGAGCGTCAAGCCATCTGTGATGTAGCCATCGAGAACGACCTTGTCGTGATCAGTGACGAGGTCTATGAACACTTGATCTTTGACGGCCGCACCCACCGCCCGTTAGCCACGATGCCGGGCATGGCTGATCGCACGGTCACGATTAGTTCTGGTGGAAAGACTTTTTCCTTCACCGGCTGGAAGATCGGATGGGCTATTGCAAGCCCATCACTGATTAACGCGGTACGAACGACCAAACAATTCCTCACCTACGTCTCAGGTGGGCCGTTTCAATACGCCATTGCGCAGGCCTTAGCTTTGCCTGATGAGTACTACGCATCACTGACCGCAGGGTTACAAGCTAAACGGGATTTATTGGCCCAAGGACTCAGCGATCTTGGCCTTGACGTCTGTGTTCCTGAAGGCACCTACTTCATCACCACTGATATTCGACCGCTCGGCTTTGAAGACGGGTTGGAATTTTGTCGCGCACTGCCGAAGTTAGCCAGCGTTGTCGCTATTCCGCATCAAGTCTTCTACGACAACGTCGATGTCGGTAAACCCTTAGTTCGTTGGGCTTTTTGTAAACAAGATTCGGTACTTCAAGACGCACTCAATCGCCTCAGCGTGCTCAGGGCCAACTAACTGCTCGGCCACGAACGCATAAGTTCAGTGCGAAGTGGGGACGTTTGAGCTTGTACAAGAAAAAACAGCGCTTCACGGGCCCATCGCTGGGCAGGGTTACTCAATGCGATCGCGCCACCACCTGTTGAAGCAACAAAGGCAGCCGTTGCTTCATGTGCCAGGAGCAGTGACTTCGCCCGCACGGCCAAGCGTTCATCGTGTTCTAACTCAGCAGGCACGTTATCGACTAAGTCATAAGCGCGCGATCTCAATGTCGTCAGTTTTTGCTCAAAGGCCAACGCCAGCTCACTGACGTGGCTCATACCTTTTGTGCTGCCAAGCGTTGCGAGTTCAGCAAGCACAGCATCAAGCAGGCCAAATACTGCCGGAGAAGTATTCACCGTGCGATTGGTGTCATCGGCATGCCACTGCTCAGCAGTTTTGACATGAGCGACCTCATCAGCGGTGATGTGAACCTCATCTAATTCCACGGAAACAGTGCGCGTGCCACCCATCACCATTAAAGGCAGCGGGGCGGAGGCAACAAGGCCAGGTCGAGCCTGAGCAGGTATGAGGACTTCAACAA
>Ga0194055_10002226_pt1 | contig 15442 bp, 10 predicted proteins | sample SepL449m_MetaG_FD_155482 | JGI IMG/M metagenome (GOLD analysis project Ga0194055, IMG submission 155482) | Anoxic zone freshwater microbial communities from boreal shield lake in IISD Experimental Lakes Area, Ontario, Canada - Sep2016-L442-9m | ecosystem: Environmental > Aquatic > Freshwater >... | reverse complement strand
GTATTATATTCAGCGTTTTACGCATAGCCAAAATTACAAGATACAGGCCGAATGCTAACCAAAAATATAGATGAGCGGTTGAAACACTATGGCTGTTTCAAATAGCTTTCAATTTTAGGGGGGTAAACTGTACCTTTGCGGCGCTTAAAACGGAGAGAATTGTTGGAGGTTTGATGTTGGATGTTGTCCCGAAAGCTTTCGGGAGGAGGTTTCTTTAATCAGTTATACTCTGCGCTAAACGACTAAACAACTAAACAACTAAACAACTAAACACCTAAACACCTAAACTTCTCAACTCCTAAACTTCTCAACTCCTCAACCCCTCAACTCCTCAACCCCTCAACTCCTCAACCCCTCAACCCCTCAACCAACTTTAAACCTTAAACCTTAAACGTTTAAACGTTCCAAGTTTACCACTCCGCCCTCGCACTCGGCGAACTCTCCATTCCCACAAAATCTTTTTCCAGAAATTTATAGTGGGCTGTAATGGCGATCATGGCTGCATTATCGGTACAATATTCAAAAGCGGGAATAAAGGTTTTCCAATTCTCTTTTTCGCCAAGCGCTGTAAAAGCTTTTCGGAGTCCGCTATTGGCGCTTACTCCACCGGCCAAACAGATCTGCTTAATGCCGGTTTCATGGGCCGCTTTTTTTAATTTGTTCATCAGGATGCTCACGATACGGGCTTGTATAGAAGCACAGATATCGGCCAGATTATTTTTGATGAATAGTTTACAGGTTTCTTCATCGGCTAAGAATGCTTCTTTGAATACATTGCTTTCTCCTGCATTTTTCAGGAAATAAAGGATCGATGTTTTTAATCCGCTGAAACTAAAATCAAGTCCGGGTATCTGTGGCTCCGGAAATAAAAAGCGTTTTGGGTTACCGTTAGCAGCATATTTATCAATGAGTGGACCGCCGGGGTAGGGCAATCCTAATAATTTAGCCGATTTGTCAAAAGCTTCTCCTGCAGCATCATCAATGGTTTCGCCGATCACTGTCAGTTTTGTAGGCGACTCACATACTACGATCTGTGTATGTCCGCCGCTGACGGTTAAACATAGAAAGGGGAAACTGGGTCTATCTTCTGCAATCAGGTTGGCCAATACATGTGCCTGCATATGATGAACTGCGATCAGGGGTTTATTGAGCGAAAGGGCCAACGATTTGGCAAACTGACTACCCACCAATAAAGCACCGATCAGTCCGGGCGCCTGGGTATAGGCGATTGCAGCTAATTCAGTTAAACTTACAGCAGCCTGTTTGAGCGACTGGTCCACCACCGGCAAAATATTTTGAATATGTGCCCTGCTGGCGAGTTCGGGTACTACGCCGCCAAATTTTTCATGCACCGTTTGGGTGGCAATGATATTCGACAATATCTTCCCATCCCGACAAATAGATGCCGAGGTTTCGTCGCAGGATGATTCTATGGCGAGGATGGTGATGATAAAAAAGATTTAAACAGTAAAATTAATTGAATTGAATGAAATGGGGATACCCACTCATTTTAAAAACTATTTGAACTTAGTTTTCTATTTGCTTCTTATCGCCTCCACAGGATCCATCTTAGCAGCCTTAGTTGCTGGGAATATGCCGGCAAGTATACCAACGATAAGGCAAACGATAACGGTAGCAAAAAGTAGGGGAATAGAGATATAGATGGGGAACTCTAAAGGGCCCGATAATATTTTCGTGAGCAGGAAAACGAAGAAGAGTCCTACCGCACCACCCATTAAACAAAGTATGGTGGCTTCCAATAGAAATTCAAAGAGGATACTGCTTTTTTTGGCGCCGATGGCTTTCTTCAAACCAATAATGGGTGTTCTTTCTTTCACCGTAACGAACATGATATTGGCGATACCGAATAATCCCACGATCAAACTGATCACGCCAATGATTCCACCCACCACATTCACTGTAGAGAAAAAAGCTGTGATGGCCTTGCTGAAGGCTTCCACACTGTTCAGGGAAAAATTATCTTCCTGGGTAGGACTTAATTTTCTGATCTGCCGCATGATGCCTTTCAGTTCATCGCTGAGTGCAGCGGTGAGAACACCTTCTTTCCCTTTTGCGATCAGGATCGGATTGGAATATTCTTCTTTGAATAATTGTTTGAATAAACGGTAGGGAACCATCACCGAATTATCAAAGCCCCAACCAATAAAGGTTTTTCCTTCTTTTTTGATTACGCCAATGACCATTACCTTTTTTCCCTTGATATCAACTTCTCTGCCAATGGCTCGTTCTGTACTGCCAAAAAGGTTTTCGGCGGTTTCAAATCCCAGCAGACAAACATTGCTGCCTGCATTGAATTCAGACTGTGAAAAATAACGGCCCTGGTCGAACTTAATGGGTTGAATGGTCATTTGCGATTCGGTTACCCCCATGATATTGTTCTGTACCCATTCGCCTTTTACGGTGATCTTGCTATTGGTTTGTAAAAGGAAGGCGATATCATCGAGCAGTTCGGAACGCTGTTTTACCATTTCAGCCTCTTCGTATTTTGGTTCGGGTCTCGACCTGAACTTCCAATAGGGCATGTCGGGGCCGCCACTATAGTCCCATTTATCAATATAGATGGTATTGGTACCCAGGCTTTGAACCTGGTCTTGTATATTCTTTTCGAGGCTGGTTACGGTTGCCAATACGCCAATGATGCAGAAAATGCCAAAGGCAACACCCGTAAGGCTCAGGGCGGTACGCATCTTGTTCACCCTCAGCTCTTCAAAGGTTAGCCTCAGTGAATTAAGTATTATATTCAGCGTTTTACGCATAGTCAAAATTACAAGATACAGGCCGAATGCTAACCAAAAATATAGATGAGCGGTTGAAACACTATAGCTGTTTCAAATAGCTTTCAATTTTAGGGGGGTAAACTGTACCTTTGCGGCGCTTAAAACGGAGAGAATTGTTGGAGGTTGGTTGTTGGAAGTTGGTTGTTGGAAGTTGGAAGTTGTCCCGAAAGCTTTCGGGAGGAGGTTTCTTTAACTAGATATACCCTGTGCTAAACAACTAAACAACTAAACACCTAAACCCCTAAACTTCTCAACTCCTCAACCAGTTCAACCAGCTCAAAAACATGAAGTACATAAACGAAATAAACCGGCGCAAGACCTTTGCCATCATCTCTCACCCGGATGCGGGTAAAACCACATTAACAGAAAAATTCCTGTTATTTGGCGGAGCTATTCAAACAGCAGGTGCCGTAAAGAGCAATAAGATCAAGAAGCACGCCACCTCCGATTTTATGGAGATCGAGCGTCAGCGTGGTATCAGTGTGGCCACCAGTGTGATGACCTTTGAATACAACGGACACCTCATCAACTTGCTGGATACCCCGGGTCACAAGGATTTTGCAGAAGATACCTATAGAACGCTTACGGCAGTAGATAGTGTGGTGCTGGTGATCGACAGCGTGAACGGGGTAGAGGCCCAAACCCGCAGGCTGATGGAAGTTATTGCCATGCGTAATACGCCGGTGATCGTGTTCATCAATAAAATGGATCGGGATGGAAAGAACCGGTTCGACCTGCTGGAGGAAATTGAAAATGAGCTGAAGATACAATTACACCCCATGACCATACCCATCAATAGTGGTAAGGATTTTAAAGGGGTATACGACCTGCATAAGAAAAGTCTGGTGTTGTTTACCGCAGGTACCAAGGCCAATGATGAAGATGTGGTAGAGATCAATGACCTTACCGAAAAAGTACTGGATGAAAAGATAGGGGAGAAGGATGCAGCCACGTTACGTGAAGACGTGGAGCTGATCGATGGCGTGTATGGTGAACTGCACGAGGAAGATTATCTGTTGGGCAAGACCGCCCCGGTGTTCTTTGGCAGTGCTGTTAATAATTTTGGGGTAAAAGAGATGCTGGATACCTTTATCAGGATCGCACCAACTCCAAGGCCAAGGCATACAACGGTAAGGGATGTACGACCCGAGGAGGATAAGTTCAGCGGGTTCATTTTTAAGATACATGCCAACCTCGACCCCAAGCACCGCGACAGGATCGCTTTTTTGCGCGTATGCAGCGGCAGGTTTGAACGCAATACTTATTACCATCATGTGCGTATGGAACGTGATTTCAGGTTCAGCAATCCCTATAGTTTTCTTGCCCGACAAAAAGAAGTGATCGAGGATGCCTACCCAGGCGATGTGGTGGGTTTATTCGATACCGGGAACTTCAAAATTGGGGATACCATGACCGAAGGAGAGGATTTTTACTTTACCGGTATACCCAGTTTTTCTCCTGAAATATTTAAGGAGGTAGTCAACAAAGATCCTATGAAAACCAAGCAGTTGGAGAAAGGATTACTACAGCTTACAGACGAGGGTGTGGCCCAATTGTTCACCCAATTTGGGGGAAATAAGAAGATCATTGGTTGTGTGGGAGAACTTCAGTTTGAGGTGATCCAATACCGCTTGTTACAGGAATATGGTGCTTCCGTTCAGATGAATAATCTGCCTTTTTATAAGGCTTGCTGGCTTACCAGCACAGACCCTAAAAAGCTGGAAGATTTTATCCGGTTCAAGCAGGCCAATATTGCCGAAGACAAAGACGGTCACCTGGTATACCTGGCCAATAGTGAATGGTTCTTAAATACAGAAAGACAGAATAACCCGGATATTGAGTTTCATTTTACGAGTGAGATACATAAATAGAGCTGGTTGAGGAGTTGAGGGGTTGAGGAGTTGAGTTGTTTAGGTGTTTAGGTGTTTAGGCGTTTAGGTGTTTAGGTGTTTAGCGCAGGGTATAACTAGTTAAAGAAACCTCCTCCCGAAAGCTTTCGGGACAACTTCCAACTATAAACTATGAACTCGTCTACTCCCTAAGCTTAAATCTCACCGCACCGTTCGTGCTTTTAGTGCTCCTTACATTTACTTCATAACGTTTATCGCCGTCGTAGATCACCATCAGAGCAGTATTGGGTGGTATGCTGCCCAGGTTTTCGGCATACATGACCAGCTCATTCTTGATATTCCCAGGTGCTACTTTAATGATAAAGCGTTTAGCCTTATCGGTGAGTAACTGATGGGTAGTGAGTATCTGGTCATTATAGATCAGGGTTACGCTGTCGCCGTCAATTTCACCGTTATCGTACAGGTCGATGGAGATGGAGTCGTGATCAACGGTGATCAGTCGCATCAATTCATTGGTACGGGTTTCCAGTTCAATTTTCTTTTCCGGTAATATCTCCTTTTTGGGAACGGGTATTATTTCTGTAACCGGCTTCTTTTCGGGGGTTGCTATCTTTTTGGGTGTGCCGCCGCAGGGAGCAGATATCTCATCTTCCGTAAGGGCACGATCATAAATACGGATATCATCCAGATCTGCATTCATCCAGAATTTAAAATAAGGGTCGTTGCTTTTGCCCAGGAACAGGTCTTCGGTATTGCTGAAGGTTTCAGAAAAAGTAACGGCATATTTCAGTTCACAGTCTACATACAATCGCGCAGTAGTGCCATCATTGGTATAGATCACCGAATACCATTGATTCTTTTTTATATAGGGCGTGTATGGATTTAGTACTGTTCCGGTTCCTCTGAAATTCTGGTGAATGGTATCTGCGGTAATATCACCACAACCCATACCCGAACTGATGAGGGCGTCATCGAACCTTAACGCGTAATCGCCGGGTAGGTAATTGCCTCCTCCTTTGGATAGTATGGCGCTGGCATGACAGATGCCATGATAAAATCCGGTGGGCCTGATCCATACAGACAAGGTGATCTGGTTCTTCAGATTCAGGGTAGCGCTATTGGGGATCCGCATGTATTGGTTGATCCCGTTAAAATGATAGGCGCTATTGGGCTTTCCAAAACGGTCCTTGGTTAGCGTGGCATTGTTGAAAATGGGGTTGTTTTTGTTGCCGCTCGCATCTTTGGCATTGCCGTCAAAGGGGTAGTAGGCTTTTAAAGATGGGTCGTAATCCTGTTGTGCTAACACTGTATTAGACAAGAGTAAAAAACAAAATAATAATTTATTCATGGGAAACTAATGAAAAATTGCTGGCATAAAATTAAGCATCTTCCATTAAACAGAAGAACTGATGTAAAGTTTATCGCATCAGGATCAATGTTCCTTTTTGTTCTTCCATTCCGCATTTGGTCTGCGCCTTGATATAATAGACATAAGCCCCGGCCAATGCAGGTTTACCTTTATAGTTTCCGTCCCAGCATTTATTTGGGTCATTGCTTGAAAATACTTTTTCACCCCATCGATCAAAAATAATAAATTGAAGTTGTTCAATATGCATCCAGTTCTTTAAGCCGTAACAATCATTCAATCCATCACCATTAGGGGTAAAGGAATTTGGCATAAAGCGGGCCAGGCTTGCCGGCAGGTTCGAAAATACAGTAACAGAATCTTTACCTGAACAACCTTCAGCATTGGTTACGAGCACTACATACTGCTGGGTTATAAGCGTATTTACAATCGGATTTGGAATAGAGCTATTGCTTAATCCTGTTGCAGGGGTCCAGTTATAACTAATTCCACCAGAAGCATGGAGTTGGGAAGAATGGTTGGCGCAATCTATATCGTTTGATTTTCCGGCGTTTATTTGTGGCGAGTTACCCACAGTTACAAGCACATTGAAACTGCTATCGTAATTACAAGCCAGATCTGAAATAACGACTTTAAAGAATGTTGTAATTGGCGGGAAGGCAATGGGATCAATGATATTGGTTGCTGATAAATAAGTTCCCGGGCTCCAGAGATACTTAACCGTATTTCCATTGTAGCCATCCAGTTGAACAGATGTTTTGCTGCACATGGTTTTGTTGGGCGGAGCAACCATGTTGCCGGGAGCATGAACAGTAATGGCAACAGTGTCCTTTGCAGCACATCCGTTTAATGCAATGCCGGTTACAAAATAAGTTAAACTCTGATTGCCTGAATAAACCGGATTGGCAATATTGGGATTGCTTAAAAAGGTTACCGGCGTCCAGGTATAAGATTGTGCACCGCTGGTGAAAAGCGTCAAGGACATGGTACTGCAAATTGTAGTATCAGCAATTGTTTTTACAACAGGCAATGGTTTTACAGTAATATTGATGGTGTCTGATGCCGCGCAACCGTTAGCATTATTTCCCGTAACATATAACGTCTGCGATATTGTTCCTGTAAAGGCTGGATTTGAAATAGTAGAATCGCTTACATAAATTCCGGGGCTCCAGTGATAGCTGGTTAGTCCAGTTGTAGTGGTCAATACCAGTAAACTGTTCTTGCAAACCGATGTGTCATTCAATGTTTTTACTGTAGGGGTGGGGTTTACAGTTATCGTAACAGAATCAATTGCAGAACAACCAATCAGGTTTGTAACAGTAAGGTAAAAGCGTGTGGTACTGCTGATGCTGGCAACAGGATTTTGGATGGAAGGGTTATTCAGGTAAATGGCTGGGGTCCAGGCATAGGTAGTGGCTGGAGCGGCATGTAGGGTAACTGCTACTGTTCCGGTACTACAAACTGCTGTATCATTGCCGGCATTGGCTATAAGTGAACTGGTGGTCACAGTAGTTGTGATACTATCGCTACAACCATTGATATCGGTCACTACTAATTTAACGGTGAAAGTGCCGCCGTTCAAATAAGTATGGGAAGTATTCTGGGTATTAGCGGTAGCTCCATCTCCGAAGAACCATTGCCAGTTTGTGATGGGATTGGTATTGGTAAAGCCCAGACCTTTAAAATCAAAGCTGAAGCAGGTGGTAAGACTATCCTTGATCCTAACCGAATCAATATTCTTTTTGAAAGGGATATTGTCTATTGGAATAACCTGGTTTAAAATGTTGGTTCCGGTCAGTCCTGCAGTAGACCCCCAAGGGTCATTGCCAAAACCTGTACAAACCCCATTCATGCCACCACTGTTTATAATGTTTACTAAAGCTGGTAAACTAGCATTGGATAACCAGGCCACTCCTCCGCTTCCACCTCCACCGGGGCCTACTTTATAATAACCTATTGCTGTCAAGTCACCACCTTTGCCACCCTTTGTTTCAATCGTTGTATTATCCAGATAAGTATTGACTTTCAGGGAAACGACTCCACCACCACCACCGCCACCCATGCCCTCATGGCAACCGGATGTAGTAAGACCACAGCTTGCAGCATCACCGCCATTGGCCATAATCTTAAACGCATTAGTTTGTATTTTATCTGCAAAAATGATTGCGATCCCTGCTCCATTGCCGCCCTTGGGAAAAAATAATTCAGGATTATTTGCATGTCCAGCACCTCCACCACCACCCAAAAATATGCGGTTGCTGGAATTATTATATGTTAGTCCAAGTCCAGCAATACCCCTGTTGTCGAAGGGAACTGTGACATTACAAGGCGTAAATTCATATTGATATCCACCTAACCCTGCAGTTGTTGCATTAGCGCCACCACCACCTCCTGAATTATGTGAATTACCGCCACCCCCTGCATTGGCGATATTCCCTTTTCCATTGGATTTATTAATTGAAAGCGATGCAATACCTTCTCCTTTCTGTGCTGCTAAATCGGTGTTCTGAGGATAATAAAACTGATTCTCGTAGCAATTTACCGATCCGGGCACTCCATGCACGCCGCTTCCTCCGGTAAACCCAGTGCCACTAACGTCTATATTGGCATTCAAGAATATTGTGTCCCGGGCATTCAACACTAGTACGCCTCCTATACTACCATTCCAAGGTAGGCAAGATAAAGGTGAAAATATATTGACTGAATTATAATAAGGAACTCTGATCAGTTGCACTTTGCCTTGAGGAATATCATAGGAGCGGTTAAGCGTATTTTTAAGCTCAATAATATTTCCAGCCTTGCTGTTAATATAGTTGAACTCGTAGTTGCCGGCATTTTTATAATCGGTGATATTACCAAAACTGGCTGTGTTGGAAGAATCAACCACGGCTCCCTTCATCTGTATCATTAATACGGTGTCTCCCGCATTGAAGGTAGAGGCATCTCCAACTGTTATTTTATTATTGCAGGGGTTTAATGCTGTTACCGGAGTATAACTATTGATAATTCCGCTAACGGGAGTGCCTGATGCACAACCTCCCAATACGTTCACTTCATCCTGGGTAAGCGCCCTGTCATAGATCCTAACCTCATCCAGATCGGCATTAAGCCAGTAAGGGAATTGAGCATTATTCATATGACCCAAATAAAGATCATAGCCATTGGTGAATGAAGCAGCAGCAGCAGGAACTGTGTTTTTTAGCTGGCAGTTCACATAGATCTTATCAGTTGTACCATCACTCGTGATGATCACACTGTACCATTGGTTCAACTGGACGATCGGGGTTGAGGCTATTGGACTATAAAACATTTCGTTGGCAGGGTTAGGACTGGTGCACCCGGTATAAGCATCGGCATACCTGAGGTAATAATTACCGGGTAGGTAATCACCATCACCTTTCATCACCATCATATTATTATAACATTGTCCGGTATAGAATCCGGTAGGTTTAACCCAAACTGCAATGGACATTTTATTGGCCATGTTCAAGGTTGGACTGTTCAGGATTTTCATGTAATTGTCGATCCCGTTGAAATGATAAGCACTATTGGGATTTCCAAGCCGATCGGAGGTTAGTGCAGCATTGTTGAAAACAGGATTATTATTATTGCCGCTAACGTCGTTGGCATTGCCAGAGAAGGGATAATAGGCTTTCAGTCCAAAACCTAAATTAACCTGCCCCCAGGAAATTTGGGAAATCAGCAACAAAAAAATCAGCAGTCTTTTCATAATGTGCATGGGCAGGATGCAATAAATATGAAATATACATATTATTTATATTCCATAATAATTATGCGGAGTAATCTTCTTAAGTTCTTTTTTTACCGCTGCTGATATTTTTAATGAAGTAATGAACTGCTGGATTGATTTTTTATCTATTGTGTGTTTACCCCGGGTGAGTGCTTTTAGCGCCTCATATGGCTGGGGATAATTTTCCCTGCGCAGGATGGTTTGAATGGCTTCGGCCACCACGGCCCAGTTCTGTTCCAGATCGGCCTCCAGTTTGGCTTTATTGAGCACCAGTTTACCGGTGCCTTTTCGGGTCGATTGAATGGCCAGTAAAGTATGGGCCAGTGGCACTCCAATATTGCGCAATACGGTTGAATCGGTAAGGTCCCTTTGTAAACGAGAGATGGGCAATTTGGCCGACAAATGTTCCAACAAGGCATTGGCCATCCCGAAATTGCCTTCAGCATTTTCAAAATCGATGGGGTTAACCTTATGTGGCATAGCACTGGAACCTACTTCCCCGGGCTTGGTTTTTTGCTTGAAATAATCCATGCTGATATACGACCAGCAGTCGCGGCAAAAATCGATCAATATCGTATTGATCCTTTTTACCGCATCAAAATGTGCGGCAAGCGTATCGTAATGTTCGATCTGAGTAGTGTATTGTTGGCGTTGCAAGCCGAGTTTGGTTTCCACAAAATCATCGGCAAACTTGATCCAGTTGTATTTCGGGTAGGCCACATGGTGAGCATTGAAATTTCCGGTAGCGCCACCAAACTTTGCGCTGAACGGGATATAGCTGAACAACTGGATCTGATTTTCCAGTCTTTCCACAAATACCATCAGTTCCTTACCCAAACGGGTAGGCGAAGCCGGCTGTCCGTGCGTACGGGCCAGCATGGGCACATCTTTCCAAAGCAGCGCCAGTTTGCCTATTTCGATCTGCAGGTTCAGCACGGCGGGTAAATATTCCTCCTCCACACAATTTTTCCATGATAGGGGAATGGCCGTATTATTGATGTCCTGAGAAGTGAGTCCAAAATGTATCCATTCTTTCCATTGACTGCCACCGCATTTATCCAGTTCTTCTTTCAGAAAATATTCTACGGCTTTTACATCGTGGTTGGTGATCTTTTCTGTTTGCTTGATGCGCAGGGCATCTTCCAGAGAAAATTCATCCACAGTTTTTTTCAGGTGGGCAATGGTTTGTTTATTAGGCTTGAAGAATTTTTTTTCTGCCAGGAATAAAAAATATTCTACTTCCACCAATACCCGGTATCGGATAAGGGCATACTCGGAAAAATAAGCATCCAATTGTTGCACCTGGTTGCGGTACCGGCCATCAATTGGCGATATGGCAGTAAGTTGATGTAAATCCATGCGGTTACTGTAAATTTGTAGGCAAAATTAACTTAATCATCTTGGAAAGAAAAATAAGGGTTGGTGCGGTAAGTTATCTCAACACAAAACCCCTGATCTATGGGTTTGAACAGGGTTTGATGTCCGATGAAATTGAACTAGTAGAAGATTATCCTGCTCAGGTGGCTGCGATGCTGATCGATGACCGGATCGACCTGGGATTAGTACCGGTGGCAACCATTCCTTCCCTTACCGAATACCATATTGTATCTGACTATGGGATCTGTTGCGATGGGGAAGTAGCCAGTGTTTGCCTGTTCAGCGATGTGCCCCTGAACCAGATCAAGTCCATCTTCCTCGATTATCAGAGTAGAAGCTCTGTAGCCTTATTGAAATTGTTGCTTCGTGATCACTGGAAAATTTCACCGGTATTGGTGCATGCTACAGAAGGATATGAACAACAGATCAGCAGAGGGGCGGCCGGACTGGTGATCGGCGATAGGGCCTTTGAACAATATAAGCATTCGGCCTTCAGTTATGATCTTGGTTTGGCATGGAAGGAGATGACCGGTTTACCCTTTGTATTTGCGGCCTGGATCAGCAATAAAAAATTACCCGATTCATTTGTGCAATTATTCAACAAGGCCAATCAATTCGGATTAGATCATTTGCCGGAAGTGATCAGCAAGGCCAACTACAGCAAATTCGATCTCCAGGCTTATTATACCCGTTATATCGATTACCGTTTTGATGAAGAAAAAAGAAAGGGGCTGGAATTGTTTTTAAAGCTGATCAACCCTGACGCAGTTTAAAATATTCATAGGTTTTCTGCAGGCCATCATCCAGGGAAGTGGTGGCTTTCCATCCCAGATCATTCAGTTTGGAAATATCCATTACTTTACGGGGTGTACCATCGGGTTTTGAAGTATTGAAACGAATATCTCCCGGATAACCCGTGATCTTTTTTATTTTTTCGGCCAGGTCTGCAATACTGATCTCTTTTCCTGAACCAACATTGATATGCCCCGGCTCGTTATATTGCTGCATTAAAAAAAACACGGCTTCTGCAAGATCGTCGACATAGAGGAATTCGCGCATAGGCGTTCCCGTTCCCCATACTTCCACAAAAGGGTCATGGTTCATCTTGGCTTCATGAAACTTGCGTATCATGGCAGGGATCACATGGGATTGCTCCAAATCATAATTATCATTGAGTCCATAAAGATTGCAAGGCATACCCGATATAAAATTACTTCCGTACTGGCTGCGGTAAGCATCACAAAGTTTAATTCCGGCAATCTTGGCAATCGCATAGGGTTCATTGCTGTGCTCAAGCAAGCCCGTCAGTAAATACGATTCTTTAATGGGTTGCTCTGCCATCCTGGGATAGATGCAGGAACTGCCTAAAAAAAATAATTTGACCGCACCGTAAGTATAGGCTGCATGGATGATATTGGCCTCAATCATCAGGTTGTCATAAATAAATTGGGCGCGAAAATTATTATTGGCAAGAATGCCCCCAACCGTAGCTGCGGCAATAAAAATATAAGCAGGCTTTTCCTTTTCAAAAAAATCATTGACCGCTTGCTGGTTACGCAGGTCCAGCTGAGATGAACTCCGGGTGATCAGGTTCAGGAACCCTTCAGCCTCCAGTTTTCTTTTTAACGCCGATCCCACCATCCCGTTATGACCGGCAATATAAATGCTATCGGTTTTATTCATATTGCTTAAATGTAGTGAAACCCGAATTCTTCAGGGTAACTTCTCTTTTGAATAGGTCGAGGTCAGCGGCCATCATTTCATTCACCAGATCATCAAGGTTATGCTTGGGGGTCCAGCCTAATTTTTCTTTGGCCTTGCTGGCATCTCCAATAAGGAGGTCCACTTCGGTTGGGCGGTAATAGCTGATATCAACTGCTACCACTTCAGTTCCTGTTGGAAGTTGATAAGCTTCATTGCTGCAGCTCACTATTGTTGCGATTTCCTTTTCATCTTTGCCTTGGAAAGCGATCTTCACACCACAATACGCGAAGGCCTTGATCACAAAATCGCGTACCGTTGTAGTAACACCTGTGGCGATTACAAAATCTTCGGCTACGGGTTGCTGTAAGATGCGCCACATGGCATCCACATAATCACCGGCATGGCCCCAGTCTCTTTTGGCATCCAGATTACCCAACCATAGTTTATGCTCAAGTCCCAATACGATCTGGGCCACGGCCCTAGTTATCTTTCGGGTAACAAAGGTCTCGCCGCGCAAAGGGCTTTCGTGGTTGAACAAGATACCATTGCATACAAACATATCATAAGCCTCACGGTAATTCACGGCTATCCAGTAGGCATAAACTTTTGCTACGGCATAGGGCGAACGTGGATAGAAAGGTGTTGTTTCAGTTTGTGGTATCTCCAGCACCTTACCGAACATTTCGGAGGAAGAAGCCTGGTAGATCTTAGTCTTTTTTTGCAGTCCCAACAGCCTTACAGCTTCCAGTAGTCGCAAAAAGCCTACTGCATCAGCATCGGCAACATATTCTGGTGTATCGAAGCTTACTTTTACATGGCTCATGGCACCCAGGTTATAGATCTCATCGGGCTGCACCTGTTGAATGATCCGGATGATATTGGAAGAATCCGTAAGGTCGCCATAATGCAGGATCAGGTTGCGTTTTTGTTCATGGGGATCCTGGTAAATATCATCTATACGTTGAGTGTTGATGGTTGAACTGCGTCGTTTGATACCGTGTACCTCATAGCCTTTTTTCAATAGGAAATTGGCAAGATACGCGCCATCCTGTCCGGTAATACCAGTAATAAGAGCAACAGGGGTCATAGCCGTTTAATATTTAAATGTTCTGCAAACATAAGATAGAAAAGATAATTCAGTAATTTTGCGCATAGTTTTTAATAAACTACAACATCCCATAAAGAAATTTCCAAACATGAAAGTAGTCATATTTGCGGGGGGATTAGGTACAAGGATCTCTGAGGAGACTGATATACGACCTAAACCAATGGTAGAGATCGGTGGCAAACCGATACTTTGGCATATTATGAAGATCTATAGCCATTATGGCTTCAATGATTTTATTATATGCCTGGGTTATAAAGGGTATCTGATCAAAGAATATTTTATCAATTATTTTCTGCATAATTCAGATATTACCGTTGATCTTACCAATAACAAGACCGAGATACATGGCACCAGTTCGGAACCCTTCAAGGTTACGCTGGTGGAAACCGGATTGAACACCAAGACCGCAGGTCGTTTGCAACAGGTAAAAAAATATATAGGCAATGAGGATTTTATGCTCACTTATGGCGACGGAGTATGTGATGTTAACCTGAAAGAATTGTTGTCATTTCATAAAGCCCAAAATAAAATTGCCACCGTTACTGCCATTCAGATGGATGCCCGTTTTGGCGGTATGGACCTTGGCCAGGATGGTTCAGTGGTTTCTTTTCGCGAGAAGGCCAAGGACGAGAGCAAATGGATCAATGGTGGTTTTTTTGTATTAAAACCAGAGGTCTTCAACTATTTGGAGGGGGATATGAGCAATATGATGTGGGAAGAGGATCCTCTTGAAAAATTAACCGGCGATCAGCAACTGGTAGCTTATCAGCACAAGGGATTCTGGAAATGTATGGACGCATTACGCGATAAACTGGAACTGGAAGAACTCTGGAAAAATAACCAGGCAAAATGGAAAAATTGGTAAACAATGCAGCATCCTACTACCAGGGGAAAAGGGTATTCGTAACCGGTCATACCGGATTCAAAGGAGCCTGGTTCATTAGCTGGCTGCATCTGGCAGGGGCTCATGTAAAAGGGTATGCCCTGGCACCGGAAGAAAATAGCCTTTTTAATATCGTTGCCCCACACTTGGAATTTGAACAAGTGATCGCTGATATTCGAGATACTACAGCATTACAAGACGCAATAAATAGTTTTCAACCCGATTTTATTTTTCACCTTGCCGCGCAGGCATTGGTTAGGCGATCTTACGAAATACCGGCCGAAACCTTTGATGTGAATGTAGTGGGTACGGCCAATGTTTTAGAAGCCGTTAAAACGTTGGATAAGAAATGTACCGTTGTCATCATCACCACCGACAAGGTTTATGAGAACCGGGAGACCGATCACCATTATACCGAAACAGATGTGCTGGGTGGTTATGATCCTTATAGCGCCAGCAAGGCTGCTACAGAGATCGTGGTAAGTTCTTTTCGTAATTCTTTTTTCCCACTAACGTCTTACGCCTTGCACCAAAAAGCAATTATAAGTGCCCGTGCTGGTAATGTAATTGGAGGAGGAGATTGGAGCCAAGACCGCATCATACCC
>Ga0194055_10002225_pt1 | contig 15455 bp, 9 predicted proteins | sample SepL449m_MetaG_FD_155482 | JGI IMG/M metagenome (GOLD analysis project Ga0194055, IMG submission 155482) | Anoxic zone freshwater microbial communities from boreal shield lake in IISD Experimental Lakes Area, Ontario, Canada - Sep2016-L442-9m | ecosystem: Environmental > Aquatic > Freshwater >... | reverse complement strand
GCTAGCGGTTTCGTTCCCCGGCACAGCGCAACTTCCTCAAGCTACACCGGATCAAACGGTTTTCTTTGAGGCAAAGATTCGTCCAGTTTTGGCAGAGAACTGCTATTCATGCCACGGGAGCACTTCGCAAAGTGGCGGGCTGCGACTCGATAATTCCGCTGGAATATTGAAGGGTGGAAGCTCGGGAATTGCGCTAATTTCCAAGGACCCAACCAAGAGCCTTTTGCTTCTTGCGGTGCATCAAACGGGATCTTTGAAGATGCCACCAGGCAAAAAACTAAAGGCAGAGGAGATTGCGAACTTAGAAACTTGGATTGACATGGGGGCGCCTTGGCCGGCTGAGTCGGTCGCACCGAAGGCCCAACTTTGGTCGCTCAAACCCGTGATAAAGGCGCCTGTTCCTAATGTGACTAATTCTAAGTGGGTTCGAAATCCGATCGACAACTTCATCGTTTCTAAGCTCGAATCTCAAAAGCTAACACCTTCGAGTGAAGCTGACCGGAGAACACTCATTCGACGAGTGACTTACGATCTCATTGGTTTGCCGCCAAGCTCGAAAGAAGTTGACGAGTTCCTGGCGGACAAAGCACCAGACGCCTACGAAAAAGTTGTCAGTCGACTTCTTGCTTTACCTCAATATGGTGAACGTTGGGGCCGTCAATGGCTTGATGTGGCGAGGTATGCCGACACAAAGGGATATGTCTTTGAGGAAGATCGGAATTATCCCAATGCGTACACATATCGTGATTGGGTCATAGATGCTTTAAACCGGGATCTGCCTTATGACCAGTTTGTGACTCAGCAACTTGCGGCTGATTGTTTGCCCGAAATTCAAAATGGCGACAATAAGAAGCCATTGGCGGCTCTTGGGTTTCTCAATATCGGACGTCGGTTCCTCAATAGTCAGCCGGACATTATTGATGATCGAATTGATGTCACGATGCGAGGGTTTCAGGGCTTCACGGTGGCTTGCGCCCGATGCCATGATCATAAATTTGATCCGATTCCAACTCAAGACTATTACTCCCTATACAGTGTTTTTGCTTCTACTTCGGAAGTAAATGCTCCCATTTCCGACAAGTCTATTCGCGAACCATGGCTCGTCTTCAACCAAAAGGAAACCGCGACCGTTGAGGCTTTGAAATCCCACGTCATGTTTCAAGTTAGCAAGCTCCGCACCATGCTAACTTCGCCGACTCTCAGCCAGAAGCTAAGTGATGGGGTTAAGCAGGCTCTGCAGGCAGTTCGTCCGGAGGTTGTGCCGGAGGGTGTGAATCTATCTGTCCTTGCTGATGCATTTGACCCCGCTGATAAGGCAAAAATGGTTTCGCTCCAAGCCGACTTGGAGAGCCTGAGAGAAGGAGCACCAGCGACTCCTGAGTTCGCCATGGCAATGCAAGACAATCCTAATCCAAGTGACGGAGTAGTTTTTAAGCGCGGGAATCCGGGCAGCCCGGGTGAAGTGGCGCCGCGAAGATTTTTGCTTGCCCTATCTAAGCCGGGCGAAGAAAGGGCGCATTGGAAAAATGGCAGTGGCAGACTTCAGCTTGCTCAATCGATTACTTCAAAAGATAATCCACTGACTGCACGAGTGTTTGTCAATCGGGTTTGGCAGGGTCACTTTGGGGCTGGCATTGTACGGACGCCATCTGACTTTGGTTTTCAGGGAGATCGACCTATACATCCTGAGTTGCTAGACTATTTGGCTTCAACTTTTATGGAAGAAGGATGGTCGGTGAAGAAACTTCACCAATTGATCGTTACTTCAGCCACTTACCGTCAATCTAGTGCGGTTTCGGCAGCCACCTTTAATGCTGATCCAGAAAATCGATATCTGAGCCATATGAATCGGAGACGACTTGATCTTGAGCAATTGAGGGACTCGGTCTTCCTTGCGTCTGGACGTTTAGATCAAAGCAAAATTGGGGGTAAATCCGTCGACCTTTGGAGTGCGCCTTACACACCGAGAAGGGCGCTATACGGATTTGTTGAACGCCAGAACTTACCCGGCATTTTCCGGACCTTTGACTTTGCCTCCCCGGACAGCACAAGTGCGAGACGCTTTATGACGACAGTCCCCCAACAGGCTCTGTTCTTTATGAATTCGCCTTTGAGCATCGAACAGGCAAAAATTGCCACCTCAAGGTCAGAACTGGTTGGAGCATCGGATGATACTCAAAGGATCAAGCGCCTATACCAACTGCTCTTTGCTCGCCAGCCAGATGCTTCGGAGATAACGGCTGGGTTGGGATACTTGAAGCCTGGGAGCCAATCTAAAGTAGCTGCCCCACAAAGTGAATGGCGGTATGGTTTTGGCGAATATGATGGCGCGACTAAAAAGACTTCGGCGTTCACTCATCTCGCTTATTTCGGTGAGAATAGCTACCGAGTGAGTAAAGATTTGCCGGACCCCAAGCTCGGATACATCATTCTTAATCCTGATGGTGGACATCCCGGTCGAGATGCCGCACATCAATTGGTTCGCCGATGGGTTGCGCCCGAAAATTTGGTCGTTCAGGTGAAAGCTAGGCTCAAGCATTCGAATGCGGGTGGTGATGGGGTGAAGGCCCGGATTGTATCGAGCAGAGAAGGTTTGCTTGGGGAGTGGGTCGTTCATAATTCCATGACTCAGACTGAAGTTGGGTCCATTAATGTCCAAAAAGGCGACACTTTGGACTTCATCATAGATCCGCAAACTAATGACGGCTATGATGCCACCGAGTGGAGTCCAACGATTGAATCAGCCGATGGAAAGCGAATCTGGAGTGCGAAATCTGGGTTCGGTCCTCCACCCGGGGAACCGCTTAACCGTATTACGCTTTACGCACAAGCATTGATGATGACCAACGAGTTTTTATTCGTAGACTAGAGCAGGAGAAACCATGTCCGATTTTGACCACAGCAAACAAATAAGAGACCTCTTTCTTACTCGACGAGAGCTTCTCGGTCGGATGGGTAATGGATTTGCCGCTGTTGGTCTGATGAGTTTGCTTGGTGAAACTGCCCTTGGTGCACCCTCCATGCAAGCTGGGGGGCAGGTGGGACCTTATAACCCGATGGCAGCGAAAAAGCCTCCACTACGCGCCAAGGCTAAGCGGGTCATCTTTCTGTTTATGAACGGGGGGCCTTCGCAAGTTGATACCTTTGACCCGAAGCCGATGCTCACGAAGTATCACGGACAAGTTATTCCGTTAAGTCTGCCGACCGAACGGAGAACTGGAGCCGCACTCGGGTCTCCTTACACGTTCAAAAAATACGGGCAGTCTGGGATCGAAGTTAGTGAGATCTTTCCGAATGTCGCTCAGCATGTGGATGATATGTGTATCATTCGCTCGATGCATGCGGACGTGCCAAATCATGAGCCTTCGCTCATGCTGATGAATTGTGGAGACGCACGTCAGGTGCGACCTTCGATGGGTTCATGGGTGTTGTACGGATTGGGGACTGAGAACCAAAACCTACCAGGATTTATCTCAATGTGCCCCGGCGGGTTCCCAATTCAGGAAACTCAGAATTGGCAATCTGGCTTTTTGCCTGGGGTATTGGCAGGAACGTATATTGATCCCAACCAGACGGATATTGACAAAATTGTTGAGAATATCAAGAACCATTACACCTTGCCAACCGACCAGCGAGAGCAGCTTGATTTGGTTCAAAGACTCAATAAGGAGCACCTTGCGAAGCGCGACAATGACCCAGCTTTGGAGTCCAGGATTCAGTCGTTTGAGCTAGCTTATCGGATGCAGACTGAGGCAACCGATGCTTTTGACGTAAACCGTGAATCCCAGGCTACAAAGGAAATGTATGGACCAGGAAACTTTGCCCGCCAGTGCTTAATAGCTCGTCGGTTAGCGGAACGAGGGGTTCGATTTATTCAGCTTTACCAAGGTGCCGGACAACCTTGGGATAGCCATGATGACATTGCAGTTGCGCATCGAAACCTCGCCAAGGAAGCGGACCAAGGTATTGGGGCTTTGTTGACCGACTTGAAGCAGCGAGGAATGCTTGAGGAGACTTTGGTTATCTGGGGCGGCGAATTTGGTCGAACTCCGACAGTTGAACTTCCAACGCCGGGATCTAATGCGGGCAAGTCTAATGGACGAGATCATAACCATTACGGCTTTACGTATTGGATGGCAGGCGGCGGAGTTAAAGGCGGAACGATTTATGGCTCGACCGATGAATTTGGATTCAAGGCCGAAATGAACCCGGTCCACGTTCATGACCTCCATGCGACAATTTTGCATCTGCTAGGCTTTGATCACACCAAGTTAACTTATCGGCATGCTGGTCGAGATTTTCGGCTCACGGACGTTTACGGAAACGTCGTTCATGACATTATTGCGTAAGGTCGATTGCCATTTCGAATTGGCTGATATCGACTTCTTTGAATCCAGCAGCACGTAAGAATTCCGGAGCATGGTCGTCGGGCAATGCGATAGGAGTCACAAGAGCTTTTTCGGGATACATGGCTGCGATTGCCTCTACTAATTTCTTTGCTTTGCCTGAGTTTCGGTTTGCCCTTTTTGTGAAGATCGACCAAATGATTATGCGCTCCGGAATGGTGTCGGTTATCAGCGCAAATGCTTCACTATCGAGGGTCACCCCTTTCATTGGAGTTCCCTTTAGGCTTAGGGTTTCTGGTCGGTAATCCCACGGAAGATCGTGATCACATTCGATCACTTGTTGCCGAATGACGATTGACGGATCAATGATTTCAACCTTGGTCATAGTTCCTTGACTTGGTTCTCGTCGGTATCCAACCAGTCTTCTGATTTTGGTTAACCCAACACTTTCATATAGACCAATTGCGGGAGGATTCTGTTCGATGACCTCAAGAACGAGGCGATGATCATTGCGCTTTCTCGACTCTTCAATCACCAGGTTCATCAGATGTTGACCAACCCCTTGTCTCCGAAAAGCAGGAGCAATCGCCATTGCGGCAACTCGCGAGGTCCAACCTTGGCGTGCGATGAGACAGACCGCGGCAGGATTTTCGCCGTTTTTCAAGATGATGCTAGCTTGGGAATCCAGACCTTCGGGTCGGAAGCGTCGTTCGAATGCTGGGGCATCGATGATGAAGGGCATTATGTAACCTTCGAAGCAAGTTGTCACCGCTTCCGCAAGTTGGGATGCGGTGAATTCGATCGCTCGATGTTCGGTTAGGTTGGCAGGGATCATTGGTAGATAGTACCGGTCACCGGTTTTGCGTTGTTCCGGGTTGGTGTCGGTTTTGATTGCTCCGTATTGCGGTTGCGAAGTTCATTTATTGCCGCCGTAACGGCGGGGTCACTTCCCACTAGCTGATCGTGCAGCACGGGTGATTGATCGTTCCTCGGACTTTTGAGGATTCTATTGCTTTCCGGGGGTCTCCGATGGTGCTTCGCCAGAGGCTCGCTTCATCTCCGACCACCCGGCTACATGCTGCAATCCCTCCGGGATCAGACATAGGTTCGCGACAGTAGTCGATGCAAAGCCGAGAAGTTTTGGTTCTTCATCAATTAGGGTGAGAACTTTAGGCGATTGTTGTCTGGGATTAAATAGACATTGAGTCCAATTGTATTTGTTCAGGCATTTAGCCACGAAGGAACTAAAGGCAAATCGAGGTCGGTACCAATTCAAGCAATTTTGACTCGACGACGGGACAACCTCTACGAAACCGCCTCCCTTACCTGCCATGCACATTCAACAACTTAACTTGTTTGAAAGCACAAATGACGTCAGGCATCCGACTTTCTTAATTTGGCGATATTTACTAACTGGCATATAAATAAATGAAAGGTAAGCGACGGCCAAAGAAAGTCGAAACTCTAAAAAGAACCTACGACTTTACAAATTGTGAAACTATTGGAATTCCATAATCGTTGGGAAAAGTATGCCCTATGTGGCAACCTATCACGAACATAGTGCAGTAGATCCGGTCAGAGTTTATGTTGGCATTCGCGGGCGTTCAACAGGTGAAAAATATTTCGGACCTGCAGGTACCGGAACCGTTCAAGTGAAAGTTGCAAACGGAGGCGGCGCGGCTACACCTGCGGATCTCATCATCAGCCGTGAACTCCTTTGGATTGCTCCTACAGAAGGTGCAGGTTAATCATGACAATCTTCCCGGGTTTACTTTTAGCGGTTAACTTTGTCCCTACGCAAGCGCAAACGCACACTAACCAACCAGATTTTGTGGACCTCATTTTTCGAAGTCGGTGGAGTGAATTAGACCAAGCCCTGAAGAAGATCAATTCCTTTCCTAAAAGTCAGTTCAAAGACTATGGCGAGACAGTCATTGGTTCTCTATGTACGTTTTCTGGAAGGTCGGATATGACCGGCAACGTGCTGACTGGGATGCGCTTACTCTATGAGCATGGAGCCAACCCCAGCGGCAACCACGGTGCGGCCATGCTCCAAGCTTCGCGTCTCGATAGGTGGGGCGAAGTTACAGAACGCCTGATTAAATACGGTGTTAACCCAAATGCCAAATGTTCAATGAATCCAGTATTTGAAGGGCTGGTGCCGATTTACCTTACTGCAGAATACAACAATAGCACGAAGGCTGCTGTCGTCTTGCTTTCCAAGGGGGCAGACCCAAATGTGTTCACGATCAACCCAGAGAATCCTACGAGCGACAAAGGTCAACTGACCCCACTGATGATTGCTACGTTTAAGAACAAAACCGAAATGATCAAGACATTGGTCAAATTTAAGGCAAAGGTAAATCTCACTAGTCCGAGTTCTGGCATGACTGCGCTTCACTATGCCGCCAAGTCGAACGCTTCTGAATCCATAACGGCACTACTTAAGGCGGGAGCCAACAAGAAACTGAAAGACAAAAAGGGGCGGACTCCATTAGATATTGCCAAATTGGCGAAGGCTAAGTTGGCTGTCTCATTGCTGAAATAGGACTAGACGTAAACTTCGACAAATCATGTGCCTCGTCATTTAGGGTGAGAACTTTGAGCGATCGTTATCTGGGTTCAAATAGACATTCAGTCCAATTGCAACGGTCCTGACTTTAGCCCCGAAAGGGCGTTACAAGATGAATTTCGGAGATTGATGAGAGATACGTTTGGGATTGCGGCGAACGTACGGAGTCTGTTGCATTGATGAAGGGCTTGAGGGATTTCACTAGCCTCCACAGCATGGGGCTTGTGTCCTATTTGTCAAAGTTGAGCCAATAAATCTGTCTAACTATGGGCTGCGGAGGCAGCCATCCAGTTCTAGTTCACCAAGTGATTTCTTAGCCTCAGGTGCTGTACTTCTTGGCAGAAACGGATGATTAAGCAACCCGGGCTCGCTTGTTATTGAGGCAGCGAGCCCAAGATGTGTTTCCCTTCTATCCTCCGACTTTGCTCTTGTCGGGGTTAGTTGGTCTCTTCAAGACTGGTGCTTTGTATTTCGCAAGCTGCTTGTTGATTTCTTCAATTGCTTTTTCAAGCTGACTGTCTTTTCCTTGGCGCCACATAAACGGATCGAGTTCGACGTCAATATCCGGATCAACACCGTGACCTTCTACATCCCATCGACCTTCATCAACATTGTAGAATGCACAGTTTGGTGAATTAATGTTTCCACCATCGACCGTTGGGAATCCGAAAGAGGCAACAAGACCACCCCAAGTTCTTTTACCAATAATTGGTCCAATCTTCTTGTGCTTAAACAGCCAAGGGAACATGTCTCCACCAGAGCCAGCAAATTGATTGACAATCAGCACTTTTGGTCCAAAGATGGTTGCTCCAGGAGTTGGCCAATCTTTGCCGTCTCGCGGAGTAAATGCTCCTTCGAGTTTCTTGCTCATTTCGTAGACAATGTAGTCCACGATTAAGCCGCCATGGTTGAAACGCTCATCGACGACAATTCCGTCTTTTCCTACTTGAGAGTAATAGTATCGTTGGAACGAAGTCCAACCACCTGCCCCAGTATCTGGAACATGAACATAGCCCGCTCGACCGCCGGTCATTTTATCGACATACCTTCGGTTATCTTCGGCCCAAGCTCTATTGCGTAGGGCGCCTTCTGAGCCGACAGGAACTACCGTGACTTCGCGTGAACCGACTTCCGTTGGGTTTGGTCCAATCTTTACTTTGACTTGCTTTCCAGCTTTCCCTTCTAGAGTCTCGTAGATATCGTTCGAGTCAAGTAATTCTTTGCCGTCAATAGCAAGAATATATTCACCAACTTTGGCGTTAATGCCTGGCTGAGCAAGAGGAGCATAAAGCCCGGGGTTCCATCGCTCTCCATCATAGATTCGCTTCAATCGGTATTTACCGCCTTCCATGGTATAGTCGGCACCGAGCAGGCCGCCAGGAGTTCCTCCTACGCTTGGAATATCACCACCTGCAGCCCACATGTGACCAATAGCGATCTCGCCTAGCATGTCAGTGAATAAGTAATTGAGGTCTTCACGGGATGCAATGCCATCGAGGAATGGCGCATATCGTGTTCGCATTTCCTCGGCATTGATTCCGTGTAGATTTGCGGCATAGAACAAGATTGGCTCGTTGTTCCAAATGTCGTTGAAAATCGACTTCCACTCGGCTTTTGGATCAATCTTAACTTTCAATCCTGAAAGTTCAAGGGCTCCTTCGCCAGGTCCAGAAGGACCGGCTGTGCTGACAATTGCTGGGCCCGCTGGGCCGAGAAGGAGAGCTTTGCTGCCATCGGGCGTCGTGCTCAGGCTAGAACCCATTCCAAACGGAGAAGCCTTTCGCGCCGCCATGCTCCATTTGCTAATTGAAGCAAAAGGCGATGGAGCCATTGGGTTTACGTGAGGTGGGGTGGCTAGCGCAAAGAAGCTGCCCGGCGTGCCAGGTTCAAGACCCGTATATTCTGCGGTCGGCATAGGCAACGTGATAATACGCTTCTCGATTTCGTCAAGATCGATCGTGAACTTTGACTCATCCGCTTTCTTGGCTGGCTCTGATCCAGGAAGCACAGGAATCACTTCTTCGTCGCTTTCAGGGCTCAATGGATTTGGAAGATCCTTGGACAAAACGATGCAGTAGACCGAGCTGAGAACGACGGGATTCGTCATGCTGGACATATCGAGCCAACTTGTGGCTGGACCAGCATTCGTGCTTGCGTAGAAATAGAGGTATTTACCATTTCGATCAAAAATCGGATTCTTGGCAAGGCTTAAACCGTCTGTCACTTGAGTCGACTTTCCAGTTGCTACGTTATAAATGAAAACGGCTTGCATATGGCTGTCGAGATCTCGGGCATAGGTGATCCACTTTGAATCAGGAGACCATCGAGCCACCATCGAAACATTTGGATCGGTGTAAGTAGCGTGGTCTACCAGCGTATTCTTGCCCGTGGCAACGTCCATCATCCAAAGCTTGTTTCGATTGTCGGTGTAACAAATCTTGGAAGAATCTGGTGACCAATATTGTGAGCCGGAACCGTAGTAGTAGGCGGGGGAATCGCCTAAGTTGACTAGTTTGGTTGTTGATGTTGCGGCATCGAAAAGCGCCAATTGTTGCTTTCCAGATTCATCGGAGATGAACGAGATCGTTTTTCCGTCTGGTGACCACGACGGGTCTCTTCGGAAAACGCCTTGCTGGCTGCTGAGAAACCGGGCATCTCCTTTCGATGCAGGTACGGTTGCAATCCAGCCACGAGCTGCGACAACTGCACGCTGTCCGCTTGGCGAAATGCTCGCACCGTTCACGTAATTACCAATCGACTTGAATTTGGTTCTAACTTCAGGGAAGTCTCCTCGAATGTTAATGTTTAAACGGGTCGATTTCTTTGTGTTTAAGTCAAAGAGGTTAATGCTTCCAAGCTTCTCGTAGACGATGGCGCCAGGTCCTGCGGAAGCCGATTTGAGATCGAAACCTTCACCGGGAATCTCTTCTGTCACCTTCTTAGAATCGAGATCAAAGCTACTTAAACCAACCGGACCTTTCTGATCAGACAAGAAGTAAATCTTGTTACCAACCCACATTGGTTCGAAGGTCTCCCATCCTTTGCGCGGAATTTCGTAGACTTTGGAATCCGACATTTGACCAATCCAGATGGAATAGGCTTGCCCACCGCGGTATCGCTTCCATGCTTCTTGCCACTTGAATCCAGGCACGTAGGCAAGTTGCTTACCATCGGGAGAGAAAGACGCCATGGTTCCCATCGGGAAAGGAAGCTGCTTTGGTACTCCTCCATCTACGCCAACGGTATACATCATTGATGCGTCGGTGTTGGAGAACATAGTTGAAGAGAAGATAATCGACTTTCCATCCGGAGTCCAACCTGCAACAGTTTTCATGGAAGGATGATAAGTCAATCGCTTAGGCACTCCGCCGCTTGCCGGAATGGTGAAGACATCGTAGTTTCCGTGATATTGGCCAGTGAAGGCGATGGTTGAGCCGTCAGGAGAAAATTGGGGATTTGACTCGACTCCTAGTGAGCTGGTAAGGCGGGTTGCATCACCACCAGTTCGAGGTACCGACCAAAGGTCGCCGGCGTACTGGAAGACTACGGTGGTTCGGTTGATGGTCGGATGCTGCATGAGCAACGGATTAGGACCAGAATTAAACGCCGATTGTTGGGCGCCAAAAAGAACTAGTGTAGAGAGCACTGGCATTGATGCTATGTGTACCTTAATCGGCTGAGAATTGGTTCCGATATGCTGGTGACTTCGTCGCGAAAGGAACCTAAACATATATTCTTTAATTTGCAGGCTTGTCGTTTGATGGTCATCACATGACCTATCCAAGTTCTGTAAACTCTTTGCATCTTGACTTATATTGCCTTTCTTCGCGGGATTAACGTTGGTGGAAACAAAAAGCTTTCGATGGCGGAGTTGCGTGAGTTCCTAACTGAACTTGGGTTTACCAAAGTTCAAACGGTCCTACAGAGTGGGAACGTCGTTTTTGAATCGGAAGAAAGAGGCACTCAGGAGCTTGAAATTTTTCTTGGTGAAGAGATTGAGCAAAGGTTTGGATTAGCGACAGAGTTTGTGGTTCGGACACCATCTGAAATTGTCTCCGTGATGGAACGAAACCCTTTTCCAGACGAGGCGATTCAAGACCCTGGACATCTGCTGGTTTTGTTTATGAAGTCAGTTCCTGTGCCGAAGGACGTTGAGTTACTGCAGGCCAGTATTGTTGGGCGCGAAGTCGTACATGCGGATGGGAAGCATGTTTATGCGATCTTCCCGGACGGAATTGGGGACTCGAAATTAACGTCTCATCTTGATAGAAAGCTTGGCAAAACGTGGACTGGGCGAAATTGGAACACGGTTAGTAAGTTGGCGGAAATGACGAAGAGTTAGGGAGTCAAGAGTGGTGACGCACTTGCCCGCAACTTACGCTTTTGAGAGCCTCCACAGCAATGTTAAGGACACACAAAAATCTCAGTGCGCATATAAATCTTAACTGGCAGGGCTGCGGAGGCAGCCAAGTACTAGCCCTTTTGTGAGGCCCATAAAACAACGCCCCAAGTACTACTAGTCGATTCCCTTCGTTGCGGCGTGCACCATGGCATTGGCAAGACGATCAACTTCTTGAACAGTTGAATAGACGTTGGGCGAAATCCTCATTCCATCAATGAAGTCGTTTACTATTCCGACGACAAAGATATTGTGCTTAGCCAGGAGCCATGCCGCGAGATCAGCAGTTTTGATGCCTTCGATTCCAACCGTGGTTAAGGCGCAGGAATGTTTTGGATCAAGATTGGTGTAGAAGCGAACGTTCTTCATGTCGACTAGCTTGTCGGTCCAGCGATGACGTAAATAACGGAGCCTTGCTTCTTTGCGCTTCATTCCGATGGTTTCGTGGAAACTTAGAGCTTCTCCGATAGCGTTATGATTTGCCGCTGGGTGCGTACCGATTTCTTCAAATTTTCGAATATTGTCGTTCTGGGTATTTTCTGCCGCCATCATGGGCCAAACGCCTTCAATCTTATTCTTTCGGACATAAAGCATGCCCGTACCAACGGGAGCCATCATCCACTTATGGAGGGAGGTTCCGTAGAAGTCGCAATTGAGGTCACGGTTGTCGAATCCATACTGGACGAATGCGTGGGCGCCGTCAACAATAACGGGGATGTTGTGCTTTCGCCCAAGCTCAACAATTTCTTTGATTGGAAAAATTTGACCGTTCATGAATGAGACTTGGGATGCGACGATCATTTTGGTCTTCGACGTGATTGCATTTTCAAATGCGGATACCAATTCCTTGTGAGTTGAGGCAGGAGCGGGGACCGTTACTTGGACCATTTTGACGCCATCTCTTCTCTCTCGTTGCTTGATCGTAGTGATCATTCGAGGGTAGTCAAGGATTGACGTTAAGATTTCGTCACCTGGACTTAAATCCATGCCAAGGATAAGGATTTCTAATGACTCGCTAGCATTTCGGGTGATGGCGACTTCTTCGGTATCGCACTTGAATACCCGAGCCAATCCGGCTCTGACCGATTCAACTTCAGGTTCAAGGATTCGCCACATATAGTTGCTTGGCGCTTGATTTGCGAATTCGATCTGTCGTCGTAGCGCATCTTGGACAATGCGTGGGGATGGCGAACATCCTCCGTTATTAAAATTGACCGTGTTTCGGTCAAGAGTGAAGGCTTGTTGAATCTGCATCCAAAAATCTTCATCTTGGGCGTCATCCATACTCCCATATTTGGCGACTGTATTTGCGACGAAGTCGAGAGCATTGTCTCTGAAAGCGGCGACGGCAACGGCGCCGGCCAAAAGTTCTCGACGAGTGAGGGGCATAGTTGGCAGTATATGTCTTATTTAACAAAAGGGCAATGACGTTTGGCGAGATTTTGATGGGAAGGAACCAGAATTGAGTCACCTGACGTAAAATTCTTAGCCGCCGAGGCTAAGGCTGAACTCCTCATGTCCAGTCCAACATTACTTTCCCTCCTTAAGAATCTCGCTCTCAAAACTAGTGAGCCTTATTCATAAGTGCCGCAGACAAGAGCAAGATTTTCTCAGGATTAGGTGCCAGTTGCTTCGAAGAGGCGTTTTTGAACTCGGTCAATGAGTTCATTTTGAGGCATCTTGATATCCGAAAGGTATTGCCGAATGAACTTCATTTGACTGGCCTGAGGGACTTTACGGATGGCTTTATTGTTCTTCTTCAAGTCACTTTCGAGCAAGAAGAGGCTCATTTTGAATGAGTTGGCGGTCAATTGACGGAAAAGCAATTTTGCTTTAGGGTCCTTTGGTTCGCGCTCAATGAGTGGCGTGTTGGTGAGGAAGAAAGAGTATTGAATTTCAAATGGAATACCTTTGTAATTCGGATTCCTTATCTGTTCGGCGAGTTTGCGGGAAAGCATAAACGCTTCGTGTCCCATATAAGGGCCGTCTTCTTCTAGGAACCGGGTGAAGTATTCGGCTCGCACGGTTTCTTTTGACTGGGAACTCTTGGTTAAGCTTGGGTCGCGGATCCATCCGAGCCAAAACCATGGCAACCTTAGTTGCTTGAGTTGATCTCTGAAAGTGGTGGACATTTTCTTGGCAACGGCGATTTCCTCGGGGACGCGGACAAGTTGTGGATCTGACTCTGCGTAGAGGCGTGCGAATTCTGCGACTTGCCAGAACGGGTTATTTTTCGGCAAGAATTTAGATGGCTTCTTCGTTCTCAACTCATGCTGGTAGAGCAATAGAGACCGATACTTTGCCAGGGCGAGTTCAGTCATTCCGTCGGTTGGCTTGGCGATTTCCAGCAACTTATTGTCTATTTGCTTTAACTTTTCTTCGGTTGGCTCTAAGTAGTAGGCCTCAAGTTCAGGTCGAAGCAAATCTGAATTGAATGAGGTTACATCAGGAAACCAGTTTGCAATCGTTTGGTATTCGAGTCCATGGGCTCCATCCGCGCTCAAGCGATTCATTTCGATGCCAATTGGAACTTTGTTGAGGTCAATATCAAGAATCGTTTTCTGAAATAGCTGGGCATCCTTGAGGTTTTGGATTGGAATGTAAAGGGATGGATAGCTACTTCTCAAGCTTAAAATAAAGGCGTTATCTCGAATTGCCGGAGTTTTGCCGGGAAGGCATTTCCCGCCGGGTTGAAGTGGGCGAAAGGCGACACCAGTTTCTCCTGTTACCTTTGGGTGGCTCTCAATAAGGCTGCGGATTGAATTTGCAATTTCACCCTGGTGATGCCTTGCCGTTCGCCGGCGAATATCTGAATCAAGAAAGCTCCTTAACTCTATTCCATCAACAGAATGGCATGAGGCACAGCTTTGACCCTTGATGTCTTTTTTGAACCAAGCATCTAGATTAGACGAGGATTGATGTGGTCGCGCTAGCAGCGCGACCACAAAGGTAGAAGTAAGGGTCACTAATTTGCAACGCCGATGGCAAACAGAGTTGCGTTTGCGATGGCATAGACTCTTCCGTCTGGACCGATTGAGGTTGGAGTATAGGCTTCTCCAATTCCCGGTGTGAGTCGAATCTGTTCGGTAATGCTGTGCGTTTGCAAGTTCCATCGATAGAGGACTCCGTCTTCAGCACTGACGATGACACAGCTCTTTGGAACGTCAACCGCGGCAGAATTCACACACCATTCGCGAACAGCTTCCGGCGAACCAGGAAATTCGTCATCAACGGTTGGACAAAGGAGTGAATCGATAACCTTCATTGTTGGCAACGCCAAGATTGCATCGGTTTGCACGGCATTTGGATCAACAATTGCTACGCGATTAGCACCTGTTCCACCGCAACCAGCGTAGTTGTTGTATTTGCAGAACAGGAGATACTTTGAAGTACCGGTGTAACCGCCAACCATATGGCTCGGTACGATGGATGGGGTGTCATCCCATCCAAATGCGCCTGAAATCTTGGTTTGGGAAAGATCACTGGAGAAGTGTAGCAAGATGCCTCGGCAGTGATTGTTACCTGGCAATACGCCTTGGTAAACATCACCATCTGGACCGATCAACGGTGAAGAAGTTCCTTCGTTGTCAATAGGCGCATCGTTTCCGTTTCGCGGATCAAGAAGTCGAACCCGGCTAAGGACTTGCATCGTGTTTGGATTAACCCGAGTCAAGAAGCCTCGACCAAAGCTCCCTGCGTTGGTTGTGATGTACAAATTCTGGTTCTTTGTATCTACAGCGGGTGCGCAATTAAATTTGACTTGATTGACACCATTGTCGCCAGACAATGCCACTGCCGAGATCCAAGATCCGTTACCATCTTTGTCGATTTTGCCGAGTCCGCTCGACAAACTTGAAGGGTTGCTTCCTAAGACTGTAAAACCAAAATAGATTGAGCCATCACTACTGGTTGTCAATGGCGTGCAAATCTTAACGTTATTGAGATACGGGCTCGGATTATTGGTGAAGTTTGCGTCACCGTAAAATGCGTGGACCACTGGCGTTGCAGTTGGGTTGTGGGCTGAACGGAATGCTACACGACCGCCGCCCATTGGAAAGGCGACCATCGGGTCGGACAAAAGACCGCGAGTATAGACAAGAGTAGGGCTACAACTTGGAATCCAGCCTTGGGGCGGTAC
>Ga0194055_10002224_pt1 | contig 15458 bp, 16 predicted proteins | sample SepL449m_MetaG_FD_155482 | JGI IMG/M metagenome (GOLD analysis project Ga0194055, IMG submission 155482) | Anoxic zone freshwater microbial communities from boreal shield lake in IISD Experimental Lakes Area, Ontario, Canada - Sep2016-L442-9m | ecosystem: Environmental > Aquatic > Freshwater >... | reverse complement strand
CCAAGTGCTGTGGCAGTGTTTTCCGTGGTGGCAGTCATGTTGCTTCTCACTCGCTCCCTGCGGTGGCATCAGACAGGGCGTCTGCACCACCGACAATTTCGCTGATTTCTTGGGTGATTTCGGCCTGGCGGGCCGCGTTAGCCGCTCTCACGAGCGACTTGATCAGTTCTTCTGCATTGTCGGTGGCCGACTTCATGGCCCGACGACGTGCAGCGTGCTCAGATGCTGCTGCTTCCAGCAAGCAACTGTAAATCAGTTGTGCAACATACTGCGGAAGTAATGCATCAAGCACTGCTTCCGCTGAGGGTTCAAAGTCATATAGTGCGATCGCACCAGTGGGTGCTTTTTCCGTGTCAGGGGCAACCACTGCAAGTGGCAAAATCCGCAGAACGGCGGCTTCTTGAATTCCCATGTTGATAAAGCGCGTGTAGACAACGTGAATTTCGTCTACGCCACCCTCGCCCGCATCGGTGTTGTACGCCGCCAGCAAAGCATCTGCGATCTCTCGCGCTTGTTCATAGGTAGGTGCATCTGTTTGACCTGTCCAACTACCGGCAATGGGGCGGTTACGGAATGAGTAGAAACCCACTGCCTTGCGCCCGAACAAGAAATTGACAACTTCTTGACCGCCCTCTTCCACAAGCAGGCGAGACAAAGCCTCAGCTTCTTTCAAGGCGTTGGTGGAATACGCGCCAGCCAATCCACGGTCAGAGGTGACGACCAAGACCGCGGCACGCTTGGACGCACTTCCCGAAGCCAACAGCGGGTGATCAACACTGGCAGTTTGCGAGGCCGCAGCACTAACAGCACGACGAAGCTCGACCGCGTACGGACGCGCCGCATCAACCCGCGCCTGCGCTTTAACAATGCGCGAGGCCGCGATGAGTTCCATCGCGCGGGTGATCTTCTTGGTTGCCCGCACCGAACGAATTCGGCGCCGGTAAACCCGAAGCTGTGCTCCCATTTAACTGATTCCTTAGCGGTCTACGGTGATACTGGCTTGGTCAACGTCCTCTTGGCCAAGGGCATCCACTGGGACATCCTTAATCAAGAGTTCGCCATTGGCGGTGGTGAAGGTCTTCTTGAACGCATCGATGGCCTTGATCAGCTGAGCAACCGAGTCATCGGACAGTGCCTTGGTGTTAGCAATCTCGGAGACAACACCGGCATATTGGTTTGCGACGTAGTCCAGGAATTGCGCTTCAAAGGCGCCAATGTCTTCAACCGGCACATCGTCAAGGCGACCCGTGGTTCCGGCCCACAAGGACACGACCTGGCGCTCAACCGAGAAGGGTGAATACTGCGGCTGCTTCAACAGTTCGACCAGGCGGGCACCACGCTCAAGCTGAGCCTTGGACGCCTTGTCCAAGTCCGAACCAAAGGCAGCAAAGGCTTCCAACTCACGGAACTGGGCCAAGTCCAAGCGCAAGCGACCAGCCACCGACTTCATGGCCTTGACCTGTGCCGAACCACCCACTCGAGAAACCGAGATACCTACGTTGATAGCTGGGCGCACACCCGAGTTGAACAAGTCGGTCTCGAGGAAGATCTGACCGTCGGTGATTGAAATAACGTTGGTCGGGATGTAGGCCGACACGTCATTACCCTTGGTCTCGATGATGGGAAGGCCGGTCATCGAGCCCGCACCGAGTTCGTCATTGAGCTTGGCGCAACGCTCAAGCAGACGGCTGTGCAAGTAGAAAACGTCACCGGGGTATGCCTCGCGGCCTGGTGGACGACGTAGCAACAAGGAAACGGTTCGGTAGGCCTCGGCCTGCTTGCTCAAGTCATCAAACACGATAAGAACGTGCTCGCCCTTGTACATCCAGTGCTGACCAATGGCTGAGCCTGTGTAGGGGGCCAAGTACTTAAAGCCCGCTGGGTCAGAGGCAGGTGCGGCCACGATCGTGGTGTACTCCATCGCACCGGCTTCTTCAAGAGCTCCACGCACCGAAGCAATCGTGGTTCCCTTTTGTCCGACGGCAACGTAGATGCACTTAACCTGCTTGTTCTTATCCCCAGTCAACCAGTTATCCCGCTGGTTGATGATGGTGTCGATAGCAACAGCGGTCTTACCGGTCTGACGGTCACCAATAATCAACTGGCGCTGTCCGCGGCCGATTGCCGTCATAGCGTCAACAGCCTTGATACCCGTTTGGAGCGGCTCCTTCACGGGCTGACGCTGCACAACAGTAGGTGCCTGAACTTCCAAGGCGCGACGACCTTCAGCCACGATCTCACCGCGACCATCGATGGGGTTACCGAGCGGGTCCACGACTCGACCGAGGAAGCCATCGCCAACGGGGACGGACAAGATCTCGGCGGTGCGGCGCACCATCTGTCCTTCTTCAATCTTGGTGCCATCGCCCAACAACACCGCACCGATCTCGCGGATGTCGAGGTTCAAGGCAACGCCGAGGAGTCCATTTTCAAACTCCAGCAACTCGTTGGTCATCGCAGAGTGCAAGCCTTCAACGCGCGCGATACCGTCACCGGTCTCAACAACGCGGCCTACTTCTTCCCGGGAGGTCTCGGGCGTGAACGCAGCAACGTTCCGCTCGATCGCGTCTCGGATCTCATCCGGTCGGATCGTTAGCTCGGCCATGTGTCTTCGCTTCCCTCTTGTTAGCGCTAGCGGGTGCCAGCGTGTTGCTTTGTTTGATTAGCCCTGGCCACCCACGAGCAGGCGACGTGCCTGCTCAAGGCGCTGGACGGTAGTGCCGTCAATAATTTCGTCATTAATCGTCACGCTGACTCCACCGATAACGGTGGGATCAACGATGTTTTGAATCTGGACTGGCTGTGAGTAAATGCGAGCTAGAACTGTGGCCAGGCGCTCACTTTGCTGAGCCGATAGTTCTACTGCTGCACGTACTTGAGCCAAGATCTCCTTGCGACGCACAGCCGCAAGTTCAACTAATTCCTCAAGTGCATCATCAAGTCGACGGCCGCGTGGATTTTGCACCGCGTCCTTGAGCAAGATGGCTGCCTCATTTTCAACGCGCCCCTCAACGAGGGAATTAACTACCGCTGCACGTTGGTCACCAGGAACTGCTGGATTCCCAAGCACCATCTGGAGCTCACCGTTTGCCGCTACCGCTCGGGAGAAATCGAACAACTGATTTTGTACAGAATCCAAACGCCCACCGGTTTCGGCTTGGATGAACAACGCCTCTGCACCTAATGTCCCGAAGGCTTCTACGAGGTCGCGCCCACTGGACCAACGGCGGGAGACCACATCCTTGGCCAAGGCCAAAGCAGTTGCCGAGATCTTGCCGGACAAGAGCGATTCAACAATGGCGATGCGCTGAGCAGCTGGGCTTCCCGGGTCACCAAGGGATCCACGCAAGGTGGATTGAGAAGCAAGCAGTGTGGCAATAGCCAACATCTGCTCCCCGAGTTCGGCATCGCCAGGATTGGTCGCGAGGACTTCACGAACCGAATCAAGAGATGCACGACTAGCGCCCAACATCAGCGATTGCCCTCCTGTGAGGATGATTCCAAGTCAGCGATGAATCGATCCACCGTGGCACGTGCGCGGGCATCGTCGCTCAACGCTTCGCCAACGACGCGGCTGGCCAAGTCGAGAGCGATGCGCCCAACTTCGGCAGAAAGTTCGGCCTTAGCAGCCAATCGATCCGCTTCCATTTGAGCCGCCGCACGTGAAGTGACCTGTTCAGCAGCCGCAGTGGCTTCTGAGCGTGCTTCTTCAACAATGCGTGATCGTTCCGCCTGAGCTTCGCTGCGAATAGTGGAGGCTTCACCACGTGCATCGGCCAGCTGCGCTTGGTATTGAGCCAACGCGGCAGCGGCTTCAGCTTGCGCCTTCTCAGCCTTTTCAATTCCACCCTCAATGGCTGCGGTGCGCTCTTGGAAGGTTGCCTCAAATTGCGGGTAGGCAAATTTCTTGAGCAACCAAAGCAGCACCAAGAAGCCCAGCAACCCAACAATGAGTTCCTCGGTCTTGGGCACGAGAGCAGAAATCGACTCCTCAGCGGAGATGACTCCTGAACTAGCCAGATACGTCAATGACATGGTGTCGGTTTCCCTTTGTGTTTAGAGGAACGCGAAGACCAGACCGATGAGGGCCAAGATCTCAACGAGGGCGAATCCGAGGAATGCGATCGGACGCAAGATGTTGTTGGCTTCAGGCTGGCGAGCAACTCCGCTGACGTAAGCGGCGAAGATCAGACCAATTCCGATACCGGGGCCGACGGCTGCGATGGCGTAAACCAACGGGCCGGCAAGAGTGAACTTCTGTGGATCCATGGTGAGACTTTCCTTTCGAGTGAGCGCGGGTTTCCTTTAGTGCTCTTCTGACATCGCTTCCGCGATATAGAGAGCCGTAAGGAGGGTGAAGATGTAAGCCTGCAGAACTTCAATGAAAGCTTCGAAGGACGTCAGACCAATTGCACCCGCGAGCGAAAACGGTGCCAAGACTTTCAACACCAGATTTTCATTCGTGAGCATGTAGGTGCCACCCAAGGTGAACAAGAGCAGCAGGATGTGACCAGCAAACATGTTGGCGGTAAGACGCAGTGCCAACGAGAACGGACGAACAACTAGCACCTGGAGCAATTCAATCGGTGCTAGCAACGGATAAATAAAGACCGGTAGTCCCGGTGGGAACATGACGGACTTGAAATAGCCGAAAAATCCAGCTCGACGAATGCCGATGCCGAGATAGACAAGCCAACTGCAAATTGCCAGCATCAGCGGGAAGCCGAAGCGAGCAAGGGTTGGAAACTGAATCAGCGGGATGATGCCGAACAAATTGTTGACGGCGATAAAGGCGAAGACGGTGACCAAGAAGGGCACGTACTTTTCAAATCCATGACCGATGACATCGCGAGCTACGCCGTTACGAATGAAGGTGTAAGTGGACTCAACAGCAAACTGGAATCGGCCCGGAACCAGAGCACGTTTGCGAGCGCCCACAGTGAAAAAGACAAAAACAAGGACGGCGGCAAGAACCGAAGCTAGGAGCGGCTTGGTGACCCATTCCACGGCGGTGCCAGGAAAGATCGGTGGGTACTTGAAATCACCAATGCCGGGTGGAACAAACCCTGGGTCGGCGGTGTGAGCCATTGCCACGATGGTCGAACTCACCAAACCTCCACGTCACACGATCGAAGAACTGCTAACAAATAAAAACGAGCTAAGCCTTGCCGTACCGAACCCATACCAAGTAAAGGCCGAGAACAGATCCCAGCGCTAAACCAATGGGGAAGAAGATGGATGTTTTCAGGAAGTGATCTGCGATCGCGCCGATTCCGCCCCAAGCGAGCAGACCCGAAACCAGATACCCGACAACACCCCATGCCGCTTCAGAATCTGAATCTCCGCGTTTGGAGACCGGACCTTCCTGCGGCACGTGCGGAATCTATCAACTCAAGAAAGACACAAAATCACAGGGTCAGGCACGAACACACACCTGTGACATCGGTCACGGGATGACGTAGGAAATCTTGACCCGAGACCAGAGGATCACGCCTGCAATTGATGCGCCAAGACTGCCAACAATGACTACAACAATCAGGCTCGGGTGGTCGATTCCTGAGCGATGACGAAGCACCAACAACGTCAGCAACACCAGTAACAACTTCACGACATAAAGCCCGACCATCAAGGCCGAAACGTTCAAGGCCGGCCAACTGCGGGTGCGCCATAGCGCCAGGACGTCAAGGCCAAAAAAGGTGAACACAATCGTCAGGCCGACCAGGGATCCGATCAGGCCTGCGCTCCCCTGCCCAAGGGTGCAGCCAACGATCAAAATCGCAGCCAGCACAACAAGGCTCAGCCCGATGCGGCGAACCAACGCTGAGTTGTCAGCCTTTGCCTGTGAAGGCAAGGAGTCGTCGTAGAGAAAACTCACTGAGCGCCTTTACCGGATAACACGGTAAGGACACTGCGCCAGACCACGCTTAGGTCAACCCACGGTGACATGTGGCGCACGTAGTACAAGTCATAGGTCAACTTTTCAATTGTTGCTTCAAGGTTGTCTGCGTATCCGGAGTTGACTTGGGCCCAACCTGTGATTCCTGGTCGCACCAAGTGTCGATAACGATAGAACGGAATGACCTCTTGAAATTGCTCTGCGAACAAAACTTGTTCAGCTCTGGGTCCTACCAGGGACAGATCGCCCTTGAGAACATTAAGCAGTTGAGGAACTTCATCAAGACGCGTGCGCCGCAAGAACTTGCCAATGCGCGTAATGCGCGGGTCGTCCTTGATCGTGAATTGGGGACCATCCTTATCAGCGTTGACCACCATGGTCCGAAATTTATAGATCGTGAATGGCTTGTCATCTTTGCCCACTCGCACCTGGCGAAATACCACTGGACCACCGGAATCAATCACGATGGCCAGGGCTGTCAACGCCATCACGAGCAACCAGGCAGGCGCCATAATTGCCGTGAAAATGACCTCTAAGAGCCGCTTGAACGGTGCGTAAAACGCTCTTCGCCCTAGCGGGACGCTGATCTCCCATCCTTCGGCCAAGTGCACGAGCGGAATTCGCTCGGTGTGCTCTTCGTAGGTTTGACTAAAGGGACGAACTTCGAGACCAGCCAGGGTTGAGGATGAAACAAAACTTGCCATTGAGTCACTGAGCACTGCACGAAGATCAACGACCAATGTTGTATCGGAAGGTAACGACTCAGGTGGGGCGCTTGATTGCGGATCAAGCACGCTACTTACCCGCGCGTGTGGCGCAGCTGCCAAGTCAGCAACCAAATACTGCTCATCGGTGATGACCACCATCGGCTCAATCCACGGCACGGTACGGCGAAGCGCTCGATGCAGCACCGCAATGACCAACCAGATCGCCAAACTCAAGAAAACAAATTCGCGAGAGAAATAGGTACGCAGTAAGAAAGAGCCAGCCGCCACCACTGAGATGGCGATGGCCAAAGTAAACAGGGCATGCCCATAGTTGGGGCGTGAGAGTGCTGGGTCGATGACCCGCAGGGCCAACCAGGAACCCAGGAACACGCCCAAAATCAAGAGCCCCAGCATGGGACGTGGGTTTTGACCAACGAGAAGCTTTGCCTGGGTGAGCCAGGCGACGTTGAACACCCGAATCGACGCAAGTACTAACCCCACCGCCAGCGCAATGAGATCAAGAATCAAGGTTGCAACAACAAACCTTGTGCGTTGCCTCATGTATCGCCGTTCGTCGAAGTGGTGTGCGACAAGCCCATGCTAACCAACCGAAGGCTAATTACCGGCGTATGCCGGATGCTTACCAACCAAAGCTGAAACCTCTTCAGCAATTGCTGCGCTCTGCGATCCATCAACGTCTCGCACAGAGCGTCCAATCAGATCAGCAACAACGCTCATGTCTGCTTCCACGAGACCTTGGGTGGTCACCGCTGGTGTTCCAACCCGAATGCCAGAAGAAATCATCGGTGGTTGTGGGTCATAAGGGATTGCATTCTTGTTCAACGTAATACGAGCCGCGTCGCATCGAGTTTCTGCATCCGCTCCGGTTACGCCAATACCTTGAAGGTCAATCAAGGCCAAGTGCGTATCGGTTCCACCGCTAACCGGACGCATACCTTGCTCCGCCAATCCAGCGGCGAGCGTTTGTGCGTTGGCAATGACCTGCTTGGCATAGGTCTGGTACTGCGGCGAGGCAGCTTCACGAAGCGCAACAGCCTTTCCGGCAACTGCGTGCATCAATGGCCCACCCTGCATGAAGGGGAAAACGGCTTTATCGATCTTTGCGGCGTGCTCTTGTTTGCATAAGATCATTCCGCCGCGTGGACCACGCAACACCTTGTGCGTGGTGAAACACACCACGTCAGCAAATGGCACCGGGCTTGGAATGGCCTTGCCAGCCACCAGACCAATGAAGTGGGCTGCATCGACCATCAAGATCGCACCAACCTCGTCTGCGATGGCGCGAAATGCGGCGAAATCAATCAGGCGTGAGTACGCAGTGGCACCACAAATGATCATCTTTGGACGGTGCTCAAGGGCTAGCGAGCGCACCTGGTCATAGTCAATGAGTTCATCGTCTTCACGTACTCCATAGGAGACGGTGTTAAACCACTTACCGCTGAAGTTCACCTTTGACCCGTGCGTTAGGTGACCACCGTGAGGCAATGACATCGCCAAGACAGTGTCGCCCGGTACAAGAAAAGCTGCATAAGCGGCAATATTCGCGCTGGCACCAGAGTGCGGCTGAAGGTTTGCGTGCTCGGCTCCAAAAAGTTCCTTGGCGCGGGTAATTCCGATGGTTTCGGCTTTATCGACTTCAGCACATCCACCGTAGTATCGCTTGCCTGGGTAACCCTCGGCATATTTGTTACTCAACGTGCTACCAAGGGCGGCCAACACAGCCGGGCTGGTGAAGTTCTCGCTCGCGATGAGTTGCAATCCCTCACGTTGACGATCAAGTTCAGCCAAGAGCACGTTCGCGATTTCAGGGTCTTCACGATTTAGTGCGTTGAAGTCAGGTCCCCAAAAGGGAGCGTGATCCATGTGAACTCCAATGACGTGTGAGTGAGCGTAAATGTGATTCTAGGACGTAGGCGAAGTAAGAGCATGAACCGGCAACGTCGTCTTAATCACACCACTCACTCCAGTACCACCAGGTCACTAATCACTGCTCGGATCTGGTCTACAGTGATGCCACCAGCGCGAACCAGCGTGGGTGTTGAACTAGTGAGATCAACAATTGAACTTGGTGGAGATGGAGTTAATTCACCATCATCCAAGATCAAATCCAACGACTCAAGCTCGCCAAGAACCTGCTCTGCCTGGGCTAGCGATGTTGGAGCAGGCAGCCCTAATCGATTTGCACTCATGGCGGCAACCGGTCCGGTGCGCTCTAACAATTCCAGCAAAAGCGCGCTGCTTGGCATCCGCACGCTGACCGTCCCCAAGGTTGCACCAAGATCCCAAGCAAGCGTTGGGGCACTACGAAGAATCAGAGTCAACTCACCGGGCCAAAATGCATCCATCAGTAGGTGGGCATTGCTATCCATCTCATAGACAAGCCCAGAAACAGTTGTCGAGGAAGCAACGAGCACCGGAACTACACTGCTGCGATCTCGACCTTTGAGCTTAAGTAATTCACCGACTGCATCTGGATTAAATGCGTCGGCGATAAGCGCATAGCTGCTATCGGCTGGAGCCAGCACCACCCCACCACGATTGATTAATGTTGCGGCCAATCCCAAGGCGCGCTCGCGCTCTTGCCGGTCAGAACATCGATAAACATTAGTCATCAATCTCAGCTCGCAACCGCGGTCGTGTAGCGGGGACGATCATTGAAGTCGCGATGATCCATGATCTGACTCCATGCTGCGCCGCTTGCGTTGCGCGCACTGGCCAGCAAAAGCGGCAAGGACTCCCCCTGCACATCGGCATGCTCAATTACGACCAATCCGCCTGGTTTAAGTAAGCGGGCCGCATTGGCTTGAATGCCCCTGATGACCTCTAAGCCATCGCTGCCGCCCCACAGGGCCAAGGGGGGATCGAAGTCAAGAACTTCGCGATCTCGAATTGTTGCCCCCAGCGGAACATAGGGCGGATTGCACACCACAACATCTACTGCCGACTCAAGTTCTGGCAAGGCGAGAACGGCATCAGCGTGATGGGCTCGCACCCGCGAACCGAGGTTCAACAGTTCCACATTCTTTTGCAACCACAGGTAAGCATCGTCATCGAGTTCGACTAACTCCACGCGTGCTGTGGGATTCATCTGCGCAATAGCTAATCCGATGGCCCCAGAGCCGCTACACAAGTCCACGACCAAGGGATCAACGAGCTCACGCAGGTGCGCATTCGCGCGCTCAACGAGCAATTCTGATTCAGGTCGCGGAGTGAAGACCCCGGGCCCAACCGATAACTCAATGGTGGCAAATGCTGCCGTCCCAGTGATGTGTTGCAGGGGAACCCGCTGCGCTCGACGATCGACCAGGACCAGAACAGCGTCAACTTGTTCCTGCGTCAAACTCACATCCAAGGCCAACCAGGTTCGAATCGCGGAGCGTTCGGCATCCAATACAAAACTGACCAGAACCTCGCTGTCGTGGCGAGCTGACTCGATTCCGGCTTGAGCGAGCCTTTTCTCACAGTCTCGCAACACCGAATTCAGGCTTAGCTCGGCTGTACTCATGTTCAGCTCTGACCAGACAATCGAGCAGCGTTGTCGGCATCAAGACATGCCTGAACTACTGCATCAAGGTCACCGTCGAGTATCTGGTCCAAGTTGTATGACTTGTAGTTGACCCGGTGATCACTGATCCGATTTTCCGGATAGTTGTAGGTGCGAATGCGTTCCGAGCGATCGACGGTGCGCACTTGAGATCGGCGAACATCGGAGGCTTCTTTGTCTGCGGTTTCTTGGGCAGCTGCCAGCAATCGGGCGCGCAAAATACGCATCGCCTGCTCACGGTTTTGTAATTGTGACTTTTCATTCTGGCAACTGGCCACAATCCCGGTCGGCACGTGGGTAATGCGAACTGCAGAATCTGTGGTGTTCACGCTCTGACCGCCAGGTCCCGACGATCGATAGACATCAATGCGCAGATCGTTGGGGTCGATGGTGATTTCAACATCTTCAGCTTCGGGCAGGACTAAGACGCCAGCGGCTGAGGTGTGCAGGCGACCTTGAGATTCGGTCACCGGAACTCGCTGCACTCGGTGCACTCCACCTTCATACTTCAACCGCGCCCAAGGGCCTTGGCCTAACTCTGCGATGCCTTTGGATTTCACGGCAATGGAAATGTCTTTATACCCGCCGAGGTCAGACTCAACGGCGTCAATGATCTCCGTCTTCCAGCCACGACGCTCGGCATAGCGCAGGTACATCCGAACCAGATCCCCCGCAAACAGGGCAGACTCATCGCCACCTTCGCCAGCTTTGACCTCAACGATGACATCCCGATCATCATCAGGATCACGCGGAATGAGCAATTCGCGAAGTTGACCTTCGAGCTCTTCGCGTTGTGCATTCAGGGAAATAATCTCCTCGCGAAAGGATGCGTCCTCTGCCACGAATTCCTGTGCAGCAACGATGTCTTCGCCCAGTTGCTTCCACTGCTTGAAGGCTCGCACGATCGGAGTCAGTTCGGCATAACGACGATTCAAGGTTCTGGCTTTTCCTTGATCCGCATGAACGGAAGGGTCGGCGATAGCGCGCTCAAGTTCAGCATGTTCAACAACTAGTTCTTCAATGTGATCAAACATTGCGCTCACCTCCCACGTTTCTGAGGATAATCATCGGGCAAAACAACAGCGCCGGATGCGCCGTGATTCCACGGGCATCCGGCGCTGCAGAAAATCTACTCGCTGGGGGCTTTGCCGAAACGCTTCTCGAAGCGGGCAACGCGACCACCGGTGTCCAAAATCTTCTGCTTGCCGGTGTAGAACGGGTGGCACTGGCTGCAGACATCAGCATGAATGACGCCATTGTCGGCCGTGCTGCGGGTTTCAAACGTTGCCCCACAGGTACAGGTGACCGTTGTTTGCGAATACGCAGGGTGAATGTCGTTCTTCATGACTCTCCTATCAAGGTTCCGGATCGATCGTGCAGGGGCGCAGACCGTGAACCGGAACTGTTCATATTGTGCCAGCCGTTGTATGGCCTATGACCAGCGGGCTAAAAACGCTTTAGTCCTCGTCCGACTGCCCAGGACCAGCCGGAGTCGTCTTTTGTACCTGAAGCAAGAAGTCATAGTTGGTCTTGGCCTCACGCAATCGGCTGAGCAACAACTCAATGGCCTGCTGCTGATCCAAGGAATGCAGGACTCGACGAAGCTTCCAGGTGACTTTGAGCTCGTCGGGAGCCAACAAGATTTCTTCCTTACGCGTTCCCGACGCATCGACATCAACGGCGGGGAAGATGCGCTTATCGGCCAAGCGACGGTCAAGTTTGAGCTCCATGTTTCCGGTGCCCTTGAACTCTTCGAAGATCACTTCGTCCATTCGCGATCCGGTGTCAACCAAGGCCGTGGCCAAGATTGTCAACGAACCACCATTTTCGATGTTGCGAGCGGCACCGAAGAATTTCTTTGGCGGATACAAAGCAGCCGAGTCCACACCACCGGAGAGGATTCGACCACTGGCGGGAGCGGCCAGGTTGTAGGCGCGCCCCAACCGAGTCATCGAGTCCAGCAGGACGACCACGTCATGGCCAAGCTCAACTAAGCGCTTAGCGCGCTCAATGGCCAACTCAGCAACGATGGTGTGATCTTCAGCCGGACGGTCAAAGGTGGATGAAATAACTTCACCCTTTACCGAGCGCTGCATGTCGGTAACTTCTTCTGGACGCTCGTCCACCAAAACCACCATCAAGTGACACTCAGGATTATTAACGCTGATCGCATTGGCAATGGCCTGCAGCACCATCGTCTTACCCGCCTTGGGTGGGGAGACGATCAATCCACGCTGACCCTTACCGATAGGGGCAACAAGGTCAATGACACGTGCGGTCATGTTCCCAGGCTCGCCCTCGCCCTCGAGGCGCAAACGCTCTTGCGGGTAGAGCGGCGTGAGCTTGCTGAACTCAATACGGTTCTTGGCCAAATCCGGTTCAACGCCATTAACCGAGTCAATGCGAGCGATGGCATTGAACTTGTCGCGACGCTCACCCTCAACTTGTTGGCGAACAACGCCGGTGATGGCATCACCCTTACGCAGGCCAAATCGACGAACCATTGACAAGCTGACGTAGATGTCGTTGGGACCAGGTAGGTAACCAGAGGTCCGAACAAATGCGTAGTTGTCCAAGACATCGAGGATGCCCGCTACTGGGAGCAGAACATCATCTTCTGAAATTTCGGGTTCGGAATCTCCAAATTCACGGCGTGGGCCTCGGGGCGAACGGTTATCGCGGAAGCGATCGCGACCACGACGGCGGCGACTATCGGCATCGTTGCGGTTGTAGCTGCCACCCTGACGGTCCCGGTTGCTGTCCCGGTTGTTATCGCGGTTGTTATCTCGGTTGCTGTCCCGGTTGCTGTCCCGGTTGCTGTCCCGGTTGCTGTCCCGGTTGCTGTCTCGGTTGTTATCGCGGTTGTTGCGATCCCGGTTATTACGGTTGTATCGCTCTGAACCCGTCGAGCCCGAGGATTGCGACGTGTCGGTAGCCGCAGCTGCCGAAGTTGATTCGCTCTCGGATTTGGGTGCCGATTCTGAGGTGTCCGATGCCCCGGCCGCGCGCGAACTCGTGCGTCGAGTCCGGGTGGCGGATGTGGATGACGCCGAGGATTCAGCCGAAGCTGTCGATTTTGATGATGCAGATGATTTTGACTTGGCGCCCTGATGCTTCGCAATTGCAGAAACTAGATCGCCCTTACGCATGGCTGAGGCTCCAGAAATCCCGAGTTTGCCCGCGAGCGTTTTGAGCTCGGGCAGCAACATCGTGGAGAGACCATCAGATTTAGATGTGTTGGCCACTTATGACCCTTTCGAATTTTTGTTTCCCCTACGAATCGGCCTGACAAAGGTGCTGTGAGGCACTCACCGTGCGAGAAACTAGTGAGTGGAAACCGCAAGCCAAGAACAACTATGCGGTGGAGTATCCGTTCTAAGCTCATCGGTAGAAAAGGGAAGTTTTAGCTTGATGAGCGGGCCATATCAGAAATTTCAATTGACCTGAACGCGATGTTTGAACCATAACACGCCATGGCGGCGGGGGTGGCCAAAGGGGCAAAACGGGGGAAATTAACCGGAAATGATCGCTGCGCCGGCGGGGCTTACCGGCAATGCCAAGGCACTGAAGTCAGGACTTGCCGATGCGATCTGAGCTATGGCTGTTTCGTGCTCTGCGCTCACAGCCAAGGCAAGAACACTGGGTCCAGCTCCACTAATCGTGGCTGGCACACCGGCTAGCCGAAGGCGATCCATCAATTCAACCGAGGCTGGCATGGCTGGCCTGCGTTGCTCTTGGTGAAGGTAATCCACGGTGGCGTCAAACAGGTTTGACGGATCGCGGGTAAGTGCATCCATCAATAACGCTGCTCGAGCAGAGTTCATTGCTGCATCGTGATGCCAGATGTGGTCAGGCAAAATTGCGCGTGCATGTTCGGTCTTGACATTGAATGCGGAGATAAAGACGGTCGGCTTGATTGATTCGTGGATCTGCCGATTCAATGAATGAACAGGGTTTCCCCAGGAAAGCACTAACCCACCGAGCAGACAAGGCGCGACATTGTCAGGGTGGCCTTCAAGATCAACCACAAACTGCAGCAAGTCCTGATCCGACAGCAATTGATCACCGTCAACTACTAGGCCCCGAGCAAGCAATGCGCCGGCAACAATGGCTGCAGAGGAAGAACCCAGACCACGGGCTTGCGGAATGGCATTCACACAATGCAGGCCAACAATGGGCGCAGCGATGTTCATCGCGGCAAAGGTCTTGTGCATCGTGGCAATCACTAGATGCGAATCATCAAGGGCAAGTTCGCCTGCGCCTTCACCCTCAACCACGATTGTTCCCACACCAGAGGTGACAACTGCGCTGACTTCATCAAAGAGTTCAAGGGCCAGGCCCATAGAGTCGAATCCTGGACCCAAGTTGGCCGAGGTCGCAGGTACTCGAACCGTGACCGGTTGTTCCCAAAAGGCCATCGGGTTAGTCAACTAAGCCAAGTTGGAGAGCTGCTGCGCGCGCATCAACGGCAACGGTGATCGGAGCGGGCGCTCCGGCAATGGCCCACTCTGGGTCCTTAAGACCATTGCCGGTAACCGTGCAGACAATGGTTTGACCAGGATCAACCAAACCGGCTTCCAAACTTTGGAGCAGTCCAGCAACGCTGGCGGCTGAGGCTGGTTCAACGAAAACGCCTTCTTGCGCAGCAAGTAGACGGTAAGCGTTGAGAATTTGGCGGTCAGTCACGGCGTGGATCAATCCACCCGAGACATCGCGCGCTTCTTCCGCCTGTTGCCACGAGGCAGGGTTACCGATGCGAATGGCCGTTGCAATAGTGGACGGCTTAGCAACGGGGGCACCATTGACGATCGGTGCAGCACCAGCAGCCTGGAAACCCCACATCCGTGGTCGCCGAGATGCAAGACCATCCGAGGCGTATTCGCTAAAGCCTTTCCAGTACGCCGTGATATTTCCAGCGTTACCCACCGGCAGGCAGTGAATCTCTGGCGCATCGCCGAGCATGTCCACAATTTCAAAAGCAGCAGATTTTTGTCCCTCAATGCGATCGGGGTTCACGCTATTGACCAACGCCACCGGGTACTGGTCAGACAAATCACGAGCGAGCGTGAGGCAGTCGTCAAAGTTGCCCTCTACCTGAAGCAACCGAGCACCGTGTGCCAAAGCTTGCGACATCTTGCCCAGAGCAATCTTTCCTTGGGGCACCAAAACCGCACACACCATGCCGGCCCGCACTGCATAGGCAGCCGCGCTGGCACTGGTATTGCCGGTCGATGCGCAAATCACCGCTCGGGCACCAGCCTCTGCAGCCTTGCTAATAGCCATCGTCATA
>Ga0194055_10002223_pt1 | contig 15459 bp, 14 predicted proteins | sample SepL449m_MetaG_FD_155482 | JGI IMG/M metagenome (GOLD analysis project Ga0194055, IMG submission 155482) | Anoxic zone freshwater microbial communities from boreal shield lake in IISD Experimental Lakes Area, Ontario, Canada - Sep2016-L442-9m | ecosystem: Environmental > Aquatic > Freshwater >... | reverse complement strand
GAGATTAGCCTTGGCTCGCGGCGAAGCCTCTTCGGCAGGATTTTCTCGATACCGAGGGCACATCCGCACGCTTGTGGACTGGCTACGGCAGGCCCCGCAACCATTGCAGGCATCAACCTCTTGCGTTACCCGATCCAGCGACCAGTTGAGAAGGGGCAACACCGATAGCGACAAACTATTTCGCGGCAGGCCCTCCGGAAAAACTGGCTCGCTGTCTGGCAGCAGTGCTAACTCCGTACCAGCCAAGTTGGCGAGAAGTCCTCGCTCTGATTGATCGGGCTGCGCGACAAGGACTTGGCCTGCTGACGTCTCCCCGCCCACGGCTGTTACCCCAGAGCCGCCTGACGGCATCGGCGACAACATTTTCGCAGACACGCCTAACGCGGATCGAAACGGCAAAGCATCGGCCGGATAGTTTGTTGTCAGGCCGACAGCACCGCGGACAATCTTACCGGGATTGAGAATGCCCAGCGGATCGAACAACTCCTTTATTTTCACAAAGACTCCAGACAGCTCTGGAAAATACTCCTGAAAAAAGGCCGTTCGTGACAGCCCTAGGCCCTGCTCACCGCCGATCGTACCGCCGATCAAAACCACCTCCGCATAAAGGCTGCGGGCCAAGTGCTCCAGCCTCACGCGCTCGGCTGGATCGCGGGGATCGGCAAAGGGTCGCACGTGCATCTGTCCATGCGCGGCGTGGGCAAAGAGCATCGCTGTCGCGGCATGCTGCTTGAGCACAGCCTGCAGCCGACGCAGAAATTCCGGGAGTGCCTGCGGCGGGATGACAATGTCTTCGATGAATGCCACCGGCCGCAGCGCACCGCGGACGCCATGAATCGTGGAAACCACATTTCGCGACAATTCCCAAAACAGGTTCGCGTCGATCTCATTCTCGGCACGGCGGATATCAAGACAGAGTCCTGGCACTCGCTGTAAAATCTGTAGCGACTTATCAAGGAGCGCATTGGCTGCGGCAGCATCGTCACCGCAAAACTCCACCAAGAGACCGGCATCGGCAACAGGCGGTATCAACAGGTCAAATGTCACTTTGGCGCTACGGGCCATCGCCAGATGTCGCTTATCAAAAAGATCGCAGGCACTGGGCTTGAGGGCTTGCAGTCGCAAAGCTGCCTCGGCCGCCCTGTCAAGCGAATCAAAGAGCACCAGCGCAACGGCCGTCGTAGCATCGACCGGCTTCGTTTTGAGCGTGACCTCAGTCACGATACCCAGTGTGCCGGCCGCTCCGCAAAGCATTCGCGGCAGGTCAATGAGGCGGCCAGTGGCTTGCTTACTAGAGCCAGTGATATCTAGGTCGTCCAGCGAGTAGCCTCCATGCGAGACGCGATTGGAGGGCTGAGCGTTTGCAATCAGAGACTGCGACTCATCCAGAATTGCTTGCACTCCAGCAGCCAGGAGGGCCAAACGCGATTCTTCTGAATCAACACTCGCGCGGCCAACCGTCTGCGGCACCGCTGTCGGCACCATTTCCACAAGGGTTCCATCGGCCAGAACAACTTGGGCCGAAGCAATCCGGCCACGCACCGCGCCGTGCCGCGAAAATCGGCTACCAGAGGTGTTGCGACCGATCATTCCGCCGACAGTTGTCACCCAACTATTGGCCGGATCTGGCCCAAATGTTTGGCCTAAGCGACCCAGATGTTCTTCGAGCTGTCCGCTGACAACGCCCGGCTGAACGCGTACATGTCCTGCCCCTGTTCCCAAAATCCTCCGCATGAAACGGGAGCAGTCAATCACGATTCCGCTGCCCAGACTATCCCCGGCAAGACTCGAGCCAGCCCCGCGAGGATGCACGGGGATCCGCTGGTTAGCAGCCCATGCCACCGTTGCCGCCACATCTTCGGCAGTGCGTGGTCTGACGATTGCCAGTGGCCAGACTTCGAACACGCTGGCATCGGTGGCATAGAGCGCGCGGCTGGCATCGTCGCAGAGCACCTCACCGGAGACGATGCCCCGCAAGTCTTGCTCAATTCGCTGTCGCGCACCATCCATGGCCAAAACACCTTCTTATGCCCAAAGGCAGGTTACCTGCAATCACCAGAATGCGAATCATTGATTTCGAAACGATTTCGAACCGAGCCATGATTCCGCTTACGAAAGACTCTCCGGCGGTCGCGTCGACAGTTGCTTGGTCCGAGCCACTTGCTGCCGATACTTTTCATGCGTTTCTAAATCAAATTCGCCATAAGTATCAGTCACACCATCGCCACTGTAGCGGGCTTGACAGCGGTAGCAGCTCAGGCAGTTGGGCATAAAAAGATAGAGCACAACATCCACGATCGCCGTCGCAAAGAGAATGCTAAATGTGAGAAAGAGTTCGCGAAACGCCCACGCCACACAACTCGCAGCCAGTCCCGCCACCACAATCCCCACGCCCACTCGCTGCGGAAAATTTTTGCGGATAAAAAGCTCCGTGCTGGGACAGATCACGCATCGCCTCAGACGCGGCTGGCTGTCGAGCACAACCGCCGCGCCGGCGGTCATACCCCGCAAAAAAGCATCCGCCGGAATGGACAGCGTCGCCCGACACGCCGGGCACTCAACCACCGCCAGCGTCTCAATGGCATCGCACATGACCGTCGCCTGGCAGGCAGGGCAGGCATAGGTGACTCGCATTGGTTTCCTCACTTTTAAAATTGATAGTCCCAACCTGGAAAACCAGCTACGGTCCAGCCTGCAACAATTGCGCTGCCAGTTCGCCGACGATCGCCGCAAGGCACGCTACATAGAGAATCCCTGTGGCACTTTGCGTATTCGGAATGTCGAGCGTTTTACGACTCAAGAGCAACAAAATCGGCAAACCCACAAGCCCTGCCAGCCAGCGCAGCGACACCATCGCCAGCGTAGCAGGATTGGCCGGGCGAATGGGGGTGGCCGTGGCGAGTGCCAGACTTATCAGCACGACGGCCGCCTGCAAGAACCATGCTGCAAGTGCCGAATCGATCATGCGTCGCAGGGCGTCCACCCGCATACCAGGAGCGTTGAGATACCAGTGGCCCAGCAGCATCGCATGCACTGTAAGACCAACAACCAAACCGGAGAGCAGTGCCGATACGCCCTGCTCAAGTGATTCTAAATGAAGCATGCACGTGGCCGCCGCCAACAAGAGAGCGCAGACAACACACAGCACGATTCCAGGACGCGATCGCTCCGCCAGCCAGGCAATGCTTCCCAACCACGCCCCCACTGCTGCCGCCGCAGGCACCAGCCACGCCCGCTCGACGAGTGTTCCCGAGGGCGACGTCCACTCAAGGAGCGCCGCCAATGTGGCGAGCCCCAGCACAACTAGCAGATTGACACGAAAAAATCCGGCCGGCACAAGGCGGGCAGGCGTGAGGACTAGGGCCAAGGAAAGGCCCCAGCCGAAACGGCAGAGAAAATCGGTGAGCAGCATCATCGGCCAACCCCTGGCTTCTTAGGGTGTCCGACTACCATAAATCAGCGACATCACCTCAGCCCGACTCGAGACATTCGAGCGAAAGATTCCCTTCATGGCCGACGTCACGCAGAGGCTGCCTGGCTTACGCACTCCGCGAATTGTCATACAGGTGTGGGAGGCCTCAACAACCACTGCCACCCCCTTGGCCCCCAGATCATTTTCCAAAAGGTCGGCAATCGTCTCGGTCATTCGCTCTTGCACCTGCGGGCGATGCGACACCACTTCCACGAGGCGGGCCAGTTTGCTCAAGCCCAGCACCCGGCCATTGGGAACATAGCCGATGTGGGCGTGGCCCATGAATGGAAGCAGGTGGTGTTCGCAGACACTGTTAAACGAGATGTCTCGCACCAGCACAATCTCATCATATTTTTCTGTGAACGCTTTTTGCAAATGAATCCGTGGGTCTTGGTGAAGACCACTGAACATCTCGGCGTACATGCGGGCCACGCGGGCCGGCGTTTCCAAAAGCCCTTCGCGATCAGGGTCTTCGCCAACGGCAGCCAAAATCTCCCGCACGGCGCGTTGGATGCGGGCAATGTCGACCGGCCGACTGCCAGCCACATCGAGTCCTGCGAGAGCGTCGATCGCCGCCTGAGAGTCAACGGCGTGGGTTACTGCAATCGATGAATCTGTCGATGAGTCATCGGAGCACCCGTTGCCACGACTCAGAGCAGCGGTGTGTGAGGAGAATTTGTTCATGCTGAGAGTTTAATTGAGGCTGAACGCCGGGGGAAACACCCTGGCAGAACCGGCCACAGAACGCTCGGCAATCGCTTCGAGCAGGAGTTGCGTGCGTTTGAGAATGTTGCATTCGGCAAGCAATCGCATTTTCCATTCGAGATCAAACTCGATTGTGTACGCGACGATATCGGTGAGCATGCCGAGCGTGATCTGACTGCCAAGCAATTGATCGAGTTGCTCATAGGCATTGGGAATCTTTGGCATTGCTCGCTTGAAGGCCGCTAGCAACTGCTGCTGTAATTCTGCCGCACTGCCAATGGATGGCTTTTCAGACGCGGCATCGTGACTGCCATTGCCGGACGTGTAGTCTTCCAGGATCTCCGCCTCGACGACACGGAAAATTTTCTTTGGGGGCAGTTCCTTGATCAAACGCAACCGACGAACTCCAAGCAACAGGACGTTGTAGGTGCCGTCATCGGTGCGCTGGTGCGTGGCGATCCGACACAGACACGCAGTCGAGCGAAGCGTCGGCCGTCCTTCGGGATGCTGCTGCTCCCACCCAGGCGCCAGCACGCCCAGAGCGATCAAGCGATCGCTCTCAAGGGCCTCCTCAAACATCGCGCGGTAGCGAGGCTCAAAAATATGCAACGCCTGCATGACGTGGGGAAACATCACAAGGTTTGGCAATGGAAAAACGCGCGCCTGGCCGGAAAACTGATCGGGCGAGAAAGAGAGGGGTTCGTTGGGCATCAGGGTTCAGCCGGTGGCGGGGGGGTTTAAATGAATTTCAGGTAACAACTCGGGGTTGAGTTCGATGGATGGGAATTCCTCGGTGCTTGCGGCTACCTCGGCTAAGCAGGCATCGAATCCCTGTAAAAATGCCACGATATTCAGCCCCAGGTGCTCTGGAGCATAGGATTCCATGTATCCGTGAACGCTTTTGTGAAGTTTTCGGGCACCGCGAATGTTGCCGTTACCAAAATGATAGAGCGCTACGGCCGCTTGAATGAGTCCCTGATAAAATTTCCTGGAAGGCCCCCGGTATTCTGTCCAGAGTTCTTCCCAGACTTCATGGCTTTCGTAGTAGTCACACTCATTAAATTTTTCGATGCCTTTAAGATAGAGCGGCTCGTAGTCGGCAGAAGGTTCAAGCGGCGTCATTGATTTTTCTCGTTTGTCAACAGACAAAAACTCTCTCGGAACTCCTGGAGTATGACAGCCCGCACGACAGCCTTGAAGTCCAGCACTCCAAAGACCCCCGCGAAGCAGCCAAGGGCTCAATCCAACCGGCGAGAATCGATCGCCTGCCGCACAAAGCGGGCCGACTCGATCGTGGCAAAGCTTGCCCACGCTTACCCCGGCGCAGCTTGTTCACTCAATTTTACAAGTCCTTTTGAGCTCATTGTGGCCACTATTTTATCCGCCCAGTGCACCGACAAACGCGTTAATCTGGTCACCCCGCCTCTTTTTTTTCGCTGGCCCACACCCGCCGCAATGGCAGCAGCCAACCCGAAAGAACTCGAGGTTGCGATCCACAGCACAGGCTTTTTCCGCGCGAAAGCTAAGAATATACGCGGCTGCTGCCAAGCCCTCGTTGAGCGACACGGTGGGGAAGTGCCGCAGCAGCTTGAGGATCTGATTCGCCTGCCTGGCGTCGGACGCAAGACAGCGAATGTTGTTTTAGGCTGTGCTTTTGGCATGGCGACAGGGGTTGTTGTCGACACTCACGTCGGTCGAATTGCCAGAAGACTCGGACTGACGCAGCACGAGTCTGCAGTTTCAGCCGAGCGGGATCTCATGCGGGTGTTGCCTGAATCCCAGTGGATTGCCTTCAGCCATCGCCTGATCGAGCACGGCCGCAGCGTTTGCCAATCCCGCACCCCTGATTGTGCTGGCTGTTTTCTGGCCGATCTGTGCCCCCGTAAGGGCCTCGCCTCGGCTAGAAAAACTGTGGACCACAAGTGAAAAATCCTGCTCCAGACTCGACGCCCGACCGCGATCCCTGCAGGGCGGCCGTTGCGGGATAAAAAAGTTCGCACAGTTTCGGGCAACAGCGTACAATCCGGCCGCGTCGGCCCCCGCCAGTACTCGTTGAATGCCGATTTTACCTCCGTCCGATTTGTCTCCGCACGGGAACCCTTCCATGATCCTCTCTGGCAATGAGATCAAGCAGCAGCTTGGCGGCAACATCCTCATCGAGCCCTTTGACGATGTGAACCTCAATCCCAATAGCTACAACCTCTCGCTTCACAACGAACTTCTCGTCTATGAAGAAGTCGTTTTAGACATGCGAAAAAGCAATCGCGTGACACGGGTAGACATCCCTGCAGAAGGGCTTGTCTTGACTCCCAACCAACTTTATCTTGGCCGCACGATCGAACGCACTGAGACTCACAACCTTGTTCCGATGATTGAGGGCCGCAGTTCAATCGGTCGACTGGGGCTTTTTGTGCACGTCACGGCGGGCTTCGGGGATGTCGGCTTTTGTGGCTACTGGACGCTGGAGATGTTTGCCGTCCAGCCTGTCAAGATTTATCCCGGCGTCTCCATCTGCCAACTCTTTTTCCATCAGATTGCCGGCGACATCACTGAGTATTCTAGTGAAAAATATCAACACAATCGTGACATTCAGCCAAGCATGCTCTACCGCGAACTCTCGCTCGATCAAGACGGCGAGCAACAACTTGAGTTAGAATTTGGGTCGGATCGGCTTCGAGCCGAAAACGCCAGTAATGGCCCGCCCCGATCAGGGCAGCGGCTCGTAAAAAGCGTGGCTCGGTAGTCACGAAAGTCGTAAGGGTAGCGCAGCCGATGCTTCAGAAATCTCTCGCCTGGTCGTCCTTTGCAACGGCGATGCTCTTTGCGATTGCTGCCTCGGTGGCTGTTTTTGCTGGCGAATCGCTCCGGGATTCAGCCCAGAGCCTGCTACTGGTAGCGATTTTCCTACTGGTGATTTCGATTCTTTTGGCCATTGCCTTGATGGTTGTCTCACTCTTTGATTGAGAGCAGAGACGCAGAGTGATTCTTTGATGTGTTGTCGTTAGAAGGAAGGTTTTTTGTGCTGAGAAGTCATACCTGCGGCGAACTTCGGATCTCAAATCTTGGCGACAAGGTTTCGCTCTGCGGTTGGGTCGATCGTATCCGCGATCACAAGGGGGTGATCTTCATCGACCTGCGCGACCGCTGGGGCCGAACGCAAGTGGTTTTTGGCCCCGACAATTCGTCTGCCACACTGGCGGCAGTGAAACTGGTGCGATCGGAGTGGGTGGTACTCGTGGAGGGCACCGTCGGCGCGAGACCCGAAGGCACCACCAATCCAAAACTCGCCACGGGCGCTATCGAGGTTGCCTGCCAGACGCTCACAATACTCAACGAGGCCGAGACGCCGGTCTTTCAGCCCGGGGCAGCCGACTTGCCGGGCGAGGAGATTCGCCTCAAACATCGCTGGCTCGATCTGCGTCGGTCTGTCATGCAAGACAATCTGATACTGCGCAGTCGAATTGTAAAAATCATGCGCGACCACTGTGATGAACTTGGCTTTATCGATGTCGAGACACCGGTGCTTGGCCGCAGCACGCCGGAGGGAGCTCGCGATTATCTTGTGCCGAGCCGGCTGGAACACGGTTCATTTTTTGCCCTGCCACAATCGCCGCAACTTTACAAGCAACTTTTGATGATGGCCGGTTTTGATCGCTATGTGCAGGTGGCTCGCTGCTTTCGCGACGAAGACCTCCGCGCCGATCGGCAACCAGAATTCACACAACTCGATCTGGAAATGTCGTTTGTCGAAGCGGATGATGTGATGGCCGTCATTGAAGGCCTCGTGAAGCGTACGGCGAACGAAATTCTAGGAACTGACGTTTCGCTGCCTCTGGAGCGACTGTCGTGGGATGAGTGCATGGAGCGGTTTGGGCACGATGCTCCCGATCTTCGCTACGGACTTGAAATTGTCGATTTGACAGCCATCGCAGCCACGAGCGACTTTCGCGTCTTTCGCGGAGCTGTTGAGGCCAGCGGTCGGGTGCGGGGCATTTGCGTGCCGCAGGCGGCGGCACAGTTTTCGCGGAAGGATCTCGATGAATTGACGGCCGTCGCCGTTGAAGCCGGTGCCAAGGGGCTTGTCTGGCTCAAGCTGGAGCCCAGCGGCGAATGGTCGGGGCCGGTGGCCAAGAATCTTGGCGGCCCGGGCAGCGACTCCGTTGGCGGGCGGTTTATCCAATTGCTCGGTGCCCAACCGGGGGATCTGGCATTGATCGTCGCCGATTCATTTGAAGTCTCATCGAAGGCCCTGCACACGCTACGAAAACGACTCGGCCTAGCGCTCAAGCTCTACGATCAAAGTGCTATGCATTTTTCCTGGGTTGTCGACTTTCCGATGTTTGCCCGCGACACCGAAAATAATTCTTGGGCGGCAATGCACCATCCTTTTACCGCCCCCCGAGCGGAGGATGTGGGCCGACTGGAAAGCGATCCCGCGGGCTGCCGGGCTCAGGCCTACGACCTTGTCATCAATGGATCGGAAGCGGGGGGCGGCACGATTCGAATCCATGACAGTCGCACGCAGGAAAAAGTTTTTCAATTGCTGGGGATCTCGCCCGAGATGGCCCGCGAGCAGTTTGGTTTTTTGCTCGATGCGCTCTCAAGTGGTGCGCCCCCGCACGGGGGCATCGCGCTGGGCATCGATCGCTGGGTGATGCTCTTTGCCAAACTGGATAACATCCGCGATGTGATAGCCTTTCCAAAAACGCAAAAAGGCAGCGACTTAATGACCGGTGCGCCATCTCCTGTAGCAGTCAAGCAACTCGTGGAACTCGGCGTCCGTACCATTGCGGCGGCGAAGCCTATCGACCTGGTGCAACCGATAGAATCCGTTCAGCCCTAGAATCCATGAGGGAGAATCGCCGATATCATTTTCAGGTTGATCTGCGGGCGAATAGCTCAGTTGGTTAGAGCATCTCGTTTACACCGAGAGGGTCGGGGGTTCGAGTCCCTCTTCGCCCACTAAACGTTTGTACACTACTCCTGTTTTGTTCGGTAAAACCGTGATAACTCTCGGCGATCGATCGGTTTCTGTTCCGTCTTGCGGCTCGTTGCGGATGCTTGCTGCGCTCGATTTTGCGCTGTCGGTGCGCTGGATTCTGCGCTGGATTTTCGGCCGGCATTTACGACAGCTTCGAAGTGATGATTGCGGGCCTGTAAGTAGTGGGCTGCTGCGATCGCTGGAGAGTGTCCCAGCCATGCGGCGCACTCGTGGGCAGGGTGCTTCTCCACCCAATCCGTTTCACATGAAGCCCGTAAGTTCTGAAACAGTCTGGGCCACGGCTTGCAGCCTGCTCGTGCCACAATCTTTGTGAACGTCGTGCGGAGATTCAAACCGCCCCCAGCAGCCTTGGGAGCCACGAGCGTAGCTGGGCTTCCGAAACGTCCCAACTCCAGCCCTTAAACGACTCAAGAAGTTTTACGCGTTCAATGGATAGACCTCTACGCTTAATAGAGGGATCCTTGTGCTTTCTTTGCTCTCTAAGCCAACTCCCAAGTTTGTAGCCGTCTTTGGTTGTGAAACCGTGTGGCACAGAAATAATTCTCCGCAATATCCATCCCCGAAATAAGTTTGTTATGGCCTGATAATTCCGCACGCCCTCCCAGTGGGTTGTCTTGTGCTTCGCCTTGGCGTGGTCGTGAATCGAAAACACAGACGATTCGCTCTTGATCAACCAGAAGTGCATGGCAAGCTCGGGATGGAGGAGAGGATGGAAGAAGCAACAAAAAACGAGCGACTCATCGCAGGCTGAACTCCGGTGGCGGTGGGCAGGCGGGATTCACCCACTGGATCACGGCAGCCCAACCGTTGCTTTCACAATCGTCTGGCAGATATCCGTGGATGAGCTTGACGACCGACCAACCGTCTTTGAGGTGGGCCGACAAAACAGGATCCATGCGTGTGCCCGCCAGAATCTCTGCGAGATACTGTTCGGGCGACACCGTAGCGGCCACCTTTCCATAGCCTGGCAGGCGGCTGCCGCCCACCATGCGCCACAGATGCTGTTCGACGACCAGGCGGCGAGTGGCGTTGGTCAACGCATGGGCAAGGCCATGGTGTTGGTGTTCAGGGCTAACAAACACGTCGGCCCCGTAGAGCGTGTGGCCGTGCACCGGATCGTGGTCGCTAAAGCTGCCATGAGCGGTCAGCACGTCCCACGAATCGTCGATATGGAAGTCGGCGAGTCGCAGCCGCAACGTGAAGTGCACGCCCGCAACCTTGGCGGTTGGGAGATACTCGGCCACAAACTGGCCCTCAGGATACAGGGCATTGTGCGTCGCCAGTTCTGCGTCTGTGTAGGGTGCATCGTGCGGATAGACCCGGCGGCAGATTGCGCTGATCGCGGCAAAATCTGGAGAGCCCATAAGGCGGATACGGTAGTGGGTTGCGTCAAAGGTCATACAGGGTGCTCGTGCGACTGGCTCACCAAGAGTAGACTACGCTCTTTAACCCGAGGCAACGACGGCTATGCGCAACCGAAAAACCGGCAGGCGATTGTGGGCGTGCCTGCCAGCCTTGCTGGTGGCTCTGTTTGCGCAGTGGCCGGTTTTCGCTGCAGAGCCGGTGGCCGCCGCCGGGAAGCCCGCCGACTTTCGGTCGCAGAATTTTTTGGTCCACACCGATGTGCCCGTCGTGAACACTAACGACCTTGAGATAGAGCTGCTTGGAGTCGCTGTGTTGGCTCTCTGTGTGTTGGAGAACATGAGGAGCCGGCTCTGCTTCGGCTGTGTTTCTCTCTACAGGAGGCTTTTACTGGAGCGTTCGAGGAGAGGTTTTTTCAACCTACACCGAGTGCTTTGAACACTGCATCAGTAGCGTCAGCGTAGAAGCTTCAGGTCAGGCCGTCTGAGGGTCGTCCGCGATCGCGGACTCTACTCGTGGCAAACGCAATGCCTAGGGGGGGTACTTCTTCATCCTGTCATCCTCGTGCAGGTCACTGATGACCTGCCCCCATGAATGACGCCAGTTCTTAAGTTAGGATTTTGCTCTCCAATAGACCCGCCCCGTGCGTTTGCTGAGGCGTACGCCATGCGAACGCACGGGGCTGCCACGCCTGGAGGGGCCGGGGGCCGGTAGCCCAAGGCACTGTGTGGCCGGATCGTGTTGGTGTGCTGCCGCCACCGCACGAAGAGCACCTTGGCCTCGAGCAGCGTGTCAAACGCTTCCCGTTCCAGCAGCTCGTCTCGAAGCAATACAAAAGAAGCTCTCTACGTAGCCGTTCTCCCTATGGCGAACCCGGCTCGATAAACAAAGTCTTCACACCAACTCGCCCCAGCCACTCCCGGACGCTCTTAGCCGTGAACTCTCGCGAGAGTCACTGCGGATATGGTCCGGCACACCCTTGTAGACGAACAGGTCGCTAGAGCCGCTCGAGCACATCTTCGCTCGTCAGCTTCTTGGCAACGAGAATCGCGAGGCACTCACGAGTGAACTCCTCCACAAAGAGTCAGCATCCGAATAGGCCGGCCATCGGAGGTACGATCGGCCACTAGGCGAAAGCTCCATACGTGGTTACGACGGTTCGAACGTAGCCGAACGCACGAGCTCACTGGAGCCAGAGCCGCTTTCGCTTCGGCTGCTTTTTAGGCACTTTTAATCCCTTCCTCACGCCAGATCCTCTCCATCCGCTTATGGTTCACTCGCCATCCCTCGATAGTGTAAAATTGCCGTAATCCTGCGGTAACCGTAGCGGCAATTCGATCGGTGCAGTTTCGTCCATATCTAAAAAGAAATCGAGTCTATACTCTATGAAAAGAATTCCATTCTTATTGAGTCTCACGCTGTCGGTTGCCCTGTTTGTACTGGGGACGCATTGGACCCACGCATCGGAAACCCTCGGGGCGGGAAATACGAGTTTGCTGGGCAGCGATTTGACAGATCCTGCGGACTCCGTCGAGCTGTCAATGGATCCGGGACAGGGATTGCCGCAAGAGAAGATGATTCCCAAGAATGCGACGTGGGTCAATATGTCCTGTTGGCCAGCCAACACAGGCCCCGGCGAGCCGCCGCATCAACAGCACCCATATCAAAGCTGGGTGGGAACGCCCGCAGTGTCGGTTTTTCTGAACGATCCTGACACCAAGAAGTGGTATGTCTCCTACCACGACGGCGGCTACAGCGGCCCAACGCAGGAGTCGCCGTATTTTATCGCCGTTGAGCTCAAGCACCCCTACACCCTAACGCATTTCACGATTTCCTCAAGCACAGACAAGCCCGAACGCGACCCATTGGTGTGGGGCATCCAAGGCTCCAACACCGGCAAGGCTGACGACTGGACCGATATTTACCGCTGCAATGCCACCAATCGAGAAGACAGTCCATTTCGGGTGTATCCCCGTAATGAGACACTGCTCTACACCTCATTCACTTCTGAGCAGATGTACACGGTCGTTGCCACGGAGGACATGAAAAGCCTCGCGGGCAAACTGAAAGGCAAGGCGATCAAGAAGGCTGATTTTCTCCGTCCAGACAAGCCCTACACTTGGTTTCGCTTCTTCAGTACGGCTGCTTTTAACGCCAATACCGATGACGTGCCCGATCCATCCAACCCGCCGGGCTTCTCGCTGGGGCAGCTGGAATTTTTCGGCACGACAACCGAAAAGGTGGATGCAATTGTCAAGAAGGCAGTGACGGCTGATGGCACAAAGACCCTCACGGCCAAAGCGGCCCCAACGATCGTCCTGCCGACGACCGTAGATGCCAAGGAGCTTGCGGCTCTGCCGGCCATCGACAAGGGTGAACTGCGAAAGGTTATTTCTCTAGACGGTGAATGGGAAATCCAGCCTGGCTCCTTAGGCGCAGCACCGACCGAGTTTAAGCACAAGGTGCCCGTGCCCGGCTTGATCGATCTAGCCACCCCGGGCTTGGTCGGACAGGGAGAGGCCTACTGGTATCACAAAAAATTCACTGTCAGCGGGCCACTTCCGGCCACGGCTGTGCTCAAGGTTTACAAGGCGATGTATGGCACGCAGGTTACCCTCAACGGCAAGATTGTCGGCGATCATGTGTTTAATTTCACCCCGGGCCTGTTCGATATCAGCCCGGCCTTAAAGGTGGGCGAAAACGATTTGCTGATCCGTATCGGCGGCTCGCCGGCTTGCACCCCGAAGCCTATTCAGTGGGGCCATGATGACGAGAAGCGGCAGTACATGCCAGGCATCTACGACTCCGTCGACATCATTTTGTGCGGTGCACCGCACATCCTCCGCGTGCAGGCGGTTCCCCATATCGACAGCAAGTCAGTCACGATTCATACCTACATGCGCGGTGGTCAAGATGCCAAAGACACCCGCGTGCACCTAACCGTTCGCGAAGTTGCGACTAAAAAAGTTGTCGGCGAGAACGACTGCATCATCAAGGCAAGCGTTGAGGCCGAGCGCACGGGCGTAGCGACGCTGGCAGTTGAAGGCTGCCAGTTGTGGTCGCCGGAAGATCCATTTCTCTATGAGGTAGAGGTGCGTGGCGAAGCCGATGCCATCACCAAAAAATTCGGCATGCGATCATTTTTCTTGGATCGTGAAACCGGTTACGCCAACCTCAATGGCAAAACCTACTTCATGCGGGGCACAAACATCACGCTCTTTCGATTCTTCGAGGATCCGCAACGCGGCACTAAACCCTGGGACGAAGCTTGGATTCGAAAACTCTACACCGCCTACAAGGATGTGCACTGGAATTCGTTTCGCTTTTCCATCTGCCAGCCGCCCGAAAAGTGGTACGAACTTGCCGACGAAATGGGCTTTCTCGTCCAAGATGAGTACCCCATCTGGACAATGTTTCCAGCTGGTGACGAATTTACCGCCGATGGTTTGGTCTTGGAGTACACCGAGTGGCTGCAGGAACGCTGGAACCACCCCTGCGTTGTGATCTGGGATGCCAATAACGAAACCCCAGCAACCGTCACGGCTCAGGCGACCCGCAAGGTTCGCGTCTTGGACTTCTCCGACAGGCCTTGGGACAACGGCTGGCAGGCGGCCGACAGACCCGGTGACTCGTTTGAGGCCCACGAATACCACTATAAGGATTCGCTCTTTCGCATCGGCTACTTAGGACGGGTACCAAAGGCCCCCAAGGGAAATAAAGAAAAAAATCCCGTCATTCTCAACGAGTACGGTTGGCTGTGGCTCAATCGCGACGGCAGCCCTACGACCCTGACCAGCGAACTCTATGGGGCCATGTGCCCCGGTCAAAATAACACCCAGTTGCTCCGCACATACGCCAAGCTGCTGGCAGCCGAAACGGAATTCTGGCGGCATGGTCGCGAACTCGCGGGGATCATGGAATTTTGCGGGCTGGGCTATTCCCGTGGCGACGGGCAGACCAGCGACCACTGGGCCGACCTCGAGAAACTGACGTGGGATCCCGACTTCTATACCTACGTTCGGGACTCCTTCGCCCCGATCGGGATCATGATCGATATTTACGAACCGGCGTACAAGATTGGCACCGATCAGGCGTTCCCAATTTCTGTCATCAACGACCTGCCTCAGGATTGGGAAGGCTCGGTGCGGCTCCGGATCATTCGAGACGGCAAGACCGTGCTGGAAAATTCGCAGCCGTGCAAGGTGGCGGCACAGGGCGCAACAAAGCTCGACTTCACACTGCTGATCCCAGAGGCCGGAGAGTATCAACTCGAGGCCGCGCTGATCAAAGGCGACGATCGTCCTGTTTGCAGCGTGCGTGACTTCACGGCAGCCGAAACGGTGAGCAACCGTTAAGGACCGCTGTGTTGAGAGACACGCACGCAACGAGAGAAGTGTCGAGAAAAGCGCCGAGAAGGGTGGCAAGCCAACTGGTGGCTGTCGCTCTACCGAACGCTTGGTGAGCGTTCAATGAGCGTTTGGTTAACGCTTAAAAGAAGAACCGTTGCGACGATAAACCGCTAACGCAGCGGCGGCCCTGACTGCTTCTGATATCAATAAGCCAAACGTCAGGAAGTGATAACGGGCGAGGGTTTCCTTGAACCTTGTGTAGCAACACCCGAATTGCGTGTCCTGAATCGAGGTGGTGTCGATTAGTTCGTTTTCAACAACGTCGGCGTTTCGCAGAAAGTCGAAGATCGGACGCCAGTGTTGATTCCCAAGGGAGTTAAGATCGAGTCGCTTGTGCTCCCGGCTTAACATTCCAGCGAGTCGGTTCTCGTCCAGAATTTCGTAGTTTCCATATTCGGGCACGTGATCCTTGACCTGCCCCCATGAATGACGCCAGTTCTTAAGTTAGGATTTTGCCCTCCAATAGACCAGCCCCGTGCGTTTGCTGAGGCGTACGCCATGCGAACGCA
>Ga0194055_10002222_pt1 | contig 15472 bp, 12 predicted proteins | sample SepL449m_MetaG_FD_155482 | JGI IMG/M metagenome (GOLD analysis project Ga0194055, IMG submission 155482) | Anoxic zone freshwater microbial communities from boreal shield lake in IISD Experimental Lakes Area, Ontario, Canada - Sep2016-L442-9m | ecosystem: Environmental > Aquatic > Freshwater >... | reverse complement strand
AATTGAGACAGTCTCGTTAAGAAAATCACCTGTAAAAGTCATGTTTTTAGCGTAGCAGACCTAATGAAACTGATACTGTCTTCGTATGTCGCGCAGAAAATTTAGACTGCTCACGTTGTCTCTTGTATTTTTGTCAATTGTGCTTCGTTACCTAGCACTACCAAATCCTCTATATGGTGCTGGTCATGACGATGAACTCATGGTTCGACTGGGCGCAAGTATTTCACGAGGCAACTGGTTAGGTAACTACGCCGAACAAGGCCACATGCTGCTTTCGAAACCAGCGGGCTATCCCCTGTTTTTAGCGCGGACTCATTTTTTACCCTGGGCTCCCACAATGACCGTGCATCTAATCCTTTTGGTAGGCATATTGTTGGTAGCACGCGAACTTCGTTACATGAACATGAGTCGGATGTTCATCCTGCTATTCATCGCATTAAGTGCGCTACATCCTCAGTGGTTTGGGGCACAAATGTCACGCATTTATCGTGATGGTCTGCTGACTGCGCTTACATTCCTTGGTCTTGGACTAAGTCTTTGGCTTGGACGCATTATTCCTATCTGGCTACAAAGGAAAGAGTTCCGAGGACGAATCGCCGCCGAGGTTACAGTTGTCACTCTGCTGTCCGGGCTAACTCTGTCTTGGTCAATTGCAACGAAACCAGGCTGGTACCCATTAGCAATTGTTATGTTCGCCCTTTCGACCCGTCGAGTGATTTGTATTCGAAGAATAAATTGGATCAACTGGCTACCGCGACTTGCCGCCACGGCAGTTGTTGGAGTCATAGGAGTAACATCAATTGTGGGTTACATCACGTTGCAGAATCAAAGGCACTATGGGATTAGTCAACTTGATTCATTCTCGGCCGGCTCTTTTCCCGATGTTCTAAACAAGTGGTCTTCTGTGAAATCAGATGACACCAGAAAATACATTTTGGTCGATGCGTCTCAGCGTAAGCGTGTATATGCAATCAGTCCCACAGCAAAAAAACTCGAGCCATACCTTGAGATAACGCCCAGTACTGACTGGAGGAGTGCGGCGTGCAGTTCTGCCATTAAAATATGCGATGAATCGGCAGCTTGGTTTGTATGGGATTTACGAGACGCAATGCATAGTGCGGGTCTCGACAACTCAGCAAAGCAGTTTGAAGCATCCTTTGCACAAATTTCACGTGACATCACTAATGCCTGCCAGGCAAACATCTTCCGATGCTCGAACAACGGTATCGCTCCAGGCGTTGTCTCTCTTGGCGAGATGTCGAAACGAGAGATTGTCGATGCATATGCAACTGCACTTAATTGGTTAATTTTCCCCAGTATTGGCCCCACCGCTAGGGGTGGTCTAGCGCCGGACGGAAGCGTGACGCAGGACTGGGATCAAGTTGTACGAGGCCTACCTGACCGAACTACTCTTAATATATATAGGCCCGAAGTTACTGCGATTGGGAATACCATCTCATTACTACAAAGTCTTTACGCCATTATTTTTCCACTCTTAGCTCTAATAGCCCTAGTCAATTTCGTTACAAGCAGCTTTGTAAAATCACGAATTCATGGACTGCAACTACTTTCATTGGTTGCAATTTTTGGCATGATTCTATTTATTGGCCAACTCGCACTATTGGAGGCAAGCTCGGGCATGTACTTGCAAACTGGGGTTGCGCTCTACCTATTGCCTTGTTTCCCATATTTATTGTTGATGACAGTCGTGGAGTTATCGTTCGCTTCAACTTTGCTAAAAGGAAAACTTCAGTCCCTACCGTCTTAGAACTGACTACATATGATTATGACTCCACGAATGAAAGTACCGTCTTTAGTTCACCCAACATTCGTAATGACAACCTTGCCGGTATCACTAGGATGGAACCATGTCCTTACAAAAAGATGACTGGAACGAGCACTGGAATAACTTCGGTGATTCGAGTGAGATAAATCCTGCAGTTCTATATCGACAGCAATACCTTAAGAAACTTCTAAAGGTTTTCGAAACAAAGTCAGACAGTGTCCTATTAGATATCGGTTGTGGCACAGGGTCTTTTTTGCACGTACTTGAACAGGAAAAGCTTAACTACCGTTTGATTGGGCTTGAACCATCAGCTTCCGGTTGTGACCGAGCGCGCATCCAAACAAATGCCACGATTATTGAGGGAGACGTTCTAGATCTCTCCTCCCTATCTCAAGAACTGATGCACATCGCGGACATCGGAGTCTGTTCAGAAGTCATCGAACATGTCGATGATCCGGTGCTATTTCTAAACAACTGTAAGCGCTTGTTAAAACCAGAAGGTCACATTGTTATTACAGTTCCTGGCGGTTTCCGTTCTGCATATGACAAACATATTGGGCATAGGCAACATTATTCAAAGCGTTTGCTGATGACTACCTTGTTAAATGCTGGATATAAAAACGTTCGTATTTATCGAGCAGGATTCCCCATTTTTAATGTTTATAAGTTGTTAACAATTATGGCTGGTCGAAAACTTATTGAAACTGCGTCAGTCTCAGAACAACATGGAGAGTCAAAACTAACTGTTTTGATCTCCAAGACATTTAATTTGATTTTTAAGTTCTCATTACCGAATTTCCCGCTGGGTTGGCAACTCGTCGCTACAGCTGACGTGTCGGAGTAAAACGTAATTTCCTCCGAATGTCGATAATCAAGTTCTCGTAATTTGTGGGAATTATCCCAACATGAAACTGTGGCTGTCAGTCCTTTTTCAGAATGACATAAAACTCGTTTGAGCCACGGAGCGTTGGGTACACGCGTTCAACTGACAGTTGAGTTAGGCCAAGTGAAAACAACGCCGTCATGATGGTACGAAATGAAGATGGCGTAAATATCCATGCGTGAACATCTAGATATCCATCAGTCTCTTCAAATTCTCTAATCGCACTTTGTATCTTCAAAGCATCAATCTCGTGGTCGCCATGTGTGCCATTCCAGTGGGCCGCTGGATCATTATGAGTGGTTAAGGCACGATGCTCAATTACAGAGTGCAGAGTATGGCGATCACGACTTTCACGGTGAGCTTCAATTACTTCTGCCACATTTGAATCTTTCAGAAAATGATCAAACGTATAACGGCGGTCAGGAACAGCCAAGAAATACCGACCGCCCGGTGAGAGTAGGTCAGAAACATTAATCAGATGCCGAACCAGGTCTGGCTGATGCTCAATTGCATGAGATGACACACAGTAATCAAACAGTTCTTTTACTACCGTCAGATCACCATCGGTATCTACCCAATGAATCTCTGGGATGTTTGATTGTTCAATTCCTATTTCTTGAGCTCGCTTCTTCAAGTCGTCCGTGGACAAAGTGTCAAAGTACTTCACTTGTGAGCCACTAATACTTGGATTATTGAATGGTCCAATCTCAAGAGCTTTAAGGGATGAAGAAATAAGAGAAAAGAAATCGGTCCGCCCTTCAATTGCAGATGCGCACCGCCCTTCATTGATTCCGTGCGCAGCAAAGTGAGCAGTTAGGTCATCATCCGATAAATGATTCAAATCTCTATAACGTTCGCGATAAATGCTTGGATCAAACTCCAGAGGGAGTGCCGAACTTACTGTGCCCATGGGAAACAACTTTCTAACAATTTGGTCCAGATCACATTTGTAGCTCTAACTGTTGTGAAACTAACACTCTGTTGCTCGTGCCAGCACTTAACTAACACGATTCTCACTCCAAAAATCTTTCATTGCACGAAAACAAAACTTCAAAAACCGTCGAGTAGGCACTTGACGCCGACTGTTGCCCCAAGTCACGCTCGACTGGTCCAAACCCCGTCTCGGAATCGAACTAACTGGAATTTGATTGACATTCATTTTCCATCGCCGTGAAATCGAAGAAATTTTGAGATTAGGAATCATCGTATTGGGACCTACTGCTTGAAGAATTCTGCTCAAAGCTGAGGGCCTATACACGCGCAGAGGGGTATTGGCATCGCGCGGTAATTGACGAGTTCGAGAAAATACAAGCAAACGTGTAATGGCTGTCACCAATTTCCGATAAACCGGATCATCCCGTTGAGTACGAACTCCTTCAGCTATATCACAATTTAACGCAACAAATTCGGCAACAACTTTCGCAACATCTGTCCCGATGAATTGTCCATCACCATCTATCGCCACAACTAATTCGGGATCAATTGAAAGACCCAAACGAAGTGCTCTGACTGTTGATGGTCCATGACCTGAGTTCATGTCATTGGAAACAACTCTGATCTCTACACCTTGTTCAACAAGTGACTGAGCCACATTGACCGTCTGGTCTTTGGAACAATCGTCAACGACAAAAAATATCGGATTCCATGCTTTTAGATGCTCGTCCATTTCGACAATGAATTCTGCAATTCCAGATTCCTCGTTATAAGCAGGCATTACTACACTAATACGCAAAACTTTCCCTCTCTAACTGAATGTCTCAAAGTCAATAAATACACTTTGTTACTACTTATTTTTTGGGCCAGCAAACAAGAACATTTTCTGACGTATATAACACCTCACGGCAAGTGTCTTTCTGTCGTAGAAATTCGTTAGTGTTCGAAAAGTAATTTTTTAATACTGAAATCACCATAATTGTCTTTGCATCGCTAGCTGGCATCGATGCGGCTGGCACACCAGACAATAATTGGTATTCGGGATTTTGGAACCAACCGTCAAGGTCAATTGACGTGGCACCACTTTCACGTATCACCTTGCTAGCAGCACGTTGATCTTCTAATGCTATTCCAAAATTAGATGCTCGTATTGTCTGAAGGCTGCTCGCGAAAATAGTCAGGGTGCGCATTCCGAGTGAAGCAGAGACCACCAAAATCATCAGAACTCCAATTGTGTGAATTCTGCGCGACGGTGCTAACACGAAAGTCTTCATGCGATTAAGAGCTAACAAAATAGTTAAGGGCAAAAGTACATAAAAAGAGGAAGCGGCTTGCCGTACAAATGGTACGGCCGACAGAAACAGAAAAGTTCCCACAATCACCAGTCCAGATACATAAGCCGGAGCGAAAAATGTCTTGCCTTTGGATATCTGAAACTCAAAATCATTGTGATTGGATAACACAGCCATTGACAAGCCGACTAGGCAAACAATTACGGCTGTCCAAAGGTAGGGCCCCGGAATGTTCATGATGGATGTCAGTTTTGTGCCGAGGAGTCCTGCCATCGAGGACCAATGGGTTAAGCGTTGTGAATCAAGGAAACTGCGGAGTTCTCGAATATTGGTTCTATAACCAGCCAGACCGCCCAAGCTTACGAGCCGGTATATCTCAAAAATGAAAATGGGAGCGCTGAAACCAAACAATAGACGTGTACTTTTTTGAAAAAAACCTTTCTTGTTATTTCTATGATCGACAGCAACTCTGCTTAATGCAATTGACAAGAATACAAGAGCCGCAAAGATGAAATTTAGTTTGCATAAAACCACAGCGGCGAGCGCTGCCCCAGTAAGTGTTGGCATTCTTTGTTTCATCGCGATGGTCGCTAACAAGAGAAAAGTTATCGCGGGAGGTTCACCTTGAACCCAGAGGGGATCAGTAGCAATAACGATAGGCAGTATCCCTGCCACCATGAGTCCGTAGGTATATCGGCCGTAGTTGGATCGAGGTGTGAGACGGTACAGAAATACCAGCATCAAAAGAAAGTACGCAAGCATGACCAATCGTGAGGCGAGCAGTGTATTTCGAACAATCGAAGCAACTAGGTAGATGGGAAAGAGGACCGCAGGGCCAGTTGAAATATACGGATCAAAGAGATAAGGCCCTACACCTCTGACTGCACCATTAGTTGCGTATCCATTACCAAGCCGAAGATTTTGTACGATTTGCAGGTTGTAACTCTCGTCAAACCCCCACGGCTTCTTGAGATTAATTAACAACAACAAAAGGACCGTAACTAAGGGACCTGCTACTACAAAAAAGCTTAAAATTCTTTTAAACCAATCGCTTGTCAAGCATTGGTAAATGCATCTAGATCTTATTTTCTGATCAATTTTGTCTACTTTCATTGTCATCAAATTCCAAAATAACTTTTGATCTATGTGCCTAGCTCAGACGATTTCTGAAAACGGCGATTTTTCAACCTGAGTGCTGGTTGCTCAACGAGGTACCAAGAAGTCATAGTAATTGCCAATGTGATTGATAGGCCAATAAGAATTCTGATTGCACGTGGCCCCACGAAAAAATGCTTGCTCAAAAAAGTGAATACTACGAAATGCCATAAATAGATTCCGTAGGAGATTCGGCCGATGAAGCGAAGCCACGATTGCTCAAGAACTTGGCAAACTAACCAAGCTTGCTCAACTGAAGCAAGGATCATGACAAGAACAACGACCGCAACAAGAGTGAACCCTGACGTATAAAAAAATGAACTATTTGGACCTTGATAGGCAATCACTATGAAGAGTGGTAAAGCTGCGTATGCGAATAACTTTAGAACTGTTTTATTGACTACCACATAACGATAAAACAAAGCTAACAATGCACCTATTAATAGAGAATCAAGACGCGCATCAGTGCGAATTAGAATAACCATCCAAAAAACATGAGCATGCCACAGAGCAGTTCGACGCAACACAATTGCGCTAATGAATAAAACTATGACTAATGGTGAAAGCACCTTTGTCCTTCGAAGTTTCAAGAGCAACATAAGCACCATCGGCCAAATCAAATAGAACTGCTCCTCGACGGCGAGGCTCCACAGATGTCCAAGATTTGATTCAAAATTCAAGGAACCATGCCTCAACCATGGCCAAACGTAGTACCAGTTATTTAGATAAAGAAGTGAGGTCCACGTTTCGTTCCACTGACCACTCAATGATGATTTTTCAAAAACCGAGATCACTAAGTCGACAGCGAGCAACAGATAAAGTGCCGGCAACAGTCGAAGTGCACGGCGAGCGTAAAACCTTGGCAAGCTGATACGAGCATGGTTAGATCGCTCCATAAGCAATAAGGACGTTATGAGAAATCCGCTCAACACAAAAAAGATATCTACACCGAGAAATCCACCTGAAAGAAGGCGATTCAGAAAATTCCACGGTGTGACAGCTTGGTAACTCAATAAGACTGGCAAATGTGAGGCAACCACGAATAAAACTGCCAGTCCTCGTATCCCATCTAGAGCAGGCACATGGACTGGCAGATCACGAGGGATATCCGCAAGAACCATTAGTTTTCGCGGTGTCATCACTCACGAGAATCTAGTACCGATTGTGCGTACAACTTTGGAACCTGCACAACCCTACGAATACGGACGAGATTGTTACTACCGAAACTGGTTTATGCTTGGGTTAGTGCCTGAAATCGCTACCACATCTCATCTCTTCTGAACTCTTTGAAAGGAGACTTCATATGACAATCAGAATGCCATTCAGCAGAAAAACTAAGAACATTGCAAATCTTAACGCAGTTGAAGGTCTTGTTCGTGCCGGTAGTTATCTTGAAGCAATTGATCTACTTTCATCGTTGAATGTTCAGTATCCTTCAGCCTCTTTAGAAGCTCGCCTGATTGAAATTCGACACGAAGCTCTATTCCATATCAAACCGCAATCACGCTTGACTTCCTGGCCACCAAGTACACAGGATTTATTTTCTACCAGTGTGGGCATTCCAGAGGTTGAAAGAGAAGATTTGAACGTTGAAAACTTACGCGCTGCAATTTTTAATAATGGATCACTGATTGTTCGAAATCTGATCTCAGATACAGAAGCGCACAATGCTGTCGTCGATATAGACATGACGTTTGAAAGCTTCGATGCAATTACACGAGGTGAACCACTTGAAGATTCTGCACCGTGGTTTGTACCTTTTGTATCTTCAACCAATCTCCCAGAAACTGAGTTTTCAACCTGGGACGTCATTAATGATTCACGCCTTTTCGCACGCAAGGGTGGAGGAGTCTTGGCCGCCGAGTCCCCGAGGGCTTTTGAGAATTTCATCTCGTTGTTGAAAAAAAAATCAATTATCTCAATTATTGAGGAGTACCTGGGCGAGCGGCCCGCATTGTCTGTTAAGAAGACGACATTGCGACGCGTTTCTCCTATACCTAATGACGGTTTTTCTGATTATTTTGGGGCTAACGGATGGCATCAGGATGGAGCATTTCTAGGAAATGGAATTCGCACCGTGAATTTATGGATTGCACTTACGGACTGTGGAGTCGATGCACCAACAATGGATATGGTGCCCAAACGGTTACATGAAATTGTCCCTACTGGTACTAGGGGTGCCGCATTTGATTGGTCCGTCTCAAGAGAAATAGTCGATCAATATTCTCAAGATTCGCCACCAGTTCGTCTGCAATTTAAAGCTGGTGATGCAATTTTGTTCGATGAGCTAAATCTTCATTGCACAGCGATTGCGCAAGACATGACTAAAGATAGGTACGCAATCGAAGCGTGGTTTTTCGCGCCATCGTGTTACCCAATGGATCAATTGCCCCTCATTGTCTAAATAATTCTCATAGTGGGAAAATAGAGATGTATTGCGAGCGGATGAAGCCACAATTACACCCGTCATTCTCCCGTCACGAGTAAGGTTGACTTAAGTTTCTTTACAGTAGGCGCCCGTCAACTCATGCATATCTCATCTCTCGACACACTTAGATCGGTCTTAAAGAAGCACGTTCTTCCAGATCCTCGCTTTTCATCTGAAACTCTGCTCAAGATTGCAGATGTTGGTTCAGCTGATATCAATGGCTCTTACAAACAGATTTTCGATCTACTTGATTGCGAGTACACCGGGATAGACCTTGAGGAAGGCCCAGGCGTTTCTATTGTCCTTACATCGCCCTATGAATTTCCATTACCTAACGATGAATACGACATTGTTTTTTCTGGTCAAACTTTTGAGCATGCTGGTCACTTCTGGAAGACATTCTCAGAGATGTGCCGAATCACCAAACCCAATGGTCTAATAATTGTGATTACTCCATCACGTGGTCCGGTACACCGTTACCCCGTTGACTGCTACAGGTTCATGCCTGATGCAATGGCGGCCCTAGCCGAACATGGTGAAGTGGTGCTTGTCGATTCATGGACGAGCGATTTTGGTCCATTTCACGATGCTGTCGGTGTCTTTCGAAAAAGTGCCGCGGATTCGATAGTTCAGACCTTTCCTCCTGATCTTTCTCTACGGATTGCTCAACCGGTGCAAAATACATTTCCTGATGGTGTTCCCGACGAAGTTGAACACGGTGCAGGAACCGAGGATTGTTACGACTTCCTCGTCAGGCTTCATCAGCTTGTGAAACCACGTTTTTATACCGAGATCGGCGTTGAATACGGGAATAGTTTACGGCTTGCTGATTGCCCCGCGCTTGGTATTGATCCGGCACCCCAATTAACTGCGCCGTTAGACCCGCGACATAAATTGAGTCTCACAACCAGTGATGATTTTTTTATGTTGACTGATGCCGCCTCGCAACTTCAACCAATAGATCTTTCATATATAGATGGCATGCATCAGATCGAATTTGCTTTGAGAGACTTTATGCATATGGAATTATTCTGCCATGCTGGTTCTGTAGTAATCGTGGACGATATTTATCCGGCGCATGCGTTACAGGGCGAGAGAATTCGCCAATCAAGATTTTGGACTGGAGACGTCTGGAAAATAATGAGACTTCTAGAGAGCGCACGTCCTGATCTCATCCTTCTGCCCCTAGATACTTCACCAACAGGAAGCCTTCTGGTACTTGGTTTAGATCCAAACAATCGGGTGCTGTGGGATGGTTTTGATGTTTTGATGCACTGGAGTATCAATGATTGGACTGAGACTCCCGGCGAAATTGTCCAACGCACAAAGAAGTTTGACCCTCGTGATCCGCTCATCACCCGCATACTGACAATGACTCGTGAGGGGCGTGAAAACGGCACTGAATTGTTGACACTTGAAAGAATAAGACGCTTAGTTGAGGGTTCTTTGCCGCGTTTGGTAGTGCAACCATGAAACCGTTTATGACGATAATCGTGATTAGTTACAACATGAATCGCGAGTTACCCCGAACGATTTATTCGTTGTCTGCTGAGTACCAGCGTGATATTTCCCGCGACGAGTACGAAGTGATCATTATTGATAACGGCTCAAAAATTCCTCCGCAGTTGGAAGATTTTGCTGGTATGGATGTTGATCTGTCTATATATAACTATGAGAACCCCACGCACAGCCCCGTTGCGGCTATCAATATGGGACTCAACATGGCCTCTGGTCAATTTATTGGTGTATGTATTGACGGCGCACGAATACATTCTCCGCGCGTACTTGCTACCGCGCGAGAAGGCTTAAGCATGCAGGACCGATCTGTTGTCGCTGTTCGGGGACGATATTTAGGCAGCGATTTTCAAAGAGACCTGATTGAGAAAGGCTACGACAAAGCTTTTGAAGACAAAATGCTGGCGGCATCGGGCTGGCAGACAAACGGATACCGACTGTTTGATATTTCCGTATTTGATGAATCATCAGGCCCAACGTGGTTTCATCCAATTTGTGAATCTAATGCGTTATTCATGGGCCGTTCGCTGTGGCGTGAACTTAATGGTTTCGACCCGCAGTTCAAGTCTCCGGGTGGTGGACTTGTCAATCTGGATTCATGGAAAAGAGCAACACAACTGCCAAACGTCAATCCGTTGATCTTATTTGGTGAGGCAACTTTTCATCAGGTGCATGGCGGAGTTGCCACGAACGGCAATTTAGATACCATCAGTACCTTTTTTGATGAATATTTGGATATTCGTGGTGTCGAATACACAGCGCCGCAGGTTGAAGTTTCGTTACTAGGAAAAATGCATTACGAATTTCATCCAGGTGAGGGATTCGCCAAGAAAGACAAACCCTCGGCAGTAAAGAGCAGGAAAATGCTCACTTTCGTTTCAAAATTGGCTGGACAAAAATTGCCACCATCAGCAAAACACAAGCTTCGCACAGGTTATGACCTACTCGAAGCTATTGCCCGCCGTAATCCCGTTGAAGGAATTAGAAAATTACGGTTAGAAAAGTACTTAATTGAACTTCTCGAGAATCATCCATTATTTGATTCGGAATGGTATGCAATAACTTATCCGTACGTATCAGCCGCAGGCTATAAACCAAGTTTGCATTACGTTCGGTACGGTGCGGAACAACGCACTCTGCCCGGACCAATTTTTGACGCGACGTGGTACCTGGACCACTACCCAGATATTCGTGACAGTGGCGAGAATCCTCTGATTCATTACTTGTTACACGGTGAAACTGAAGGTCGTCGGGTTCGCATCAGTTCGCAGTCTTTTGGATTGTATGAACCCTCCGGGGAACAAGAACTGTGTGACATATTGAGCAACAGCTCATTATTTGATCCGGAATGGTATGTCGCTGAGTACCCTGACGTTGCACTTTCCAGCCTTGACCCGGTGATTCAGTACCTTCGTTTCGGCACATTGTTGCGGAGGAATCCAAGTAAGGACTTTGATGGTGTTCGCTATCGTCGTGAATACATTGATGTACAGAAATCTGGGATTAACCCATTGGTTCACTTTGAATCAAGAGGCAAGGCTGAAGGTCGGAGTTATCATCCCGTGTCTGATTAGCAGCGTGAAGAATAACATTTTAAAAAGAAAGATTCCTGTTGGAAATTCAAACACTAAAAGAAATCAGACGGGAACATCCTGCTTTCTTTCGCGCAGTAGCAGCTGACGCAAGAACCACTCTCGCATATCGAGCTGAATCATTTGAATTCACATCAAAGACACGATTGTTGTTACAAGTGCTTCGTCTTAGTTGGGTGAGTGACGCTTTCTTCGCCCAACTCTTGTATCGAGCCAAAGCTCGTCTTCAATATTTTCGTGTACCCGTTGTCCCGACAATTCTTCATCGATTTGCAATGATGCATTCGCAGGTGTGCATTGGATCACCCGTCGTCATAGAACCAGGAATCTATATTGCCCATGGTCAAGTTGTGATTGATGGTTTTGTAAAAATTGCTTCCGGGGTTGTACTTCTTCCTTGGGTCACGATTGGTTTGAAGGCGGGAATATTTCAAGGCCCCCAGATTGGTAATGCAGTTCAAATCGGAACGGGAGCCAAAATCATCGGACCAATAACGGTTGGGCCAGGGGCAGTGATTGGCGCAAGTGCGCTAGTCGTTTCCGATGTTGAAGCAGGTCAAACAGTTGGAGGAATCCCAGCTCGACCTCTGCGGTAATTCCATAAAGAATACGAACAATTCACCAAAAGGTCCGCTTCATATGATCGTGGCGTTTGTCACGATGAATTAGGGTTGCCTTATGAATCTTCTCCGCAAAAAATTTTCACTCGTTGCTGCAGTCGCCTTAGTGGCATGCATGGTGCCCATGGCACATGGAGCCAGTGCTGTTGCATCCCTTGAAGATGAACAATATGGGGCTCCAATGACTCAAGATAGAGGCGAGATGGTTTTCCAAATCGACCCCAATTTTGCAGACAACTTCCACGACAATATTTCTGTGCTTACTGCGATTACTCCCACAGGTGAGAAATTTTGCACATCAACTTCCGATGCAGTGTGCGCAACAGCGAGCGAGTACCAGTTCAGCGCCGTACTTGGCCCGTGTAACGCTGCAGTCACAGTCGATTGCATTGAGAGCGTTTCGGGAACGTCAGCCAACGGAACTGCTAGCAATGGTGTATTCAAGCAGCAATTCCCGCTTCGTGGCATCACGGACTACACCGGATCACCTTCCGAGGGAGTCCCAAGCGGTGGGACACCAAGTTTGTGGACATTGGATGGCTTACCACATGGTTATGGGAACGATTATGAAGTAGCGGTTCAGATTTCTGGCTCAAAAGTAAATGGAGATGCGTTGACACCACCCCGGTCATTCTCGGCGGTCATTACACCCGTGAGCATTTTTCAGACTGATTGCAATCCCCTAACCTCGGGAGCTCAATGCAGAGATAAATGGGTGGAAGACGTGCTACCAAATGGAAGAACCGCCAAGAATTTCTGGTCGGATGGATATGACGAACATCAGGGATATCTGTGCCGCAGCTGGAGTGGGGACCAAAAGTGCACCTTGCAACATGCTTTTCCATTAGGTGCAAGATTTACGCTGAAAGTTAGGCTTTCTACTTCGCCATCAGGATGGTTGCATGGTCGTTTGCAAGATCCCTCTGCATCTATTGTCCGTGCGAACAATGTCACGACAGTGAGTGTCACTGCTGGTTCAGTAAAAGTACCAACGGTTGTGGGGATAGGACAATTTGCCAATTTGCCGGCACCAATTCAGGAGTCCTTTTCAAAGACATGTTTGCACAAGCGATGTGGCACGGCTAGAGGGCAGGACGCTACTGACGAGTTCATAGCCAATAACCCCATGACTCAACGTCAAGTTATTCAATCCCCGAGTGCCTATTCACCCGAAGCATTCGAACAAATCAAATTATGGTCCGAATACGTCGGGAACAAAGCAGTGGCGATGCCATCTCTATGGAGTGTGCGTACGCTGAGCGATGGCGAAATGAACAATGCGCCTGATTGCATTAAGAACGGAGTTGGTGTCACAGGAATTGTGGCAACTAATGCATCGGCATATTCCGAAGGGCCGCCAAGTTTTGATAAAGAGACATCAACGTTGAACTACAAGGTTGCTGCCATGCATTACGAAAAGGACGGAGTGACTCCGTTCGCTGGTAAATACAGTCTCGTTCTTCGCTCTGATATTGCGGAGTGCTTGTACGGCATCACCGCTGCTTCAGCACGGTCAATAATTGATGTAAGAGGAGAGGACGGGAGTGCTAAATCTGCGAGTTCATCCTTCACTCTCGCTAATGGATGGTTTACATTCACGGCATCTGGATTTGGCCACTCCGCTCCGACAGTCAAAGTCAAACTGACAGGGAAAAAACTGAACGCTGTAAAGAAGGGCTCAGTCACAAGTAGAACCACATTGCTGAAAATCAGCAAGGCAACGTATGTCTCTACTTCGAAGTGGTCAATTCGAGTCACAACGCCGAAAATTTGCAAAGTGTCTGGTACCGGAATTAAGAATTTGGCGAAGGGCACCTGCAAGATGGTCGTGAGCATCACTCCGAAAGCTTCAAAGACTGTGCCGAGACCGAAAACAACCACTAGGAAAATTTCACTGATCGTTTCCTAGTTACCTATTCGTGTACCACGTAACGTGAATTGAGTTTTCCCAGTCTGTAACTTCGTGAACTTGTAGTAACATTTGATTTGGTTGTATATCTCGTTCACACTTGATGTGTTTTCGAAAGGTTGACTAAATGACAGACATAGACATTAATGGCCGAGTATTTGTTGCCGGTCACGGCGGTTTAGTGGGATCTGCCATTATTCGAAAACTGCAGGCTGAAGGGTTTACCAATATCCTGACTGCCGATCGTTCCCAGTTGGACCTACGCAATCAGGCTCAAGTGGACGAATGGTTTGAAGAGCATAAACCCAAATACGTGTTCCTCGTTGCTGGGACCGTCGGTGGAATTCATGCAAACTCGACTCGACCAGCAGAATTTCTCTACAACAATATGATGATTCATGCCACCGTCGTGCACGCTAGTTACATCAATAAGGTAGAGAAATTGGTCTATCTGGGCAGTTCTTGTATCTACCCCCGACTGGCGAATCAACCAATGACTGAAGATCAATTGCTTTGCGGGCCTCTAGAGCCAACGAATGAACCGTATGCGATAGCAAAAATTGCTGGGATCAAATTATGTGACACTTATCGTAAGCAATACGGATGCAATTTTGTCTCTGGAATGCCCACTAATTTGTATGGACCAAACGATAATTTTGACTTGGAATCCAGCCACGTTTTACCCGCGTTAATGCGTAAATTTCATGAGGCAAAAATGATGGATGTTGAGTCAGTAGATATCTGGGGCACCGGAACTGCACGGAGAGAATTCCTCCACGTTGATGATTTAGCCGATGCTTGTCTGTTTTTACTTCGTAATTATGACAACGCAGGACCAATCAATATTGGAACCGGTGAAGAAGTTTCAATTCAAGATTTAGCTGAGACGCTTCGCGAAGTAATTTATCCAGAGGCACAACTGCGCTGGGATACCACGAAACCGGATGGGGCTCCTAGAAAGCTTCTTGATGTAAGCAAAATTGAAACAGCTGGTTGGACACACTCAATTTGCCTTCGCGATGGTATCGAGTCAACTTATAATTGGTTTACGGACCAATACGACCACATCAGGGGCCGCTAGCAGAGAAAGAAAAAGAGAATTTCTCTGGCTACCAATCATCAAATAGATCTGGCTTTACGGCATTCTGACCGAAACCAACAGAATTCACCTTGTTGATTAATGCATCAGACCTTGTAGTTATCTCTGCCCTTTTGAAGCGCCGAATTTGCCTCTCCAAAAAGGCCTCGGTTCGGGAATCCAGTTGCATCTGCGAGAATTGATTCGTTACCGGATCAGGTTGGTTAGTCGATGTTGACTTCCCCCCTTAGATGTAAAAGAAATCTCCTTAACATAACTCC